>OCOJ01034863.1_pt1 | contig 14429 bp, 12 predicted proteins | sample 1539251 | NCBI WGS metagenome assembly OCOJ01 (sample SAMN01911457, study PRJEB22624) | soil metagenome | biome: Soil | place: Malaysia | collected 2012-04-30 | depth RA_metagenome m | reverse complement strand
ATTTGACTTGTCCCAGGGTAAGCAGATTCAGGAAATGAGCCGGATGTTCGTGCTCCGGGATCGAACAGGCAGGGATGTTACGGAACGACTCAAGGGCGATGCCGTGCCATCCCGCGCTTTGGCTGGAAAGTTCCGCGAGCGCGGGGATTGGAGATATGAGGCTCCCGCCGCGGGTTATCCCGACAGGCTTGACGGGGAGAACGCTCGCACTGCTCACCGGCCCCCCCTACTAGCGCGCCGCTGGGCGCTGACTATCTCCGAGAGCCAGAACTGCGCATCCAGGCGGGTGTCTTTCCGCCGAATCGCCCCTAGCGCAGGGCCAGAATGTCGGAAGAATTGACCAAGGCCGGAACTTCCGACTAAGCACCCCGGCTACCGTTTCTTTGTGATGCTTATCGCATCGAGGAGGTGACAATGGTCACGAGCATCCCGACTCTTGACCGTAGTAAATCCTTGGCCCTACAGCATGTCTTCCGGTTTGGAGGGCCCCCGGCCCTCAAAAGCGGGTTAACGAGGTTACGCCTGAACCGGGCACTGGACTACATTCAAGCTCACCTTGACGGCGAGATTCATCTGGTGGACTTAGCCGGTGCGGTCGGTTTAAGCCCGTTCCATTTCGCGAAGCTGTTCAAGCAGAGCACTGGGAGCACGCCGCATCAGTACGTCTTGCAGAGGCGCCTGGAGCGCGCCACGGAATTACTCCGCAGCACGGAACTGAGTCTCAGCGAGGTCGCGCTGGAATGTGGATTCGCGGATCAAAGCCATTTCGCGAACCTGTTTCGGCGCTTCATGGGCGTCACTGCCTCACAATTCCGCGCCCGGCTGTAGTCAGGGCGACTGCGTTTCGGGGCGCTTCCTGCGCGCGTGATATAGTGCCGCTCGATTAGCGAGGAACCGGAAGAGAGACCCGTTTGCTGTGCCTTGCGACTTCCAACCGAAATTCGGCCACGCGGCTGGGGAGTTCCAGCGCTACCGGCCTGACTATCCAGCGGCCCTCTACGAACGAATCCTCGCTGAAGTGCCGCCCGCGCAGCGCATGCGGGCGATGGACCTGGGGGCAGGAACCGGCAGCGTGACGCGCCACCTCCTCCCGTATTTTCGCGAGGCCGTCGCGGTCGAACCCGATCCTGGGATGGCGGCAAAAATCGCCGAGCAGTTTCCCAGCGTAATCCTCCGAAACGTCACGGCCGAAGAATGCGTGGAAGCGCCGGAGAGCGCAGATCTGGTGACCATTGCCAATGCGCTGCATTGGATGGAGGCCGAGGCAGTCCTTTCGAACGTGCGCGTGTGGCTCCGTCCCAACGCGGTTCTGGCCGTGTTCGACCGCCCGTTTCCGAAGACAAACACGGCTGCTGATGTAGTCACGCGCGCAGAAATGCGCGGACCGTGGAAACCCTATCGCGACCGCCGCCTGGACCGGCATCGCGACTGGCCGGAGGTGGTGCGCGGAGCGGCGGGCTTCCACATCAGCGCGCAAGTGAAGTTTCCCAACATGATTCCCATGACGCCACGGGACTACGTCGGATTCTGGCGTTCGACTTCGTATGGCAGCGCCTATGCGCGCACGCTCGACGAACCCGAGCGGTATTGGAGCGATCTCGAAGCGCGCTTCGCGGCCGCTTGCCGCGGAGATGAGATCCCGGTGGATTTGAGTCCGACGCTGATTCTAGCTCGGAAGATTTAGCGGAAAGTCCGGCTGCCCTGCACGACAGCGGCGATCTTGCTCGCGGGCGAGTGGCGCAGCCCGCACCCTCGTTTCAATACTCCCCGGTGAGGACTAACCGGTGGCATCCTCGCCGCGTGGATGGCGATCAGCAGAATGCCGGAGGTATTGTGTGGGCCACCCGCCGACTACTTTACTTAATCTCCTTGGTCGTAATCCTCAGTGCCGGGTACGTCCAAGCCAAAACCGCTAAGGACGTCATTGTGTTTTGGATTCCACCCGAGATAGAAACTTGTATTCCGGTCAATGCTGAGGACGTGGAAAGGCGGGCTTTTAAGGTCGTCCAGGTCAAGAACGAAGCGCAGGCCGATCGGATCTTAAAGCTAATCCAAAAATCGGACCAAGAAGTTAATCCCAACAGGATTAGAATCAGGATATCCACCGGCGACAAGTTTTATGATTTTGATTCGAACGGAATCGGAATTTCTTCCGTGCGAGAGTCCGTAAGGATTGACCTGAAGAAGTTGAAGCTGGTGCTTTGCGAATAGGGTTCGAGCGGGTCGGCTGTGCTTCGATCATGGGCTGATTAGATGACGGCGTCGGCTCCTTCGACCGAGTAGACTTGGTTGCGCTAACGACCAGGGCTCGGAAGGAAGGAGCCGAGCATGCTGATTATAGGTTGTGACTGTCATGTGCGCTGTCAGCACGTCGCGACCTACCTCAGTTCTGCGCATCCATCGAGGCAACTTTGCGCGATGAGTGGGTTGCGGCTTTTTCTTGTCCATCTTTCTTGAAACTTCCTAAGCGGCCTGACCTTATCCCCAATCTGCGCGTATCAAATTCCTACGACCCTGACCTGTGCTGATGGCTGCTCTGTGCCCGCAGCATCCTCCGAGTTAGTCTTTGGCAGGATTTCCGCCAGGGCGCAGGGCTCGCCACGGGCGCATGGGGCGGCTTACTTCTTTCGTTTTTGGCGCGGAGCGGGAGCCCCACGCAGCAAGCCCTCGGTGCTTAAATCCTCGTCCAAATCCGGCCAGTGAATCCCATAGCCGCCACCGCATACCTTCCAGTTCTTTCGCTCCGTCTTCGAGGCATGGAGCAGCTTGGGATACCAGGCAAGCGGCACCGTGATCGTCCGCCCGTCCTTGAGTGCAACGCTCATGGAGTGGCCAGTGAACTCCACTCCCGCTACCCGCTCGTCAGCGGCCAGCGCCAAAATACCCATTCCAAGCCTCCACGAGTTCCTCGCGATGCTTCTCCACCAGGGATTCTATCCTGGCCAGTTCGTGGGCGGCAAAGCCCAGGTTTCGGCCAGTCCCACAGGCGCAAGCCAGAACTTCGCCGAGAACCGATCGCGGTCCACGTGAACGTGCGGTGGTTCATTGGGTTCGTGACTGTAAAAATAGAAGCGGTAAGGGCCCGAGCGCAGAATCGTGGGCACGGGCACATCTTAGCGGAATCAGGCGAGGAAAGGACTCAGGATGTCACGCTTTCTTCATACCTCCCAGACCGGCGGGTGGCCGACCTCTCATGTGATGGCAGTCACTGCGGAGAAAAGGCGCCGGGGGCAAAGCTAAGCACCGAGAGGAGTAGGAGCCATGGTAGCCGCAACGGAATTGCGTGAGGGACTGGTCCTGCGCATCGAAGGACAAATTTACAAAGTGCTGGAAGCGGAGTACAAGGCCGGGGCCGCGAAAATGACCGGGGTAGTGAAGACAAAACTGCTCAACCTGCGAACCGGCCATATGTGGGAACCGCATTTCCGTCCTCTGGAACGGCTGGAAACACTGGAGCTGGAGCGCCGCAAGATGGAGTTCCTCTACGCCGAAGGCGACAGGTGCACGTTCATGCGTCCGGACACGTTCGAGCAGGTGGAAATCCCGCGCGCGATCCTCGGGCTCGGGGCGGAGTTCCTGGAGCCGGGCATGGAAGTGCCGGTGAACTTCTTCGAAGGGGAAGCCATCAGCGTCGAGTTCCCCGAAGTGGCAGAAGCCCGCGTGGCCACGACTGCTGCTCCCATTCATGGTTCTCAGGACAATGCGTGGAAAGAGGCGAAACTGGAGAATGGTCTCACCATTCTTGTTCCCCTGTTCATTGCTGCGGGAGAGACGGTCCGCGTGGACGTAAAAACCGGCCGGTACGTGGAGCGCGTGCGGGTGGAACGCAAGCGCATCGCCTGAGAGTTCGTCCCATCCCCCTGGAGGACAGCCATGCTGGAGATGAAATCGGTTCGCATGGAAGTTCCGGCGGACACCAACATCATTATCGGCCAGGCGCACTTCATCAAGACCGTGGAGGATCTCTACGAAGCGGTGGCGACCACGGTGCCGCAGGCCAAGTTTGGCCTGGCGTTCAATGAGAGTTCGGGAGCCTGCCTGACGCGTTCGGAAGGGAACGACGCCACGCTGCGGGATACGGCCGTACGCAACGCGCAGGCATTGGCATGCGGCCACACATTTGTCCTGATGCTGCAGAATGCGTATCCCATCAATGTGTTGCCCGCGGTTCGCAATGTGCCCGAGGCGTGTTCCATCTTCTGCGCTACCGCGAACCCGGTGGAAGTGATCGTCGCGCAAAGCNGAGCAGGGCCGGGGTGTTCTTGGCGTCATCGATGGGAGCCCGCCCAAAGGCGTGGAGAGCCAGGCGGATATCACCTGGCGCCACGATCTGCTGCGCAAGATCGGTTACAAGCGATAGGAAAGACCTACGGTCAGTCCCGAATCCCGAAGCCTCGGGATCGGGACCACTGACCGTGGCTACCAAATTCGGACGGGCCGAGAGAAACGAGGTCAGGCTGCTGCGCGGGGTTTGTAGCGCGTGACTTTAATCTTGCTCTCGGTTTTCATCGCCTGGGCCAGGTCGTAATTCATCTGCATGCGCAGCCAGGTGTCAGCGGCGCCGCCGAACGCCTTTTCCAGCCGGATGGCCATTTCCGGGGTGACGCCTGCTTTGGCATTGAGAACATTATTCAGAGCCTGGCGGCTCACACCGAGAACCTTGGCAGCGGCGGTGACGGTAAGGCCGAGCGGGACGAGGCAATCGTGCCGAATAATCTTTCCCGGATGCACCGGATTCTTCATGGGCATGAAGATTTTCCTTTCCTGACTGCTTGTATAGCGACAATTGTCACATGTCAATCAGCCAGGGCGCCAGGAGGTCCCGAGCGGCGGGCCGCGGGGGGCGGGCAGCTCAGCGTGGCGGCAGGGGTTTGCGGGGCAACTTCTCGTCGCGCGTGGCGAGGTCGTAGAGAACCGAGGCCGCAACGGCTGCGGACTGTTTCAGGTCGTCCTCCAGCACGTGGTCGTACACGTCCATATTGGTGTGCGCGCTGCGTGTGCGGAATTCCATGTAATCACGGATAAATTGGAAGCCGGCCAGGCCGACCTCGTCGAAGGAGATGTGGTCCGCGGCGCCGATGTTGGAGATGGAGAGCGTTCCGGCTCCCAGGTCGTCGAGCGGAGCGAGCCAGGCGCGGAAGATGGGCCGGACGGCTTCATTCCCTTGCATGTAGATTCCGCGAAGCCGGCCGGTGCCGTAGTCCAAATTGAAATATCCAGCGAATCCGGCGTACTCGGGTTTGAAGTCGAAGGGCGCGGCGGCGGCTCCCGGCTGCCCGGGGTGAGCGGCCAGATGACGGGCCACGTAGGCACGCGAGCCGAGGCGGCCTTGCTCCTCGCCGCTCCAGAGGCCGATGCGAACGGTGCGGCGGGGCTTCAACTTCAGCTCCTGGAAGATGCGCATGACTTCCAGCGCGACGGCGGTTCCCGCGGCATTGTCGGTGGCGCCGGTTCCGGAGTGCCAGGAGTCAATCGAGGCGCCAATCATGGCGGTTTCGCCGGCCAAATCCGTGCCCGGAATTTCTCCGATGACGTTGCCGCTCATTGTGTCCTCATCATGGAAGCGCACGGCGACGTTGACTTCGAGCTGCACGGGGATTCCCCGGCCGAGCAGGCGAATCATGCGGTTGTACTGCTCGGCGGAGACGACAACCTGGGGAATCACTTTGGGCCGGCTGAGATCCCATGGTTGGACTCGCTGCTCATCCGGCGTATCCACGGGATGCGGAATCACTGCCGAGGTGACGTACACGGTGCCCGCGTCCTTGTATCCCGGCTCGATCACCACGGCCGCGTCTTCGGTATAAATCAGGCTCCATTTCGCATACCAGAGTTCGGCGCGGGCGCGCTGCTCGGCGTTCATGCGGAAGGGCTGCGGGGGATTCGGAGGAGGTTCCGCATTGGCGAGCTTGAGCAGCTCTACGTCGGACGTGCGCTCGGCCTGGGGCTCGAAGTTCGGCTCGAGGGCGCGTGCGGGCGAGAGGAGCACGATTTTGCCGCGGAGCTTGCCGCGATATTTTTCGACGTCGCTGGGGGAGTTGGCGGCGAGGAAAACGGCTTCACCACGAATCGTGCCGTTTGTGCCGGGACTCCAGGCTTTCGGATACGCGATGACGGGGCTGAAATCAGGCTGAGTCATGTTGACGGTGACGGCTTCGAGCGTCCAACCGCGCCCGAAAGGCCCCCAGGGTTCGAGGCGAGCATTGGAAATTCCCCAGCTTTGCAGGCGTGCGATGACGTAGGCCTCGGCTTTTCTGATGTTGGGAGAGCCGGTGAGGCGCGGGCCGGTCACGTCGGTGAGATAGGCCAGGGTTTCGGGAATCTGGGAGTGCTGGAGAGCCTCTTCGCGGATGCGGGCGATGGTTTGCAGGTCCACTTTTTCAGCGGGAGTGTGCCCGGGAGTAGAAATCCCATAAAGCGCGAGGATTCCGCAAAGAGTGAGAGCGCGCAGGGCGGAAAAGAAGTCATGGAAGTTTGCGCGCATGGTTGTCCCTCCTCGCTCCGGGCGGAATTGGAGCCATTGGCAGGACGTGGAGACGGGGATAGCCGTTAACAACAGTGGAGGAGAAACCTGCTAAAGATCGCAAGCCACGCCCCGGTCTCCGGGACGGGATCAGGGTGCGCAGCAAGACTTATCCCGCCGTTTTTCGGCGAGATATTTGCTGCGAGGCGTTCGGAGCGCCGAGCCGCTATTTCGACACTTCATCCATGTCGGCGAGGCAACCCATATAGCAGGAAACCTGGCCGGCGGGCAGCAGCGAACAGTCCACGACGCTCCAAGGGGTGAACTCACCCTCCTTATTTTTCCATCGGGCGATCGTGATGGTGGCTTCCGATTTCCGAACGGGGCAGTCCACGGTAAGCTCGCGTTCGCTGCAGAACTCAACGGGTGAGTAAAACTGGGTGGGGTCGTACATGGTCACCTCCCAGGGCGAACACCTGTTGTCCTGCCCCCATGCTGGTCCCGAAAATCGCCAATGTCAATTCATTCCTGCCGCAGCCGAGGGCCGGGGGCCGCGGGACATTGTGTGCGCCAAATCACACGAAGGCGTGACCCCCTTCCTTGAGACTCCTTCGCCAGGGGCCGGACAATGTGCCGGAGATGAAGGCGGTGCGGCAGCGAGCGGGGAGATTTGTTGTTTGCCTGCCCCGAACCCGCGTTGGCGGGGCAAAACAGAGGAATTGACCGCTGGCTCGCAGTCCAGTCTTGGGGTGGCCGCAGTCACGCCGGGGAAAAGCCGGCATTCCCCAAAGTCGGGAGGACAACTACCATGAGACCCATTCATACCGTCAGCGTGGTACCGTCCCTACCTAAAGAAATCGAAGCCCTGCGCACGATCGCTTACAACCTGCGGTGGTGTTGGAGCCATGGCTCGGTGGAATTGTTCCGGCGTCTGGACCGGGACTTATGGGAATCCTCAGGACACAATCCCGTGCTCATGCTGGGCACGATCGAACAATCCAAGCTCGAGGCGGCCGCGAAAGACGATGCCTTCGTGGCGCACTTACGCGGAATTGAGTCTTCCCTGGAAACCTATCTGGCCGAGGAATCCACCTGGTTCCGGCGGACGTGCGCCAGCTCCAGCGAGCACCCGCTCATAGCCTATTTTTCCGCCGAGTTTGGGCTGACGGAATGCCTCTCGATCTTTGCCGGGGGTCTCGGCATCCTTGCCGGAGATCACCTGAAATCGGCCAGCGATCTGGGAGTGCCGCTGGTGGGCGTGGGGCTTGCGTATCAGCAAGGCTATTTCCGCCAGAATATCAACCAAGCGGGATGGCAGCAGGAAGCGTACACGGGGAACGATTTTCACAATCTGCCTATCAGCGTCGTCTTGCGCTCTGACGGCCGACCCCTGACGGTCGAACTCCGGCTTGCTGGGCGGCCGGTGTACGCCCAGGTGTGGAAAGCGCAGGTTGGGCGGGTGCCGCTGTATCTTCTGGATACGAACGTGGGGTCGAATGGGCGCCCGGAAGACCGGGACTTGACCGGCCAGCTCTACGGCGGCGACCGTGAGATGCGCATCCGGCAGGAAATTCTGCTGGGTATTGGAGGGTACCGCGCGTTGCAGATGCTGGGCCTCGAGCCCACGGTCTTCCACATGAACGAAGGCCACTCCGCGTTCCTGGCGCTCGAGCACATCCGGAATCTGATGAAAAGGCATGCTCTCAGCTTCGCGCAGGCCCGGGAACTGGCTTCGCCGAGCCTGGTCTTCACCACGCACACTCCCGTCAAAGCGGGGCATGACTACTTCCCGCCTCAACTGATGAACCAATACTTCGGTGAAATGGCAGCAGAGCTTGGAGTATCGCAATCGGATCTGCTGGACCTGGGCCGCGGGACAGCCATCGGGGACTTCTGCATGACGGTGCTGGCCTTGCGGCTGGCGGCGCGCGCGAATGGGGTGAGCAAACTCCACGGAGAAGTCAGCCGGAAAAGTTGGCAATCGTTGTGGCCGGGGGTTCCCGCCGAGGAAATCCCCATCGGGCACGTCACCAACGGGGTCCATTTCCGGAGCTGGATCTCGGCCGAGTTCAACCTGCTGTACGACCGTTATCTGGGTCCGCAGTGGCGCGAAGAACCGGCGCAGCGCGAGGTCTGGAACCGGATTCAGTCCACGCCGGCGGAGGAACTTTGGCGGAGTCACGAGAGGCGCCGCGAGCGGCTGGTGGCCTGGGCCCGGCGCCGGGTGCACGAGCAGCGGATGCGCCGGGGAGCTCCCCAGGCGGAGATCGATGCCGCGGCCGAGGTGCTGGATCCGGAGGCGCTCACGATTGGATTCGCGCGGCGATTCGCCACCTACAAGCGAGCGACTCTAATCTTCCGGGACATGGACCGCCTGCGCCGTCTGCTGATGGACCCGGCCCGGCCCGTGCAACTGATTCTTGCCGGAAAGGCGCACCCGCAAGATAACGCGGGCAAAGAGCTGATTCGCAGAATCACAGAGGTGAGCCGCGACCCGGTGCTGGGGCGGCACGTCGTGTTTCTGGAAAACTATGACATGGCTGTGGCCCGCTCGCTGGTGCAGGGCGCGGACGTGTGGCTGAATACCCCGCTTCGGCCCAACGAGGCTTCCGGGACCAGCGGAATGAAGGCTGCTGCCAATGCCGTGCTGAACCTGAGTGTGCCGGACGGATGGTGGGATGAAGTCTGGAATGATCCCAACCACTCAAGACTAATCGGATGGGCCATCGGTAAGGGTGAAGAGTACACGGATTCGAATCACCAGGATCAGGTGGAGGCCGAGGCTCTTTACGATCTTCTCGAGCGCGACGTCATCCCTACCTTCTATGAGAGAGGAGCCGACCGGCTTCCCCGAAAATGGATCGAACGGATGAAAGCGTCCGTGAGCACCTTGTGTTGTTTCGTCAACACCCATCGCATGGTCCGCGACTATGTAGAAGGATATTACGTAAAAGCCCACGCCCAGTTTCGCGCGCTCGAAGCCGACAATGCCCGGCGCGCCCGGGAACTCGCAGCAGCCATGGAGCGCATTCGCAAGGAATGGCGGGAGGTCTGGGTGGGAGAACTGGAGGAGGGAACCGCGGACGTGGCCCCGGTGAATTCTTCCCTGCGGATCCGGGTTCAGGTGCATTTGGGACGACTGAGCCCGGAGGACGTGGTAGTGGACCTGTACACGGGGCGCGTGGACAGGAATGGAGAACTCGTGGAAGGCGCGGCCGTGGCGATGCAGCCCCAGGGCCTGCCCTCCAACGGCAATTACCACTACGCCGGGGAGACCTCGATTGCGCGCAGCGGACTGCACGGCTACACGGTGCGAGTGCGTCCAAACCATCCAGACATGCCGGCAGGGTTCATTCCCGGGCTGATTTCCTGGGCCGAGCGAACCCCGCTTGTGGAGGCCGCCGCATAGGCCGACTCTCGAGAAGCGCCGATCGGCTGGCCGAAAAAAATCCCCTAGAACCGCCTGCGTCGAGAGGGATGCGTCCGTCGCCGGCTGCCGAAACAGGATAGCGCCAGCCGTTCGCGGACTCGAAGAGCCTCAATGATCCTGTGCCCCTGGGCGATACAAGGCGAGAGGCGCCTGAAAGGCTGCGCCTCTCGCATTCAACGGCCTTCGGGCNNNGTCCCCCGAGCGGTGCAGCAGGAATGGGAACCAGGGTGCGCTCGCAAATTTGGACAGCACCGCCGTTCATGCTTCGACCCAACTTGCCGGGCAGATTCCTGGCGGTGGTATCATCGCGGGCGCAATGAAACGCGCAGCTCGCTTTGCCGCCTTGCTGTCGCTCTGCGCATTCCTTCCAGCCAACCTTGTTTCGCCGTCTACAAGAGCGCAGTCGGCATCGCCCGCGCCCAAGCACGTCATGGTGCTGCACGCCGCGCGCCTGCTCGATATCGAAGCGGGAAAAATCGTTTCGCCCGGCGAAATCCTCGTCGAGGATGAACGGATCGCGGAAGCGGGCCGCTCCGTCCGGCACCCGCAAGGAGCGGAGCTGCTGGACCTCGGTGACGTGACACTTCTGCCCGGCCTGATTGACGCCCACATTCATCTTTTCCTGCACCCCGGCGCCGAAGATTTGCAAACCATCGAAGAATCCGTGCCGCAGCGAACCATCACCGCAACGCTGGCCGCGCGCGACGACCTCATGGCGGGGTTCACCGCCGAGCGCGACATGGGCACCGAAGGCGCGGGGTCCGCCGACACGGCGGTGCGCAACGCCATCCATCAGGGCGCCATCCCCGGGCCGCGGCTGCGCATCAGCGGGAACGCTATCGACATTCTCGGCGGGCATGAAGACGCGATTTACTACAATCCAGAGCAGCACGTGCTTTCCAACGCGACGTACGCGAACAATGCTGCCGAATTGGTCGCCGTAATCCGCCAACAAATCAAAGAAGGCGCCGACTTCATCAAAATCTACGAAACCGGGCCGGATTCTATGCGCGACGGGCATTTGTCCACGCCGTACCAGTACAGCGAGGCGGAGCTGCGCATCGCTGTCGAAGAGGCGGCGCGCACCGGCCGGCGTGTGGCGGTGCACGCTACTGGCGAGCCCGGCGCGCTCTATGCCGCGCGCGCGGGGGTAGTGTCCGTGGACCACGCCTACGTGCTGAGCGACGAAACCATGCGCATCATGCATGAGAAGCAGATCTTCGCCGTGCCCACGTTTGCGATTGCGGAATACTTCGCCGAGCACGCCGCTTCGCCCGCGCAAGCCGAGCGTGAACGCCAGATGCAGGAGTTCCATGCGCAGGAATTTCGCAAACAGCTCGCGGCCGGAGTCCCCATGGCCGTGGGTTCGGACGTCGGGCCATTTCCCCACGGCACGCAGGCGCGCGAACTCGTGTTGATGGTGAAATACGGAATGACTCCGCTGGCCGCGCTCCAGGCCGACTTGCTGAGTGGCGCGAAGCTCCTCGGCTGGCAGGATCAAATCGGCGCGCTCAAGCCTGGCTATTTCGCTGACGTCATCGCGGTGCCCGGAAACCCGCTCGAAGATATCAGCGTGGTGGAGAAAGTGAGCTTCGTGATGAAGGGCGGCGTGGTCTACCGGAGCAGCCGCCAGTGAAGGAAGCCAGCTGCGCGTTGTTGCGCGTGCGTTGACTCGGCAGCGGCGAAGCCCTAACATGAGCGCCGCATGACAGACTCCCAACCTCTGATTGGCCGCACGATTTCGCATTACCGCATCATTGAGAAGCTCGGCGGAGGCGGAATGGGTGTGGTCTATAAGGCGGAAGACACTAGGCTCGACCGGCACGTGGCGCTGAAGTTCCTTCCTGAAGACATCCCCTCGGACCCACAAACGCTGGCGCGGTTCCAAAGGGAGGCGCGCGCCGCTTCCGCGCTGAACCATCCGAATATTTGCACCGTGTACGACGTGGATGAGCACGAAGGACGGCCGTTCCTGGTGATGGAATTCCTGGAGGGGCAGACGCTGAAGCACCTGATCGGCGGAAAGCCGCTCGAGTTGCAGCGCATCCTGGAGCTGGGCATCGAAATCGTGGACGCACTGACCGCCGCGCACGCAAGAGGAATTGTCCACCGGGACGTGAAGCCCGCAAACATTTTCATCACGCAGCGAGGCCAGGCCAAAATCCTGGATTTTGGACTTGCGAAAATCACTCCCAAACATTCGCAGGTTCCACAATCCGTTCAGGTTTCCGCGGAGGCCACCGCGGCCATCGCCCCGGAACATCTGACGAGCCCCGGCACTGCGATCGGCACGGTGGCCTACATGTCCCCGGAGCAGGCGCTCGGGAAAGAGCTGGACGCGCGCACCGACCTGTTCTCGGTCGGCAGCGTGCTTTACGAAATGGCCACGGGTAAAGTGGCCTTCGCCGGAGACACTTCCGCGGCGGTGTTCGATTCCATTCTCCACGGGACTCCAACGTCTCCCGTGTGGCTGAATCCAAACTCGCCAGGAGAACTGGAACGAATCATCAACAAGGCTCTGGAGAAGGACCGCGACCTCCGTTATCAGACTGCCGGGGAGATCCGGACGGACTTGAAGCGGCTGAAGCGGGACCTGGACTCCGGCGGGCGGGCGGCGCCCTCCCGAGATGCAACGCAGGCGCAGGCGAAAGCGGAAAAGTCCGTGGCCGTGCTCTATTTCGAGAATCTGAGCAGCGCCAAGGAAGACGAGTACTTCCGCGACGGGATTACCGAGGATTTGATCACCGAGCTGCTGAAAATCAGGGAACTGCGGGTGTTCCCGCGCTCGGCGATGAGCGCGTTCCGGGACAAGGCCATCGCGGCGCAGCAGGTGGGCCGTGAATTAAACGCCTCCTACGTGCTCGAGGGCAGCGTGCGGCGCGCGGGGAATCATCTGCGGCTCAATGCGCAACTCGTGGACGCCAAGACAGGGCACGGCGTGTGGGCGGAGCGTTACGACCGGCAATTGGAGGATGTGTTCGCCATTCAGGACCAGATCGTGCAGAGCATCGCCAAGGCCCTGCAGGTGATGCTGAGCGAAAAAGAGAAGCGCGACATCCAGAAATTGCCCACCGCGGATATTCAGGCTTACGATCACTACCTGCGCGGGCGACAATACTTCCATCAATTCCGCAGGAAAGGGTTCGACTTCGCGCGGCAGATGTTCGCGCGCGCCATCGTGATCGACCAGAATTTCGCGAGGGCGTATGCGGGAGTGGCGGATTGCTGTTCGTTCCTTTACCAGTACTGGGACGCGAGCGAAACGAACCTGAAGGAAGCGGATGCGGCCAGCCGCAAGGCCCTGGAGCTGGACCCAGAACTCGCGGAGGCACACGCGTCGCGCGGGCTGGCCCTCTCCTTGAGCAAGCGCTACGACGACGCGAAGACGGAATTTGAGATGGCCATCCGGCTGAACCCGAAGCTGTTTGAGGCCTACTACTTCTACGCCCGCGCGCGGTTCGCTGAGGGAAAATTGGAAGAGGCAGCGCGGTTATACGAGGAGGCTTCGCGGATCAACCCGGATGATTATCAATCGGCGATCCTGGTGGCCAGCGTGTATGTGACACTGGGCCGCAAGGCAGAAGCGGAAGCCGCCCGGCGGCGCGGACTGGCGGTGGCGGAGAAGCATCTGGTGATGCATCCGGACGATGCCCGCGCGCTCTACCTCGGAGCCGTGTGCCTGAGCCAGTTCGGGGAGCGCGACCGGGCACTCGAATGGACACGCCGTGCGTTGGCTGCGGAGCCGGAAGATTCCGGGGTTCTTTACAATGTTGCCTGCGGGTTGACGCTGCTGGGCGAACACGAAGAGGCCCTGGAATGCCTGGAAAACGCGGTGAAATATGGTTTCGGGCATAAGGCGTGGCTCGAGCACGACTCCGACCTCGATTCGATCCGCGGGAATCCCCGATTTCAGGCCCTGCTTAAGGCGCTCTAGCCGGTTTAGGGCGTGTCCTGCAGCGGGCGAACCACGACGGGAAAGGACGAAAGACCGGTGAGGTGTCCTTCGAGATCGCTCGATAAAGGAGGGCGCACACCCGCGAAAAAGCCGCGGGGGTGCGCCCCTACGACCGGGTTGAGCCGGTCAACACCAGATGCGCGGCGAAGAGATCTTCGACGGCGAGGCCGAGGGATTTGAAGACGGTGATTTCGCGGTCGTTCTGTCGCGTGGGAAGCTCACCCAGTGCCGCGGAGATGTGGGAGGCGGTCCAGCGGCCTTCCGCGATGCCCATGACCACGTCGCCTGCTTCCTGAAGCGCCGCTTTCCGAGAATCCACCACGAGGCGGGAGCGGGCGACGAGCACAGGATCGAGTTCGCGCTGCGTGGGGCGGCAGGCACCAACGCCGATGACGTGAGTGCCTTCAGCGACCCATTCGTTCTGAATCACAGGCGTGGGCGAGGCGGTGGCCGCGACCACAACATCGGCGCCACGCACGACCGCTTCGGCATTCTCCATGGCGCGCGCGCCGGTCTCGGCGGCGAATTTGCGCAGCCTGCCGGCATTCGGGCTCCAGACACGCACTTCGCGGAATTGGCGG
>OCOJ01774250.1_pt1 | contig 14434 bp, 19 predicted proteins | sample 1539251 | NCBI WGS metagenome assembly OCOJ01 (sample SAMN01911457, study PRJEB22624) | soil metagenome | biome: Soil | place: Malaysia | collected 2012-04-30 | depth RA_metagenome m | reverse complement strand
GACACGGCCGGCGCAAGGGTGCTTGCAATCTCGCCCAAGTCGGTGATCGTCCCGAGCCTCAGCGAAATCTGCTCCATAGCGAGCTGCGCTTGGGTCACCATCTTACCCATCTTCCTGACCTCAGCGAGCTCGTTGGCGTAGACCGCTGCATGCTGCATGTCGTGCTTGGCGAGGGACGCGACAACATTCTTGAAGATAGTAGAGTCGCGCTGCTTGATTCTGTTCACAGTGCCGTCGAGCTGCGAAATCAGGAGGCGGATCTGCCTGTTGGCGAGATCGATTTGGGATTTCAGCGGGGTGGGTGTCTGGACGGACCCTCTGAGCCTGTCGAGCAGGCCTGGGCCCCTGTCCTTCTTTTCCCAGTTAGATGAAAAGCTCATGCTAGACCTCCGCATACGCCATATTTCCAATATACCGGGGGCTCTAATCGGGGTGCCAGTTTGAAGAAATATTGTTGACTGTGGCTCTCCAGAACGAGCCTAGACTGAAATAACATCAGGATCGACGACGTGTCCGGGATGAAAAAGGAGGGCGGACTGGTGTACCTAACGTCGGAGGAGATGGCAGGGGCGGATAGGATGGCAATCGAGGACTACGGCATAGATGTAATTGTCCTAATGGAGAATGCGGGCGTTGCCACAGCACAGCTCGCCAGGAAGATGCTCGGAGGAGACGTTCGGGGGAGGAATATCTGTTGCCTTGTGGGTAGGGGGAACAATGGAGGGGACGGGCTCGTCGCCGCACGTCATCTGAATAATTGGGGAGCCGATGTAAGAGTGATTCTCGCAGGAGAAAGGTCCGACCTAAGAGATGTCCCAGCGAAACAGATCGCAATAGTTGACAAGATGGGAATCCCCGTAGCTGGCCCGGGAGAGGGCGTCGGAGATGCCCACCTTGTGGTGGATGCCCTCCTGGGGTACGGCTCCAGAGGGAGCCCGAGGGAACCTGTGGCGGGACTGATTCGGGAGGCCAACATCTCAAAGATCCATATTCTGGCCGTTGACATCCCGTCGGGGATGGATGCGACCAGTGGAGAAACGGGGGACCCAACCATCGAGGCGATGGCGACGGTGACGTTTGGATTGCCGAAGACGGGGTTCCTGAACTCGAAGGCTAGACGGTATATCGGTGAGCTCTATCTGGCGGATATATCTATGCCGGGCAGAATCTACTCCTCCCATTCGGTCGGAGGCGGTCTGTTCTCAAAGGACGTCCTTGTCAGGATCTGGTGAGCCGGAGTGCGATGGCTCACCAACGCTTTTGAACCGAACAGGGCAAGCTGAGCACGCTATGAGGGCCCAGGGCGAAGAGATGAAGTGCCCGAAGTGCGGTCGCCTCGACCTAAGGGAGACGCCGCAGGGGGTCACCTGCCGTGTGTGCGGCTACGCGCTCTCGGCAGGTGAGAACGACAGGTACAGGCTCTACAGGATGCTGAAGGAAGAAGAGAAGAAGGGCAAACAGTAGCAACTTGAATAGGGGGGTGCCAACCGTTTAACTCCCGGTTCCGGGCGAGGGTGAGAGGATGTCTGTTAGGGTCAGCCCAATCTCGAAGATGGCGGCAATTCTGATCATAGTAGTAGGGGCCTTCGTCCTTCTGGCCGGTTTTGTCACAGGAGAACTCGCCAGCTACGTCGCGGGGTCGGCGTTCCTGGCTCTGGGAGTGGCCCTATATCTGCTGCTGATATGGTTCACGAGAAAGCTTCGGCGGGAGATAAGCGAGATAGAGCAGGGTCAGGAGCAGGGTCAGGCAACAGGTGCCTGAGCCGACTGGAACCTGTGCTTCAGATTCCGTTCCCATATTCTTGCAGCGAGTAATCCCCCTATGGTTCCACTAAGCGCACCCACGACCAAGACTGGGAGGTATACGTCCACGAACGGCGCCGTCGTGCCAAAGCCCAAATCGATGAAGGCGTATGTCGCGACCAGCCCCGTGATGATTGTGCTCACGCTCAGGGAGGCAACTAGTCTCTTAGTGTGAACCTTGCCGTCGGCCGTGACCTTGAGCAGGCTGCTGAATACGTCCACCAGTATCCCGTAGAGGAGAGCCACGCCAAGGGCGAATGGTCCGAAAGAAAGCTGTAATGGAGTCTCCACCAACCCGTTCACGAGGCCCGTATAGGTCGCACCGCCAGGTCCGAGGAGTATGTAACTAAGCGAGAGGACAATGGCCTCAAAGACGATTAGAGAGTCGCCAATCTCGAACGGGAGGGCACCGTAAACGACACCAATCAACACACCGAAAAGAGTAGCTGTAATCAGTTTCTTGGAACTTACCAAATCAGCCGGCGGTGAGAGGCGTTCCCGGGAGCGTATTTAACGCTAGTTATAGCGCACACATTCCTAGCAGGTCGAGGCCCGTCATTTATCACTGTGGCACTCTTACGGTTGGAGCGAAGGCTCGAGATGATCCGGAGGAGCATTGTCCCTTAGTCAGACGGTGAAACCTCGTGTCGGGGACAGCTTCGGTGCGAAGAAATGGGACGTCATCGTGGTTGGGTGCGGCATCATGGGCGCCTCGGTCAGCTACAACCTGGCCGCCCGAGGGCTCCGAGTCCTCAACCTGGAGAGGTTCGGGGTCAACCACAAGTTCGGGTCGTCACACGGCAGGACCCGGATTATCAGGCTCGCCTACTACGAGGATCCGAGATACGTTCCTCTGCTGAGGAGGGCCTTTCAATCTTGGAGAGAAGCAGAGGCCAGGACAGGGAAGAAACTCCTTCAGATTACAGGCGGCCTCATGATCGGGAGGGAGAATGGAGAACTTGTCCAGGGGGTGCTGAAGAGCGCCAAGATCCACGGCCTGCCTCATGAAGTACTTGCTGCCGCGGAGGTGGCAGAGAGGTTCCAGGCGTTCACTCTCGATGATAGTTACACGGCTGTCTTCGAGCCGAACGCGGGGATCTTGTTTGCGGAGGAGTGCGTGAGAGCCTTCGTGGGACTCGGAAGCGAGGCCGGGTGCGAGTTCAGGTTCTCCGAGCAGGTGAGCGGATGGAGAGCCGGCCCCGAGGGAGTCGAGGTGAGGACGTCAAACGGAACCCAGATGGCGAGCAAGGTCGTGTTCTGTGCGGGAGCCTGGAATGGGCAGCTGCTTCACGACCTGGTGCCCCTACGATGCGAGAGGCAGGTCCCACTCTGGTTCTCTTCTGGGGGCCAAGTCGCTTTTTCGCCCCCCAAGATGCCTGTGTTCATAATGGAGGAGGAGAAGGGTGTATTCTACTATGGCACGCCAGATGTAGGGCACGGGGTCAAAGTCGCGCGGACGCACGGGGGAGAGGTCAGCGAGCCGGACGCGGTAAGGAGGGACATAACCGAAAGCGATGTGTTTCCGGTCAGGGAGTTTATTTCGAGGAGGATGGCGAAACTAGACGGCCCCCCAATCGCATCGACCACCTGCATCTACTCCAACACCCCCGACCTGAACTTCGCTGTTGGATTTCACCCAGCCAATCCAAGGATCGTTGTCATGAGCGCCTGCTCTGGCCATGGGTTCAAGTTCGCGAGTGTTCTGGGCGAAATCGGAGCTGACTTGGTAGCCGACAGGAGGCCCGCGTTTGATATCTCGTTCCTGAGCCTGGGAAGGTTCTCGAAGAGCCAATCCCGCTAGGGAACCTGCACCTCATCGAATCGCTGTCGTCGCCGAGCCTGCGATGAAATTGTCGGACAGTGAGCAAGGTGGGCTGGTAGCTGGACAAACACGATGCGCTGGCAAAGAACAGGGCAAAGGGAACTTGGAACGAGGGAAGAGGGACCACAGATGGGGCGAGTTACACGGGCAATACACAGGCAACAATGTTCTCCCCGATCGTATGCAATGTTCCCCTGAGAGGAGACTTGGCATCGGCGGGTTCTCCTGAGCGTTCATTTGTGTTTATACTGACTGTTTAGGCAGCGGCGGGGGCGAGCGTTGTTTAGCGAATACAGGGGCATTCCCTGGCAGGCTAGGCTGCTCATCTACCTGACGTTCGTCCCAAACGTAGCAATAGGTTTCATCTACACAGACCTTGGGTATTACCTGATCACATTCCAAGGGATAGGGCCTACCGAGGCTGGTATCGTCATCACAGTCATGGGCGTGACCCTGGTGGTGGAGAGCATCCCCCTGGGAATCATCGCCGACAGGTTCGGGCGAAGGAAGATGCTCATTCTTGGCAACCTTTGTGCGAGCCTCAGCCTCCTCGGTTTCGCGCTGACCAACAATTACGTACTTATTCTGCTTGTGGCCGTCCTTGAAGGGACCGGTGAAGCGGCCTATGCCGTTTCAGTATCAGCGCTACTCGCCGGACACGCAGGGGACGAGAAGCGGACTCCGGCATTCTCACTCTTGAATATTCTGGGATGGATTGCGGGCGGAGTTGGCGCCGCAGTCATATCCTCTGTAATCGGGCTTGAGAGCTTCGGGTTCGACCTCGGGCAAGCTCACATAATCCTTTTCGCAGTCGTGGGGCTGCTCGGTCTTTCCATCACTCCCCTGTTGCTGAAGATTGGAGAGGGGCCGTCATATGAGAGACGGAAGGAGTGGCTCCCCAGGAAATCAGGGAGGGTCATAATGAGGTACCTGTCCTACAGCATCCTGATTGCGGTAGGCGCGGGGCTGTTCGTGCCTATCATGACGGTGTGGTTCAAGGCGGCCTATGGGGTGCCGGATGATGTTAGCGGGCTCGTCCTAGCAATCACGTCCATCCTGACTGCAGGGGTAGTTGTCATCACGCCGAGACTCGCCAGGAGGTTTGGACTGGTGAAGGCTACCGTGGTCACAGAGGCTTCGTCCACCGCCTTCATGCTTGCGGTTCCCCTTTCGCCTACCTTTCCCATCTCGGCCTCATTCTACGTGGTCCGCGTCTTCCTCATGAACCTCTCAAGCCCTCTGACGCAGTCCCTGATCATGGGACTTGTCTCTCCTGAGGAAAGAGGGATGGCCTCGGGGATAGCAGCGTCCCTGTGGCGTCTTCCAAATTCGCTATCGACCACCGTTGGCCTCACATGGATTGGAGCTGGCCTCATCGCCCTGCCGTTCTACGTCGCCACGGTACTCTATGTGGTTGGCATTGGATTATTCTGGGTCATGTTTAGGAATGCGAAGCTGCCTGAGGAGCAGGCAAGAACCGCTCAGGGCCCCGCCCAATCGTCGAGCCTCGAGGGTCCAGAAACCGAGCGCTGAATGTCGGCGACACGGACTCCGATCAGTCTGACGGGCTTCCCTCTCGCCTCGAACTCGTCCAGGAGCCTGTCGACAGCCTCGGCAAGCGGGCCCTCACTGTCGGTATGGCTGACCAGCGTCTTCTCTCTGGTGTGGGTCTCGAAGCCCTGAAATCTGATCTTGATCCCCGCAACCCTGTAGGAGTAGCCGGCGGATTTCACCCTCCTCATCAGTTCCGACGCCCCGTCGGCCGCCTCCTTCCTGACCGTGCGGAAGTCCTTCACGTCTTCCTTGAATGTCCTCTCGACGCTAAGCGACTTCGGAATTTCCTGCTGCCTGACCTCGACGTTCTCCTCGCCATGTATCACTCCCCAGAGCCACACCCCGTTCTTGCCGAACCAGCCTAGCAGTTGTTTGCCGTCCAGTTGCTGCAGCTGGCCAATGGTGGCTATGCCCTTCTCACTCAGGAACTCCCCGGTCTTTCTGCCGATCCCTGGAACAACCCCTACCGGGAGGGGGGCCAGGAATCCGGGGACGTCTCCGAACGGGACGACTGTCAGACCGTCTGGTTTGTTCCTGTCGGATGCGATTTTCGCCGATGACTTGTTGGGGCCAACCCCGACTGAGCAGGTGAGATGATGATTCTCTTTGACCGCCTGCTTTACGAGCGTCGCCACCTCCTTCGCAGATTTCTCGTCCTTGGCCCTGCTCGTGATGTCAAGAAACGCCTCGTCTATGCTTGCCTGCTCGAATTTGTCGGCGAAGCCCTTCAAGGTCGCCATCACCTCTCCAGAGACCTGTTCGTATAGGCTCCAGTTCGGTGGGATGTACTTCGCCTGTGGGCAGAGCCTGTAAGCGATTGAGATCGGCATCCCGGACCTGAGCCCGAACCTTCTAGCCTCATAGGAGCAGGCGACGACGACCCCCCTCCCCTTCCCCCCATTCGGATCCGCACCAACCACCACCGGCAGACCCTTGAGTTCTGGGCGTTCTCTCACTTCGGCAGAGACGTAGAATGCGTCCAGGTCTACGTGAAGTATTGCCCTGGGTTCTCGCTGCATCTGTCAGCTACGTCCCGAAGAGTGTCTGCTGCTCGGTCCCCTGTGCCTTCCAGTCGAGCTCCATAAGCCCCAGCAGCCTGCGGAACTCGTTTGACGACTCGGGGCTGAAGCCGGCGAAGTGATTGTTGAAGAAGACATACCCCGACTCGAACTTGCCGGCGTTCTCCCTTACTGCGGAGGCCCAGCGTTTCATGTCGGCCGACCTGTCCTTCTGGATGCCGGTAAACTCTGTGAGCTCCCTGTCTCCGACCATTCTCAGATAGACGAAATCGGCCGTGACTTCGGGGGGAGTCTCCACATACTGGTTAAGGGACCAGACCATGGCAACATTGTTCTTCTTCAGCAGGGCGTAGACCTCAGGGGTGAACCAAGACTTGTGGCGGAACTCGATGGCATGCTTGAAGTCGGGGCGCAGTTGCGAGATGAACTCCTTCATCACGCCCTCGTGGGTGGTCAGTTTGATGGATGGGGGGAGCTGAACGACAATGGGGCCGAGCTTATCCTTCAGCTTGCTCATCATGCTGTAGAAGTACACCAGGGTCGAGTCCGAGTTCTTCAGCTTGTTTTCGTGGGTGATTTTCTTTGGGAGCTTCGGGGAGAAGAGGAATCCCTCGGGGGTATTGTTCCTCCACTGAGTGACCATGAACTGGTTCGGGACCCTGTAGAAACTCGAGTCGATTTCAACGCAGTTGAAGACATTCGAGTAGTAACTCAGATAGTCCTTGGCAGCTAGCCCCTTGGGGTAGAATATACCCTGCCAGTCCTTGTAGGACCAGCCGCTGCACCCAATCCTGAGCTTGTCTAGGTCCAACATGAGACAGACAGTTGTCAAGGTCGATAAACATTACCAAAACTTAAAATGGTGCGCGAGGGGAAACCACTCGTAAGGCTTTGTCTCAGGGTGATCCGGACATCAGGCAGCAGGTGGACGCCAACAGGGGCATAGCGAAGAAGCTGGAGCTCCTCATTCCAGGCCTCAGAGGGTACAGGTCTAAGGAAGACATCAGGGTGTCAGACGAACTCCTCAGGAACCAGGTGGCGAATAAGCTAGACGATGTGAAGGATAACCTGCAGCAGCTGAGGAAACAGATGGCGGCGAGCAACGATTTCACCAACCTCACGAGTGTGGGGTCCCTGATGGCTCAGGTGCAGACCCTGAGTGGGGAGGTAAGGCACGCAGCCCAAGGTTACGCCGGGTGGGTGGCACCCATCCGGATAGACGAGGACAAACTGAACAAGCTCTACGATTATGACTACTCCTTCGTGTCGGCCGTCTTCCAGCTGGATGACGCGACATCCCCCAGTAAGCTCATCTATGACAGCGCCGCGCCCAATGCGATACAGGCGACCTTGGGCGGGTTCTCCACGTCTGTTGCAGACATAAAGCAGAAGTGGTCCCAGAGAGTGGAGGCTATAGAGGGCATAGCCGTCGGACAGTGATTGCGATGGTATTCGGAAAGAAGAACGGGGCAGAAGTGCCGGCGACAGGCGGAAGCGTAATCGGTTCCACGACCTTCGCCTGGCCCGACGACCAGAAGGTCAACAGCGTCCTTTGGAAGGCACCACGGCAGATCAGACTCAACGACAACATTGTTGTCCGAGAGGACGAGATCGCTGTGTTCTACAGAGACGGGAAGGCTCTCACCTACTTCGACCAGCCCAACAGATACGCCCTGACTGACTTCAACGCGCCCGTGGTCGGTAACCTCCTGAAGTTCTTCACGGGAGTCACCCAATGGGCGGAGGTCTACTACATCCCGAAGAGGTACCTGGACGGGAAATTCGGGAGCAGTCAACCATACCAGTTCACGGACCCCACATTCGGAATTGTCAACCTAAGGGTCTTTGGGGAATACAGGTGGAAGATTTCGTCCCCGGAACTTTACATCAACCAGTTCGTTGGGACATTCAGCGCCGAGACCTCGGATCAGGTGGAGGACAGGCTGAAGGAGCAGCTCGTCATACTCGTCTACAACGCCCTCGGCAAGATGAAGCAGCAGGGGCTCAAGGTAACTGACCTTGCCGCAAACCTGACCAACATCGAACAGGAAGTGCTGGCAGCAGGCCCGGATCACCTGGGGCAGTACGGTATCGAAATCAACAAGATTTCAGGGCTCACCATCAGTCTTCCCGACGAGGTCCAGAAGGCCATAGACACACGCTCTGAGATGCAGGTCCTGGGAGTAAATTACGTGCAGTACCAGACGGGGAAGGCGATTGACGACGCGGCGAAGAACCCCAGCGGGGGGGCCGGGACGTTCGCGGGCCTTGGGGCGGGCATCGGTGTGGGTGGTGTGATAGGGGGCCAGATGGCCCAGGGAATGGGCCAGACAACAATGAACAGGAGCTGCCCGAACTGCGGTTCTCTCGTCCCAGCAAACGTGAAGTTCTGTCCCAACTGCGGTGCAAGCATGCCCGCGCCCGAAGGGTCGCCAGCTCCTGCGGGATCAAGCAAGTTCTGCCCTAACTGCGGGAGTCCGGTTGCCGCTGGTGCGAAGTTCTGCAACAACTGCGGAACGAAGCTGTAGGTGATCGGTGTTGTTCTGCCCCAAGTGTGGTGCCCAGCTTCCTGACGACGCGGCGTTCTGCTACAAGTGCGGGTCGAAAATAGGGCAGTCCCCTGCAGAAGAGCAGCCAGCCAAACCTAGCCAGAACGTATTGGCACCGAGCGGTGCTACATCGTTGAAGTGCCCTAGTTGCGGAGCCCCGATAACCCCCAAGTTTGGCGAGATGGTGATCACGTGTGAATATTGTGGGAGCGGGGTTACACTGGGAGACCAGGGGTGGACCGGAATCCAGAAACAGACGATGCTTCCCATAAAACTCGCAGACTCTGACAAAGCCAATGCCATGATTACCTCCCTGATGGACAAGGGGTTCTTGCACAGGCATCTTCATGAGGATTCCACCCAAGAGGAAATGAATCTGTCTTACATTCCCTACTGGATTGTCAGCGTCTCTGCACGAACAACCATTGTCGCGGCGAATATCGCAGCGCAGGTAGGACAGACCGCGACCACAGCTGCGCTGATGGGCGTCATACTCGGCGGAATGGGGGGAGGAGGATTCGGAGGTGGCAGTGGAGGAAGGAGAAGGCTCGTCGGGTTGAGAGGGGTCCCACGATATCCGACCGGTCTGTTTCTGTCGAGGTGGTTCATGTTCTACGGCATGGGAATGGGATACGGCGGAGGGATGAGGAAGACAGAACAGATGGATGAGAACTACAACTTCCCGGTGATTGCCCTGAAGGCCCTCACCGAGTACCAGCCGAAGGACTACCAATTCGATCTCGAAGGAAGGACGCTGTTCGACATCTCGAAGATTCCCAAGAACGTCAAGATACTCAACGGGGACATCGGAGAGGACGTCGCGAAATCACAGGCGAAGACCCTGGTAGATCAACTGCAGTCTCAGAAAGCCCACGCCAAGTATCAAATGATTCAGCAGCTCACGACGGAGTCAGATGTTGGAGACGTTGAGCTACTGCACGTGCCCATATGGTTCGCAAGGTTTGATCACAAGGGGAACAAGATCATACTTGTGATAGACGCCAACTCAGGCAAAGTCATCAACAGCATGGGACTGTAGGCGGCCGGAGATCCGGAATATGAAGACGTCAAGGATCATTATCGTTGTGTTAGTGGTGGTTGTGATAGTCATAGCGGCGATCTATGCAGTGACGGTGCTGACGGCCGCCCCCCCTCCGAAGTGCACCTCTACCTGGGATTGTGGGGCTGGATACCCTGTCGAGGTAGGAGGTGCATTTGGGATTGCGGGGGAGCAGTGCGTCAGTACCGCCTCCTCGATCTACTGCATCGGAGGACAGGACGTCAAAGGCGGCCCGCGCAGCGAGGTGTACTATGCCTCTGCCATTTCCTCTTCAGGGAACATAACAGGCTGGGCTCTCAGCTCGAGCCCCTATCCAAGGACCATTGATGGCGAATCCTGTGTTCTTTCCTCCGGGCTCATCTACTGTGTCGGGGGTTCCTACGACGAACCCGGGGATGATTTGTCTTCGAGCTACTACGCCAGCGTGACGGCATCGGGCTCGATGGGAAGCTGGAGCCCAACCACGGCCTTTCCGATACCCGCTGACAGCCAGTCATGCGTAGCATCCTCATCCTACGTGTACTGCGTGGGGGGGAACAACGAGACAGACGGATTGAACGCTGATGCAACTGACACGAATTCCGTCTGGTACGCACCTCTCTCAGCTTCAGGGATAGGGAATTGGTCTTTGACGACCCCGTATCCTTCGAACGACTACTATCCAAGCTGTTTCGCCTCAGGGAGCGACATCTACTGCCTGGGAGGGGCCGACAGCAATGATAACTCGTTGGGGACGGCGTACTACGCAACGCTCTCCCCGTCCGGCGTGGGAGCCTGGACCTCTACGACCTCTTACCCGGTCGCCGGAACCGGTCAGTCATGCGTGATTTCTTCTGGAGACATCCTGTGCGTCGGGGGAGAAACGAGTGGGGGACAGAGCCCGAAGTACACCAACGCGGTCTACTACGCCCCGATATCAGCGGGAGGGATAGGCGCCTGGAAGCAGTCAACGAGTTACCCGGTGAGCGTAGGGACAGAATGCGTCGTGCTTTCGGGCGATATCTATTGCGTTGGAGGCTTCGACGGAAGCACTGCGGGCGCGAACAACTTCGTCGAATACGCCTCGTTGGCTTCGCTTGCGAGCTGAAACCCACGCCACCAATCCAGAAATACCTGGGGGGTTGATGTGCGGCCATGGCGACGAAGAAGCAGGGAGTGCCGGTGGTGGTTCCGGCGGACGTATGGCAGCCCCTGATGGAGATAAGGGCCCAGCTCGACTCCGAGTGCCCGGGGGCGCCCACCCCAATCGAGGAATTGCTCCGGGAGGTCATCAGCCACTATGAGAGGTGCGAGAAGGCAGCGGACGAAGCTGAGGACTTCTGCAAGAGGGCGCAGGCCTGGAAGAAGTCGGACTGAACGGGAATGACGTCAGGCGAGAGGCTCCCGCTCTGACTGCTGAGCGGGCTGGGTCTTGATTTATTATCAGGATAGAGGAAGCCGGGGCGATGAAATTCGGAACCATCAAGCAGACCGTGCTGATTGATGCAACTCCCTTGGAGGTGTACGAGGCCTATGTCGACCCGAAGAAGCACGCGGCTTTCACGGGGCAGAGCGCCAGCGGGACGCCGAAGGTCGGAGGGAGGTTCACGGCGGGGGACGGATACATCGCGGGGAAGTACCTAGCGCTCGAGAGGGGGAAGCGCATACTCCATGAGTGGACAACAACGGAGTGGCCCAAAGGGTACCCGGTGTCGATCCTCGAGCTGACCCTCAGGGCGAAGGGGAAGAAGACTGAGCTGACCATGGTACATTCGAAGGTCCCAGGGGAGCAGGTGGACTACTACACTGAGGGGTGGAAGGAATATTACTGGCAGCCTCTGCAAAAGTACTTCGCCGAGAAGTCAGAGTGACGCATGGCCAAGTGCCCAGAGCGCGGGAAAGAGAACCGGACGCCAGCCAAGGAGTGGCTGTGAGGTGCCAGGACGAAAAAACCGATGAAAGTCCAGAGATTCGCCTGCGCCTCCTGCGGTACGAGCTACGTAGCCTGGACCGACTCGAAGACAGGGGCCGTCAGGACCATGGCGAGGAAGGGTTAGCGCTGCTGCAGAGGCCTGAACTCAAATCCGCACTTCACACATATGCGCATGCCGGGAGATTCGGTTATCACTTGTTTCGTCTTGCATCGGGGGCACTCGACGGTGACGTTGGCGGCCTTGATCGAATCTGAATGTTGAGAGCGGACCTTTTCTATCGCGTCCCTGTAGGCATCTTTGCGGTAGCTGGGTGCCATTGTAGCAACCGGTCGTGTGCAGGGAGAAAAGGATGTCCCTATTTGACCTCTTCCAGCGTGAAAGTGAACCTTGCGCCTGCGAACTCCCCCGTGCTAACCCTTTCCCACGTCACATTGTAGGTCTTGGTGACGTTGGCACCGATGATGCTTATGCGCTTCGGCACCTCGGCGAAGAGCTTCTCCACCTTGGCTGGGTCTTTGGTGAAAATGAGGCTTCTGCGCCGTTTCATGAGGTACTTCACGGCGACGTTCTGGTGGGCGTGCCCCTCGACGGGGATCTTTTCGGTGCCGGTGTCGATTGTAAACGCTCGCTTGGCCATGTCTGTGTCACCGGGATGTCCAGCCTGGGGTAAATAGCTTCGGGGTCAAGGCGAATATACAAGGAACGTGAAGACTTGGAATGGCTCATCGAGCCATTGGGAGCTGTTACAATCAGCGTCGGTCCGGGAGCCGAGAGGAGTGGGAAGTCATTAGGGTGGATTGAGGGGACACGACGATGGTGGACATGCTCGCCCCTCTCCGACCAAGCGATGATAATATCCGCCCGAAGAAGCCCTGTTTTCCCGAGTCGACTACCTCCAGGTCTAGACAAAGGCTGCGGGCGAGCTTGCTTGCCTCCTCGATGGACCTCTGATAATCCTCGTCCAAGACGTACGTGTACAGCACCTGGCGGTTGGTCCTCGTACCCATTGGGAGGCCTAGCGGCGAATAGAGTGTCTGGTGGAACTCGACCACTTGGGCGGGCACCTTTCGGCTCCTCACGACCACCCTGACCTTTCCATCTGCGCTCATTGCCTTCCCTCCACGGCGCAGACGTCGAACTCTACGCCCCAAGGATACTCGACCACCTTGAGGAACGCCTGTCCACTCCTGATCTTCTCGCGGATTGAATCCAAGCCTTCTGGACTTCCGTTGATGGGCGTCGGCCGCGTCAGCGAGACCGACGCCGAACTTCGGGTGCTGGTGCGCTCATACTGGCTCATTCTTCTCTAACCACCATCCATAGGTAGACATGGTTGGGTATTTTAACCTAACGCTCAATACTTACTATGGTGGTTAGGTTGATATAGGGGTCTCTGAAAGTATTCGCGCATGCAGGCAGCCAATCGGGGAGCCATGGGAACCGATTTGGAGCTCTGTCTAGACTTTACAGGCACTCTGGACTGGAGGACGAGTAATCACGCCAAAGAAAAGCTCGACACTTATCCTGCTCTCTTAGAATGGAGCAGCAAGAAGGGATTGCTGGACCGGAAGCAAGCTGACGCCCTCGGTCAGGTGGCAGCGCGAGAAGATATGGCACCGGTGCTGACCGAGGCAGTCCGGCTCAGAGAAGCGATCTACCGCATGTTTTCGGCCGTTGCCCACGGGAAGAGGGCCCCTCCGAGAGACCTGGGGATACTGAACGAGTACCTTGCAAGGGGCCTTTCGCGCATGGTGGTGAAAGAGACTGGAGCAGGATACAACTGGGGGCTAAGTTGCGATACCACCCCGGATATGATGCTGTATCAGATAGCTGAATCTGCAGCCATGTTGCTGACTTCGGATGACCTGGCAAGGGTCCGAGAGTGCGCGAACGAAGAAGAGGGGTGCGGCTCCCTCTTCCTTGACTGCTCCAAGAGCCAGACCCGAAGATGGTGTAGCATGGAGACCTGTGGAAACAGGGCGAAGTCTAGGGCGTTCTACGACAAGCATCTGAGGGCTACGTAGCGCTGTTCTGACCGAAGCCCTAGGGTTTCTTGATGTTCGTTACGAGCAACCTGAATTGGAGCGTCTTCCCGGCCATGGGGTGGTTGCCTGATCGGCCATAGGCCTTCTCCGGTGGAAGGGTGATTTCCTTGGTCTCGTTGATCTTCATGCCGACGAGCGCCTCCTCGAAGCCGCTGATGACCTGGTGCCTGCCGAGGACCACCTGGAGGGGCTTGTAATCCCGGGCGAGGTTGAACACCCCCGCCTTGATGGCTTCTGCCTTCATGCTGGTATCGAAGACCTTCCCTCCGGGGAACTTCCCGACGTAATGGACAGAGACCGTGTCGCCGTTCTGTGCTGTTATGTCGCTCAACAATCGAAGTGGCGTCGAGCTTGTAATTAAGCAGGAAGACAAAGCCGCCCCTCGCTGTTTTCGTCTGCTCGTTCAGTTCCCGGTGAAGTTCTTCTTCCATGCCACGTTCCGGCTTTGAATCGCACTTGGGAGTCGAACCGCCCTTCGGGCTTCGGTGCACCTTTAGGATTCAAACACTTCTGCGTCCCAGTTCGGTGCTAAGCATGGCGCTCCACACCGCGCTCGGCCGAAGAAGGGTTCTCCTCCCTCCAACGTACCTCCACCTTCGTGCGTTTCCACCCCCTCCTGCGCTTCGCTGCCTTCCCGTGGCGTGGTCGTCGAACCACACCAGGCTCTGG
>OCOJ01033917.1_pt6 | contig 14495 bp, 14 predicted proteins | sample 1539251 | NCBI WGS metagenome assembly OCOJ01 (sample SAMN01911457, study PRJEB22624) | soil metagenome | biome: Soil | place: Malaysia | collected 2012-04-30 | depth RA_metagenome m | reverse complement strand
ACCACGCGCTCCGAGACCGCGCTGTGATCTTCGTCCACCACCAGGACGCTCACGCGCGGCGTGCCCGTCGTGCTCATGCCGCCGAAGATGATTCCGAAGATTGAGAAAAACGCGATTGGCAAGATGAAGGACAGCAGGAAGGCGCCACGGTCGCGGCGCAGCGCGCGGAAGCCGTTCCGAACGATGGTGTAAATCATTCCCGCAGCTCCCTTCCCGTGAGCTGGAGAAATACGGATTCGAGATTGGGTCGGCGCAGCGTCACATCGATCACGTCTAGATCCGCGCCGGTGGCCGCCTCGAGCAACGGCGCGATATCGGTCGCCCGTGCCACGGAGAAATGCGCCACCCCGTCTTCCAGTGTGCCCCCGTGCGACGAAGCCCATTCCGCCGCGCCCGGCGGAGCGGAGGAGATGCGCATGAGCACGTCGCTCCGTTCCCCGAACGATTGCGCGATCAGTTCCTCTTTCGTGCCCTCCGCAATCACCCGTCCGTGGTCCAGAATCGCGATGCGGTCACAGAGGCGTTCCGCCTCTTCCATGTAATGCGTGGTGTAGACCACGGTGGTGCCCTGTTCGCGCAGATCTGCCACCATCTCGAAGATCCGGTTGCGCGATTGCGGATCCACACCCACGGTGGGCTCGTCCAGCAACACGATGCGCGGCCGATGGACGAGCCCCGCGGCAAGATTCAGACGCCGCCGCATGCCGCCGGACAACGTTTTGACTGTGGTTTCGGCGCGGTCGGAAAGCCCTGCCCAATCGAGACACCACTGCATCGCCTCCCCAAGCGCCTTGCCCCGAAGTCCCTGGTAACGGCCGAAGGCCTCCAGATTTTCCCGGCAGGTGAGAAGCGCATAGAGCGCCAGGTCCTGCGGCACCCAGCCCATTTTCGCCCGGGCTGCGGCGGAGTTCGCGGGCTGGCCGAATACCCAAATGCTTCCTGTATCCGGCCGCACGCGGCCCACGATGCTCCGAATCAGCGTAGTCTTGCCCGCTCCGTTGGGCCCGAGCAAGCCGAAGCAAGCGCGCTCTTGGACCGTGAGCGAAATACCGGCGACTGCGGTCACTTCCCCAAAGCGCTTTGCAACGGACTCCACCCGCAGAGGAACCCGAGATTCGTCACCTTCCCGGGACGTAGTCATGAGATGGTTGCGACTCTTGTGTAACGGACCGCGCCGCACGTCGCTACACAATACTACGCTCACAGAGCGATCAATGTTTCGCGTGAGGTGTGCTTTGCTGTCTCTCTGGAATTGGCAGGTCTTCGGAAAGACTTGTTCTTCTATTCCTCGAAACAGGGGCCGCCCTTGTGCCCGAACATCTGATGCTCCCTGATCGCTTGGATCAGTTGCTCGCGGGCATTCAGCAGGACTCGTCGTTCATCGTCAGTCAAATTCGGATTCTCAAGGGCGGTGACGATATGGTCGTATTGCTCTTCAAGCTGTTCCAGTTCGGCACAGAGCATGTTGACCTCCCTTCCCCTGACCCGCAGTCCTCAAGCGCCCTCTGCGGAGCTTGACCCCCTGCACCGCTTCGCCGGCGTTCTCCCTTACGCCGCAAACTTCGCCACCAGTTCTTTTTTGCCCAATCCCAGAATCCCGTGTTTCTTGCCCACCTTTTTGAATGCCTCAATCGCCGCATCCAGGTGGTGCTTTTCGTGCCCGGCGGAGACTTGNCGTGCGAATGCGCGCCTGTCCTCTTGGCACCACCGGGAAAAAGAACCCGGCTGCATACACACCCTCGTCAAACAGGTCGCGGGCAAAGTCCTGCGCCAGTTTCGCGTCGTAGAGCATCACGGGCACGATCGGGCTATCGCCTTCTTTCAGGTCGAACCCCGCCTCTTTCAGCAACCCGCGCCAGTACCGTGCGTTCCACTCCAGCTTGTCGCGCCGCTCGGTTGTGGTGCTGATCAGCTCCAGCACCTTGAGCGCCCCCGCCACGATCACCGGCGCCACCGCATTCGAGAACAGATACGGACGCGCCCGCTGCCGGCACATCTCCACCAGTTCGCGGCGTCCGCTTACGCACCCGCCGGAAGCCCCGCCCAGCGCTTTCCCCAGGGTCGTGGTGATCACGTCGATTTTGCCGAACACGCCGCAGTGCTCGTGCGTTCCCCGCCCCGTCTTGCCGATAAATCCGGTAGCGTGGGAGTCATCTACGAACACCATGGCGTTGTACTTTTCCGCCAGCGCGACGATCTCGGCCAGTTTGGCGGTGTCCCCATCCATGGAGAACACGCCGTCGGTGATGACCATGCGGAACCGCTTGTCCTGGTGCTCCTCCAGCTTTTCCTCCAGGTGCCCCATGTCGGAATGCTTGTATGTGTCCTGCACGGCCTTCGACAGGCGCATTCCATCCACAATCGAGGCGTGAACCAGCCGGTCCGCAATCAACACGTCCTGCTCGTTCAGGCAGGCCTCAAAGAAGCCCGCGTTTGCATCCATGCAGGACGGAAAAAGAAGCGTGTCTTCCGTTCCCAGGAACTCCGTCAGCCGCTGCTCCAGTTCCCGGTGGATGTCCTGCGTGCCGCAAATGAAGCGCACGGACGACATCCCATAGCCGCGCGCGTCCAGCCCGGCATGCGCCGCGGCGATCACCTCCGGATGGCTCGACAGCCCCAGGTAGTTGTTCGAGCAAATGTTGATGCACTTCCGCACCGCAGAGCCAATCGGGAACTCCACCTCGATCTCCGCCGACTGCGGCGAATGGATCGAGCGCTCTTCTTTGAACAGTCCCGTGGACTTGATTCCTTCAAGGTCGGCCTGATAGCGATTGCGAACTGTATCGGTGAAAGACATAAAGGCCTCGCATAATGAGATTCGGTGCCGTGTTCCGTCCCCGTCCCGCTCCGGCAGCGCTGGGCACCCTCAAACGCTGCCGACTTCCGCTTTCTGAAAGCGCCGCACCAGCACCGCAATGCGCTCCACCGTATCGAACGCTTCCGGTGTGGCGTCGGCGTCCGGAATGTGAATCGCGTATTTCTTTTCCAGGAATCGCAGCAGCGACACCATGGAAAAGGAATCCACCAGCCCGCTCGAAATCAGCGGCGTCGTCTCGGTGATTTCCCGGTCGTCTCCTTCCTGCACGTACTCCCGGATGACGTAGTCGCGAACCACTTTGCTGATCTCGTCCATGGCTCTCCTCAATCTTCCATGATGGTGGAAAGGTCCCCCACCGGCTCGTTGAATTCTTTGCAGCGCAGGATGCGCCGCACGATCTTGCCGCTGCGCGTTTTTGGCAGCGAGTTCACGAATTCGATTTCCTGCGGCATGGCCAGCGGGGACAGCCGCTTCCGGATCGTGTTCATGATTTCCAGCTCCAGCTCATCGGACGGCTGGAAGCCTCCCTTCAGCGTGACGTACGCCTTCACCACTTCCATGTTGATGGGGTCGGGCTTCGCCACCGCGGCGGACTCGGCCACTGCCGGGCATCCCAGCAGCGCCGACTCGATTTCAAACGGTCCCACCAGGTGTCCGCCGGTGTTGATCACGTCATCGTCCCGTCCCATGAACCAGAAATAGCCGTCGGGATCGATCGAGGCCCGGTCGCCGCACAAATACCAGCCATTCTTGAATTTCGCCTCGAATCCGGCCTGGTTGTTCCAGTAGCCGCGAATCTGCGAGGGCCACCCGGGCCGCAGCGCGATCAGGCCCGCTACCCCCGCCTCGTTCACCGGCTCAAAGGCTTTGGGATCCAGCACCGTCGCGGTGATTCCCGGAAACGGCTTTCCCATCGAACCGGGTTTGATCCTCATCCCGGGAAAATTCGTGATCACGATGCAGCCCGTCTCGGTCTGCCAGAACGTGTCGTGAATTGGCTTCCCAAATACTTCCTGCGACCACAGCACGGCCTCGGGGTTCAGCGGCTCGCCCACGCTGGCCAGATGCCGCAGGCTCGACAAATCATGCATCCGCGCGATTTCCGCTCCCTCTTTCATCAACAGGCGGATGGCCGTCGGCGCCGAATACCAAACCGTCACGCGATACTTCTCGATGAACTCGTACCATCGCCCCGCGTTGAACCCGGAATCGAGCACCACCTGCGTGATCCCGTTCGACCACGGGCCGATGATTCCGTACGACGTGCCGGTCACCCAGCCGGGATCCGCGTTGCACCAGTAGATATCCTCGGGCTGGAGGTCGAGCACCCATTTCGCCGTCAGGTACTGGGCGATGATCGAATAGTGGACGTGCTGCGCGCCCTTCGGCAGGCCCGTCGTCCCTGAGGTGTAGTGCAGAACCGAAGGAGAGTCAGCCCTTGTCGGATAGACCGCGAAGTTTTCCACCCGCGGCGCCTGTTCCATCGCAAACGTAATTTCGCTTTGCCTCAGCGGCGCCGTGTCGGCATCTACGACGATGATGTGTCGCAGACTCGGCAGCCGGTCGCGGATCTTCCGAACCTTGTAGAGATGTTTCTTCTGCGTGAAAATGGCGCAAGTTCCCGCATCAGCAAGCCGCATGAGCAGGGATTCGTCCCCGAACGCGGAAAACAGCGGCTGCGCCACCGCTCCCATCTTCAAAATTCCAAGAAATCCGATGTACAGCTCGGGCACACGATCCAGGAACAGGCACACGCGTTCGCCCGGCTGGATGCCCAGCCCGCAGAGAAATTGAGCTATGGTGTTGGAAAGAATTCGAATGTCGTCGTAGCTGAATCGCTTTTGGTTGCCCTGATAATCTTCCCAGAGCAAAGCTGGCTTGCCGGCTAGTCCCAGCCGGCAAATGCGATCGCTGCACATCCAGGCGACGTTGATTGGGTCGCCCGGAGAGTAGCCCAGCTCCCGTTCGGCCACCTTCCAGTCGAACTTCGCAGCCAGTTCCTCGTAGCTTGGCGGGGATTGCATAGCCTGCTTCCCCCCGACGCCGCGCGGCCCCCGCATTCTGGATCAACGCTACTCCCTGGCCACACGACACCTGCTAAACGGTTATCCGCTCCCACGCCGTTTTGCAGTGACCAGTGTCATTCCGGTTTGTGATACTGGTCACCGCCCGAGAGTTTCTCGCCCTGATGCTCGGCAGTGCGTAGTCGATAGTGCAAATGCAAGACGAGCGCTCTACCACTCTTCCGTAAGCCGGCTCTGTCCGCGTGCGCCGTCATCCGCTCCGAAGGCTCCTGCCATCGCGAGTTGTGTATACTCCGCAGGTCTTCTCGCTTTAGAAAGGGGGCAAACCCCATGCGAACGCTGTTGACATCATTGATTCGCCTCGAAGCGCGAAATACTTCAGCCGGGGCGAGAGCCATCCCTCTGAAACAAGGCCCAATATTTGTCGGAATGTTCGTAATCACGATTTTGGTTCTGGCGGCAGTTCTCGCACCGGCGGAGGCGCAGCAACGCGCCAGAATCCCGCGGGTTGGGTTTGTCGCACCGCAGGGCCGATCTCTCCCTCTGTTTGACGCATTCCGCCAAGGGCTCGCCGATGTCGGCTACGTGGAAGGTCAAAACATCCTCATCGAACCCCGGTTCGCGGAAGGGCACTACGAGCGATTTCCCGGCATTTTTGCCGAGCTTCTCAGCCTCAAGGTGGACATGTTGGTGGTCACCGGCGCGGTCACGGCGCGCGCGGCCCAAAAGGCGACCACAGACACGCCCATTGTCTTCGCCATTGTCGTCGATCCGGTGGCCGACAAAGTTATACCCAGCATGGAACGGCCGGGCGGAAACAGCACGGGTGTAACCACTTTTGACCCACAGCAAGCCTCGAAGCAGTTGCAGCTCATGAAAGAGGTGGTCCCGGCGCTCAAGCGCGTCGCGATCCTGGGGGATCAAGGCGTGTCCGAGGCTTTAATCAATGCCAGCGAGGCGCAAGCGCGGGCTCTGGGCCTGGAACCTCAGCGGCTCAGACTGGCAGGGCCCACTCCCGATCTCGATGAAACGTTCAGCGCGATCAGGCGGGAGCACGCCGACGCTGTGCTGGTGCTGGAAGAGCCCCTCCTGGGAGTTTACGCGACGAAGATTGCCGAGTTGGCCGCCAAGGACCACCTCCCTACTCTGTTTCCACCGTCCAGAGTAGCTGCGGGGGGACTCATCTGCTACGGAACGAGCCAGACCGCGGCAATCCGCCGCATGTCAACGTACGTCGACATGGTTCTGAAAGGCGCCAAACCCGGTGATTTACCGGCGGAGACGGTCAATCAATACGAACTGATTGTGAACCTGAAGACGGCTAAGGAAATCGCTGTCACAATTCCGGCCGAGGTGCTCAAGCGAGCGGACCAGGTGATCCAGTAGGAAAGCTCCCAAGGCTCACAGCCGCTTTAGAAAGACAGCCAAAAGGCTGCTCATCCCGCGAGCAACTCCATTCGGACGTGTTCACTCACTCGGAAGCCCACCGCTACCCGTTTAGCGCCCTCGTTGCGCCATTGGCGCTGCTAGGCTACAGTCCCCTTCCGGCAAAATTGTGCGTAAAGCCCTGCATATTCTTCGTGCCGTCCTGGCCGTCATCATCCTGCTCGTGGCTATCTGCGGCTTCGCTGGGTGGCTGACGCTCCGCCGCGCTCTCCCTCAGCTCGATGGCTCCCTCATGCTGCCCGGCCTCCACGCCCGCGTGGACGTCGAGCGCGACGCCATGGGCGTCCCTCACATCCGTGCGCAGTCCCTCGAAGACCTCCTCGTCGCTCAGGGCTATGTCGTGGCTCAGGACCGCCTCTGGCAGATGGACCTCCTGCGCCGCGCTGCCGCCGGCCAGCTCGCCGACATTTTCGGCGAGATCGCTGTGGACCACGACCTTGAAAGCCGTACCCTCGGCTTCGCCCAGGCAGCCGATGCCACCCTCGCCGCGATGCCACCCGATCGGCGCGCCATGCTGGAGGCCTACGCCTGCGGTGTCAACGCCTACATCAACGAGCACGCCGGCCGCCTTCCGCCGGAGTTCATGGTACTGCGCTATCAGCCGCAGCCCTGGGCCGCACGCGACACGCTTCTGATCGCCGCCAATCTCTACAAAGAACTGACCGGCTTCTGGAAGGACGAGATTCTTCGCGCCGAAGTCTCCAAGGCTGTCGGTCCCCAACTCGCCAATGATCTCTATGCCGGGACTGCGGATTCGCAATGGGACCGTCCCCTGGTGGGCACCGGGCCACAGCCGGCACGCTCGTCACCACATGCCCAACGCTCGTCCAATTCCGTCCCTGGTAGCACAGGCCTTTCAGTTCACCCTGAGCCTAGCGAAGGGCCTGTGCTCATTGCGCCAACAATTCCCTGGCCCGTAGATTTGGATTCAGTGCCTGTCTTCGACGAAGGCTCTCGCGCTGCCGGCGGAAGCAACAACTGGGTCGTCTCAGGTCAGCGGACGCGTTCCGGCCGCCCGCTCCTCGAGAACGACACGCACCTCACCTTTGCCGCCCCGTGCATCTGGTATCTGATCCATCTCACCGCCCCCGGCTGGAACGTGAAAGGATTCGCTCTCCCGGGTGGGCCGTTGGTTGTCATCGGACACAACGACCGCATCGCCTGGGGTTTCACCAACAATTTCGCCGATGTGCTCGACGTTTACACCGAGACCTTCAACCCGCAGAATCCGCTCGAATATCGCGTCAACGGGCAATGGCAGCGCGCCAGTGTCCGGCACGAGGTAATTCCGGTCCGTGGCTCCTCCCCGCGCACCGTGGACGTGCTCATCACCCGGCACGGTCCCGTGATTCGCCGCGATGGCTCGACCGGCTACGCCATCCGCTGGACCGCTACCGAACCCGGCGGCCTCGACGCGAATTACTTCCTCCTCGGTGGCGCGAAGAACTGGGACGAGCTCCGCGCCATTCTCCACGACACTGCCGGGCCAGCCCAGAACGCCCTCTATGCCGACGTGGAGGGCCACATCGGCTACATCGTTTCCGCGCTGGTTCCCACCCGCCGCCAGCCCGCTGGCGGAGTTCCCGTCCCCGGCGACAACGACGACCACGAATGGACCGGCTACATTCCCCGCGACGAACTCCCGCAACTCTACGATCCGCCGGAAGGAATCATCGCCACCGCCAATGCCCGCGTCACCGGGCCCTCCTATAAGTGGCATCTGACCGACAACTGGATGGCTCCCTATCGCGTCGCACGCATCTACGAGCTCCTCGGCGCCCGCAAGGACCTCACTCCCGAGGACTGCATCCGAATTTCCGCCGACACATACAGTTACCCGCACGTTCTGCTGGCGCAGGAATTGGCCAAAGCTCGGCAAAAAGTCCAGCCCGCCGACCCGCGCACGGCACGGCTGCTCCAGGCCGTTTCCGCATGGGACGGCCACGCCTCACTGGATTCCCTTGCGATGAGTTTTTTGGAATTCACCCGCCGCGCCCTGCTCTTCAACCTGCTCCAGCCGCATCTGGGCGGCAACGTCGCGCGCTACCAGTGGCTGCGCGTCGGAGTCTTCCTGGAAATGGTGCTGCATGAGCATCCGGCGCGCTGGCTTCCCTCCGCATTCCACAATTACGACGAGCTGTTGATTGCCAGTGCGGATAGCGCCGTCCGCCACATGGCGGAAGCATCCGGCGCGGGGGATTCCGAGCGCTGGGAGTGGAGCCGCTTCAATCTCCTGCGCATGTATCATCCTCTGGGACAGAGCGGGCTGCTGCGCACGGCGCTCAGCATCGGCCCCATTCCCATTTCCGGGAGCCTGTACTCCGTGAAGCAAATCGCCAGAACCTACGGCCCCGCCATGCGCTTCGTGGCCGACCTCTCCAATCTCGACGATTCTCTGATGAACAATGCCATGGGCCAGTCCGGAGAATTTCTCAGCCCGAACTACAAGGATCAGTTCGATGCCTGGTACGAGGGCCGCGGCATCCCAAGCAAATTCTCAGCCGCAGCGGAACAGCCTTTGGTCGTTCACCGCCTCCAATTGCTCCCCGCCTCCCCGCACTAGTGTTCTGGGTTAGAGTTTAGTTGCATGGTCTTTAGGGGGTCGGAACTTTAGCTCGTCCCGAGCGGAGTCGAGGGGCTCCGACATTTAGGCCTGCGACCACAGGGGTTTTAACCCCTGAAGGCAGCCAGAGAAACGTAAGGAGACCTCGGTCCTCCGCGCTAACCCGCGCGCAAACTCATGCCCGAACTCCCGGAAGTGGAAGCCGTCTGCCGCGCCCTGCGGCCACTCATCGTTGGCCGGCGCATCGCAGGCTGTCGCGTCGTTCACCCCATCGCGGTCCGGCCCCATCGTCCCGCCGAGTTTGCTCGCGCCATCGTCGGCCAATCTACCCGCAGCGTCGAGCGTCGCGCAAAATATCTCTTGCTCGAGCTGGAGACAGGCTGGCTCGTCATTCATTTCATGCTGGATGGGCAATTGTTCCTCCTGCCGAGCGGACGAGCGCGTTCCGGGCCGCACTGCTGCCTCAGGCTGGACCTCTCAGGGAGCTCCCCAATCGCGCTGGGCTATGTGGATCCCCGCCATTTCGGCCGCGTGCGCTTCGCGCCCACACTCGAGCGCATGCCTGGCATGCGCCGGCTGGGCCTCGAACCGCTTTCTCCGGCGTTTACTCCTCGCGCTCTCGCCCGCCTGCTCCGCGCCTCGCGCCGCCCGCTCAAGCTTCTTCTCATGGATCAGACTCGCATCGCCGGTCTCGGCAACATCTATTCGAACGAGGCGCTCTGGCGCGCGCGTCTCTCTCCACGGCGGCCCAGCAATCGCGTCCCTGCCGACGGAGTCCGCGCGCTGCACAAAGCGATTGTTGGCGTTCTCCGGGCTGCGCTAAGATGCTGTTTGGTGCCCCCGCCGGACTTTCGCGATCCGCATTGGTGGTTCCAGGGGCTGGATCGGATCCTTCGCGTGTACGGCCGCGAAGGCCGGCCGTGCCGCCGCTGCGGGCCTCGAGCCCCGCGCGGCATCCGGCGCATCGAGCAGTCTGGACGTTCGAGTTTTTTCTGTCCCCGGTGCCAGAAGTAGCGGATAGCCGCGAGGTGAAATTCTGTGGATGCTCCTTCAGCAAAAAAGGCCCGCAACCCCGGCGCACCCGATCCGGCCGATAAAGCCGCGCTCCAGAGCGGGCTCGATTTTGAAAAATCGCTGGCCCGGCTGGAAGATGTTGTAAAGCGCCTGGAACAGCCCAACCTCCCGCTTACGGAGGCCATGAAGCTGTTCGAGGAAGGCCTGCACCTCGCCCAGCAGTGCCAGAAGCAGCTCCAGGAGGCCGAAGGCCGCGTGGAAATCCTTCTCAAATCCGCCGACGGCAAGCTGGCCGCGGAGCCTTTCCGGCCTAAAGGCGCGGAAGAGGAAGAATCGTCGTGACGCAACCCTCCGCTGCCCGCGCTTCTTCCGCTTCCCTGCCGGTCCCCGAATTCTTCGAAGCCGATCGCGCCGAAGTGGAAGCCGCTCTCGGCGCGCATCTGCCGCCTGAATCGCAAGCTCCCCCGGTCATTCATCAGGCCATGCGCTACAGCGTCTTTGCCGGAGGAAAGCGCATCCGCCCGATTCTTTGCCTCGAGGCTGCGCGCATTTTTTCGGACCCGCCCCGCGGCGCTCTCCCCGTGGCCTGCGCCCTCGAATTCATCCACACCTACTCGCTGATTCACGATGATCTTCCCGCGCTCGATAATGACGACCTGCGCCGCGGCCTCCCCACCTGCCACAAAAAGTTCGGCGATGCTATCGCCATCCTGGCGGGCGATGCTCTGCTCACCCGCGCCTTTGAGGTGCTGGCAAAAGCGGATCTCCCCGCCGAACGCCGCGCCGCCCTCGTCAGCGAAATCGCCACCGCGGCAGGCACCGTCAACGGCATGGTCGGCGGCCAGGTGGCCGACCTTGAGGCGGAAGGGCGCCCGATTGATCCCGCCATGCTCGAATTCATCCACCGCTCCAAGACGGCCGCGCTCGTCCGCGCCTCCGTCGTTTCCGGGGCGATTGCCGGAGGCGCGCAGAGCGCCGATGTGGATCGCCTGCGGCGCTTTGGCGAAAACATCGGCCTGGCGTTTCAAGTTGTGGACGACATTCTGGACGTGGAAGAATCCTCTGCCACGCTGGGAAAGACCGCGGGAAAAGACCAGTCGCAGAAGAAGGCCACCTACCCCGCACTCTACGGCCTTGAAAAATCGCGCGAAACCGCGCGGCGATTTCTCGAACAAGCGCACGAGGAGCTGGCCCCTTTCTCCGTAAGGGCGCAGCGATTGCACGAACTCGCAGATTTCTTGGTAGCCCGGCGGGCCTAGGATCTGTGTCATAAATGGCCTTAGGGGGTCGGAGCTTCAGCTCCGACATTCAAGGCCCCTGAGAATTAGGGCTTTAGCCCCTGAAGCCAGTCTCAGTTCTTGCACAAAACAGCTATGGGACGGATTCCAGCCGGAAACACTGAAATTCGAAAACCGAAAATCGAAAAACGGCGATTGGACGTTCTGCTCGTGGAGCGCGGCCTCGCCGAATCCCGCCAGCGCGCGCAAGCGATGATCCTCGCCGGCCGCGTCCGCCTGGCAGGCTCGGCGCAGACGAAACCCGGCACCTTGGTGCCCGTGGATGCGCCGCTTGAAATCTCTGGCGGAGAGCTATCCTTCGCCAGCCGTGCCGGAGAAAAGCTCGCCGGCGCTCTCGACGATTTCGGTGTGAATCCCTTGGGGTTGATCTGCCTCGATGTGGGCTGCTCCACCGGCGGCTTCACGGATTGCCTGTTGCAACGCGGCGCTCGCCGCGTCTATGCCGTGGACGTCACCACCAGCCAGCTCGCCTGGAAACTGCGGCAGGATTCGCGTGTCGTCCCTATCGAAAGAAATGCGCGCTATCTCGTCCCGGCCGATGTGCCGGAGGCCGCCCAGCTAGTCACCGTGGATCTCTCCTTCATCGGCCTCGCCAAAGTGATCCCTGCGCTCGTCCCGCTGGCCGCTTCGGGGGCGCACTTCCTGCTCCTAGTGAAACCCCAGTTCGAGCTCGATCGCGCCTCCGTAGGCCGCGGCGGCGTGGTCCGTGATCCGGAGCTGCACCGCCGCGCCATCGACAGCGTCCGCAAGGCCGCCGAATCCGCAGGTCTCTCCGTCCTGGCCGAACGCCCCAGCCGCCTCCCGGGTGCCGAAGGCAATCAGGAATTCTTCCTCCACGTTCGCAAACCCTCCCTGCCTTCGTAAGGGCGGACCCGCGTGTCCGCACGCGTGTCCGCCCGTCCCGCCCCAATTGCGCCACCCTCCAACCGCAAGAGCTATGCTGCAAGTGGCGTTTCGATGCCGCAAGTCGTATCCTTCCAGTTGGCGCGTAACCGAAAAGCGTCCCCTTCCCACGGCTGCCCTTCGGTATCTCGCCCAGGCTCTCGAGCCATGGATTGCGGAGACGAATAGCCTCCGCGGGAGTCGTTCATTTGCCATCGTCCGGCAATCCAACCCGGCGCCGCACCCGCGATACGGTCCTCGGAATTCTGCTGGGCTCCTTCTGTGGCCTGGCCGGCTACGCGTTCTTCTATGCCCGCGGCTACTCCTATCTGTTGAACGACCCGGCGGCGTGCGCCAATTGCCATGCCATGCGCTCGCAATACGACTCCTGGATGAAGTCCAGCCACCATTCCGCCGCCACCTGCAACGACTGCCACACGCCGCATAACCTCGCCGGCAAATACGCGGTCAAAGCCAGCAACGGATTCTTTCACTCTTTTTATTTCACCGCCGGCGATTATCCGGACAACATCCGCATCACCCGCTTCGACCTGGAAGTGGCCGAATCGGCCTGCCGGCGCTGTCATCAGTCGCTGACCATGGCCATTGACGGCGACCGCGAGCAGGGCCACGGAGGACGCATGATGTGCACGCGCTGCCATGCTTCCGTGGGCCACTCCTACGAAACCGCCTCGGTCATGCCTGCATTCTCACCGCACGGGAGGGAGCACGCCTATGAGCGCTAATCCGCAGAATCCGGGGGAATCCCGCCGCTGGTTTACGGCCACAGTGGTTCTGGCTGCGGTCGCGGTTCTGACCGTCACGGCCCTCATCGTCAACATTTTCCAGCGCAAGCAGGAGGCCAGGAACCCGTTCTACCGCGTGGTCGAGCTCAACGACACGGTCGCCGACCCCGCCATCTGGGGCAAAGACTTTCCCATGCAGTACGACCTCTACCTGCGCACCGTGGACATGCAACGCACCAAGTACGGCGGTAGCGAGGCCCTGCCCCACTCCCCCACCGAGGCTGACCCGCGCTCCGTGGTCGCTCGTTCCAAGTTGGAGGAAGATCCGCGCCTCAAAGTCATGTGGGCCGGCTACGCCTTTTCCAAGGATTACCGCGAGCGCCGCGGTCACGCCTACATGCTCGAGGACCAGACCTTTACCGAACGCCAGCAGGCCAATCCCCCCGGCGCCTGCCTGAACTGCCACGCCTCAATGGTCGCCGTTTACAACCAGCTCGGCAGCGGCGACATGTTCAAGGGCTTTCAGGCCGTCAATCACATGCCTTACAAAGATGCGCGCCACTACGCCAAATACGCTCTGGCCTGCGTCGATTGCCACGACCCGCAAACCATGCAGTTGCGCATCACGCGTCCGGCGTTCATCGAAGGCATCAAGGCGCTTAAAGCCGTCCAGGGCATCCCCGAGTACGACGTCAACAAACAAGCCACGCGGCAGGAGATGCGCTCCTACGTCTGCGCGCAATGTCACGTCACTTATTTCTTCAAGGGCGCGGACAAGTCGCTCACTTTCCCCTGGACCAAGGGTCTCCATGTGGAAGACATCATCGCCTTTGAAGACGAAACCAAAGTGCAGGAGTGGGTGCACCCCGATACGGGCGCTGGCCTCATCAAACCCCGCCATCCGGAGTTCGAGGTCTGGAGCATGGGCGTGCATGCGCGTTCCGGAGTGGCCTGCGCCGACTGCCACATGCCCTATACCCGCCTCGGCGGACTGAAAATCAGCGATCATCAGGTAAACAGCCCGCTGCTCAAAATCAACCGCGCCTGCCAGGACTGTCACCATTTTTCCGAGGAGGAATTGCGCGCGCGGGCCGAAGACATCCAGGACCGCTATTTCCGGCTTCGCAATACGGCGCTCGATGCCCTGATGGACCTCATCAGCGACATCAAGGCAAACAAGGACAAAGCCACGCCGGAGAAACTGGCCCAGGCGCGCGATGCCCAGCGCCGCGGGCAGTTCATGATCGATTTCATCATGTCCGAGAATTCCATGGGATTCCACGCGCCGCAGGAAGCCATGCGCATCCTCGGAGACGCCATCAACCTTTGTCGCTCGGGACAGGTCGCCCTGCACGGCGGGCCGCCCCCCAGCCACACCACGCTGCCCGCTCCTGCTCCGCCGCCGGCCGGCCGGGCGGAGTGATTTCCTGCAATCTCGTCGCATCGATCCCTTCGGATGGACGCCGCGAGGCGTGAAGGCCGCCCGAAACACTTGCCAGCATTGTCTGTGTAGGGGCGTGTCTTCACGCGTGTCCGCCCGATCCTCCCGCCTTGCGGGTCCGTCGGAGCGCTGGAGCCCAGCGTTACAATTCTTGTCCCCTGAAGTAGAATCCACCCCGTCAAATGCCCGCCATTCGCACCGTCGGCATCATCTCCAAACCGCGCAAGGAAGACCTCTGCGCCATCGTGCCCGCGCTCACCGAC
>OCOJ01044882.1_pt2 | contig 14508 bp, 9 predicted proteins | sample 1539251 | NCBI WGS metagenome assembly OCOJ01 (sample SAMN01911457, study PRJEB22624) | soil metagenome | biome: Soil | place: Malaysia | collected 2012-04-30 | depth RA_metagenome m | reverse complement strand
CGGGATGATGCACATCTCCGTGCGCCGGAAGTCGTAGTTGAACAGGTCCTGGAACCACATCCCGGCGATGAACAGGAAATTCCACGGATCTTTCCGCCGCTTCATGGCGTCTTCATAGGTGCGGTTGGGATTCGAGGCGCCATATTTCGCGTCCGAATTCTTGGAAAGCGCGAACGATTTGTCGAATTTCCGGAACAGATCAATCAACGCGAAGCTCTTGGGCGCGTGGAACGGCCGGTAATTGCGCAGCAGCGCCAGGGCCATCATGACGCCGGAAAGCCTCCGCCCGCGCCCCGCGTCTGTCACCGCCTGCACGTCCTTGGTGAGCTGCGGGATATCCAGGAACGCCGGCACCGGAGCCCATTCCTTCGTTTCCTTGTTGATCATCACCGCGGTGCCCACGCCGCAATTCGGGTGGCAGCCGCAGTTCAACTGGCCCCACTGCGCGTCCTGTCCCTTCATGTGGTCGGCAAAATCGCTGAACGCGCCCATCAGGGAAATGGGGAACCAGTCGCGTGTCGGCTGGATCTGCCCCACTTGCTGGCTCACGTCCTTGGCCAGGTGCGAGAGTGTATAGCGCTGCTTCAGCCGCCGCTCGGCGGTGATATCCTCATCGCGCCCGGTGAAGCTTACCGGCTGGAAGCTCACGAACGAAATCTTCTTCGGGTTTTCCATCGCGAACTTCACGATGGGGCCCACCTGGTCGTTATTCAGGTTGTTGACGATGGTGGTCACCAGCACGATTTCCACGCCCGCTTCGTGCAGGTTGTGGATGGCCCGCAGCTTCACGTCGAACAGGTTGCCCACCTGGCGGTGGCTGTTGGCGTCGTTGCCGATGCCGTCGAATTGGAGATAGACGTAGCGCAGCCCGGCCTCGAACGCCTCCTTGCAGAATTCCTTGCTCTGCGCGAACTTGATGCCGTTGGTGGCTGCCTGCACGCTGTTGTAGCCCACTTTGCGCGCGTAGCGCACCGCGTCGCAGAAGCGCGGATGCAGCGTGGGCTCGCCGCCGGAAAACTGCACGCTCATCTGCCGCTTGGGCTTGATGGAAATCGCGTTGTCCAGAATCTCGGTGATGTCTTCCCAGCTCAGCTCATGGACGTAGCCCACCTGGTTGGCGTCCATGAAGCATGGGTCGCACATCATGTTGCAGCGGTTGGTCAGGTCCACGGTGAGCACGGAGCCCCGTCCATAGCGGATGGTGCTGGTCCCGTGATTGTGCAGCGTGGCATCGGCGTGCGCGGGGATGTCCCGGCCCGGGAAATTCTTCTCGATCCAGGAAAGAAAATTCGAATCCACGGCCATCATGTCCTCGTACCTGCCGTGGATGGGGCATTCCTTCACCATCCACACCTGGCCGTCGCGCTCAATGATGTGCGCCTTGATCTCTCCTACCTTTTCGTCCAGCAGGTCGCGCCAGTCCTTCTTGCCGGAGAGAATCTCGTTGCGCGCTTCCTTGACGCAATCCGGGCACAGCGAATCCGTCTCCCGCGGCCAGCCCAGCGTGGGCTTGGACTTCTCCCAAGACTTCAGCATGGGCTTATCGGACCACTTCGGCGTGATCGATGGCTTGGGATTTTTTTGGATGAAATACTTTACGGACTGGAAGGCCGCACCCGCGGTCTTGGCTACCAGGTAGTCGGCCACCTTCAGCACACGTGAGGCGACTCCAACGGTTCTCGGCATGTAAATCCTCTCCTCCCTGCCGCGTGCAGGGGCCTTGCTGGGTTCGTGCCGAGCATGGCTGCAGCCCCCCTGCGCCGTGCCCAAAGCACACACATAGTTGGACTTACCCGGCTGATAGCGTGCGCCGATTTCGCCCCATCCGTCCATCCCAATGGGCCAAACGGTTATCCTGGAGGGTTAAACGGGGATTAAAAGCGAGTGAACGGCGAGGCCCTCCGGGGGGTCCCGGCCCTCCGGCAAGGCGTTTGGAGGGAATGGGGGCGAGGGCTATTCGTTCAGGATCGGTTCCAGAACTCCGATGGCGAAATGCGCCACCCGCGGCGCCCCCTCGTCCAGTTGGAGCCACCGGACCACGCAGTGAGCCTCCAGGTACTTGGCCACCTGGGACTCGCTGATTTCCAGATGCTCGGCCAAGCGGCTGCGCAGCGCGGCCTCGGATTCCCAGCCCCGCCCCCGGCCGCGGCCGCCACGCTCGGAGCGCGTCAACCGGCTGATTTCAATTCGCAGCGTGTCGCAGGCGCTGATGTAATAGTGGGTCGTCAGGTCCGAATCAGAGAGCAACAATACGCCAGGACCCGCCGGAGCCTTTTCCGCTTCGCCCACGCGATGCGGGGGGCAGGCCAGCAGCCTGCGGACCTGCATCTCCAGCCGGGCGACGCGCGACGCCAACCCCGGATCACCAGCGCGCGTGCGCAGTTCCTCGGCATGCGCGCCCACCCATCCGGCCTCTGCCGGGGATTCCGTTCGCGGCGGAGGCACGCGGCGAGGCGGTGCTGCTTCGCTCCCAGGAACCTCCTCCCTGGGTGGGGCAGTCGATGGCGCGCGCACGCCGGATGCAGGCGCCGCGGCCGGCTCTGCCCCGCCCCGGCCTTTGCGATGCCGCCGGCCTCCGCGCCTGCCGCGGCGGCGCCGGCCTCCGCCTTCAGTTTTTTCGGCCCCTGGCCCAGCAGCGCCTTCTGCTCCGGCCCCCGCAAGCCCCAGTTCGCCCATTGCCGCGGCAAACTGAGCAGACTCGGCGGAAGCGACTTCAGGCGGTTCTTCCGCAGCCTCGGCAGACTCCGGCCTGTGATACAGACGGTCCGGCAAGCCGCTGCCCTGCGCTTGTGCTGGCCGCGCAGCCTCCGCTCCCGACGGCTCGGGGTGCTCCGCCCCGCCTTCAGCCGGGGCACTCAGGACTTGGGGCAGTGTTCCGCCGAGCCGCTCGATGCACTCCGCCGCCTTCTTCCGCCACTCTTCGCGGCGGAAACGCTCGTGCGCCTTGCGATACCAATCCAGAGCGTCGGCGGTGCGCTCGCCCGCCTCGTGAACTTTGGCGAGTTCAAAAGCCACCATGCCGTCCCGCGTCTTCAGGAAGAGCTGTTCGAGTTTCGCCGGCGCGTCCGCGCCCGTGCGCGCCTTTCGGATGCGCGCTTGGACCTGTTTCCAGTTACCCACGGTTTCGCATTCTAGCAAGGCCGGGCAAACACTGCCAGACTTGCCGCGCAGAGTGTGTTTGCCAGAACCCCTTTGTCCTCCGGGAGGCGTGGGTCGCGGAGGGGGGCACCATGCATCCGGGGAAATCGAAACCCTGGCCGTCACTCGATCCTCTAGAGGCTTCGCCGAAATTGGCGCGTGTCCCGTGCTGCCGTAGAAGTGCGACCGGGCCTAGAATGGCTCCGATGACTCCGGCGGAGAGAACCCACTGCGTCACCGCTGCGGCCGCGCGGCTCGGATTCCATCTTTGCGGCGTGGCGCCGGCCGTGGAATTTCCCGAGCTCGCGCGGCTGCCGGAGTGGCTCGAACGCGGTTACGCCGGCCAGATGAGCTATCTCGCGGATCCGCGCCGTGCCTCGCCGGCGCGGGTCCTGGAGGGCGCGCGCAGCCTGATTGTCTGCGCCCTGCTGTACAACTCGGAGCGCCCGCTCTCGACGGAGTGGACCGCCTCCCAGGCGCCCTTGCAGCACCAGCCGCGACGCGGGTGGATTTCGCGCTACGCCTGGGGCGATGACTATCATGCCGTGCTCGGCGAAAGGCTTGAGCGCCTGGTGGCCGCGCTGCGCGCGGAATTCCCTGAGCCATTCGAGGCCCGCCCGTATGTGGACACCGGACCCGTGGCAGAGCGCATCGCGGCGAAATATGCCGGCCTGGGCTGGCTCGGCAAGAACACCTGCCTGATTCACCCGGGGCTGGGTTCCTGGCTGTTCCTCGGAGTGATCGTCACCACGCTGGAACTTGCTCCGTCGCTCGGCCCGGACGATTCACCTCAACCGGACCTCTGCGGCCAATGCACGCTCTGCCTGGAAGCGTGCCCGACCGGCGCCTTCGTCGCGCCCTATCTAATGGACGCGCGCCGCTGCATCTCTTATCTGACCATCGAGCACCGCGGCACGCTGCCCGAAGAGCTGCGCCCGGCCATGGGCGCCCACGTCTTCGGCTGCGACATCTGCCAGGACGTGTGCCCCTTCAACCGCAAGGCGCCCGTTACAAACATTGCGGAGTTTTCGCCGCGGCAGTTTCCGCGAAAAGGCGAGAATCGAAATTCGAAAATCGAAAATCGGCCGGAGAGTCGCAGCGCGGACATGCCGCCTGTACCCGGTGAACTTTTTGCCCCTCCGCTCGAGTGGCTCGCGGCGCTCTCCGATGAAGAATACCGGAGGACGTTTCGAGGCAGCGCCGTGAAGCGAGCGAAATATCGGGGCCTCGTCCGCAATGCCTGCGTGGCGCTGGGCAACGCCGCCGGCCGGCTGGATCACGCGTCCCGCGAGCGCGTCCGCGCGCTACTGCAACACCTCGCCGCATCCGCCGACCCGGTGATCGCAGAGCACGCCGCCTGGGCACTGGCGCGCATCGAGGCCCAGCGACTCGCACCGTTATACTAGCCGCTCGATGCCCTTGCGGCTTCGTCCGCTCAGGGGCGAACCACGGGTTGGCCATCCCGTAACACCCACACCGGGGAACGCAGCGTCGAGAGGTCCCGCAGCGGGTTTGCGCGCACCAGGATCAGATCCGCGTCATACCCGGCTACGATCCTCCCGACACGGTCCGAGGCCCCCAAGTACGCTGAGTTATGGATGGTGTCAAACGTCAGGATCTCCGCTGGGCTGAATCCTGCCTTTTCGAAATACTGCAATTCATCGTGGAGCCCCGTCCCGAATCCCACGAGCGGCGCATCCGTCCCGATCACCAGCACTCCTCCCGCCTCGTACATCTGGCGGACAAACCCATACTTCCGCCGCAACAAATCCGCGCGTTGCGCCGGATCCGTGTGCCGTAGTTCCAGCGCCGCCTCATACTCGCCAAACGTCGGGTCCAGGAATACTTTCTTCGCGCGAATCAGGTCCAGCAAATCCTCCGGCAGCGTGTCGATCGACGCCACATGCTCCACTCCTGTCGCGCCATCGGCGATGGCCTGCCGCACCTCATCGGCCGTCTCCGCGTGCACCACGCTGGTCAGATGGTGCGCGCCGGACCACGCAATCCCGGCCCGCAGGAGTTCGGGCGACAGCAGTTCGGGCGCTAATCCGATCGTCCCGTAGATGAACTTCGTGGCGTCCGGCGGCCCCTCCCGGTAATTCATCTCCAGGCCGCGGGTGAGCGATTGCTGGCTGTCCGCGAGGATCGCTCCATCGCGCGCCAGTGCGGGAAAGGCCTTCCAAATCGTGGCCACGGGATGGCCTTGCGGCGCCGTTACCAGGCGTCCCACGGCAAAGAGCCGCGGCCCCAGCAGCCGGTGGCCCGCGATCGCCGCCCGTAATGCGAAAATTGGTTGCGCCGGCCCTCCATCATCGCGGATCGCTGTGACTCCGTTTTCCAGGTACTCCCGCCGGTGGGGAGCGGAGTCTGAGAAAAAGCATTCGACCATGTATCCGTAATCGAACTCTGCTCCCACGGAGCGCACCGGAGCCAGCAGATGCGCGTGGACGTCAATCAAGCCGGGAAGAAGATACGCGCCCGCGGCGTCCAGCCTGGGCCAATCCGGACGCACCTGCGCGGCCGGAACCACGCCAGTGATCTTGCCGCTCTCCACGAGCACTGCGTCTCCTTCCACCAGTTCGCCGGACGGCGCTTCCTTGCCCAATTTCACGATATGTGCGTTCACGATGGCCAGCCGCCCGCTTCCTCCGGCCGGCCACTTGTACTGGTCCGTCTGTACCCGGATGGCGATGGGAGCCAGGACGCCCGCGAGAAACATGATGCTGGCCAGCCAGACCCCGGCCCTCGCCAGCCATCCCTTCGACCGGCAAATGAAATACAGGCAGGCTACGCAAAGAAATGTCGTCGGAGTCGCGGAGAGATATACCGGCCAGATCCCGCTGCGAAACGGCCGGAACGAGCCGCCTGCCAGCGGATAGACCGCCCACAAACAGACCGCATAAGGCGCCAATGACGAGAGGTACGCCGCCAAAAGCTTCCACCCCAGCCGCAGGCGTCCGCGAAACAAGAAGATTCCCAGCGGCGCCCAATACAAGAGGAAGAAAAGCGGCCAGCGCCACAATGTCTCGAAGCCGTCCCGCAGAGATCCGGCCAGCATCGCCATGGCGAAGAGGTAGGGTAGAGGCGCGCCCACGAACAGCGCCGCGACCAGCAGATACCGCGCCTCACCCGCAGCCCGGTTTTCTCCTGGCCTCGGATCCGTTGCCATCCATCGCCCCCATGCCTTCATCTGGTCAAAGCAGTGCGTTCAAGGCCGACCGAACTTGCCACGCCAATCGAAACACCGAGGGTACCAAATGGACGTGCACCTCTGGATTTTTGCCCGCGTCCTGATACTGTGTTTCTACGGCCCTGCTGCGCCGGGCCAGCTCGCCGTCCAAGAAGCAGATGAACAGAAAGACCCTGGTTTTCGCGGGTGTGGCACTCGTGGTGCTCGCGGGTGTCGCCATGTACGTGGCTCTGCGCCGCACCGCGGCCCCGCCTGCCGCGCCTGCGGCCCCGGCCCCGGCCGGCAGCCCCGCCGCGCTCCCCTCCATCGCTGAGCAGCTCGACGGCATCGTCGCCAACTTCCGCAAAATCATCGTCATTACCCAGAACGAGGACGCGCTCGATGAAGCCCTGCGTGGCCGCGTGCTCACCGTGGGCCGTATGCTTTTCGAGCAGAACGTGGTCCGGCTCGAGGTCCTAAGCGGCACGTTGACGGGTGAGCTCTCTGGCACGAACTTTCCTCTCTCTGAGGATTTCCTTACCAGGGTGGAAACCAGCGCCGAGTATCACGACGCAGACAAGCTGGCCTTCCGCAGCGTGTTGGACGATCTTGCCGCGGAAATCCCCCAGCATCCTGGCGCTGCCGCGCTGGGCAAGCGCGTAACGGACGACATCGCGGCGCTGAAGCAAATCCAGGCCATGTACGAAAAGGAGATTCAGCTTGCCTTCCGCCAGTTCGAACCCCGCGGCATGGCCGTGCGCCGCGAAGCCTGGGAGCGCTACCTGGCCTTCTTGAACACGAAATACCAGCGCGACCAGGTCCTGAAAGAGTACGAATCGGCCCTTCCGCCCCCGGAAAGCCGTGGCACAGGAAAAAAAAAGAAAAACGTGAATGAAATCGACGGCGCGGAGCTGCCGCCAAAGACCCTGCTGCTTACCTTTGACGACGGCCCGCATCCGCGCTATACGGACCAGATCCTCGGCATCCTGAAGAAATACAAGCTGAGCGCCGTGTTTTTCGAGGTAGGGCGCAACCTCGGCTCCTTTAGCAAAGACGGAAGCGTACAGCTCACCAAAGCGTCGGGCGCCAGCTACCGCGCCTTCCAGTCCGGCTCCACGCTGGCCAATCACTCCTACAGCCACGCCCTGCTCACCAAGCTGGATCAGGCCGGCTTCGAGCAGGAAATCCAGTCCACGGACAAGCTGCTTCAGTACGTGGACAAGACGGCTCCGGTGCTCTTCCGCCCGCCTTATGGCGCGGCGAATGACCGGATCCTGGACTACGTCGTCGCGCAAAAAATGAAGGCCATGCTCTGGAATATAGATTCTCTGGATTGGGCCGACCCGATCCCCAAGTCCATCACCCAGCGGCTGCTCACGCGCGTCGCCGCCGTCGGCCGGGGCATCGTGCTCTTCCATGATATCCATCCCCGCGCCGCCGAGGTTCTGCCGTCATTTATCGAAACCGTGGAGGCGGAAGGCTTCCACTTTGCGGAATGGAAGGGCGCGAACTTCGCTCCGGAAACCGCCGCGGCCATCGCGGCGCAAACGCCCGCGGCTCCGGCGCCCGGCAGTTTCGAATCCCCTTACCGCGAAAGCTGGGCCGCGGTGATCGGCATCGACGATTACCAGACCTGGCCCAAGCTGCGCTACGCCGTAAACGATGCACAGGCCGTGCGCGACGTGCTCATCCAGAAGTACCGCTTCAAGCCCGAAAACGTTTTCACGCTATTCGACAAAGAGGCCACGCGCGAAAACATCCTCTCCCTGCTGGGCGACAAGCTGGCCAGCGCCAGCATGGTCAAGCACGACGACCGCGTCTTCGTTTTCTTCGCCGGACATGGCGCCACGCGCAAGCTGGCTTCCGGCCGCGACCTCGGCTACATCATTCCCGTGGATGGGGGCCTTGACGACTATCAGGGCCAGGCCATCTCCATGTCCAATTTTCAGGACATCTCGGAAGCCATCCCGGCCAAACACCTTCTCTTCGTGATGGATTCCTGCTACAGCGGCCTGGCGCTCACCCGCGGCGGCGGCGGACTGCCCGGCTCGCAGAACTATTTGCAGGAGATTGCCCGCCGCGAAGCTCGCCAGATGTTCACCGCGGGCGGTGCGGATGAGGAAGTGGCGGACAACGGCCCCAACGGCCATTCGATTTTCACCTGGACGCTCCTTCAGGCACTCGACGGGCGCGCCGACCTGAACGGTGACGGCGTGATCACCGGAACCGAACTGGCCGCCTATGTGATTCCCGCGGTCTCTTCGCTCTCGCACCAGACTCCGGTATTCGGCAACCTGGTGGGCAGCGAAGGCGGCGACTTCATCTTCGACCTGAAACACGAATCCGAATTTCTCAGCTCCGCTTCGCCGCAGCTCGGCGAAGACGCCATCAAGATCAATGCGGAGCTCGAAGGCATGCGCGCCCAGATACTGGAAGCCACCAAGCAGAACGAAGAGTTGAAGAAACAACTGGCCGCCGCACAGGCCCTGCTGCAAAAACAGAAAAAGCAGGCGGGACAGGCCGGGCAGCCCGTGCATGCCGCCGATAGCGCCCCGGGCCTGAACGACCTGGGCATCCGGCTCTATAAGGAGAAGAAATATGCGGAAGCGGCGGAGAAATTCATAGCCGCGGCAAAGCTGGATCCCAAGAGCCCGCAATTTGCCAATAACGCTGGCTATGCGCTCTTCCGGCAGGGCAACATGCAGGATTCGGTGCAGTGGCTCCAGCAATCCGTGGCCCTGGATCCGAACCGCGCCATCGCCTACATCAACCTCGGCGACGCCTACGAAGGTCTGCACAAAATCCCGGAGGCCAAGCAAGCCTTTCAAAAGTATCTGGAACTTTCGCCGAACGGGAAGTCGGCCAATTACGCCCGGGAACGATTGAAAGCCTTGGAACAGTAACCGCTGAAATCTTGAGGCGTGGCGGTCCCGAGAAAAAGCGCAGGGGCACGGCATTGCCGTGCCCCTGCGGCTGAATGGACTCCCTGTGCGTTTCTACCCTGGTTGCAAGCCTACAGGCTCGCCTCGATGGCGTGCACCTGTTCGAGCAACTCGCCCGCTTTCCTAACGAGCTCTTCTGCCTGGTGAGTGTCGATCCGCTTGCGGTGGAATGCCGCGTCTTCGAGCATCTGAAGCATTTGGGCGGCCAGGGCGTCCCGCGCAGCGGTGATGTCGGAAAGCTGGACTTCGAGTGATGTGTAAGTGGAATCATCCATGGGGCTGCCGGAAGCCAGCGCCGCAGTGGAAATGCGCAGGCTGGTGCGGCCGAGGTCCGCGTTCGGGGCGTTGATCTGCTTGAAAGCGGTGGCCAACTCCACAAACTCGTCCCCGCTGTCCCCGATGCCGTCGGGCAGCGCCCACGCATGAAAGATTTCAGCGAGCACCCGTCCTTCATGCTGATAATCGTCCGTCAGTCCGGCGAGCGCCAGCATGGTGGGGCGGATATCGGTGTGATCCGACCACGTCTCGTCGTCGATTCCGGCATTGCGGATTCCCGGGCCGACGATACCCAGCCACGTGGTGACGACTTCCTTCTGAATTCCGCCGTGGTTCCAGGCGTACCCGGCATTCTCAACTGCATCCGGGCCGTAAGTCTGCCAGTACCAGTCGGGATTGCCGAACATAACGAACGTCGGCGTGCGCTGCGGGTCTCCCGTGATCATGTGCAGCAACTTCAATTCCACCGGGTCAGCCAGCGCCACGGTAAGTTGGTCCACGTTGCCGGTGATGGGGCTGACCGCTTTCAGTACCGCCGCATCCCGCTCGAACTGCCGGGCTACCGCGCTGCCCACGCTCGGATTGCCGCTCAGGTAGAACACAGGAACCATGTCGAATTGAATGTCGAAGGGCGTGTTCAGGGTGTTGGGGTCGAGCTTGCCGAGCAGGCTCACCATATTCGAATCAATCTCGCCGATCTTGGCGTAGGTGCAAGGTACGTTCACACCGTCGCAGCCGGCCGGGGACGGGGGGCCGCCCGCAAAGTGGTCGCCCTCGTCTGCCGTGACCACAAACAGAGTGTTAGCCTTGGTGATCCCATCGGCCGCCAGCCGCTTGAAAAATTTGCCGAAGGCTTCATCGTAAGACTTCAACTGGGCCACATAGCACGCGTCGCCGGGGCCCAGCGCGCCTTGTTCGGGATCCGTCAGACACTCCGCTGGCCCGAAGTTCGTGTCCCCGGAATGATTGTCGTGAGCGTCGGAAATGTAGGCGTAGGTTACAGGAACACCGTGCTCCTGCATCGCTGCCACGTAGGCCAGTGACTGCGCCGCGGAAATTCCGCCGAATCCGGGGAAGCCGATGTTCGGCGGTGTGCTGTTGTCCGAAATGACGTTTCCATCGAGGTCCACCAGCGGCCCGCCGGGGCTGATGACCGGCGCTACAAACTTGTGTCCGTAGAGCGCATTGAAGCCCATATAGCCGCCTGGCTCGTTGGGCAGGACGTCCGGCTCGCCGTGGTTGGCGCTGGAGCAGACCGTGTTGCCCTCCGCGCAGTGAACGGCGATGCCCTCAAAATCCGCCACCGCCCCGTAGTAGTTGGATTTCACTTCTGCGAGCGCAGCGGCCAGCACGGCCGGATCGTTTGCAAAAACGGTGTTGATGTCCCCGCCCACGTTCTCGAGTTCCATGTTGGCGGTGGAGACGGCCCCCACGTTACAGCCCGCCCGCGTCCAGGGCACCCAGGGTGCTGGCGCGTTCTTCCCGTCGGCGGTGATCATGAAATACGTGGGATCCAGTTTCGCACTGACGATATCGGTCCAATACTGGAACGAAGAAATGTAGTTGTATGGATATTTCGAGCCCGGCGGTGTGAAGTAATCGAAGCTGTTGGCTATAGGCATTCCATGTCTGTCGCCGTACACCCCAGTGAGGGAAGTGATGATGTCATCCGCGGTATGCGACTTGAGCGGTGTGTGATGATTGGTCAGCAAGGTCCCGTTATCGGTAAGAAAATCCAGCAGGTTAGGCATCTGCTCTATGTCCGAGGGCACGTGGGGGTTGTCGCGGCGGAAGTGCACGTTGTCGAACTGGATGTAAACCACGTGCTTCAGGATGCCGTGCGCGGGGTCCAGATCGCAGCCGGGCGCGGCGGGCGGCGCCGGGGCCGGCGCTTTGGGAGCCGGGAGCGGCGCGGCCGAGGCCACCGGTGTCACCGGCAAGACGGCGAACAGAAATGCCAGGGCCAGCGTAAATGCCTGGTGCAGATAGCTCTTCAGATTCGTCTGCTGCGAGGCTGCTCTGTGGGATTCGCAATGTCGCGAGCGGTTCTTTCCACTTTTCATGGTGTGCCCTCCAGGATGTCCGTCGAGCGAGTTTTGTAGGACACCCTGCAGGCGGGCGGGTTAAGCATTCAGGAAAATTGCGTGAAGTGCGTGTGACCGAAGTGGCGCAGGCCGGCGCGACTGGATCTGAGCGCCCGTGGTAGAGTGCGCCTGGCGGAGGCTTTCACATGACGCTTTTCAAGCGTTCATTTCTCTTTCATTCAGTTGTCATGCTCCTGTTCATCTCCCGCACGGATGCGCGCGCCCAGCAGCCCGCGTCGCTCACGCCGCAGGAAGGCGACTACATCGCCCGCGATTTCCACTTCCGCTCCGGCGAGACGCTCGCCGAGCTGCGGCTGCATTACCGCACCTTCGGCAAGCCCGCGCGGGACGCCCAGGGCCGCGTCACCAACGCCGTGCTCATCCTGCATGGCACCGGCGGCTCGGGACGCCAGTTCCTCCAGCCGCAGTTTGCCGGAGTGCTCTTTGGCCCTGGCCAGCTCTTGGACGCCGGCCGCTACTTCATCATCCTGCCGGATGGCGTGGGCCACGGCGGCTCCGCGAAACCCAGCGATGGCATGCGCGCGCATTTTCCGCAGTATGACTACGACGACATGGTGGCCGCGCAGCATGAACTGGTGGAGGAAGGCCTGGGCGTGAACCATCTCCGCCTGGTGATGGGCACTTCGATGGGCTGTATGCACTCCTGGGTGTGGCTGGAAACGTATCCCGATTACATGGACGCGTCCATGCCGCTGGCCTGCCTGCCGGTGCAAATTGCCGGGCGCAACCGCATTTGGCGCAAGATGGTGATGGACGGAATCCGCCAGGACCCGGAATGGAAAAACGGGGACTACACCACCCAGCCGCGCGCCGCACTCCAAATCGCCCTCGATTTTCTGCTCATTGCCGGAAGCACGCCCCTGCCCATGCAGAACTCCCTCCCCACGCGCGACGCCGCGGATAAGTACCTCGCCGACTTCATGGCCGCGCGCACCGCGGGGCTCGACGCCAACGACTTCCTATACGCGGTAAATGCTTCCCGCCATTACGACCCCTCGCCGCGCCTGGAAGCCATCACCGCTCCGGTGATGTACGTCAATTCCGGAGACGACTTCATCAACCCGCCGGAGCTGGGCATCGCCGAAAAAGAAATCAAACGCGTCAGAAATGGCCGCTTCGTGCTGATTCCCGCTTCCGCGGATACCCACGGCCACGGGACGCACACCTGGGCGGCGCTGTGGCAGCCGTACCTGAAGGAATTGCTCCAGCAGTCCGCGCACTGAAGCGCGGGGCGAGGTTCACGGCGTGGCTCGATCAGCTCTCCGGTGGCTTCGTCCAGCAGGGCGATCGNACCCGGTAGTCGAGCTGAAGCGCCTGCCTGACTTGATCGGTGGCTTCGTCCAGCAGGGCGATCGGCTCCGAGTGCGAGTGAAAATCAGAACCTAAAAGATTCATCGCTCGGCTCCTTTCTTCTGAGCCTTGGTGGTCCAACAGCTACCAAGTTTACTCGGCAGAAGGAGCCGACGGCGTCATCTAATCAGCCCCGCGCTTCATGAACAAGTGCTTCGCCGAGCATGTCGAAAGAGCGGCGGAGCGCTTCGAACAGTGGGGCGAAAAGCGCTCACCGGGTCCGATGGCAGCGATGCATCAAGTGATGAGGCAGATGCGTTCGCAGCAGGCATCAGCTATTTTCGAGTTTAAGCGTGAGCGCGTCCGCCGGAAAGTAAGCGCGAGTGTGCCTGGTAGGTGTCCGATTCCGCGACCGCAACTTCCCTAAACGGACAGGGGCTTGAGAGGCCGGCTTTGGCAAGCCCTTTACTGGCAACAGTTTGCGTGGCCGCGTATATGGCGGCAAACGTGCTACTATATCGTGTCGCGCTGTAGTATTATTCTCGGCGCTATATTGAGCCGCGAGGGGATCGGCGGACCGATCTCAGGAAATGGCTTCGCGCGAGCCGAAAGAAGGCATGCGTTGAACGAGAGAGCGGAAATGGAATCCCATTTGCCGCTCACCGGTTCTGATGGCCGTCATCCGGCAAGTGATAAAGCAAATGCGCCCGCAGCAATCAGCATCCAATGCCTTAGTCTGCTTCGGGAGTAGCAGCAGCCAAGAACTCGCGACGCCCGCGTGGAAGGACGCGGCAAGGGGCCCGGTTTTTTGCTTAAAATCCATCTCTCGGGAGAAGTCTATGAACCTAAGGATAATCAAGATAATCGCAAGCGTTTCGTTGTTGGTGGGACTGGGTGCGGCGTGGCCGGTTCGCTCCCAGAATTCGCAAACCCCGTATCCGCAGATGGCTCCGCTTGAGCAGTATTTAATGGAGCGCAACAGCGAGATAGCCCTCGCGCGAAGTGCCGCGCCGGAATCCATCTCCCGGGATGCCGAAGTTTTGGTGCTTGGGCGGCGCGGGTATGAGACCGCAGTGCAGGGCAAGAACGGCTTCGTCTGTGAAGTGGAACGGTCGTGGACCAAGCCCATCGATGATCCGAATTTCTGGAATCCCGCGGCGCGCGGTCCCCTCTGTCTCAATCCAGCGGGGGCACGGTCCTGGCTTCCCATCCTAATCAAAAGAACCGAGCTGGTGTTGGCGGGAGAAACGAAAACTCAAATGGCCGACAACATCAAAGCGGCTTTCGATAAGAAAGAATTACCGAAGCCGGAGCCTAACGCGATGTGTTACATGCTTTCGAAGCAACAAAACACAAGCGGTGACGGGGGGCACTGGCATCCTCACCTGATGTTTATGATTCCAGAAACAGCGCCCGTGACGTGGGGAGAAAATATGGCAGGCTCTCCAATTCTGGCGGTTCCGGACACCTTGGATCGCATGACCGTGCTCATGGTTCTGGTCCGCAAGTGGTCGGACGGTACGGTTGATTCCAGCAGCTAACGCTGTCGTGCCATAGCAGGTGGGTAGCATACGGAATCGGCGGGGGG
>OCOJ01042617.1_pt3 | contig 14510 bp, 18 predicted proteins | sample 1539251 | NCBI WGS metagenome assembly OCOJ01 (sample SAMN01911457, study PRJEB22624) | soil metagenome | biome: Soil | place: Malaysia | collected 2012-04-30 | depth RA_metagenome m | reverse complement strand
CTCATATGCCTCCTCAGGCGTTTCGTAGCAAGGCTTGATTGTGAGTCCAGTTGGATTGTGACATTTCGCTGCCCAAATTGAAGCTACGGCAACGCGGAGGTTCGCCTTCTCCATCTCGGGAAAACCGATCGTCGCAATACCCGAAGACGATGAGGAGCTCTCTCGCTTACGTGTCTCGAGTGCTGAGGCTAGAAAATCTCGTCCTAACGCCAGGGAGTTGAATGCGATATCCTCATGGGAGTCGACGATTACCCATTGCCGATGGTGCAAAGCTGACGTTCTAGTCTCTTGAAGGCTCGTATAAAGGGAAATGCCAGAGTATAACTCAGTTCGGCGAGTGTTGCCGCCGTGTACTCATTCGGGCGGTATTTCTTTGTAGGCCAGCGAGATATCGATGCCCTTCTTTCCATGATAGTATTTGGATGTGCTGTAGAGTCCCGCGCCGAGCAGAAAAGAGGCTGCGACGTAGGAATATGCGAAAGTGTTCCCACCCCACACAGATGGAAATGCTAGGAATTGGTAGAGTAGGTAGAGGAAGACGAGAGTCGTGAAGACTCCGCACGCCACTAAGATGGTCTTGGTTTGTCCCTTTTCTTTCCTGATGCCGTAGACTGCGCCGGCCGCCCCGATCGAGGCGAAGTAGATCATCGATGCTATGACGCTGCCGTACAGGGATACGAGGGTTCCGTACAGAAAGGAGGCGCCTCCGATCAAGAAGATGACTACAACTAAATCGAACAGGTGAGCTACCGCGGGTGAACCCCACGTTGGAGTTACGTAGGCCATCTTGGATGGGAGAAAGCGGTCGAACGCCTCAGCGAATAGATATCTCGAAACAAGGATAATCCCGTAGGCTAGAATCGCGACGTTCCAGAGAATCCAGCCTAACCCTATGAACCATGCCAACGCTGGAGTGCTGGCGACCCCCATTGCTAGGGTCCAGAAATTGAATGAGTACGTGTATACGAGGGTTGAGTTGGCGAATGCACCGGTAATGAAGTTGAAACCACCAACGTAGTACATTGTGCCGAAGGAACCGGTCACGAAGAAGAAAGTGATGAGGGACGCGATCGGAATATTCCACTTCAAAGTCCTATTCCCACCCTTCAGTTCGGAGGCGACTGCGGGACCGGCGAAGACCCATGGGTAGACGAAGATCGCGAAGAATGGAAGCATCATGATTGTTGCGTTGAAATCAAATGACGGCCCTGTATAGGAGGCTGCAACCGCTTGGTACGAGGTGTTCGCGCCTATCGAGTTAAGGAAACTCATGTAATTCACCACACCTTGGTTGCCCGCGGCGAGCAACGAAACGTTGCCCGCGATCAGTGTCAGGATACCTATGACGGTGCAAACGCCCACAATCTTGTACCCCCACTTAGGCCGCGCAATATTCACCCCTATCAGCAAGGCGAAGATGATCACGCCAAGAACGAATTGAGATAGTACGTCGGCCCCTTGAATGTTACCCGGCAAAGCAAGACCAAGGCATGACGTGATTCCGCAACTCGTGTACCCTAACGAAACTCCCACCGAGCCGATCGCGAAAATAGTTGAGAGCGTGATCAGCGCCAAATACGCCATCGTTTCCAGAGCAGGACCCATGAATGCTAAACTTCCTCCCACGAATCCGCCAAACATTCGTGAGAGCCNCCACACGTAGTCTCCGCCGGTCCTAGGAATTCGCTGCGTCATCATCGTATAGAGGACCACCTGCGGAAGCGAAAGCAAGAATGCTATGAGGGAGCCGTACACGAGATTTACACCCGACAAGGTGGGGAGCAGAATCATCGTGAAACCCACAACAGCAAGAGCCGCCCCCGCCGACATGTCGGCTATGTTCAGGGCGACGGCGTCGAACAATGAAACATTCTTTACGAGCCCGGTAGCGTCTCGAACAAACACAGCACGCTTTTCCAAGCAGGTCTTCCCTTAGAAAGCCGACTATCGCGTCCCAACGGATAAAAGACTTCCCAACTAAAATTGGATAAAGATACAGCAAAGGTACAAACATTTATGAATTCACCGCGGGCTAGATGGCCAAGTCTTCATCTTGTCGAGTAATAGAATTGAGAAGATGATATACGAATTTCCAAAAACGGAATTACATCTTCACATAGAAGGCACCTTCGAGCCTGAGCTAATGTTTGAAATCGCCCAACGAAACAAGACGAAGCTGCCATACAAAACCGTCGAGGAAGTCAAACGAGCCTACAGGTTCACGGACCTTCAATCGTTCCTTGACATCTACTACAACGCCATGAGCGTCCTAGTCCATGAACGAGACTTTTACGACCTGACCATGGCGTACCTGAAGAAAGCCTCCTCCCAAGGCGTTCGCCACTCGGAGATCTTCTTCGACCCGCAAGCACACACGAACCGTCACGTACCATTCGAAACCATTGTCAACGGGATATGCCGAGCTCTCGACGACGGCCAAAAGAAACTGAACATTAGCTCGAAACTGATCATGTGCTTCCTAAGAGACCTCAGTGCAGATTCGGCTATGGAAACTCTGGACAAGGCAACGTCCTTCAAGGGCAAAATATTCGCTGTCGGGTTGGATTCGAAAGAACTTGGAAATCCTCCAAAGAAGTTTCAAGAAGTCTTCAAGAAAGCCCGAGACGCGGGATTTGTAGCGGTCGCACACGCTGGAGAAGAAGCGCCGCCCCAGTACGTTTGGGAAGCCTTGGATCTTCTTGGCGTGTCTCGAGTGGACCATGGGTATCACTCCCTCGAAGACCCGAAACTAGTAGAGAGGCTTGTGAAAGAACAGATCCCGTTGACCACCTGCCCCTTGGCAAGCGTAGGCGTAGCCTACTTCGAATCGATGGATAAATTCCCAATCAAGAAAATGCTCGACCTAGGGTTACTGGTAATGCTGAATTCAGACGACCCCGCGTACTTCGGCGGGTACGTAGCTGAAAACTACAAAGCTGTAACTACCGCCGTGGGACTTGGTGAACAGGATATTGTCACATTGCTGAAGAACTCGTTCAAAGCATCATTCCTAGATCAAAGTGCAAAGCAACGATACATTACCGAAATCGACGGTATGATGAAGCAGCTAACTTAATGCCCAGTTGATCTCAGTTTAGGTTCCCTAAGCGCTCCAATATCCGCAGAGCTGTTAGGGTGATAATCTTGCTCGGCTTTCCGGCTTGTTCTAGCGAAACCGGGGTAGGTCTATCTTTTGGGTGTTTGTTGTACCACTCGGCCATGCCACCCTCGACGTCAGGGTGGACAGCTTCCAAGAGCCATTTGCCATCTCGTCTACGCTTCTTTTTGAGAACTTGAATCGCGTAACCTAGACGCTTGTCGTCGCCGTATCCTAACGCCGTCATAAAATCGAGGCCCACTAGCAGATCGTAGTAGTAGTGGATTGGGTAATGGAAACGGTACCATGGTCGGTACTTTGCTCCCTGCTTATGCAGCTTCCTCTCGAGAAAGAATTCCGCTCCTTTCTCGACGGCGACCCCCATGCTCTTAGTCCATTTCTGTCGGGGTAGGGCTGCGAAGGCGCTCATCGGTTCCCATGAGTCTAGGTTTCTGCCGCTGCCGAAGCAACTCCAGCCTCCTTTCGGGTTTTGATTCTTCACAAGCCAATCGAATGAACGCTCAACTTTAGGGTGGTCGGCGTAGCCGAATTTCACGAGTGCCCTCGCAGTATTGCCTACGGTGCACAAGTGTCCTTTCTTCCATCTTTCTGAACCGAAACCTCCGTCTTCCTTAGCGAGCCTTCTCATCCAAAGCTCAGCGGCTTTACGAATCCTCGGCTCCTGCTTCGTCAGGCCCAGATCAGATAGAATTAGGAGCATCCAGTTTGTTGAGATGTACTTCGGACGGTAGAGGCTCCCCCCGGTAATCCACCAACCCTGAGGTGACTGTTCAGCAAGGATCTCCGCGGCCCAACCGGTCTTCGCGGCCATCTTTTTGGTGGCTATTACCTCTGAGTCATGTTCAGGTTTGTCGAGAATTTGAGTTAATGTGAGGTATCTTACGCAGGGTTGGTTCTCTTCTAGTAACCAATCCACAACGGGTCCGTTTTTCACTTATGGTTCACGACTACGTGCCTTCTCTCGATATTGGGTTTAGGAGAGGAGATTAGTTCGCTTTCTAGTTTAGCGAATTATTGAGTTTCGATGCTTTCGTCTTCCTCAGTTTCGCTTTCGTCTTCTTCTCCTTGAGAGAGGAGTATTTCGATAGTTGAGATGTTGCCTCGGGTTCCATCGTATCGGGTGACGTCTTCTGATCCGAGTGTTATCGTCTTGACGAGTACGTTCTTGAGGAAACTGCGTTTCAGCATCTGCACGGTGTCGATAGCCTTCTCGATCGCTTGCCCTCTCGCTCTCACCATGACTTCGCCGTTTCCGGAGTTGAAGAGAGTGACGCAGGCGGTTACGTAGTTCATGATTGGTTTCTTGCCGATTCGGACAAGGTTTTGGAAGTCTGGTTGAGTCATCGTTCTTACCATGCGAGTGTTTTTTGTTACATGAGGGGCGGGTTTGTTTTTCGACGGGATTTAAGGAAGCTAGGACTTTGGTTGGGAATCTATTAAGATTGTTTCGTGTCTCGCGGTTAGATACTTAAACATGCCAATTTTTCTCAGCGCGAAACCTAACCGCCTATGGTGTGCATCGGTCGAACATGTTCGAGTGACTGGTACTTTTTCAGTAGGGTCTCAACGCCTGGCGCTTTTTGCAGCACCGCATCGCGCATGAAGGTGCGAATTTCTTCATCCGACGCTCCCGTTCTCAGTAGGGGGCGTAGGTCAAAACCGATTTTGTCGAAGAGGCATGGTACTATTTTTCCGTCCGCCGAGATTCTAATCCTGTCGCAATCAGAGCAGAATGGTTGGGTGATCGAGGTGATTACTCCGATCTCGCCCTTTCCGTGTCGGAACTTGTAGAGTTGCGCGGTGCTTCCAGCGGGACGCGGTGCAGAGACCAGATCGTACCTTTCGCGGATTCGGTCCACGATCTCTTTCCCGCTCACTACCTTATTCATTCCCCAGTGTCGTTGGCCGTCGAAGGGCATGTACTCGATGAACCTGACCGTCACATCACCCTCAGTAGCAAGGGACGCTAGATCGGCGATCTCGTCGTCGTTGCATCCGCGGATGATCACTGAGTTTATCTTGAGTGGCCTAAAGCCATATGATCTTGCAGCCTTTATTCCTTCGATGACTTTGTCATAAGGGCCGCCGCCGGTTATCTCACTGAACCTTTCAGGTTTCAGGCTGTGTAGGCTTACGGTGATTCCTCTGAGGCCGGCGTCTTTCAGGGCCGCCGCCTTCTCAGCAAGCAAGAATCCGTTGGTGGTCATGCTGAAGTGTCGTACTCCCGGGATTTGGGCGAGAAGCTTGACGAGTTGTTCAATGTCGCGACGCATCAACGGTTCGCCGCCACTCAAGCGTACGTTCTCTATGCCTATGTCTACGAAGAGGGATGCGACGTGGTGGATCTCTTCGAAGGTGAGAATTTCACTGTGGGGCAACCAGACGGGGTGTGTGGGCATACAGAATTGACAACGAAAGTTGCAGCGGTCCGTAACTGAAATGCGAAGTTTACGAGCTATACGCCCGTATGAATCAGTCAAGACCTGCATGTGCCCACCGCCGCCTAGGTGAAAGGTTGAGTGAGCACCATTTAAAGAATGATTTTGATTAACTAAAAACAAAACTCCTTTCGGGATGGAAACCCCAGGAATACGAAGCTTATCCGTCAGACCTAGTCGATGAGAAAGCCCATTGTCGGGAGCTAACTCGTGATCTGTCCCCTAGTCCTGATTCTTGCTGCAATTATCGGCTTTAGTGCGGGAGCGACGAAGGTTGGCTCACGTTGTGAGAGGCGTCTTGTGAAGTTGACTAAGTTCGTGATTAGTTGGGTTATGAATTGCTCAGTGTTCGGGTCGAATACGTTCCCGTCCTGATCGATCTTCTGGTGGGCTGAGGTTACTATCACTGCGGGCTGGGTTACCAGCCTTGTGTTTAAGGCCAGTAGGACTTGTTTTAATTGATCTTGGGCTCCGATTCCGCCGAATAGGCCAGGTGATGCGCTGATTACGCCGACCGGTTTGTCGTCGAAGGAATTATGTCCGTAGGGTCTCGACGCCCAGTCGATTGCATTCTTCAGGACGCCAGGGTATGAGTGGTTGTATTCCGGTGTAGAGATTAGGAGCGCATCGGCGGCTTCAATCTTCGCCTTGAATTCCTTCACTTCATCCGGCAACCCTGTTTCTTCGACATCTTGGTTATAGAGCGGAATCTTGTCTATATCGTAGATCTCTAACTCTGTGAATGGCGGTAGAAGCTTCGAAGCGGCCTTTAGCAGAAGCTTGTTGTACGAGTTTTCTCGGAGGCTGCCGGCTATGCCTAAGATCTTAATCGGCCTTTCGTCCGTTCTCCTTGTTTCGTTCGCTAACTCTTCCGTCATGATGCTCGTCATGTATAATATACCTTAACTTTACTTTAGCTAGTTAATGGACAGAGGTAAGTATATAAACGTCCGCTAACCCTAGAGTAATCAGGTTACATACCAAATGCCAGCGCAACTCAAAGTGAAAATGAAAGAACCTGTCCACGGCGACAATTGTCCCGTCGTCGGAGCCATCAAATCAATCGTAACGGAATCGCGACTACTAGTTGTGAGACATCTGTTCAGTGGCCCGAAGGGTTTCAATGAGCTTCTTCGCGTGTCGGGAATAAACTCGAAGACGCTGTCGGCGACGCTGAAGTTCCTTGAGGATTACGGCATAGTTGATAGAAAGATCATGAGCACTCGTCCTTTCCTAGTTCAGTATTCCCTAACGCAAGCTGGCTTAGAACTCAAAGCTGCACTGGAAGCTCTTGGAAACTGGGGCGCTAAATGGCTACCACAACTCAAACATGAGGAACCTAAGAGTGAGTCAATGACTGTGGCCCCGAAGATACCTAGCCGTTAGATCCTCTCGCGCTATTGCAGCCGTTTTGCTTCGCTCAGCCTCCCTGAACGCTTGAGAAGAACCTATCACGGCTCGATTCTTACAATCCGTCTAGTTTAACAGCAGAATTGGCCCTGAAAACTAGGTCACGTAATGCTTGCCCAGTAGGGTTTTCTCAGGCGACTACTTCTGTTTGATCGCCCTGAGGTGGCGTGGGTTCAGTTTGCGCTCTTACCAGCCTTGTCTTCCCTTTCTTTCGCAACAATCACACCTCTTTCCATAGGTAAGCGTCGTCTCCTACTGCGAATTAAGGTGGCGTGGAGAAACGATAAGAAGAGGCACGAGTGCGCAATTTCTACTCAGTGGATTAGCCGCTGCAGCGCAGAATCACCGAATACCTGATGAATAGCCAGCTCCAATGTCTGGAGTTAGCCATGCCTCGAAAGATTCCATCATCCTATCTACGGAAACTCAATGAGGAACAAAAGAAAGCTAAGATTTTCGCCGCGAAAGCAGCTCAGAAGAAACTGGAACCGAGGGATCCGGATTCTGGTAAGATGAAGGGATTCACGGGAATCTGCCAATCATGTGGAACCCGTACGAAGTTCACCGTAGATAAGTTTGGCTATGCCACGTGCGGAAACTGCAGGGCGATAGCAAGTTACAAGTTCGGCCACGTTGCCTGACTTGCCTCATCGTGTAGACCAGGCACCGATCCTACGCATTTGTAGTGATCTAGTCTAGAGTGCATCAGATGAAATTATTGCCTGTAGAGGTTCCGGTGCAACTCTCGTCAAGTTGGTGTCGAATGCTTTCTCGAATCCTTCTAGAGCCTGTTTCTTGACGCCGTTGAAATCCACTTCGTGGCCGAGTTCGGCTTTCATTGATGTCATGGTTGAGCCGTGGAAGCCGCATGGGCTTATCTTGTGAAAGTACGTGAGGTCGGTATTGACGTTGAGGGCGAATCCGTGAAAGCTTGTCCAGTTTCGAATAGCGGCTCCAATTGACGCGATCTTCTTCTTTCCCACCCACACCCCGGTTTGTTCTCCGCGCCCTCCAGTGATTCCAAAGTCGGCGATGGCAAGAATCACCGTCTGTTCGACGGATCTTAGGAACCCGTGGATGTCTCTAGTTCGAGTGTTGAGGTCTAGGATCGGGTAGCCGACAAGTTGGCCTGGGCCATGGTATGTCCATTGGCCTCCCCTCTCAACACGCAACACCGGGACGCCCTCTACTGCATCGGGAACATCCTCTGGCACAGCCTTGCCCACGGTGAATACGTGGGGATGCTCAACGATTATCAGAGTATCAGGAATCAGTTTTCTTGCTCGAAGGTCAACGAGCTTCCGCTGTAGCTCCAGTACCTCTCTATAGTCTCTCAAGCCTAGATCGAGCAGATTTGTCATTTCTGTAAGATGTGAATCGCTTTTCCCTTTGCGCCTTCGGCGGCTTCCATCAGACTCTCTGGCAGCGTTGGGTGCGGGTGCATGGTCAAACCAATGTCCTCCAAGGTTGCGCCCATCTCGATTGCGAGGGCAGCTTCGCTGATTAAGTCGGAGGCTTCGGGGCCGACTATGTGAACGCCTAGGACGAGGTTGGAGGCCTTGTCTGCGACGATCTTACTGAAGCCCTCAGTCTCACCCGCGAGCACGGCGCGTCCTAGGGCTGTGAAGGGAAACTTGCCGACGATGGGATCGTACCCTTTTTCTTTCGCTTGAGATTCTGTGAGGCCGACGGTCGCGATTTCTGGGTCGGTGAAAATGACCCCGGGGATGGCGCGGAAGTCTGCTTCACTATTCATTCCTCCTATTACTTCCGCGGCAACGATCCCTTCCTTCGAAGCCTTATGCGCTAGCATAGGCGGGCCTACGACGTCGCCTATCGCGTAGACTCCAGGCACATTCGTCTGCATCCTCTTGTTTACCTGAATGAAACCATGAGAGTCCGTCTGCACGCCCGCTGTTTCCAACCCGATTCCGTCGGAGTTTGGGCGTCTGCCGACCGTTACTAGGACCTTCTCAGCCTCAAACGTGCCCTCCTTACCATCCTCTAAGGTCGCGTACACTTTTCCATCACGGTACGAATTCGCTTTAGACTTCACGTGATACTGGATACCCAGCCTCCGCAGCGACCGCTCAACTACCCTCACGAGATCAATGTCCGTTCCGGGTAGGAGTTGGTCAAGCATTTCGATTACAGTGACCTTGCATCCGAGCTGCGCATACATGGTCCCCATCTCTAGCCCGCTCACTCCCCCTCCGATTATGGCTAGGTTCTTCGGAACTTGTTTGAGGGAAAGTGCTTCCGTCGAGCTGATTATGGTGGTGCCGTTAAACTTGAAGGCGGGCAGGTCGAAGTAGCGGGAGCCTGTCGCGACGATTACATTCCTCGCTTCTATGCTCTGTACTCCGTTGGCCGTTCTGACTTCGAGTTGGTGAGGCCCTGTGAAATTTGCTGTGCCTTTGATGACCTTGACGTTGTTTCCTTTCAGTAGGTAATCGATTCCTGAGACGAGACGATCGACCACTCCCTGCTTCCATGTTTGCACCTTGGCGAAGTCCACGTTTACGCCTGAGACTTCGAGGCCGATCTGTTTCGCTGCTTCGATTCGCTGCTTCAGTTTCGCTATGCGGATGAGCGCCTTTGAGGGTATGCAGCCTATGTTTAGGCAGACTCCTCCCAAAGTTTCCCTTTCGATTAGAATTGTTTCTTTACCTAGCTCGCCAAGCCTTATCGCTGCAACGTATCCTCCCGGCCCGCTTCCGATTACCACGGCCTCTGCCTTCAGCGTTGTCATCATTAATCCGTCTCTAAGAGGAGTAGTTTGGGGTCCTCCAGGTATTGCTTGACTGTATTGACGAAGTGCGCGGCCATGGCGCCGTCCAGAACACGGTGGTCGAAAGATAACGATAGGTAGGTCATGTCTCGGATGACGATTTGGTTATCCTTCACGACTGGCCGTTTAGTGATCTTGTGAACTCCTAGAATTGCGACTTCGGGATAATTGATGATAGGCGTAGCGAACATCCCGCCGATTCCGCCAACATTGGTTATAGTAAAAGTGCTCCCCTGAATCTCGTCTAAAGTCAGCTGGCCCGCCCGGGCTTTCTCGCTCAAAGTCGCAATCTCAGCGGCTAATTGCGTTATGGATTTGTGGTCTGCTTCCTTAATCACGGGAACGACTAGGCCTTGATCTGTATCGGTTGCGATTCCTATGTTGTAGTATCGGCGGAGTATGATCTCTTCTTTCTCGTCGTCGAGGCTGGCGTTTAGATAGGGGTACTGTTTCAGCGCGGGAATTAGGGCTTTGATTATGAATGGCAGGTAGGTTAGTTTCACGCCACGTTTTTCAGCGGACAATTTACTTCTATCTCTGAGGTGGACGACTTCACTCATGTCAACCTCGTCCACGTGCGTCACTTGAGCCGCGGTGCTCCTCGATTTGACCATGTGTTGCGCAACGACTCGCCGTATTCCGCGCAACTGAACTCGCTCCTCTGCACCACGGGGTCCAGCAACGGTGACCGTCGATACCTGTCTAGGCGAGCCTCTGAATTGTTGGATGTCATCATCTGTGATCCTGCCTGCAGGGCCGGTGCCCTGAACTAAGCAAAGGTCAACGCCCAGGTCTCGCGCGAGCTTTCTTGTCGCCGGCGTCGCTAATACTTCACGTGGCTTGGGTGCTTGAATCGGTGCGGGTGAGATTGCTTGTTGTCTCACACCGGATGGCAACTGTTTCGCTACATTGGGAACGGGTTTCGCCGCTGGGGTCGGTGCCGCAGCTGTCCTCGAGTCATCTTCAGCTATTNACAATTAGTACCTGTCCGACTTTGATGACTTCGCCTTCTTTCGCCATGAGTCTTTGCACCATGCCCTTTCTGGGAGATGGAATCTCGACGTTCACTTTATCTGTCATGATCTCGACGAGCGGCTGGTTTTCCTTAACCTCATCCCCTTCTTTCACATGCCATCTCACGACTTCGCCCTCAGCTATGCCTTCCCCGATGTCTGGAAGACGAAATTCGTAGGCCAACGTTTTTCACTATTGTTATGGTCTGATTTAGAAGTTGTAAACTCGTTCGACGGCGTTGAGTACTCGAGTTGCGTTTGGCATATAGTCTTCTTCCAGAGCATAAGGGAAGGGAACGTCAAAGCCGGCGACGCGCACGATCGGTGCTTTCAAGTTTAGGATGCTGCGCTCAGCGATTTGCGCTGCGATCTCTGCGCCGAAGCCGCATGTCTTGCATGCCTCATGTAGGATTACGACCCTTCCGATCTTCTTGACGGAGCTCAAGATGGCCTCAATGTCGAACGGTATGATGGTTCTGATGTCCACGACTTCAACGCTGATTCCTTTCTCGGCGGCGAGGTCTGCTGCTTCTAGGGCGACGTGAAGCATGGCACCGTAGGCGAATATCACAACGTCGTTGCCGTCTCGGGCGACGTTGGCTTTGCCGATTGGGACGGTGTATTCGTCGTCCGGTACTTCGCCTCGAACGGTTCTGTAGATTTTCTTAGGTTCAAGAAACATGACGGGGTCGGGGTCTCTGAGGGCGGAGGTGAGGAGTCCTTTAGCGTCGTAGGGTGTGGCGGGGATTACGACTTTGAGTCCGGGCGTGTGGGCGAAGAATGCCTCCGCGCTTTGGGAATGGTAATGGCTTCCTTTGATCCCGCCGCCGTAAGGCGTCCTAATCACGACCGGAGTTGTAAACTGGCCCCCGGATCGGTAACGGAATTTGGAGAGTTCGCTTTGGATCTGGTCGAAGCCTGGANTAAATGAAGTCTATGAATTGTATCTCGGACACGGGCCTTAATCCATAGAGCGCCATCCCGATGGATACTCCGATGATTCCCGATTCCGCTAGTGGCGTGTCGATGACGCGGTTTGGGCCGAATTCCTGAAGTAGTCCTTCAGTCGCTCGAAACACGCCTCCGTTTATTCCAACGTCTTCGCCGAGAACTACGACTCTGTCGTTGCGCTTCATTTCATCTCGTAGGGCGTGATTGACGGCTTGAACGAGGTTGAGTACAGTCACTGCTGTTTACTCCGTTCCTTTTCTTGCCGGAGCTGTCTGAGTTGTTCCTCTAAGTTCCAGGGCATCTCAGCGTACACGTCGGTGAATAATGTCTCAAGGGCGGGTTTGGGCAGTTTCTCGGCGTGTTGGACTGCCTCTTCGATTTCTCGGTTAGTTTCATCCTGAGCCCTTTTCTCATCCGCTTCAGTCCACAACCTCTTCTTCTCTAGGTATCTGTGGAATCTAACGAGTGGATCTCGTTTCTGCCATTCGGCCAGCTCTTCCTCGCTTCTGTAGCGTTTTGGGTCGTCGGAGGATGAGTGCGGCCCCATGCGGTAGGTGACCGCTTCAATGAGGGTTGGGCCGCCGCCCTTGCGGGCCTTCTCGACTGCTTCCTTTGTGGTTCGGTAAACTGCGAGGATATCGTTTCCGTCGACGCGGACGCCTTCGAAGCCGTATGCGTGTGCCTTGACGGCTATGGTTTCGGATGCGGTTTGTCGCTCGACCGGTAATGAGATGGCCCAATGGTTGTTTTGGCAGAAGAAGACTGTTGGCGTTTTGAAGACGCCGGCGAAATTCATCCCGGCGTGGAAGTCGTTTTCGGAAGTACCACCGTCGCCGAAATATGTGAGTGTAACGATCGGGTCACCTCTGATCTTTGCCGCTAGCGCGGCGCCCACTGCGTGCNGCCGCGCCGACTGCGTGCGGGATCTGTGTAGCTATCGGAGCTGACCCCGTAACGTAGTTCAGGGCCTTGACTCCAAGAAGGTTAGTAAGTTGGCGACCCTTCTCTACGTCTTCCGCGTTGGCGTAGTATTGGTCGAGAATTTGGTTGAGCGTTATTCCTCGGCAGAGCATCGCGCCTACCTCCCTGTATGCGGGGAACACCCAGTCTTCAGGTTTGAGTGCGTAGGCGCTTCCGATGTGCGCAGCCTCCTGTCCCAAACAGCCTATGTAAAATCCTATGCGTCCCTGCCTCTGCAACTGCATCCCGCGCGTGTCGAGATTGCGGGTTAGAACCATCAACCGGTAGAGTCGTTTCAACTCATCCGCCGGGATTCCCGGGTCCATCTCATCTACCAGTTCGCCGGTAGGCTTGATGACTTGCAGTAGTTCGACAGTCAACCCTGAATCCCATTTGAGGTTTAGGTGAAACGAACGAAAAGCCGACTCATGCGCTTCTAAATCTTCCCCTTTCGGCGAGTTAGGCTTCAAGCATGTTGCGCTGTGGCTGTCAATTCGCTGCAGTGGATCGCGTCTTGCGAATCAGGGCTTCAAGAAAGAATTCTCCGGCTCTATAGGAGCTTCGAACGAACGGCCCTGACGCCACGTACAAGAATCCCATTTCCTCGGCCAAGTGCTTATAGTGCTCGAACTTCTGGGGGCTAACGTACTCGCTGACTGGAATGTGGCCCTTCGATGGGCGGAGGTATTGCCCTAACGTGAGAATGTTCACATCAACCGCTGTGAGGTCTTTCAGGGTGGTAACGATGTCGTGTTCAACTTCGCCTAGTCCCAACATAATTGATGATTTCGTATAAATCGACGGGTTGAGGTCTTTGATTGATTCTAGGACATGAAGTGACTGCTCGTAGCTAGCTCTGGGATCGCGGACTACTGGGTTCAATGGCTTGGTCGTTTCGATGTTGTGCGCAACGACGTCTGGTTCAGCGTCCACGACTTTCTTCACATCGTCNTACATTTCCTTGAAAGTCCGGTATCAGCACCTCGGTGATAACATTCGGATCCCGCCTCTTGATGGCTCGTATTGTTGAAGCAAAGTGGGAGGCCCCTCCGTCGGGGAGGTCGTCGCGGTCAACCGAGGTTATTACGACATATCGCAACCCTAAATCCGCAACAGTTTCAGCGACTCTTACCGGTTCAAAAGCGTCGAGCGTGTCGCGTGGGCTGCCACTCTTGACCATGCAGAATCTGCAGCCTCGAGTGCACGTGTCGCCCATGAGCATGAACGTTGCCGTACCCCCACCCCAACACTCGGCCACGTTCGGGCAGTGTGCTTCCTCACATACCGTGTGCAGGTTNGTGATTACGAAGAAGGTTTTTGATCTTCTCGTAGTTATCACCCGATGGGTATCTCACCCGTAACCAATCCGGCTTCGCCGCTCGGTTTTCCTGAATTTGGATGGCACGGGTGTATCGGGGCATAGGGCGGGTGACCTTGCCAGAGATTGGTGGAGAGATCGATACTTTTGCCTTTTGTTTGAACTAGTTGCTTCGGTTATGAGATGGTGAAGAGAGCCGTCGCTTGACACCTGCGNAAATAATATGATAGTACGGCAGCAAAGGGATAGCGTCTACAGCGAAATGACTGCGGTAGGTGTGAAGGGGATTTGATCGCGAAGGAGGGTGAGGATGCCGACCAGAAACCCGCCCTACGTAAAGCGATCCGATTGAAACATGCTGTGGCGCTGTATGCGAGTTCTGTTCTTGGTTCTGGAGTATTGATTCTTCCAGGTCTTACCGCGAAGATCGCAGGCCCTTCGTCGCTAATCGCCTGGGGACTGCTATCCGTTGCGAGTTACCCGTTTGCCTATACATTCGCCACATTGTCCG
>OCOJ01033613.1_pt1 | contig 14545 bp, 11 predicted proteins | sample 1539251 | NCBI WGS metagenome assembly OCOJ01 (sample SAMN01911457, study PRJEB22624) | soil metagenome | biome: Soil | place: Malaysia | collected 2012-04-30 | depth RA_metagenome m | reverse complement strand
GCGACGCGCCGAGCAATTCAGCGATACGTTTGAACAGCTTGCGTTTTTGTTGCGGTTTCCGCCCCGTACTCATCGTGATTTGCACAAAGACAACTTTGTCCGAACGCTGAACGCCCAGGTATTGCGGATCGAAGATGAGACCTTCCGGAGGATGCTCGGTGATCACTTGAAATCGATCGTCTGGGGGAATGGCGAGCGCTTCGATCATCGCCTGATGAACANCCATCGGCGATAGCTTTACGGTACTCGGGTGAAGTGCCTTGGCGAAGGTCAATGCGGACAAGAGGCATGGAAGTTTCTCCGGCGCTATTTGATGCGCCGGATAAGTTCCCGGGTACAACGATATCCCATCACTAGCCCTCGCGCAGTTTGTGACCGGAAAGATTGCCGAGACCGTCGTACGCCGCGTATTTGTAAGTCTCGGAAAGCGTCGGGTAATTGAAGACCGACTCAATGAATTCGTCGATGGGCAATCCTTTATCGAGCACCGTCATGCCGATGTGGATGAGTTCGGTTGCGGATTCACCAATCATGCTGACGCCGAGCAGTTTGCGGTCGCTGCGCGAAAAAATCAGCTTCAGCATACCGGCCGTGTCGCCCGTGATATGGCCGCGGGCGTTGTTTTCGTAGAGCGCCCGTCCGACGCAATAGCCCAACCCCTTCTCTTTGCACGATTCTTCGGTTTCCCCAGCGGCGGAAATCTCGGGAATCGTGTAGATGCCCATCGGCAGCAAAGAGGCAACACGTTGCTTGTACTTCAGCCCGAATGCGTGGCAAACCGCGACCCGGCCTTGCTCCATGGAAGTCGAAGCCAGCGCGGGAAAGCCGATGACGTCGCCCGCGGCATAAATATGAGGAACAGCCGTGCGGTAATTCTCATCCACTGCGATGTAACCGCGATCATTAAGGGCCAGCCCCGCCTTCTCCAACGAGAGGCCGTTTACCGCCGCGCGCCGCCCGGCCGCAAACAGAGCGGCATCCACATCCAGCACTTTGCCGCTTTTCATCGCCAGCCGCGCTCCCGAGGCATGGTTTTCCACTTTAACCGGACGTTCGTTGAACCAAAGGTGCATACCGAGCCCAAGAAAACGGTCGCGCAAGCGATTGGCAATCTCGGCGTCGAGAAAAGGGAGCAGCCGATCGCGGCCATCGACTAGCGTCACGTCCACTCCGAGAGCCATGAAGATGGAGGCATATTCGCAGCCGATCACGCCGCCGCCAATCACCGCCAAGCTCTTCGGAATGCGGTCCATCTGAAGGAACGTGTCGGAATCAAACGTGTGGACATCATCAAAAGAAATCTCCGGCGGACGGTGCGGCTTTGAACCGGTGGAAATCAAAATGACTTCGGCGCCGAGCCGGCGCGTTCCCTGCGGGACGTTCACCACCACCGTATGCGGATCTTCGAACGAAGCTTGGCCGCGGACCAGCTCAATTTTGTGGAGCTGCAGGTTTTTCAGGATGCGCTGACGTTCCATCTCGACCACGGCGCGTTCGTGGTGCATGAAATCGTGGACGGTAAGATGCTCTTTCAACGAATAATCGATGCCATACAGTCCGCGTTGCTTCAGCCCAGAGAAGTAGAGCGCAGACTCACGCAGTGTCTTGCTTGGAACGGTTCCCGTGTTAATGCAACTTCCGCCCACCACGGGCGCGCGCTCGATGACCGCCACGCGCTTGCCGAAATACGCCGCCTGGGCGCCGGCCTTTTCACCGGCGGGCCCACAGCCGATGACCACTAGGTCAAACTTCTCAGGAGCAGCCACAAAAACCTCCACTGCACAGATGGATATCAGGTCGAAATTTGCATGCACACCAAACGAACCTGATTTTAGAAGAAGAAAAAGGAGTGTGTAGGAAATAGTCTGGCCGGTGTGACGAATCGTACCTTGCGGGTGCGCGGGTTGCGAATTATGCAAGCCGACTTGCGTCCCAAGCAGGTCTTTGATGTGATACGAACATGAACCTGCCCCGTTTCCTGCGGTGGGCCACGGGCATCCGCTGGCAGTGGAAAGTTTTTATTCCCATCATTGCGGTACTCATCCTGAGTATTGCCACAATCTATGCGGCTTTGCGCTCGCTGGAAATCCACGAAATGCAATGGATCCTGATCGCAGCGATGAGCTTCGCCATTCTCTTGTGTATTGTTTTGCTCGCCGTTTTGCTGGTCCTGATCGAGCGGCCCCTGGAGGAATTGATGCGCACCATCGGCCGGGTGCGCCACGGCGACCTAAGCGCGCGCGTGAAGTTTGCGAAGCGGGAGGATGATGTCGGGCAATTGGGCAGGCAATTCAACGAAATGATCCAGCAGTTGGATGAAAACCGCCAGGAAATTGAGGAACTGCACAAACGGGAGATGGCGCGTGCCGAGCATCTGGCAACTTTAGGGGAACTGGCAGCGGGCCTGGCGCACGAAATCCGCAATCCGCTCGCGGGCATCGCCGGAGTGGTGGACATCATGGGGAAGGAACTCCCTCCGAACAGCCCCAGCCGGACGGTGATCGACGACGTCCACCGGGAGATCCTGCATATTCAAGCAATCCTGAACGACCTGCTCTCCTATGCCCGTCCGCGCCCGCCGAGCTTTCACCCGGCGAACCTGAATACCACGATCGAGCAGGCGGTCGTGCTCACGCGGCAACAAGTGCGCACGAAACCGATTCAGGTGACATTCGAGCCGAATCCCACTCTGCCCATGGTGGAGCACGACCCGGCACTCATCCAGCAGGTGATCCTGAACCTGCTGCTGAACGGGATCCAGGCTATTTCCGGAGCGGGCGAAGTCCACGTGGCTTTGAGCCAAGAACGTGATTCGGTTGTCATTCAGGTTTCCGACACTGGCCGGGGAATTTCAACGGAAGCCTTGCCAAGGATTTTTAAGCCGTTTTTCACCACGCGCACCGAAGGGACCGGGCTCGGCCTGTCGCTCGCCAACAGCATCGTGCAGTCGCACGGCGGCCGCATCGACGTGAGCAGCGCGCCCGGAAAAGGTTCGCAGTTCAGAGTGCTGTTGCCGCTGCAAAGGTCTAAGAAGCCCCGCTAGCGCTACAATCTCCGTGCTTCAAGCAATTCAGGGTTCAACTCCATGCCAATCAAGTCCGCAAAATCGACACTGACGGGTGCGTGGAGTTCGAGCCAAGGCACCGCATCGGGGACAGCAGTTGAGGACGATTTTGTCTTGATGCTCGCCGAGAATTTTTTGTGCCGTTCGTGTGATAAATCCCTCGAGCCCTTCTTTCGTCAACGCGGCCCACGTCACTTCACCGGCGGCAAATACGGAATCGTGCGCGCAAAAAACCAGCACAGAAAGAACACCACCGGTATGTGTACGATCAACTGCAATGTTCCGTAGCCCACCAGGTCCCGGGCCTTCATCCGCAACAAGCCCAGCAGCGGCAACATCCAGAAGGGATTGATCAGGTTGGGCAGCGCTTCGGCTGCATTGTAAATCTGCACCACCCATCCCAGATGCACGTGCTGCAGATTCGCCGCTTGCAACACATACGGCGCTTCAATCACCCATTTGCTTCCTCCCGAGGGAACAAAAACCCCAAGCACCGCCGAATACAACGCCACAAGCAGTGGGTATGTGCCTTGCGTGGTGATGCGCGCGAAAAGGTTCGCAAGCCACGACGAAATCCCTGTTCCGGCAATCATCCCGAAAATCACGGCGTAAAACGGAAACTGGATCAGCACTCCTCCCGTGGCCGGCACCGCATGGGCCACAGCCAGCAGGAAGCGCTTCGGGCGCCAATGCAGCAACAGACCTACCGTAATGAAGATCAGGTTATAGGTGTTCAGGTCCAGCGCGGCAAGCGCGCCCTGGGGCGACGTGCGGAACACGTCTATCAAGTACGACCCAAGCAGCAAGACCACCGCGATGGTCAGGAGCGGGCTGTACTCCAGCCATTCCCCAGGCTTGGCCTTTGGCTCCAGCGTCATGTCGATGGGCCTGTAGGTCAGCCCATAGTCCTCCGCCGTCTTGGCGTGTTCCGCAGACGGCGCCGAAAAATACGCCACCAGCACGGAAACCAGAATCAGCGCTCCGGCCATCACAATGCTTTGCCACAGAAAAAGCGTCTGCGTCAGCGGAATTGCGCCACTAATATTGAACAGCGCTGGGGGAATGGAGGACTTGGTCGTCATCAGGAGCGCCGCAGACGAGGAAAGTCCGAGCGCCCACACGGCGCCCAGTCCCAGATACGCAGCGGCTCCAGCGGCCCGGTAGTCCATCCCTTTGACACGGTGGGTCAACTCGCGCACAAAGAGCCCGCTGAAGATCAGGCTTAACCCCCAGGAGATCAGCGACGTCAGCATCGAAAAAAGCGCCACCAGCGCGATCGCCCCGCGTGGGGTCTTCGGGATCCCGGCCAGCCGTCGGATCAGCCAGTAGACCGCCGGCGTAGATGCCACTACGTAGCCGCCGATGATAATCATCACCATTTGCATGGTGAACGGAATCAGGGCCCAGAAACTTTTGCCACCTTGCAGGGCCAAAGTACTGGCGTGCTCTCGAAGCACGATTCCGAAGACAAAAACGAACACAATGCCCAACAGCGCAAAGACCAGCGGATCGGGAAACCACCGCTCGCTCCATCGCGCCAGCGCCAGACCGAATCGAGCCAGCCCACCTTCAGCTACCGCAGCCCCTGCATTTTGTTCGCGTGCCATTGCTCCATCCTTCCTCTCGGAGCAGAACGCGCTCCGAAGCGATGAACTAGAAAGCAGCCTGGATACCTGAACCGAGGGAATTGTCACCCGGAATGTACCGCAAAATTGCCTTATTCCGCTGCTTTTCTTCGTACACGGCTCATCCGTGCCTTGAGCCGCCTCTGGGATTCGATGAGCGCAATCCACGCAAGGCACCCCAAGTGGGGTAAAGTAGTGCGTCATGATCATCAACCTCGCGCGGCGAGCACACGATCACAACTGGGAAATCGACCCCATCACGCGTTCCCTGCTGGATACTGACTTTTACAAGTTGCTGATGCTGCAGTTCATCTGGAAGTGCTTCCCACAGACAAAGGCTTCTTTTTCCCTCATCAACCGCTCGCCTGAGGTGCGCCTCGCCGACCTCATTGATGTGGGCGAACTTCGCGACCAATTGGAGCAGACCAGGAAACGGACCTTTCACAAGTCCGAGTTGATCTGGCTGGCGGGCAACACCTTTTACGGTCACCGCGGCATCTTTGAACCTGCTTTCCTAGAATGGCTCGAACGCGACTTCCGGCTTTCGGATTATGAGCTGTCTGTCCAGGATGGGCAGTTCTCCCTTTCCTTTCACGGCCTCTGGACAGAGACAACGATGTGGGAAATCTTCGCGCTCTCCACCATCAGCGAGTTGAAGACCCGCTCCAGCCTGAAGCGCCTCAGCGAATTCGAACTCGATATCCTTTATGCCCGCGCCAAGACCAAACTCTGGGAGAAAATGGCGCGGCTCCGCGGCGTCCCCGGCCTGAACGTGAGCGACTTTGGAACGCGGCGGCGGCACAGCTTCTTGTGGCAGGAATATGTGGTCAAGGCCATGAGCGACGTCTTGGGCAGCGCCTTTAAGGGAACTTCGAATACTTACTTGGCTTACAAGCACGACCTGGAGGCCATCGGCACAAACGCCCATGAACTCCCGATGGCGCTGGCAGCGATGGCCAAGAATGATGAGGAGCTGAAAGCGGCGCAATACCGTTTGCTGGAACTGTGGCAACAGACCTACAAGGGTGAGTTGCTCATCCTGCTTCCGGACACCTTTGGCACCACCCAGTTTCTCCGCAATGCTCCCGCATGGGTTGCCTCCTGGACGGGACAGCGGGCAGACAGTAAAGACCCTTATGTCGCCGGTGACGAATACGTTGTCTGGCTCAAGCAGCGCGGCTGCGATCCGCGGCAAAAACTCTTCATTGCTTCAGACGCTCTGGATGTAGACACAATTCTCGGGCTCCACGCCTATTTTGCAGGGACCATCCGCAATGGCGCTTCGCCCCCCGATTTTCGCCAAGCCAGCGATTTCCTCGATGAGCGGAAATGGCGTTGCGAGCGGCGCATCCGCTTCAGTGCAGGATGGGGCACACTGCTTACGAATGATTTCCGCGAATGTAATCCGCAAGGGGATGATGCCTTCAATCCCCTCAACCTGGTGTGCAAGCTCAACGATGCCGATGGCAAACCGGCGGTCAAACTCTCCGACAATCTTCAGAAGGCGCTAGGACCTCCCGCAGAGATCGAGCGCTACAGCCGGGTCTTTGGCCTTGAGGGCATTGCCAATACGCGCGTCCCTGTATGACGTCAGTACTGACCAATTGATGATTAGGAAGGACTCGGCATTGGACTGCCCTCTGGGAATTAGTGGTAGAGTAGAAAGATGGCCCAAAAGAGAATCCTTATCGTCGACGACGAAAAGCTCGTCCGCTGGGCGCTGAGCCAAAAGTGCGCTGAATTCGGCTATCAGGCACTCGAGGCGGAAAACGGGGAAGAAGCCATCCGCACTCTACAGAATGACAGCGTCGATGCAGTCCTTCTGGACGTCCACTTACCAGATCTGAGCGGGATTGAGGTTCTCGAGAAGCTGAAGCAGGCGGGGGAAACCCGCAGCATCATCATGATGACCGCGGACCCGCAACTGGATGACGTAAAAGCCGCCTTACGCCTGGGCGCATACGATTTCGTTAGCAAACCGATCAATTTCGAAGAGCTCAGCGTCACGCTCCAGAACGCCCTGGAGGCCGGAGCGCTGCGCACCGAGGTCGAGTCTCTCCGCGGCGAGGTGCGGCGGCGCGCGGGCTATCACGATGTTATTGGAGTATCGCGAAAAATCACGGAGTTGATGAAGTTCGTTTACAAGGTGGCGGGCAGCGAAGCCACCACCATTTTGATCCAGGGCGAAAGCGGCACAGGCAAGGATCTAGTGGCTAAAGCCATCCACTATCACAGCTCCCGCGCCGAACGTCCATTCGTGGCCATCAACTGCTCCGCTATTCCTGAAACCCTGATGGAAGCCGAGCTCTTCGGACACGAGAAAGGGGCGTTCACCGACGCCAAGGCCATGAAGAAGGGACTGTTCGAGGTGGCCGACGGCGGCACGCTCTTCCTGGACGAGATCGGCGAGCTCTCACCCCTGCTGCAAGCCAAATTGCTGCGTGTTCTGGAAGACCAGGTCATCCGCCGCGTCGGTGGCGTCCGGGATATCCAGGTGGACGTGCGAGTCATTGCCGCCTCCAACCGCGACCTCGAACGCGAAGTGCGCGAGGGGCGCTTCCGCCAAGACCTTTTCTACCGCCTCGCAATCATCGCTATATACCTGCCGGCCTTGCGCGAACGCAAGGAAGACGTTATCCCCCTGGTCGACTTTTTCCTGGCCCATTACAACCGCAAATTCCGCAAATCCGTCCAGGGCTTGTCGGAGGATACCCGCCGATTGCTGCTCAACTACGATTGGCCAGGTAATGTTCGCGAGCTGAAGAACGCCCTGGAACGGGCCATGATTCTAGAGGAGGGCAACCTCTTGAGGCCCGACGATCTGCCCTTTTCGGTGGCGAGCGGCCGCAGCGGACCATCTTTGGCGGAGAATTCCGTGGCAGCACCCACAGTGGAAACCCCGCTGGCGCCCGGCAAGCGACGTTTACCTCCCTTATCGATTCCCGAAGGCGGAACTTCCCTGGAAGACGTGGAGCATGCCTTGGTGGAGTTGGCGTTGCAACAGTCCCACGGAAATCAGATTAAAGCGGCAAAGCTGCTGAATATCAGCCGCGACGCGCTGCGCTATAAGATGAAGAAGTTCGGCCTGTCCCACTCCGAAGAGGAAGAACCCACCGCACCCGCCAATCCTTAGGAGGTTGCTGAAATATTCCCCAATTGTCCTCCCGAGGGCGGGTTTTGCCTGAGAGATCTGCTTCTTCTCGACTTTTTGCCAGAAGCAGATTCCTCACCGTGCTGGAATGACAGTGGAGCGCATTTCTCAGCGGTCAGGTTCTCTTGATGCTGCTCTGAATACTGCTGCTCAAGCCTCTTCTTCACTGAGGTTGCACAACAACAAAACGAGTCGCACCGCCTCTGCTCACCAGCAGGAGGATCGATTGTCCGTGGGCTTCTGCCAGAGCCTGCGTGTATTCCCTCACGTTATGCACCGGCTTCCGGTTCACCTCCTGGATCACGTCACCGCGCTCAAGATCCGCCGCCGCGGGGCTCGCGGGATCCACGGAAGTAATCACCACGCCGCGCGTGTTTCTCGATATCCCGAGTTCCTGCGCGACGGCTGGGGTGAGATCCTGCACCTTCACGCCCTCGAGCGCTGTGCCACCGGCTTCACCGCTTGCGGCTGCTTCCGCTTTCTCAGAAAGCTCACCCAGAGTCACGCTGATCTCATGCATTTGCCCATTCCGCGCAATCTTCAATTGAACGGTTGAACCAGGGGATGTCTCGGCGATTCGCACGCTCAAGTCGTCGGGACCGTTGACCGGCTGGCCATTCATCTCGAGGATGATGTCACCTCTCTCGATTCCGGCTCTCGCGGCAGGACTCCCGGCCGTCACGTCGGCAACCAGGGCGCCTCCTCCTTGCTTCAGGCCAAAGGCTTTGGCCAGGTCAGCGTCCACATTCTGGATGGCCACTCCTAGATGGCCGCGGATGACTCTTCCGTGGTCCACGATCTGTTCCATCACGTTGCGCGCCATGTTAATGGGAATGGCAAAGCCGACGCCCTGACTGCCTCCGCCCCCTCCCGTGACAATCGCCGTATTGATGCCCACGAGGTCGCCGTGAATGTCAAGGAGCGCCCCGCCGGAATTGCCCGGATTAATGGCCGCATCGGTCTGAATAAAGTCCTCGTAATGTTCAATCGCTCCACCCAAGCCCCGCCCCGTCGCACTGACGATCCCCATGGTCGCAGTTTCCCCGACGCCGAAGGGATCACCGATAGCAAACACAAGGTCTCCCACCTTCAAGTTCGAGGAATCTCCCAGTGTCAACGAAGGGAGCTGCGTTGCTTCGATCTTCAACACGGCCACATCTGTCCGTGAGTCCGTGCCAATCACCGTCGCCCGGAATTTCTTCTTGTCCTGCGTAAATACTTCGATATCGGACGCGCCCGCGATGACGTGGTTGTTCGTCACAATGTAGCCATCCGGATTCACAATCACCCCGGAACCCAGACTGTATTCACGTTCCGTTCGTGGCTCGGCGGGTGTTTGGCCGAACTGATCGCCAAAAAACTGCCGGAACAGCGGATCGTCAAAGAAAGATCCGGGTACGTTGTTCTGCTGTTTGACTACTTTGCTGGAGGATATGTTCACCACCGCCGGCAGTGCCGGATCAATCACCGAGGCATATCCGTTCTTCAGCGACGCCGGGCTCACAGGTGCGGGATCCTTGTCGATCTTGAGGGCGACCTTATGGGCGTCCCCAGCAGCGTGGCTCAGATTCGGCTTCATGGTCATGAAAAATGCACTTATCACGAAAAAACTCAACACGGTTATCAGGACAACATTCCACCGGCGAAAACTCTTTACGATTCCCGGCTTCACGGGCACTAGCTGCCAGGGCACGTTGTCGTAATGGATTCTTCTTGGCATAGCACCTCTCTTTCTGCCCGCTTAGGGCAACCTTCGCAGAAACCTGGGCCTGCCGTCGCGTCTCCCGGAAGACACGGTGAGCGGGTTGAGCTGTAGGTTCGCGAATTGTTGGAAATTGGTTGTTATTGCGCGGCTGTCAACACCCTCGCGCTTAGACATCATTAGGGGCAGACGTTTTGTTTTTCCACCTAGTTGCAAACAAATTGACGGCGCAGTGTTGCACCGCAAGATAAGAAAAGCCTCAGGCGGGTTCATTCGGTGGTGGGAGAGCACTGGGTCAGTCGGGAAGAACACGGTCCTGCCCCGCGTTGGCAACATCGCTCTGTCCCTCCACACCCAGGAACTTGCGGGCGCAATTCCCCGACCCATTCAGGCAATCCTGAAGGTCGCGGTCCTGGGTAGCCCGCGCCACCTCCACCTGGTCCGCATCGCTCAGTTTTGTCTGGTCGCAGGGATCTGTGCCTTCCAGGCAATTCTGCAGATTGTGGTCGTAGTCGGCGGTGGCCACCTCCTGCCGTTCCTGGGGGTTCAGTTGTGTCCGATCGCAATCGCCCAGCCCCTCCAGGCAGTTCCGCCAATTGCGAAAATGGGCCGCCTGAGCGACCTCGCGCCGCTCGTCGTCGGTCAGCAGTCCTGGCTTGCAATTGCCGAACCCGTCGAGGCAGTTCTGCAGGCTCAGGTCACGGCTCGCGCGCGCGATTTCCGGCTTCTCCCGGGCGTTCAGTTTCGTCTCGTCGCAGTCCGCCGACCCGTCGAGACATTCCTCAAAGTTACGGTCCTCAATGAATTGTTTGACGGCTTGCTGCTCCGCGGTGCTCAGGCGCTTCACGTTGCACTCGCTGAACCCTTCCAGGCACATCTGAAGGTTTTCCGATCTCGCCCTCTGGAGGCTCTGCGGCGCTGTTCGAAATGGAATGAGGCTTGCTGCCAGCACAAGGAACAATATCAACGGCCGTCTCTGCATATGACTTTTTCCCCCATATCAGTTAGAAGGCCAATCGAACCGTGCCGTTTTCCCGTCCTGCAAAATTGCCCGCAGAAGCGGACAAGATCGGCGGCGCGGCCAGCGGCGATGACCTGGCAGCGCGGGCGAGAAGGAGGCAGACGAACGACGGCGCTTTCCAATCCTCAGACAGCGGATAGGAAAGTCGGCTGAGCACGGAGAAAGCCGCAGCACCACAGTGCGCCGCTTGCAAACAGGCGGCTGACGCTGCACTCCGGTTGGGGCGTCGCACCATATATATCGTAACACGATATAAAATGCAAGTGCAACTTTTTCCGTGTGTATCGCATCACGATATATCGAGCATGCCAACGCACGGTGAAACGAGGGCAAGGAGCGCCCGCTCCTCCCCGCGAACGGATGTCCACCAGGTGGTTCATGCCCAGACTCGACCATTCCCAGGAAGGAGATTTCCCAAGATGCGAACGAGACCTTTCCTTTTGGCGGCCATTTTTCTGGCCGCAGGGTACTTTTGCGCGGTCCCCGCTTTCCCGCAGTCCTCAACGGAGACAGGCAAACTGAAAATTCACGTAGCTCCAAAGCAAGCCTATGTCTTCGTGGATGGCAAGGCCATCCGCGATGGCAGTCAGACCATTGATTTGGCGCCCGGCGACCACAAAGTGGGCGTTTACAACTACGGGTACTTGCCCATCACACAAGACGTTCAGATTGCTGCCGGTCAGACCAAGGAATTGCGCGTCACCCTGCAGTCTTCCGGTGACAAGATCCAGGGACCATTCGCCGACATTGAGTTCAAAGGCCATCCGCGCGCCGCGGTTCTGCTGAACGGCCAGACACCCGACTATTTCGTGGGCCATGTCGATGAGTTCGATTGGAACTGGATTTGGCACCAACGGCTGCTCGTGAAACCAGGTACGTATGAGGTGACCGTGACTCGCGAGGGAAAGACGATCTGGTCTGGACCCGTGACCGCAAAAGCTGGCGAGCAGGTTACAGTCTATCTCGATCGCAACGGCGAAACCTCGACCAAGCAGTGGAAAGAGGGTCTGACGATGGGTCCGCAGCCGCGGTTTCATGCGGGAGTCGCCAGCGCCACGGTTCCGATCGCTCCCGTCACCGCGCAATTAGCTGCCCAGTCCACACAATTGAACTGCGGCCAGCCCACAACCTTAAAATGGAGTTCGACTGACGCCGCCGACACCTCCATCTCTGGACTCGGAGAAGTGTCTTCACACGGGGACCGGGCTGTAACGCCTACCCATGAGACCACCTACGTGCTCACGGCCAAAGGACCGGGAGGAGAATCCATGCAGCGCGTGACCGTGAATGTGAACACGCAGCCCGCTGTAACCTTAAAAGTGAGCCAGCCCGAAATCCGCTATCACAAAATTGGCGACCGTGTGGTCGAGCAGGATTCCGCAACGTTGCAATGGTCAACGTCTAATGCCAACTCCGCGAGAATCGAGCCCTTCGACAGTACTGCCATGAGCGGGAGCCGCACGGTAACCGCCGACCCTAAGCAAGCCAGCACAGGTCCCGTTAGCGAAAATGTGACCTACACTCTTACAGCGACAAATGCATGTGGCGGGACCGTAACGAAGACGGCCACGCTGCATGTGGTTGGTTCCATCGATCCTCCCCCGGCGACCACTCTGGCCAGCCTCTTCTACCCGACTGCCTACCCCACGAAGCATCACCCCAAAATAGGTCTTGTGGCGAGCGAGAAAATGACTCTCAAGAATGTGGCAACGCAATTCAAGACCTACGGAATGTATGAAACAAACGCCAGCTTGGTCATCGTCGGCCACGCCGACGTCAGAGGCTCCAAGAAATACAATCAGGCACTCAGCGCGCGCCGAGCGGCCCTCGTCAAACAGTATTTGGTTTCAAATGGCGTCTCCGCCGACAAGATCCAGACGCGTGCTGTGGGCAAAGAGCAACAGATGGAAATGAAGGCCGTAGAGGCGCTGGAGTCCAAGGACGGAGAGAAACCAGCCAAGTGGATGACCGAACACCAAAAGGCGACTTGGCTGGCCTACAACCGCCGTGCGGACATCATTCTGGAACCTACCGGTCAGCAGTCCGTGAAGATTTATCCGGACCAGTCAGCTGACGCGCGGATTCTATGGCAGCGGCCCGCACCCAGCTTGAAGCAAGTCGAGTCGGCATCCCAAACCACATCGTCGAAAGTGGAACAAGCCAGCCTCGGACGAGCCGGCAAATAAGGAAGGTCACGAAAGCCAGACTACAGTGGACCTCCGCGAGTGCGGCGTGGTCTCAGAGGCCAAGCGGCGAGCCGTAAGGACCGGGAATCGTCCAAAAATCAGTGCGGAAAAAGTGTGTGAGATTCCCCGTCCGAGTGTGAAAACTCGCATGAAAGCAACCGTATGCAAATTTGCGCGATAGAGGCGCTTCTTAAGCCTTTTATTTGCAACCCGTTACAAAGCCTGCGGAGAACGGCAAAAAAGGCACCGTAGATGCATATCCCTATTTTGTTCAGCAATTAGGCAATGGAGCGATTGTCGAAACGCTGAGCAGTGGGCGTCTCTTATCCGACGGTCGGGCTCGCGGTGAAGGCTCGAAAGGATACGTCGTGATAAGGGACGCCCACATTAAACACTTTGGCAGCGGCCAGCACGGCTACAACGAAGCGTCGAAGGGTCGACCGCGAGTGCCCGGATGGCGGGCGTCTGAATGAGCTGGCCGCTGCAATTTTTTTGTTGAGTGTTTTCTTGCAGCCGCCATTCGCCCATCTATCACAAGTTGTTCTTTCCCCACATTCTTAGGTCATTCGGCGCAGAATTCTGCGGAACTTTGCTCAGTATTTTAATTTATTTCGGGAAAAATCCTGCAAGCTCCTTGTTTCCAATGGTAAAGCGCCGCTCGATCCTGGTACCGAACGTGCACTTCTTAAAACGGGAACAAAGCGAAGCGCTCACGAGTGTAAATCGCAGATAGGTTTGAGGAGGAAGTTATGCCGCAGGTTGCGGAGCCGAAGGAAAAAGCCACACTTGAAGCCAGTAAACGGGTATCTCTGACGAAAATCCTTGTCACGACGGATTTTTCTGAAGTATCCGATCGGGCCTTGGATTATGCCATTGCGCTCGCCCGGCGCTACGACGCGCGCATCTATCTCGCCCATGTGATTACCCCGGATCCCTTCCAGTTTGCCGAGCCCCAACTGGCACAAGCCACCTATGAGAAGGTAAGACAAGCAGCCGAGGAGGGCATCACCGACATCCTGATTTCCGGAAAACTCCGGGGAGTTCCCCATGAAGTCCTGCTGGAGGAGGGGAACGTCTGGCCCGCTCTGGAAAAGCTGATTGCCGAGCATGAGATTGACTTGGTGGTGGCTGGCACCCATGGCCGCGGCAAGGTGCAAAAGATCCTCATTGGTTCCGTAGCGGAAGAGATCTTTCGGCAGGCAGACACGGCTGTCCTTACTGTGGGACCAGCGGTGAAGGGTGATGCACAGAAGGAAATCGAGCTCAATCACATCCTGTTCGCCACGGACTTTGGTTCGGGCGCGGAGAAAGCCGCTGCCTATGCCTTCTCCATGGCGCAGGAACACAATGCCACCCTCACGCTGCTGCACGTGATTGAGAGCGCGGCGGCCTACACGGAAGAAAGCGTCACGCGCCAGCGGGAAATTAACATCGTGCGCATGAAGAAATTGATGCCGACGGGCACGGAAAACTGGTGCAAGCCGGAGTTTCGCGTGACCTTTGGTTCGGCTGTGGAGGAAATCCTGATCGCTGCTCGGGAGTCCAAGGCGGATTTGATCGTCATGGGGGCCAAGCCCAGAAAGAATCTCGCGGGGCACGTTCCACTGACGATTGCTTATAACGTGGTGACCAAGGCCACTTGCCCGGTTCTGACGGTTCGCGGTTGAAACTTGAGAAGGGAGCGGAATCGCCTCCCCAGGGATCCGCATCCCTTTCAATGAGGCGGTGCTGTGTCCTCCCCCCAGCCGAGCAGCACCGCCTTCCCTTTTGTGAGCCTCATCTTGCTTCCCCAGCTT
>OCOJ01033880.1_pt3 | contig 14568 bp, 16 predicted proteins | sample 1539251 | NCBI WGS metagenome assembly OCOJ01 (sample SAMN01911457, study PRJEB22624) | soil metagenome | biome: Soil | place: Malaysia | collected 2012-04-30 | depth RA_metagenome m | reverse complement strand
GTTGCGTCGACCTGCACCACTTCCCCTCTTGGCGTCACCTCTGAGAAGATTTCTGCCTGGAATGCCTGGATCTTGGTATCTTCCTTCAGCCAAGAATCGAACGGCAGCCCCGCCTTACCGCAGGCCTCCGACAGGAATGTCTCCTGGTCCCAGCCCTGCTCTGTTGCTACCTGCGGAAGGAAGAGCCCCGAGGTGAACCGGTTGGAGACGATCAGGCCGTCGACGCCGAGCCTGATTTTCGACGGGAGGTCCCGTCGGTTGGGGGCGCGAATCTCTTGTGGGAGGGTTAGGACGCTGACCTCGACCACAATCCTATCGAGTTCCTCCGGTGTGACAGGGAAGGGGAAACGGGGATCCTCGGACGCGTAAATCGTGACGTCCTGAACCGCTTCCCCGAGAGGCTTGATAGGCTCGGGGTACCCTATGCACCCTCTCAGCTGTTTGGCTCCCCCTTCGAGGACATTCAACGTGACAAAGACGCCTCTCTTCTCTGCGAGCACACCCGACGGGCGGGGTGCCGGACCGCCCGTCGTCCCCCTGACATGAGACTCGAGGGTCTTTCTGGCGAGCCTTACTGCCGCCCGACCATCGTCCAAGGACAATGACATGCTACTTCTGGTCGAGCCGCCTGGCGAGCGACATTAATCTCTTCCAGTGGCTCCCCCGCCAATAGGGCTGCCCGCAGGACTCGCACTGGAAGAAGAGCCGATGGCGGCTCCTCACGGAGGGAGGTACCGCTCCCGATATCTCGCTCTTCTTGACGGCACGCAGCTCCCCTCCGCAGAGAGAACATAGAGGATCTCCCCTCACCAGGCTTACTCCTGCGGCCGTGGCTCCGTGGGCAAGAGAGCTGAGCCGCCTTCTGTCCGAATCCTCGATGAGAAGTATCGCCCTGATTCCCTTGGCGTCTGCCCTGGCCGCAAGCGACCTGTCTGCTGTCAGGATTATGCGGCCCTCACGAAGAGAAAGCCCCAGGAGGCTCGCATCCTCGCCCGCTTTGTAGTAGCTAGCGTCGAAACCGAAAGCCCTCAGTTTCCTCACGAGCGAGCCGAGCATGGCATCGACTATGAACCGGGTTCTCCCGTTCGTCTTGGGAGCGGAACGGGAACCCCGAGCTCCCTTATCTTGTGGTCTCTGCCGCCCTGACCGCTTCGTAGAGCTTCCTGGCATGAGGATCCTTCACAAAGTGCTCCCGAATAGGCGATATTACCCCGTCTAGGGCCTCGCCGACCCCCCTCTTCAAGTCAGCCGGATGGAGAGCCCCTCCTGCGTACGCCTTCTCCAGTTCTTCGGGCGAGAAGAACTCGACGTTCCCGCCGTACTTTTCAGCGCGCTCGATTCTAAGGGACCTTTGCTTGCGGAAGATGATGTACCTCGCGTATTCAACAGGTGCGTTCCCCTCCAAGACCCTGGGCGGGCAGTAGGCGGAGTTCACCTTCCTCATTATCTCCTCGGTGCTGTCGTGGACGAAGATCGAGGTTTCTGGCTTGCTCTTGCTCATCTTGCTTGAGATTTCGGCGTCCATGGCCCCGTTTTCGTCGAAGCCCTCGGGCTCCTTCCTCCCCTGGAGGCCGATGAGCATGTGGTGGTGGACAGCCACGGGCTTCTTCCACCCTAACTTGCCAGCGATTTCCCTAGCCAGTATGTTGGCCCTGCGCTGGTCGACCCCCAGTTGGCAGATGTCGACGTCGAGCCAGAATATGTCAGCGACCTGCATCATTGGGTAAAACAGCTGGGCGGTATGGATCGATTCCTTCGTGGTCCTCCCTGCGATGGTGAGGGCGCGCTGCGTTCTTGCAAGGGTGGAGTTTTGTGCGACGATGACGACTTTCTTCCAATACTCTTCCTGTTTCGCCGCGTCGCTGGTCCAGAGTACGTCGACCTTGCTCATGTCCACCCCGGCGGCCTTCCAGACCTCGACAAAGTATCTCCCGACCTCCCTGATCTTCTGAAGGTCTCCCCCCATTTTGTTGTTGACCCAGGCGAACCAATCCGCTATCCAGAGCTTCATCCTCACCCCCGCCTTCAGCATGTCATCGACAAGAATGGGGCGGAGGACGCCGAAGGGGAGGTGCGCCAGGCCGCTTGGCTCGAAGCCGTCGTAGGCGGTGGGATGTTCCTTGGTCTCGAAAAGAGTGCGAAGCTCCTTTTCAGTGATTATCTCTTCGCCCACCTGACGCACGTACGCGAGTCGAGTCTCGATGTCCAACTCGGCATGTAGCCTGACCTAGTGTTGTTAAATCCTTCAGGCAGGTCTCTTTGCCCTTGCGAAGGCGGCCACAGCGACACCGAATGTTAGTATCGCCAGGCCCTGGTGCGCCGCCACCAAGAGGGCTTCCTCCTCCTGGGCGATGACGACCCCGCCTAGGAGCACCTGAACAACCAGCAGGAGCATAGCGGCATAGACAGTTCTCTTTACCACCTTTTCCGCGTCTTGAGCCCGCCAGAATGCTATCGTCGAAAGCAAGAGAAACAATGTCGAGAGGGCAGCAAAGAGTCTGTGCGTGTACTCCATTACGGGGGCAACCTGCAGAGGCGGGAACAGACCCCCTAGGCAAGTGGGCCAGTCTTGGGGGACATTCGAACCGCAGGCATCCCCATAGTTGGCTACCGTAACGTAGGCGCCGACAACTATTGTTGTGAATAGGGAAGCGGCTGCCAGGAGCAAGAGAGCATACTTCGCCTGCATCAGCGCCGGCCCCTTCCGAGGGGACTCTTATTGTTCTATGCGTTCTTCGCTAGGGCGTCAACCTTGGACTTCAGGACCGAAGACGGGACGGCCCCAATGACGATGTCTTCCACCTTCCCCTTGGAGAAGAACATCACGGTAGGGATGCTCATAATGCCGAATTGCATTGCGAGCTCCTGGTTGGCGTCGGTGTCAACTTTCACGAACTTGACCTTACCCTGGTACTCCTCCGAGAGCCTGTGGATGACGGGCTCGATGATCTTACACGGGCCGCACCAGTCTGCATAGAAATCAACCACAACGGGCTGACTCGATCTTACTACCTCGTCCTGGAACCTGCTCCCCTGGATCGCCAATACTGTGTCGGCCATTTCAGTTTCTTTCTGGACTCGATTTTTGCCTGCTTATAATTTTGCCTTGCCTCCGCCTGGTTCTTGAGGTCCCTTTCAGGCAGCCACTCGGGAGGGATCCTCGGATTCTGGAAAGGCTTCTGCGAGGGGAGAGACCTTCAGACTGTCTCTGGCAGGGTTGTATGTGACTAGTGAGGCCTTTGCGACCGACCTCCAGACCAAGTCCTGAAGGCCGAGTCTAATTACCCACTCCGAAACCTCCTCCGCCTTCACCTTCGTCCTTGGGTGGCGGGTGATGATGGCGCAGCAGTCCTTGTATTCTTCGAGAGAGAGATCGTATGTGCCTATGCGGCGCGCCAAGCCGATTATCTCGTCCTTGTCGTAGGTGAGTAGTGGCCGCAGGATTGGAAGGGTGGACCCCTCGTCGAAAGAGGCGATGTTCCACAGAGTCTGCGACGCGGCCTGGGACAGGGAGTCTCCGGTCGAGATGGCATTCGCGTTGAACCTGGAGGAGAGCCCCTCGGCGGTCATCCTCATGAACCTCCTGAAAAGGGAGGGCTCGAGCTCTCCCGGGACGCCTGTCGTGGTCAGCTGATAGTCAGCGAATGGGACAAGGACCAGCGTGCTCTTCCCTTCGTAGGCCGCGAGTACCTTCATGAGCTTCGTAATCTTGCTCTCGACTGCAGCCTGGGGGGTTGGGGCCAAGTAGAAGTGCAAGTAGACCGGCCTGGTGCCCCTCTTCATGAGCAGCCAGGCGGCCACCGGGGAATCTATGCCTCCGGAGAAGAGGTGCATCACTCGTCCTGCCGTCCCGAGTGGGAGACCCCCCGCTCCTCTCGACTTGGCCGAGTAGACAAGCACCTTTCCTTTGACAATATCCACATGAATCGAGAGGTCAGGATTAGCAAGGTCGACCGTCTTTCCGGTTGCCTTCACCACCTCGGCCCCCAGCTTCGCGCTCAGTTCCTGAGAGTGGATGGGGAACGCCTTGTCAACGCGCCGCACGGCCATCCTGAAGGTCCGGGCCTCCGGGGCGGCCGAAGATGCTAGCACGCCCTCAAGAATCTGTGGGTACTCCGCAGACACGACTTTTACGGGAGCGAACCAATTGATCCCGAACACCTTCGAGAGCCTCTTGGCTACTTCGGGCTCCTCAGCGCCAACCTCCAGTATGAATCTCCCTTCTGAGTAAATAACCGAATGCTCCAGGCCTCCGAGCGCCCTGTTTATTCCCCTCCTGAGCGCCCTTACGAATTCCGGCCTGTTGTTTCCCTTAAGGGCAACTTCGGAGTAATGGGCGACGAATAGCAAAGTCGAGTTCCTCTCCTCCTCGACCAGAGATTGAAGAAAAAGCTTGCCTGGCGCTCCGTCATGCGTGAAGCACGGCGGCCACCATGGCGGCCAGGAAAACTATTGCAAGGTACGGACTCGAAAACTTGAACGCTAACCAAGCGTTTGACTTCGTGGGCTCCCTCAGGAGCTTGATATTGGTCCAGAGGAGTAGGGTGCCGAAGACTGCTGCGACGGCCAGGTAAACAAGGAGACCCAAGCCGGATAGGAAGAAGGCTAGAAGAAGGCTCACAGGTATGAGGAGGAGGGTGTTGACCACGATGTACTTCGAAGCAGCTTCAGGCCCCACTACTGATGGGAGCATGGGGATGCCTACAGCGGAGTAGTCCTCCTCCGTGATCACAGCCAGGGACCAGAAATGGCTGGGAGTCCAGACGAATACGAGAGCCCCTAGGATCCATCCCACTGCAGCCCCGCTCCATGTCACGGCATACCATCCCGCGAGTGCGGCGCAGCTTCCGGCGAATCCGCCGAGGACGATATTCCAGCTCGTCCTGGGTTTCAAGAAGAGCGTGTACACGGGGACGTAGATGAACGCCCCGAGGGCGATGAAAAAGGTGCCGAGGAAGTTCAGCGTTAACGCGGCCACGATGACGCCAAATGCCACCAGGCCAAGGCCCAGCATCAATGCGTGCCGCGCTGGAACAATCCTTCCTGAAGGCAGGGGCCTCCCCATCGTCCTCTTCATCTTCGCGTCCATGCCCATCTCCAAGTAGCTGTTGAGCGCGAGGGCTCCAGCCGATGCCATGGCTCCCCCGATAAGAACCCCGATGAGGACATAGGGTGAAGGTATAGCCTTCGCTGCCACCACCGACGACCCGAGGGCCGCCATGAGGAGGAGAGGGACGATTTTCGGCTTCGTCAGGGCAAAATAGTCTGAGAATGCCAACGGGAGCGCTCCGCTTTGGCGTCGCCTGCCTTCGCATGTATTTTAGTCATGCGCGAATCCACTGGATGAAAGGCGCTTCATCGGAGAGGGACCCGTCCTGCGGGCGCGGAATCAATTTAAGGCGGGCCAGCCCCTCCGAAGTCGTAGTGCAGAGCCGGTTCCCCGCAAGCCCTTACTTGCTTCTTGGCGCGCTCCTGTTCGCGGTCGGTTGCGTGTGGGTAGCCCTCGACTCGTTGGCGTGGTACTTGGGCCAGAACCTCTATGGCATCTACGACCAGCAGTCAATACTCGGGCTTGTGCAGAGGTACTACGCGGCCGAGGCACTTGCCATCTGCGTGGTCCTCGCCGGGGCCTACCTGGCCTACCGTGGGGTGAGGGGGTGGAGGGGAAAAGACGACACCGACTCGGTCAGGTTCATGCTCGCGGATGCAGTCTCCTCCAAGAGGGATCTTAGGATAGGTTTCGCGGCGGCCATAGGGTACGCCTTGGTCTACCTGTTCGTTTCAGGCATCATTGTTTTCCAGCCCGGGGTAAACTCAGACGCCTGGGTCGGGTTCTCCCCCCTGAGCTGGAACGTGGCCGCCTGCTGCGGGTCCGTGGGGACGGTTCCCGCCCTGATCTTTTACCTAGCCCCCCAGGCGCACCTCGCCCTGCAGATCCTTCCCCTTGACGCGCTCTTTGTGGTCATCGTCCCGATTCTTGTAGGGTTCAACGTGACCGTCGCTGCCCACTCGGTGAGGAACAAGGTGGTGAGGGGGAACGTCGGGTGGATAGGTACGGTGGGGATTCTGACCGGCCTCTTCACGGGGTGCCCCACCTGCGCGGGGCTGTTCCTGGCAAGCGCCTTCGGCGGACTCGGGGCAACCTCCCTAGCTGTGGCCCTTGCGCCCTATCAGATGCTCTTCGTGCTGGTCAGCATCCCTCTCCTCGCTGCGAGCCCGTTCTTGATTGCGTTTAACGCAAGGAGGGCGGTGCGCGCGGCGTGCCCTGTTCCTGCCCCTGCTGTGTCAGCGGCATGACCGGTCGCTCCTGAAGGACAGAAGTGCCGTGCCTCTTCCTGCCGAACTTCGTTCTGCGGCCGATGGCGAATAGTGCCACGACCACCAGGGCGATGACCACCGCGGCGATCGCCCACCAGTACTGGAACCCCTGATTCACTGTGACCACGAGGATTGCGCTCGATATCAGCCCGGTGGAGGAGGCCCCTCCTATTGTGACGTAGTAGATTCCCGGCGAGAGTCCCGAGGAGCGAAGGCTCAGGGTTTCGGTTCCGCCGGTGCCTGGGGCCAAAGTTCCGGGGTCGAAGGTCGCGGACAGGTTCGCGAGGGCGCCATTCCTCGAAATTCCGTCCGCTTCGAAGCTTATGGATCCGGTCCCCTCGCCTAGTCGAGAGACTGCGAGCGAGACCGTAGCAGTCCCGGAGGTGCCGAGAGTGACGGAGTCCGGTTGCAGAATAATAGCGATTGGCACGGTGGTGCCCCTGGGGCTAAGCTCCCCTATTGCGTTGCCGAAGTTCTCGGTGAACCACACGGTACCGTTTGTCCCTAGGGCCAAGTACAGAACGCCAGCTATCTCAGCTTGGCAGCAGGGTACCGGATACTCTACCATCGAACCAGTCAAAGGGTCGAACTCGGCAATCCTGTTTCCGTAGTGCTCCGCGACCCAGACATTGCCTGAGGAGTCTACCGCGATGCCGTTAGGCAGTGACTGGGAGTAGAGGGTGGAAGAAGGCGTGGAGGTGAAGTACTTTGTCAGGGTCCTGGACCCGATGTCGTAACGGTCGAAGGAACCCCCTCCGTGCTCTGAGACCCAGAGCGAAGTACCGTCGGGGGAGAAGGCAATCTGGCTCGGCACAGCAAGGCTGGTCACCACCTTGCCCGAGGGCAGCAGCGGATTCACAATGGTGGTGAGGTAGGTGCTGTTTAGGGGCGCGAACTCCTCGATTCCATCTGTGGTCCCGGGCCTTAGCAGATCCATGGTCGCATAGCCGAGCATCCCCGAGTCGGCGGCGGTGAACCAGAAGTTCCCTGACCTTTCAAAGAGAACCTGCAGGGGCGCAGAGAAAGCGACCGGGAGGTCGAACTGCTTGAGCACCCCGAGGGAAGGAACATATTCGTCTATCTGATTGGAGAACTCGCAGGTCACCCAGATGGAGCCGTTCCCCTGTGGGGTTACGCCGATGGGGCCGCACCCGACGCCGTCAGGCGCGGGAGGTATGGTGATCTCCTTAATGGTCCCGTTTTCCGGGCGTAGCATTCCCAGTCCGTTGGGAGTGAGTTCGGCGAACCATACATTCCCGGCGGGGTCAACGGCGATCCCCTCCGGGAGGGCGTTTTGCGTGGGGATTGGGAACTCTGAAAACGACTTCGACGTGGGATCGTAGCTTCCGATCTGGTTGCTGCCCTGCTCGACGAACCAGATTCTGCCAGAGTGATCAGAGGTAATCTGCCCAGGACCCGATGACCCAGATGGAAGCGGGTACTGGACCACAGTGTAGGCTGGGAGGGCTCCGTTCGAATCCGAAGCCGCAGGCTGGATTGGAGCTGGGGAGAAAAGAAACGAAAGAAGGAAGCAGGCGGCAAGCACAGGTAACCCCCTTCGCATGGTTGTTCCTTTGAAGGGCACTAGTTACCGCTATCGGCGGAATCTAGGTCGAATTGGAGGCGGAGGAGCACGCAGCGGCGTGCGCGTTGCAATAGGTGTTCGGGAGTACAACCAGGTAAGCGAACATGCCATTGGACACGTGATAGTAGCAGTAGAACTCGAAAATTCCAGCGATCGAAGCACGGAAGGAAGCTATGCTCCAAACGGCGTTAGAAGTCCCGTTCTCACGGACGAAATGGAATTGATTGTCGACGCTGATTCTCTCCGGGGTGGCAGGAGGCAGCGGAGAAGAGGCGGGGTTCGGGTTTATGAAAACCTTGTAAGTGCCTCCAGGCAAGAGAAGGCTCGAGCCGGAGACGCAGTCGCTGCTCGACAGCCCCGTGCTGGCCTCGGAGTAGGTCGCTTGGACGCAACTCCCCTGGAAGTAGGTGTTAGTGAGGAAGTTGTGCATCCCATTACCGCTCGAGGAGAAGTTGCCGCTGGAGCCTGTCGCACCGTAGGTGTTATTCAGCTGGAAGTTGTATCCGCCGGCCACAAGGGTGAAGGTGTGTGCATCTGTGTCGTTGGTCTCGAACAGGATCTGGACCAGGTCTCCCTGATGGACTATCAGGACCGGAGGGCAGAACCTGTCCTGTCCCGTGTTGTCAGTGTTGCACCAGTCGACCCTGAAAGCCATTGTCGCCGGTGTAGCGTTGACCGAGGCTAGGCCCGACTTTGCGATTAGTCCGGGAATCTGGGTCTGAAGGGTGCTCACCTGGCTCGACAGGCTGTTGACCTGGGTGCTCGCGCCCACNCTGGGTGCTCGCGCCCACATAGGCGAAAGCGATGGCGCCGACGGCGAGAAAGACTGCGATTACTGCGACGCTTAGGGCAAGGCCGAATCCCTTGGGCGCGGCTTCTGCCATGAACCCTAACGGATAAGGGAGCTCAATATTTAACCGTTGGCAAGAACTTCGCAAAGCCCTCGAAAGGGTGCAGGTGGGGAGGTCCGCGAGCTACGAGTGATACCCCTTGTTGGGGAGCACCAGCAGGTAACCCACCATCCCGATGTCCTGGTGATAGTAGCAGAAGTACTTGTAGACCCCGGGGACTGTCAGCGGCCCGAAGGTTACGGACGCGTGAATCGAAGCGATCTCCGTCTGGTTGGAGTTCAGCAGGAATGAGCCTGTGCACGCACCGATGGGCCCACCGTTTATCGAGCAACCGCCTACGGTGTTGCAGGTCACGTTCTGGTTCATGGTGACGCACCCAGTCGGTGCACCTGTGATCTTGGTTCCGAACTGAGGTCCAGCCTCTCTGGGTGGGAAGTACTTCCACTGTCCCATAGCAGAGACGTTGAGCTGAGTAAGCTGCAGGGCTCCTCCTGGTCCTGTCGGAGCTTCGATGGTCCATGTGTGGGCGCCGTCGGTGTCGTTGCTTTCGACGTAGAGGTTGATAGTGTCTCCCTGGTTGACTATTATGACCTGCGGCAGCCATCTGTCCTGCGTCGAGGGGAGAGTCGCCTCCCACTCCACTATGATGTTCCTCGTCAGCGGTTGTTGATTAACGCCGGGAAGGGTCCCGCCTATGGTAGAAAGCTCTGATTGTATCGTGCTGACCTGACTCTGCAGGTTGGTCACTGGGCTGCTTGCGCCGACGTAGGCGAATCCAACCGCGCCGACTGCCACGAAGAGAGCCACTACCGCTACCGCCAACGACAGCCCAAAGCCCTTGGGGGGCGCTTCCGCCATGAACCCTAACCCGTTAGGAGTTCGTTATTTAACACTTGGGCGCATCAATCTGACATCCCTAGCGCGGAAGCAATAATATCCCGGTGCTCCGACGGCCCGGAGAAAGTGCATAGGCTTAGCCTGCTGATTGTCGTAGCCACGTTCACACTTGCGGCAGGTGTGCTCTATTACTCCTCTCAGCACCCGTTCAGTCCCTCTCAGCAGGCGAAGGTCGTGAATGATGTGACCTGCACTTCCTACACGAGCACGTTCACCGTCATCGCCACCCAGACCGGGTACAATGACAGCAGTGCCCATGGCGTCCCCTCAAAATCCTGGCCTGTGCTCTGCGCCAGGGCAGGGGAGGAGATTACGATTACTTTCGTGAACAGCGATTCCGTCGAGCCTCACGGATTTGCTATCGCAGGATATCTTGACGCAGGGGTCACCGTGCTTCCGGGGAAGACAGACACAATAACATTCTACGCGGGCTCCCCCGGTGACTACAAGGTGTACTGCAACGTGTTATGCGCGATTCACTCCTTCATGCAGAGCGGGGTCCTCGTCGTCTCGTCCTAGCTTCAGAGGAGGGGCGTCCGTCGGGGACCCCACCCCTGCAAAGGTTAAATCGGAATGTTCCCCTTACCTGTGAGGTTGCGCTCCCAGGAGTTCTGGATCGTTGTCGTGGCCGTCGTCGTCTGTATCTTCATCCTATCCGAGTGGGTAGCCTCAATCCTGTACTAGGCCCACCCTAACCCCTTAGGATGGCTTTTTATACAAACTAGACCCCCAGAGCGAGGCGTATTGCCGGGTAGCCTGGTGCTGTCCGCTTCCGCCCTGCAGACTCCACCGCAGTCCACTCAGCTTTTCCAAAACGTCTGGAACTGGTACTACTACCTCGGCCTAGCGTCGGGTGCTATTACCTTTGGAATTATGATCTATGTCTTTTATCGGTACAGGGCCCGCAGCGGGAAGGACCTCCCGGCCGAGAAATCGAGAGAAGTGAGGGAGACCTGGAAGGGTCCGATCATCACGTTTGCCCTGATGGGGATCGTACTCGCCGCGGTAGGCGCCCAAACCCTGATGGCCCTTCCCACATACAACAACCCACCCAACAACCAGGGTCTGATGAAGGTGGGCGTCATAGGCCAGCAATTCTTCTGGTCTTTTTCTTACCCCGACAACAAGACCATCGCGTGCCCGTGCGAAGTCCCCGTCGGGGTCGAAATCGTGTTCAACGTGACCTCCAAAGATGTGAACCATCAGTTCGGGCTGCCGGACTTTCGGGTGAAGACTGATGCAATTCCGGGACACTACAACATAGTTTGGATACAGCCGAACACCATAGCAAACTACACGATTCAATGCTTTGAGCTCTGCGGCGTGGGCCATGCGACCATGATATCGATAATGGCGGTCGTCTCCCAGCAGACGTTTGGTGTATGGTTGAACTCCACAACGAGCGCATAAAGTTGGAAGACCATCACCAACCAGAAGAAACGGAGGCGCTGAAGGCCGGCTACTCGCCGACGCTGGCGTGGCTCCGCAAGTGGCTCTTCACGACGGACCACAAGGAGATCGGACTCCTTTACTTCTGGACCTCGATCTGGTTCGTCGCCATCGGAGGTGCACTGGCCGGGCTGATGAGGACACAGCTCGCGTTTCCTGCCCCCTGGGACATCCTATCCGCCTCGGCATACAACCAGGCAGTATCCATGCACGGCCTCATAATGGTCCTCCTGTTCCTTTCGCCGCTCGGGGCGGCGTTCTCGAATTACTTCGTTCCGCTGCAGATCGGGGCGAAGGATGTGGCCTACCCGAGGTTCAACGCGTTCAGCTACTGGATGTACCTGATGGCAGGGATAGTGATGATCTCCGGGTTCTTCGCCCCCGGCGGGGCCGCCCAGGCCGGGTGGACCAACTACGCACCCCTGAACTCGATAACGTTCTCTCCCGGGCCCGGCGAGAGCCTAGTGGGGCTTGGTCTCCTCATGCTCTGGGGCTCCCTCACCATGGGGAGCGTCAACCTGATCGTCACGATACTGACTATGCGGGCTCCCGGAATGACCTGGAAGAAACTTCCGCCGTTCACTTGGATGACGCTCTTCACCCAGCTCTTGCTTCTGTTCTCGGTCCCGTCCATATTCGCCGGGACCCTGGCCTTGGTCACTGACAGGACTCTCGGAACAGTCTTTTTCCTCAACCCTGCAGGGAGCACCATACTCTGGGAAAACATGTGGTGGTTCTTCGGGCACCCGGAGGTGTACGTGGTGGTCCTCCCAGCTTTCGGAGCCATCGCCGAAGTGATGATGGTCTTTACCGGGAGGCCGATCTATGCGAAGAAAGCGATGATGATCTCTGTGGGGCTGATCCTTGTGCCCTTCAGCTTCTCGATATACGCGCACCACATGTTCCTCACAGGCATAAACCCGCTCCAGAGGGAGTTCATAGACCTCAACACGGAGATCAACACGCTCCCGTCAGGGCTCCTTGTGATCTGCATGGTAGCGACAGCCATCGGGGGAGCAATCAAGTTCAAGGCCCCGCTGACTTTCGCCCTGGCCGCCCTGGCAGTCTTCGTCATCGGGGGCATCAGTGGCGTATTCGACTCATCGGTCCTGCTCGACCAGGAGCTCAGAGGGACCTACCAGGTCGTCGGACACTTCCACTACATCATGGTTGGCGCTGCCGAATTCGGGCTTTTGGCCGCCATATACTATTGGTTGCCGAAGTGGACAGGTATGATGTATAGCGGCGCGGTGGCGAAACTGCACTTCATCACCTCCTTCATTTTCTTCAACATGACTTTCTTCCCCATGTTCTACCTGCTGGAGATGCCGAGGAGGGTGTACACCTATCTGACGTCGACGGGGTGGGGGAGCTACAACTTCATCGAAACCCTCGGGGCCTATGGGTTCATCATGTCCCAGTTTCTCTTGCTGTACGTACTAGTGCAGGCGTTCCGTCATAAGGGGCAGCCGGCACCCCCGAACCCCTGGAAGTCGGCGGGGCCCGAGTGGACCTCTGACCCGAAGTCGTACATCGACAACTACCCCGCCGTCTATGCGAGCGCCCCCTCCGGGGAGCACGCGCCCCACGTGATGACTCCGCTCAACAGTAAGCCATTCACAATCTCTGTGGGTCTGGGCCTCATCTGCCTGGGACTGATCTTCGGATGGGCCCTGCTCGCGGCAGGGGTGATACTGGGCGCCTATGGAATCTACGGTTGGGCTAGGGACGACCTGAACAGCAAGTTCAACATGCCCGGCGAGGAGAAGGCAGGGGAGACCTGGCCCTTCAAGCACGACGGGGACGACTTCGGCGTCTGGAGGATGAAGGTTGGGACCTGGCTGTTCCTCGCGTCTGACCTCGTTTTCTTCTCTGCCATAGCGGGGCTCCTGTTATTCGTGAGGCTGCACTTGCCAGACTGGCCTGCGGTCGGGTCGGTTTTCGACATCCCCCTGGTTGCCTTCAACACCCTGGTGCTCATCACGAGCGGTCTCACCCTTATGCTCGCGGTGCAGGACGCGAAGGAGGGCAAGGGAGGGAGCATGGTGAAGTGGCTTGTTGCCACGCTCGTTCTCGGAGGGTCCTTCCTCATAATCTCGGGCTTCGAATGGGTCGAGCAGTTCGCAAAGCAGTTCACCTTCAGCAGCGGGATGCCTGGGAGCACCTTCTACCTCATGACAGGGATATCAGGGGCGCACGTCTTCGCCGGGCTTCTGATGCTTACCTACATCACGAAGAAGGGGATAAGCGGGAAAATCACAAAGGAGAACAACTCCGGCCTTCGCCTGTTCACCCTGTTCTGGATGTTCGTCCTTGCCATGATCGTAGTCCTCTTCCCGGCGCTATACCTGATGTGAGATAGAATGGAAAGAACCACAATCATAGCTACTTGGTCCTGGATGGTCGTGACAGTTCTGCTCGAGGTCGCCACCATCCCGGTGCTCTCCTCAGCCCAATGGGAGCTGAGAGGGGCTGTCGAGACGGTGGTGGCTCTGTCGGCAGTAGTCCCGCTGATGCTTATCTACATGGGGCTATGGAGGGAGCACCTCGGCCTGAAAATGTTCGTGCTCTCGGCGTTGTTCTTCTGCGCGGACTTGATATTAATCTGGTCCGCGTCGTCGGTGCATTAGGTGAAAGGATGGAGTACGAAGCCAAGCCGGACGGTCGTCTCGTGGCGCTGCTGCTAATCGCCGTCGCTATCCTCCCCGGCCTCATCGCAGCCGAGCTATACTTCCCTGGGCTACAGCCCAAGTTCCAAGCGCCCTCATCTTCGGGAGGCTCAGTCGGACCTTCGGGAGGGGGAGGCACGTCGCCTGTCGCCGGAGTCAAGATCATAATCCCGAACGGGGTAAATCTGAACCACGCCCTCGACTTCACTCCTTCTACCGTAGTCCTGGTGGTAGGAGTCAACAACAGTGTGACCTGGGTCAACCAGGACTCCACGGACCACACTGCCACATTCACCGTGGTCCCGGGCGGGGTGACGGCGTCCAGCGTATCGGCGTCGGATGTGCCTCCGGGGACATCGTTCGGGCCCGTCACTTTCACGGTGGCGGGTACCTACGACTACCACTGCCAGTTCCACCCAGGGTGGATGCGCGGCGTAATCATAGTGAAGAGCCCCTGATGGAGTCTTGTGCCTCCAGTCCGCCGAGGGGCACGTGAAGACTTATCCCCACAAGGATAGGCACCGCGCCAATTCCGACTTGTCCGCAAACGACCAACAGGGATACTTGGTATGAAGCGCTCGCTGACAATTCTGGTGGTCTCCGTGATAGCGATCCTTGTCGTGGCCGCCACGGTCGTCTTCCTCCTCCAGCCTGGAGGAGGGCCTAGGTGCGGGTCCTCGTGGAGCTGTGCTGCAGGCTATCCACTCGCGGTGGCCGGGACCTACGGGGTGGCGTCCGAGCAGTGCGCAGTGAACTCGACCTTCTTCTACTGCGTGGGCGGAGTGGACGAGAACGGGGG
>OCOJ01040997.1_pt5 | contig 14570 bp, 13 predicted proteins | sample 1539251 | NCBI WGS metagenome assembly OCOJ01 (sample SAMN01911457, study PRJEB22624) | soil metagenome | biome: Soil | place: Malaysia | collected 2012-04-30 | depth RA_metagenome m | reverse complement strand
CCCGTGGCGCTGATGGTCATCTCCGTCGCGCCCTCGGACCACGAATGCGGAATGGTGAACTCCTCGGTGTGAACGCTGTCGGCGCCGGCTTGTTTGAACGCCTCGACTCCCCATGCCACCGCGCGTTGCATCGCCGGAGTGCCGGGCACACGGCCGCCAATCTCATCGGTCAGACGGCGCAGGTTGGTTTCGATAGGGGAAGCTTGCAGGGCGCTTTGGATGATCCGGTTCGCGTCGTCGTTTTCTGCAGGCGGAGTGGCCGCCAGACACACAAGGCTGAAAACCGCAATCAGCACCAAGACTTTCGTGGTTCGCATGGGGTGCAATTAAAAACGAAATTGGGGAAAAGAGCAAAACGGAAAGGCACAGCTGACAGAACGCCGGCGCGGTTGCTGGACTACTCGATCGGAGAGAAGTCAATCTTCGGCAAAAAATCTCGCGACCGACCTACGCGGGAGGTTCGAAGCTTTCTGTCTGCTCGAGTCCGGCCTTGCTCAGTTCAGCCATGAAGGCCATCGGATCGACCGCATCGGCAAGGAAGTGGACGCCTGTTCGGACTACCCCACCTTCCGCGATCATGCGAGCCACCAGGGCCGGGACGAATCCCGCAACCCAGTAATCGCGGTGCTTTTCGTAAATCACCTGCGCAGTAAAGGTCAGCCTGCGGTCTTCGGCACGCCCAACCACGCGAGCAACGACAAACCCGCCTACAGGCAGTCGCGCCCTTCGATAGGCATTGCGGAGCAGCCGAAGCGCGACCCGTTCCGACAGAGGAAGCAGGGCGATGAGGGTCCCGTCGAGTGCGGTCCGAAAGTCGAAGAGATACGAGTACAGCAAAACGTCACAACCGACGAACTGTTGCGCCAGCTCTTTCTGCTCGGGCGTGGAGAACATGGAAAAGCGGTGGCGACCGATCCGCGCGCCCAAATCGACCGTGGGCGAGGCTTGCCGCATCCCGGCGCGAACCCAGTCCCCCTTATGAAGGTAGCGCGGGCCGCGGAGTCCCACCTGGCGGACGTACCACACAGCATCGAGCAAGGCGCTGTCAGACCACTCACCGGCGTCGCCGAAGTACACGGTCACGGAGTCGATGACATCCATTCGCGTGTTCGCGCGCGCGCCCGCATAGACGGGAAGCAGTTCGCTGATCCCGGGGATCCAGCCGGCTGAAACAACGAAGGACAGTCCCAGGTCTTGAATCTCGTGGCTGCGGGGAAGCAATCGCTCCTTCACAAAAGACATGCCCGCCACATCCACGTAGTGACAGCGCGCCCGCATAGCCGCCTGGGCAACGCGATCCTGCAAGAGCACGACCGGTCCTGCGCAGTTGACGACAATCGAGCACTGAGCGCAAAACTCGTCCAAGGAATGAGGGTCCTGGACGTCAAGCGCCGCCGCCGTGACTCTGCGGTCGAAGGACGCCGCCAACGCTTTGCCTTGATCCAGATGCCGACCGCCAATGAGGATCTCCTCGGCGCCGGCCTTCCACAACTCGGAGACCACGGCCCGGCCGANCCCCGCCGTAGCCGCCGACTACACCGAAGGTAGCGGGTCGATTCAGGCGAGTCCTCCTGGTTCGATCATGATTTCACGCAATCATTACCCGCAAAGAAGAAGTTTCCCGCGGGCGAGAGCACCGGCGCCACACGAACTCTTTGCCGATCAGCAGTGACAAGCTCTCAGCCGAAGGTTTTGACAATCCGTACATGCGATTTCAGAACGACTCTAGGAAAGCCGCGTTCCTCCGCGTAATCCGCGGAGAAGAAGTTTCCCGCGGGCGAGGGCGTCCGCGCCACACAAAGTCACCGCGGGAGCGGCTCCATCTTGTCGAGGATGCGCACGGTCTCCAAAATCACGCTGCCCACGATTTCGAGGCTCTTGGCGCTGAGCTTATCAACGGTGTCCTGCGGGGTGTGCCAGAACACGTTGTTGTAGCCGTAGGAAAAATCGATCAGATCGGCCGAGGGCACGCCTCGTTGCACGAACGGCAAATGATCGTCGTCCACGGTGAGCGTGCGGGCGAAGAAGTGCGATTGATAGCCGAGGCGCGTGGCGGCTTCGTAGACGACATTTTCCAGCCAGGGCGCAGAATTGGTGTCGCGGTCAATGTTGAGGTCGGCGTCGCCGACCATGTCGGCCAAAAGGAACGCTTTGATTTTCTTCAGCGTTCCGTCGGCCTGCCACTTGCTGGCGAGGTGAGTGATGCCATACAGGCTATCTTGCAGGAACGGCATCTCTGTGTCGGGTTTGATTGCTTCTTCCGCGTCGTCCCACACCAGCCACACGGAGTAGCCTTCCCGCGGTTTGCCGCGCAACTGGTTGGCAAGCTCGAGCAGGAGCGCACTGGAAGAACCGCCGTCGTTGGCTCCGACGAAGGAAGTATTGCGCAGCGGGTAATTGGTGTCGTAGTGGCTGGCGATAACGATGATCCCGTCTTTCGTGCCCGGGAATTTGGCGATGATGTTGTGGACCCAGAATTTGCCTTCGGGCGTGTCGGCGGTGAACATGTCGTCTTCGACCGCGTCGCCCTTCAGGTGAGAGGCGATGAAGTCCTCGACCTTCTTGTGATTGGCGCTGCCGACGGGACGCGGTCCGAATTTCACAATGTCTTTCACATATTGCAGAGCGCGTTCGCCGTCGAACGTGGGCGGCGGTCCGGAGTCGGGCGGAAGCGAAAGCGCCGGGCTGGCTGCGTCGGCCTGGGACGCAGAGGAACCTGCGGGCAGAGTTGGCTCCTGCGCAGTGGCACCGTCCTTGGCGTGGTCGCACGAGGTGTGCAGCCCCGTCAACGCCAGCAGAAAGATCAGAATGGCAGATGTCTTACTCAGCAAGTCAGGATCCTCAGAGTCTAAGCCAATTGAGTAGTGCGCAACATTAGTGACACCTGAACGCGGAAAGGGCGCGAACGAAACTTCGTTTCTCCACGACCTTCGCGGCTTTTCTTGGCGATCTTAGCGGGTAAAGCTTCGGACCGCAAAGCGCGCGAAGTTCTCGCAAGGTTCGCAAAGGTTGCATGAGGTCGCTATGTTCTGCAAACGTCAACAGACTTACGATGCGGCCTTGTCCCGACGAAATGCGCTCTACGTTGCCCGCCGCTCCCGCCGCGCCTGGCGCTGCTTGGGATGCACAACGTATGAAACGCCAATGCTGAAGGCATACAGCGCCACCATGGGCGCAGCGAAAATACACATGTTTACAACATCGGGAGTAGGCGTCACGATGGCGGCTACAATGAAAATCACCAGAATCGCGTAGCGGAAGTTCCGCCACATAAAGCCGGGACTGATGATACCCATCAGCGAAAGAAAGAATACAAGAATCGGCAGCTCGAAGATCAGTCCCATGCCAAGGATGATGCTCAGAAAAAGCTGCGTGTATTCACCGATGGTGATCATGGGCTGGAACTGCCCGTTGAACTTGACGAAGAAGTCCATCGCCCGCGGATAGGCGATGGTGTATCCGAAGTATCCGCCGAGACCGAACAGCACAATCGTCGAAGCCATGAACGGCACAACGTAGCGCTTTTCGCTGCGATAAAGGCCGGGAGAGATGAACATCCAAACCTGGTAAAGAACGTAGGGCGAGGTCAGGAACAGACCGGCCAGCATCGCAATCTTCAAGTAAAGGTTGAAGGGTTCCACGGGGTTGGTGTAGACCAGCTTTTCGGGCAGGTGCTGCGCGTGAAGAGCATCCATGATGGGTTTCTGCATGAGCGCGTAGATGCGCTCGCGAAGTCCCCAGCAAGCAACCGTCCCTACGGCGATGGCGATGGCGGACTTGATCAGGCGCTGGCGCAGTTCCTCAAGGTGATCGAGGAAACCCATGGCGGGCAGGCTTTCGCGCTCTTCTTCCCGCTCGGTTGGGGCGGATGCCTCAGCGGTCATTTCAGGCATGCGACTCCTGCGAGGCGGACGCGGCTACAGGGTCAGCGGCAGGAATGGCTTCGGTGGCTGGAGTTGAAGCGTCGGATGAACCTGCAGGCGCGGGCTCGGCTGTGGTCGCGGCGCTTGCGGGCGCCTCGGCCACGCTCTCGACCGGCCCACTCGCCTCGGGCTTCAGACTGCGGCTGGTCGCTCCCTCGGGCGGCCGACTGGGTGGAAGAATTTTCTGCCGCTCCTGAGCTTCGAGGTGGGAAATCTCCTGCTCGATCTGGGCCTTGAACTCGTTCGACGCGCGGCGGAATTCAGCNCAGATAGCGGCCCACCTGGCGGGCGATCTCGGGCAACTTCTTGGGCCCGAAGACGATGAGGGCCAGCACGAACAAGAAGATCGTCTCGCCGAAGCTCATGCGCTCATCTTACTGCAAACCAACGGAGGCGGAAAGGCAGCGGGCATGGGCGTGACAAGGTTTTGACAAGTTTTTCGTGCCCCGCCGCTTATGATGGGGCGACATGCAACTCTGGCTCTCCCGCGGCAGTGAAGTCTCGATCCGCGAACAGTTGGTCACGCAGGTGGTGCTCGGCATTCTGAGCGATGACCTGGCCGCGGGCCAGCGCCTGCCCTCGACGCGCGAACTGGCACGGCGATTCAAGCTGCATCCCAATACGGTCAGCGCGGGATACCGCCAACTGGCGCGTGAGCGTTGGGTCGAATTCCGGCGCGGCAGCGGCGTCTACGTGCGCGCGAGCAAGCCGGAGGCGATGCTCTCTTCCGCGCTGGCTATCGACCAGATGATTTCCAATTTGTTCCGCTCCGCGCGCCAGCTAGCCGTGCCACTGCCCACGCTACGTTCCCGCCTGCGGCAGTGGCTGGAGTTGCAGCCGCCCGATCATTTTCTACTGATCGAGCCGGACGAAGAGCTGCGGCGCATTCTGGAGGCAGAGATACAGGAAGCAACCGCCTTTCCCGTCAGCAGCTGCGGCGTGCCGGATTGCGCGAAGGAAACCGACGGCGCGATTCCCGTAGTTTTGCCGAATCGCGCCGCCAGCGTGAAACAATTGTTGCCGGCGGGGACCGAGCTGCTCACCTTGCAGATCCGATCGGTTCCCACCTCGCTCGCCGGATACCTGCCGGCCCCGGCCCACGCGCTTATCGGCGTGGCGTCATGTTGGCCAGAGTTCATCAAGGTGGCGCGGGCTGTGTTGAATGCGGCCGGCTTCCATCCTGATGGCCTGGTCTTTCGCGACGCTCGAAAGGCGAACTGGCAGCGCGGGTTGAAGGAGACGGCCGCCGTGGTGTGCGACTCACTCACCGCGAAGGAGATTCCGGCGGGATGCCGGGCGATTCCGTTTTCCTTGCTGTCTGAGGCCTCCATCGCCGAGCTAAGGCGGTATGTCGAGTTCATCCGCCAGCCCATGGGATCATGTATAGCCGCGAGAATGGACCCCTTCCGAGCTCCCTGACGCCAAGCGGGACATACCTCGTGAACGAGCACCCTTCCGAAGCGACCTGAAATTTTTCGCAGCCGAAGCGTCCCTCACGCAATCGAAAGCATTTCCCGCTCTGCTTGCCCGGCAGCGGCGGACAAGAATCTGTTCATTCACAGGAGATCACCGTGAAGGACTTGTTGGCAGATGTGGCGGCGCGAGCCGCGCGGTACGTCGAAGAAGCTGGTAGTCGTCGGGTATCGCCGTGTCCCGAAGATGTGGCGCGGCTGGAGGCACTGGGCGGGCCATTGCCCCAGGGTCCGTCCGATCCCGCAGAAGTGCTGGCGCTGCTCGATGAGATTGGATCGCCCGCCACGGTGGCCAGCACCGGAGGCCGCTACTTCGGATTTGTCATCGGGGGCGCACTGCCGGCGTCGCTCGCCGCCAACTGGCTGGCCGGCGCCTGGGATCAGAACGCGTGCATGCGGGTCATGTCTCCGGTGGCGGTGAGGCTCGAGGAAATCGTGCTGGGATGGATTCTCGAACTGATCGGCCTGCCAGCGGGTAGCGGAGCCGGATTCGTCACCTGCACCACGACGGCGAATTTTACTGCGCTGGCGTCGGCTCGGTCGGCGCTCCTAAGGCGCGCGGGCTGGAATGTGGAGGAAGACGGCTTGGTCGGGGCACCTGCGGTTCGCGTGGTCGTGGGCGAAGAAGTTCACGTTTCAGTGCTGAAAGCGTTGTCGATGGTGGGCCTGGGAAGGGCACGCGTCGCCCGAGTCCCGGTCGACGGTCAGGGGAGGATGCGCGCCGACGCTTTGCCAACGCTGGACAAGAACACGCTGGTTTGCATCCAGGCGGGCAATGTGAACACGGGAGCATTCGATCCTGCGAAAGAAATTTGCGCCCGCGCCCGTGAAGCCGGAGCGTGGGTGCACGTGGACGGGGCCTTCGGGCTCTGGGCAGCGGTTTCGCCGGTGTACTCGCCGTTGCTGGATGGATTCGGCGAGGCCGATTCCTGGGCCATCGACTGCCACAAGTGGCTGAACGTGCCTTTCGACTCCGGGATGGTGGTGGTGCGCGAGCCGGAACACCTGCGCCGGGCCATGTCTGCGGCAAACGCTGCCTACCTGAGGCAGGGCCCGGGGCGCGAGCCGTGGCAATTCGTCCCCGAAGCCTCGCGGCGCGCCCGCGGGATCGAGTTGTGGGCGGCCCTGCGCTCGCTGGGACGCGAGGGGTTGCGGGAAATGATCGAGCGCAATTGCCGCCAGGCCGCGACCTTTGCCAAAGGCTTGCGGGCGGCGGGTTTTGAAGTGCTGAACGACGTCGTGCTGAATCAGGTTCTCGTTTCCTTTGGTAGCCCGGAGGAGACGCGGCGCGTCATCGCTGCGTTGCAGGAGGATGGCACCTGCTGGTGCGGCGGCACGGAGTGGCAGGGCCACACTGCCATGCGCATCAGTGTCTCCTCCTGGGCAACCACCGATGAGGACGTGGAGCGCAGCCTGGCCGCCATGATCCGGATCGCAAAAAGCATCAAGGTCGGTAGTGTCTTATGATGAGCCGCTCAGCACAAGGAGAACCCCTGCCCTCCCCATCTGCATCTCATAAAACAGGCAGGGCTGGAGCCAGGTTACCGACAGTAACGCCGCCGCTTTGGGACGGTCTAAGGTGATGGTATACTGCGTGTATTCAACGCGGTAGCTGGGGTCGCGACTAGCCCGCAAGCGAAGGAACATTCACAATGGCACGGAGTTCTCGCCGTTCACTTCTTCTGGTCGTTTTCTTCCTCCTGGCCTGCGGTTTTCTTGGCATCTTGTTTGCCCAGCGATCGGGGCAGCAGTCGTCGCTCACCGGCGACTCCGACGTCAAAGACGGCCTGAAGCAGTTTACCGACGTCTACTCGATCGTCGAGGAGAACTACGCTGAGCCGGTCAATGCCGACAAAGCCATCTACAACGGCGCGATTCCGGGCATGCTGCATGCGCTCGATCCGCACTCGAATTTCTTCGATCCCAAGTCGTACGCCTTGATGCGCGAGGACCAGCGTGGCAAGTACTACGGCGTCGGCATGAGCGTGGGACCGCGCAACAACCAGGTCATCGTGATCTACCCCTTCGTGGGGACTCCGGCGTATAAGGCCGGCATTCATCCCGGCGATGTGATCATCGCGGTCGACGGCAAGTCGACGGAGAACATGAGCACAGGCGATGTCGCCGACATGCTGAAAGGGCCCAAGGGGACCACAGTTCACATCAGCATTTCGCGCGAAGGCGTCGACAAGCCCATGGAATTTACGCTGGTGCGCGACGAGATTCCCCGTTACAGCGTCGATGTTCATTTTCTGATCCGACCCGGCGTCGGCTACATGCATATCAGCAGCTTCAACGAAACCACGGAACATGAAGTCTCGGAAGCGCTCGATCAGTTTGGCGATCTGAAGGGGCTGATTCTTGATCTGCGGGCCAATCCGGGCGGCCTGCTCAGCGAAGGCGTGGGCGTGGCCGACAAGTTCTTGAAGAAGGGACAGCTCATCGTTTCCCATCACGGCCGCGCGTCGTCGGAGAAGCGCTATGTGGCGCAGCATGGCAATGGCGGCAAGGATTATCCACTGGTGGTGCTGGTGAACCGGCTCACCGCATCGGCGGCGGAGATTGTTTCCGGCGCGATCCAGGATCACGACCGCGGCCTGATCGTGGGCGAAGTCACGTTCGGCAAGGGACTGGTGCAGACGGTCTATCCGCTGTCAGAGAACACCGGCCTCGCGCTGACCACGGCGCGCTATTACACACCGAGCGGAAGGCTGATTCAGCGCGACTACAGCAATGTTTCGCTCTACGACTACTACTACAGTCGCGAAAACGAAACCAGCAATAGCGCCAACCGGGAAGTGAAACTCACCGACAGCGGGCGCACGGAATACGGCGGCGGCGGCATCACGCCGGACGTGATGATTCCGCCGATCAAGAGCAATCATTTTCAGGACACGCTGCTGCAACACTATGCCTTCTTCAACTTCGCCAAGCGCTACGTGGTGAACCACCATCCCACCAAGAGCTTTGAAGTGGACGACGCTACGCTGCAGGAGCTCCGCAAGTCACTCGACGAAGCCAACATCCCCTACACCCAGGCGGATTTGATCGACAACAACGATTGGCTCAAGTCGAACATCAAGGCCGAGATTTTCATTGACGCTTTCGGGCAGGAAGAAGGGCTGAAGGTGCGGGCGGAGACAGATCCGGAGGTGATCAAGGCGCTGGAGCTTCTGCCCCAGGCCAAGGCCCTGGCCGATAACGCCAAGAAGATCGTGGCCGAGCGCAGCGCAGCGGCGTCGTTCAGTCGCTAAGGATTGCCCGGCATAACAACTGGATGGCAAGGCCCGGAGAGAATCCGGGCCTTCGTGTTTAACGGGAGATCGGCGGCGACGCGACGCCGCGAACAATGTCAATTGATATGAGCGCTCACTGACCCCGGACCACTGACTCCTGACCATTGATCCTGTTCTGCCAGTGGTTCCACACAAACCAGGCCAGCCCTGCGACCAGCGCAACTCCGATCACCGCGTCGAATTTGTGGAAGTACTGGCCCAAAGCGCGCCAGTTCTGGCCCAGCTTCATCCCCAGCCAGGCCAGGCCGAAGCACCACGGCCACGATCCCAAAAATGTGTAGATGTGAAAGCGAACGCGCGGCATGCGGGCCACACCCGCCGGCATCGCGATAAACGTGCGGATCACGGGCAGCAGGCGCGCGATGAAGACGGCCAGATATCCCCAGCGCGCAAAGAAACGGTCGGCCCAGTCGAGCTCGCGGCGGGTCATCAGGATCCAGTGCCCGAACCGCTCCACCAGCGGACGCCCCCCATAGCAGCCAATCTCATACGCCACCAGCGACCCCAGATTACAGCCGATCGCGCCAGCCGTCGCCACCCACAGCAGCTTGAACGTGCCCGCGAACACTAAGTATCCGCCGAAGGGCATGATCAGCTCCGAGGGCAGGGGGATGCACGCCGACTCAATCGCCATCAGAAACGCGATGCCGCCGTAGCCGGTCACGCCGATGATCGACTTGACGAACACAAAAATAACCGCCAGAAGTTTTTCAGTCATTGAAAAGAGTTGCCCGACCCCAATTCTCAGTTGTCAGCTCCCAGTGGTCAGCTCTCGTTCTCCACAACCCGCTGGCCACTGACAGCTGACCTCCAGTGTACCGGAAATTGGCGGGGGGAACGACGCCTGGAACGGGGTCGCAGGCTTCAGATTCAGGTCTGAGTCCCGAATCGCCACATCGCTTCTCAGCTGACAACTGGAACCGGGAACTGCCTCAGAACGACCCTTCCTGCGTGAACGTATATCCCGGCAGCGTGGCGCCTTGCGGACTCTTGCTCACCTTGACCCGCACCGTCGGTGCATCCGGCGCGGTAATCCCGGCCGGTCGCAGCATGGCGTACTGGGTAAACAGTTCGTTGTACACCTTGGTGACAAGATAATCCTGGCCGTCGGCATCGCTGCGCCACACCTGCCCGAGCTGGATGGAATTTACGGCCACGGTCGCTTCCTGAATCACTCCTGGAGTAATGCCTTACTCTGAGCCTACCCGCGCGCTGACGGGCGCGTCAATGACCCGCCGGGTTACCGAGGGACAGGCTCCATTTCCGATTGTCGATTGTCGATTTCCGATTCTCGATTGAGAATCCTCTGTGTGGAGCCCCGGTCTCCCAGCTGCCGCGCCTCAATCGGCAATTGGCAATCGACAATCAGCAATTGCTATGATGGCCGGCACCGCCAGTCGTACGAAAGGAAAAGCATGCCTCGCGGTATCACTCCCCGCCGACCCGCCCGCACCGGCCGCCAAGATCGTGTCCGTGTGGGGCGGACACTCCTGTCCGCCAAAGCCACTCAGAAGCCATCAGGTGGAAAGGTCACTCGTGCCGGGAGAGCCCCCATCGCGCACGTTGCAAACACACGTAAGAAAGCAGTCGCGGCTTCTGCGGCCAAAGACTCGAAGGGCTACAATCCCCTCGCCCCCGAGCGCATCGCTGCAATCCTGAAGCGCCTCGACCAGCTCTATCCCGACGTCACTTGCGCTCTCACGCACTCGAGCGCCTGGGAGCTGCTGGTAGCGACGATTCTCTCGGCGCAGTCCACCGACGTAAACGTCAACCGCGTCACGCCGGAATTGTTCCGCAAATATCCGACGGTTCAGGCCTTCGCTGCGCTCACTCCCGAACAACTGGAGCCCGACATCCGCTCGACCGGTTTCTTCCGCAACAAGTCGAAGTCAGTCGTCGGGGCGGCCAAGAAAATCGTCGCCGACTTCGGCGGCCAGGTTCCCGACGATACGGACAGGCTGCTGACCCTGCCCGGCGTGGCGCGCAAGACCGCCAACGTCGTACTGGGCACGTGGTTCAAAAAGGCCGACGGAGTGGTCGTCGATACGCACGTCCAGCGCATTTCGCGCCGGCTCGAACTCACGACGGAAACCGATCCGCAGAAAATCGAGCAGGACCTGATGCGCGTCATCCCGCGGAAGAAATGGATTCTCTTCGCTCATCAAATCATCTGGCACGGCCGCAGGCTGTGTTACGCGCGCAAGCCCAAGTGTGTTGACTGCCCGCTGGAGAATCTCTGCCACGCCGCCGACAAAACCTGGAGCACGGTGGAAATGCACGAGAACGCGAAGGTGTAGGAGCTAAGCGTGCCACTGCCTGTCGAACTCGAGTCAATCGCCGGAGCGCAGGAACTCTACGATTGGTTTGGCTACTGGCCCGACTTTCATGATGCCGAGGTCACGAAGTTTCAGGTGGAACTGGGCAAGCCATCCTCGCTCGTGATTCATACTTGGGAGATGAGCAGCCGAGTAGACACGCTGGGCTACTACGAGCGGACAAAACCCGTCGTGGTCGAGTTTGTTTTGGACGGCGTCTCAACCTTGAAGCTCGCCGACCCGTGGGTGCACAGCATTTTGCTCGAAATTGTTATCGAAAAGAGCGATATCGGTTTTCGACTGGATCTGTCGTCCTCGTATGGTCTCGCGGGCACAATTGAAGCACAGGGAATCTCGCTGCACATCACACCGGGCAAGCCGACGCAAAGTTTGTCATCCTGAGCGGCGCGTTCCGTCAGGCCCGGCCGGACGGAAGCAAGCGAAGGATCTATGCATTTCCGCGGGCGCAGGCTGAAACGCATGCCGCCCATACCACTCCGCACTCAACTCGCTCCCACCCCTAAGAGCGTTGTCATCCTGAGCGAAGCGAAGGATCTATGCATTCGGCAGCGACGAACCGCTGCGCCTTCCCAGCACAATCGGCTAACAGCGCCGGTCCTCTGCTAAACTTTCCCTTCTGCACCGCGGTCCCAAGCATGCGCCCTTTTCTTCTCTTTGCTATCGTCGTACTCATGAGCACTCTTGTCGCTGAAACTCTCATCGCCCAGACGTTGCCCGCGCCGCCGGCCGTCACCGATCCCAGGCAGATTGCGTCCAAGCCGAACGCGCAGGCCGAGCCCAAGAGCTTGACCATCGAGAAGCTCTACATGACGCGCCAGGTGGGCCGTCCGACGTGGTCGCCCGATGGCAAGAGCGTCGCTTTCATTTCGAACATGAGCGGCCGCAACAACCTCTGGCTGGTGCCTTCTGAGGGCGGATGGCCCGTGCAACTCACAGTCAGCGATCAGCGGCAGGCCTCGCCGGCGTGGTCGCCCGACGGCAAGTGGATCGCCTATCAATCCGATTACGACGGCGACGAGCAGTGGGACATTTTTCTGGTCTCGCCCAAGACCGGCCGAGTGGTCAACCTGACCAACACGCGCGAGATCGCCGAAATGGACCCGACGTGGTCGCCCGACGGACGCTATCTGGCTTATTTGGTAAAACCCAAAACTTCCCCCGCGTTCGAGATCGACATCTACGACACCTTGATGCGCGAGGTGAAGCACCTCACCACAAATACGCCGCAGGACAAGCGCAACTCGAATCCCATCTGGTCGAAAGATGGAAAGCATATCGTCTACACCCAAGAGCAAGCGAAGGGAACGGACTCGAACATCTTCATCGCCGACGTGGCAACGGCGCGAAACACGCTGCTGACGCCGCACGAGGGAGAGCAGCTCTATTTCGCGAATGACATTTCCACTCTGGGCATGTTGGACGCTGAAACGATCCTGTTCACGTCCAACGCAGCAAATGGCTATGACAACATCGGTCTCCTCTTAGTAGGCAGGAGGGGCGATCCGCAGCCGGGCGAGATTAAATGGCTTACCAAAGATAAGTGGGAAGTTCGCGGCGGCGAATTCTCTCCGGATGGTAAGCGCATTACCTTCACCGCCAACGTCGACGGCAACGAAGATATTTATCTGCACGATCTCGCCACCGGCAAGTCGACGGCTCTTCCGATCCCAAAAGGCGTGAACGAGCCTGCCGGCGCGCATTCCGCGTTCACAAAAGACAGTTCGCGCCTGCTCTACTACCACAACGGCCCAACCGCGCCCGGCGATCTGTGCGTCTATCACCTCGCCACGGGCAAGTCGCAGCAGATCACGCATTCGCTGATCGGCGGCGTGCGCTCGGAAGACATGGTCGAGCCGTATCTGGTCCACTATCCCAGCCGCGACGGCAAGTGGACCATCTCTGCCTTCCTCTACATCCCTTACAACATGGCTCGCAACGGGCAGAACGCAGCGATCGTTTACATCCACGGCGGGCCGACTGCGCAGACCATGAACTCGTTCAACCGTTTCATTCAGTACGCGGTGAACCAGGGATACATGGTGCTTGCGCCCAACTATCGCGGCTCGACCGGCTACGGAAAGGAATTTCAGCAGGCGAACCTGTTCGACATGGGCGGCGGCGACTTGCAGGACGTGCTCGCCGGAGTCGACTGGATCAAGCAGACCGGCCACCTCGATCCGAAAAAGATTGCCGTGGTGGGTGGGAGCTACGGTGGCTACCTGAGCATGATGTCGGTGACCAAAGCGCCGGAGGTGTGGGCGGCGGGGGTGCCGATTGTCCCGTTCGTGAACTGGTTCACGGAGATTGAGAATGAAGACCCGGTGCTGCAGCAGTCCGATCTCGCGACGATGGGCGATCCGGTAAAGAACAAGGCGCTTTACGAGGAGCGCTCGCCGATCAACTATATCGATCAGATCAAAGCGCCGCTGCTACTGCTCGCAGGAGGACATGATCCGCGCTGTCCGAAGTCAGAGACGCAGCAGGTGGTCGATGCCGTCAAGAAACGCGGCGGCACGGTCGAATACAAGATTTACGAGAACGAGGGCCACGGCTTCGCGCGGGTGGAAAATCAGATTGACGCCTATAAGCGGGTTGCCGACTTNCTTCTTGCTGGCACACGTCCCTCCCGCCGATTGCAGTTGCTCATTGAAGGAGTAGGTCGGGCGACCGGGGCCGATGATCGGCGTCTAGTTCCTGCGAACTGCAGGCTTCCTGACAGTCCGAACGATGGCCCGAACGAGTCCCGGGATGGTGAATTGGCGGGCCTCAATATCGACGGGCAAACCGAGTTCCCGCAACGTCGAGGAAGTGACCGGACCGATCGAAGCGAGAAGGATTCCGTCGAGGCTGGTGTAGCGCGGTCGCGACCCGCGAATTTCCTTCCTCAAAATTTTTGTTTGGCGCTTTCCGAGCAACTCAACAAAATTCCGTATCGTTGAAGAACTGGTAAACGTAATCACCTGCGGCCGCCGCTTGGGATTGGCGAGCGCGGCCCGCAAGCGAGTGCGGGAAGTCTGTGGAACGACCGTTTCGTAGGCTTCGACGACGTCGACATGCGCTCCGGCGCGGCGCAATTCGCGCGGAATGACGTCGCGCGCAACTTTGGCACGAACCAGAAGAACGCGCTTGCCTTTCACTTTTTTCTTGAGGCTGTGCACAACTGACTCGGCGACGTGCTTTTTNCTTTTTGGGGACGACGTCGACCCTCACACCGCGCTGTTCGATGGCCTTCCTGGTTGCGGGACCGATCGCAGCGATGTGGAGAGGTCCAAGGGTTCGCTTGGGTATCCTCAGCTTTGCCATCCTCTCCCACATCGCCTCGACACCGTTCACGCTGGTCAGGATGAGCCAGTCATATTCAGCAAGCCGCCGAAGCGCAGCATCGAGCGGCTGAAACGAGCGTGGCTCGCGGATTTCGATGAACGGAATTTCCAGAACGCTCGCGCCCAGCTTGCGCAGTTCCGCGGAAAGAGCGCCCGCTTGATGCCGCGCTCGGCCCACGAGAACGCGCACTCCTTTCAGCGGCAGATTGGTTTGTGGCGG
>OCOJ01033268.1_pt1 | contig 14574 bp, 20 predicted proteins | sample 1539251 | NCBI WGS metagenome assembly OCOJ01 (sample SAMN01911457, study PRJEB22624) | soil metagenome | biome: Soil | place: Malaysia | collected 2012-04-30 | depth RA_metagenome m | reverse complement strand
GGCCTCTCGGTCGCGCGCCCGTACCCTCCGCCGCCTGCGGTCCTGATCTCGACGATGTCTCCAGCTTCGAGCTTGAGGGTCGATTTCGGGAAGATGCTCATCTCCTTGTTCCCGCGCGTCAGCAACACCTCTGTCCCAGCCCCGGAGGCGCCTCCCCCAAGCCCCCACGGGAGATGTATGGCCCTGTCGGCGACGATGGTGAACGTGGAGTCGTTGGAGAGGGCTTGGTACGCCCTGATTAGACCTGACCCGCCCCTGAATCTGCCCGCGCCTGCGCTATCGGGCCTGAATTCATACCGAACCATTCTGATGGGAAGGGTGCGTTCAACTTCCTCGATGGGGGTGTTCATGGTATTCGTCATGTTTGCTTGGATCCCGTCAATCCCGTCCGCCCCAGGGCGACCGCCGAGGCCCACCCCGATGGTCTCGTAGAACGCCCAGGTCTTGCGCCTCTTGCCGCCCCCCATCATCACGTTGTTCATCGAGCCTCCAGAGGCGGCCGGAACTCGGCCCTTGGCAGCCGGCGACAGGGCTCGGAAGATCACGTCTGCGTTCCTCTGGCTCGTCTCGACGTTACCTGCGCCGACGGGGTGCGGGTAGGTGGGGTTCAGGATGCTGCCTTCGGGTGCGCGGACGGTGACAGGGGCGAAAGCGCCATGGTTGGCTGGGATGTCGTCCCCCAGCAGGCACCTGATAACGAAGTAGACTCCTGACAGCGTCACCCCGAACACGGCGTTCAGTGGATATTCGACCTCTCTCGAGGTTCCTGTGAAATCGACGTCTATGTCTGACGCGCCAACTGACACTGCGGCCCTGAGGCGCAGGTCTTCTCCCCTTGGTCCCTCTAGGAAGTCGGTGGCATGGTATGACCCTGGGCGGAACCCTGCGATTCGGGTTCTGGTAATCGATTCGGAGTGCCGGCACGAGTGAAGGGCGGCTGCTTCGAAGGCTTCGGTTCCGTACTTGTGGATGAGCTCAAGCACTCGTCTGATGCCGGTTATGTTCGCGGCGACCTGTGCTTTGAGATCCCCTCGCCTCTCCGCAGGAGTCCTAGAGGCGGACGCGAAGCGTTCCACGAGCGCGCCTGCGAACTCCCCTCTTCTCCACAGAAGGGCAGGCTCCAGGACGAACCCTTCTTCCTCCAGGGTCCGAGAATCCATCGAGATGCTCCCCGGCACGAGGCCCCCCACGTCGGAGTGGTGAGCCTTGTTGACCACGAAGGCGACCAACCTCCTCCGGTGGAGGACTGGGGCGGCGACGGTCACGTCGTTGAGGTGGGTGCCGGTGATGTACGGATTGTTGGCCGCCACCATGCTGTCCNTCCTCGAATTCGATGCCCCCCCGCTCGCAGTACCTTATCAGGTTCCGGAGGCCCCAGGGGAGCGAGCCTAGGTGCACAGGGATGTGCTCGGCCTGGGCCAGGAGCCGCCCGGAGGGGTCGAAAACCGCGGCGGAATGGTCCATCCTCTCCTTGATGTTTGGTGAATATGCAGAGTTTCGGAGCGCCAATCCCATCTCCTCGCTGGCGTAGAGAAGGGAGTTGCTGATGATCTGGAGAGTCACCGGGTCGTCCCTCATCTCTTGATCCTTACTCCGTAGGGCTCTGCGGACCAGCGCCAGGATTGGTTTACGACAAGGGTAGAGTCGTAGTCCTCTATGATGATCGGGCCGTTGCCACTTTCGTGATCCCGAAGGGACCCCCTCGTCAGCACATTGACGGACTTGACGCGGGCTCCGACCCAGGCCTGCCGCCTGGAAGGCCGTCTCCGCAAAGAACTCTCGACTGAGCGCAGGACGGGTTTGGAGCGGCTGCTGGCGGTCACCCTGACCCGTATGTTGACGACCTCCATCTTGTCAGGTAGGGAATACCCGTACAGCTCCCTGTGCCTCCTGTCGAAATCCCTCCTTGTTCGGGTGTCCGAATGGAAGGGGAGAAGGATTTCGTGCGATTGACCGCTGTACCTTGCCTCCAGATGGCGGCTCGGCCTGAACTGACCGAGGCCCTCTGCCTTCATGACTTCGGTCGCCCTTGCCTCGAGGCGCCTGAAGCGAGCCTCTAACCGTGGTTCAGCCTCCATCACAGGGGAACTGAAGGTCCTAGTGAGCTCTCCGGCCAGCAGGCCGTAGGCCGAGAAGAGCCCGGCGTGGGCGGGGACTAGAATCTGCGAGATACCCATCTCCTCGGCGAGGTCGCATGCTTGCAGGGGACCAGCCCCTCCAAATGCCACCATGACGAAGTCTCTCGGGTCTCTCCCTCTTTCGACGGTCACCATGGAGATGGCCCGGGCCATGCTGTTGTTCACGAGTCTGAGAATCCCCGTGGCCACGGAGTGCGCATCGAGCCCGGTTCTCTTTGAGAGCGTCTTCATCGACTGCAGTGCCAGGCCGCGCTTGATGGGCATGGCTCCTCCGAGAAGCGACTTGGGGTTGAGCCTTCCCAGGACAACGTTGGCGTCAGTGACTGTTGGGTCGGTGCCGCCTCTCCCGTAGCAGGCAGGCCCAGGCACCGAGCCGGCGCTGTCCGGACCCACTCGGAGGCTACCCGAGTCGTCGACGGAGGCGATGGTTCCGCCCCCGGCGCTGACCTCGGCTAGGTCGATGAACTCCCCCCTCACCGGGTAGCCGCTGCCGCGGATCGACCGGCCGCTGTGAGTCCTACCTGCGGCCTCGAACTCCCTCGTGATCTCGGCCTCGCCGTTGATTACTGTTCCGGCTTTCGCCGTGGTGCCGCCCATGTCGAAAGTCAGGACCCTGTCGAGTGACAGCTCCCTGGCCAGTTCCCTCGAGGCGATGACGCCGGCGGCTGGACCCGACTCGATGACGGTCGCCGGGCGAGCCGAGGCAAGTTCGACGGTGCTGGTCCCTCCGTCAGAGTTCATCACGTAAACTGGAGCGGAGACTCGGGAGCGGCTGAGAGAGGAAACAAGGGAGGAGAGGTACCCGGTCATCAGGGGGGAGAGGGCGGCGTTGACCACAGTCGTGCTGGTACGCTCGTACTCTCTGTACTCGCTGTCGACCTCCGAGGAGATGCTTACGTGCCCCCTGAACCCATTCCTGACCAGGGCTGTGCGCATCAGCTCCTCGTGGGCACCGTTTCGGTACGAATGTAGGAAGCAGATTGCGACCGAGTCGAAGGCGCCCTCCACTATCTTCCTTGCGAGGGAGTCGGCCTCGCCCTCCGGTAGTGGCAGGAACTCGGAACCGTCGGCCAACACCCGGCAGCTGGCCGTTAGCCTGTCTCGTCTTTCGACGAGAGGCGGTGGTCTCCGGGTCTTGAGGTCGTAGAGTTCAGGGCGGCGCTGGCGCCCTATTTCGAGAACGTCCCTGAATCCCTCGTTGGTCACCAGAGCGGTGCGGGCCAGGTTGGTGCGAGTGAGGAGGGCATTGGTGGCCAGCGTGGTCGCGTGTGAGATGAGGGTAGCCCTTCGGACGGAAGGGCCCAGCCTTCGCAGCCCCTCGACGATGCCTCTGGCGGGGTTCGGGGTGGTGGGGAGCTTGAGGACCTTCAAGCCACTCGAATCGCTTACCAGGATGTCGGTGAAGGTCCCTCCCACGTCGACCCCCAGTGTCAACCCCTCTGGCTCCGATGGCAACGGCGATGGGTTTGGAGGGCTTCCTTTGTGTTTATACTGATTCGTTTCGATGTCAAGCCGGACACGATTGTTCGCGGAGTACAGGGGGATACCCTCTCAAGCCAAGCTTCTGATCTACCTTACCTTCATTCCGAACGTGGTCATCGGATTCATCTACTCCGACCTGTCTTACTTCCTCCCTCAGATTCAGGGCATCGCCGTAGGTCTGCCCATCACCATCATGGGGGTCACCCTGGTGGCGGAAAGCATACCCTTCGGGGTGCTAGCAGACAGGTATGGGCGCCGGAGGATGCTTATTCTGGGGAACCTTTGCGCCAGCTTGAGCCTCCTGGGGTTCGCGCTGACGAACAACTACGCCCTGGTGCTGCTGGTCGCGGTGATGGAGGGGACAGGAGAGGCGGCCTATGCCGTCTCGGTCTCTGCTCTTTTGGCCGAGAAGGCGGGTAATGAGAAGCGAACAGTGGCATTCTCGTTGCTGGCCTTTGTAGGTTGGGTGGCGGGCGCCATCGGCAATTTTGTTGTGTCTCTGGTCCCGACGATCCAGACGTTCGGGCTTGACTTCAAGCAAGCCCACGTAGTCTTGTACGTGATGATCTCGCTTCTGAGCCTGTCCATTACGCCGTTCCTGTTCTGGGTGAAGGAGAGCACGACGCTCAAAGAGAGTAAGGAAATACTACCAAGGAAGTCGGCTCGGGTCTTGGCGAAGTTCAGCGGCTACAGCCTTCTCATAGCGATTGGCGCCGGCCTCTTCGTCCCGCTGATGGCCTTCTGGTTCTCGGTGGCCTATGGAGTGTCTGACGTCGTCAGCCTCCCCTTCCTCGGCATCACCTACCTCCTGACGGCGTTCGTGGTTTTCATGTCCCCTCGTCTCGCGAGGAGGATGGGGCTCGTCAAGGCAACAGTCGTGACCCAGGCGGCCTCGACGGTCTTCATGGTCATCATACCATCATCCCCTAACTTCGGTATTGCCGCGACCATTTACATAGTCAGGGTCTTCCTCATGAATCTCTCCAATCCCCTTACGCAATCCCTGATCATGGGACTGGTTTCGCCTGACGAGAGGGGGATGGCGTCGGGGATATCGGCGTCCTTGTGGCGGCTTCCCAACGCGCTTTCGGCCAGCTTCGGTTACTCGCTGATGGTGGCTGGATACCTCAGCCTCCCGTTCTACATAGCTACTGTGCTCTATGTCATCGGCATAGTCATGTTCTGGTTCCTGTTCAAGGATGCGAAGCTTCCGGAGGAGCTCTCGCCCCCGGGTCAGGCGGCGGTCCAGTCGTCAAGTCTCGACGGCCCAGAGCTCGAACGCTGAATGTCAGCCACGCGGATTCCGACGAGCCTGACGGGTTTTCCCCGAGACTCGAATTCGTCGAGGAGCTTCTGGACGGCCTCGGAGAGAGGCTCTTCGCTGTCGGTGTGGCTGGCCAGGGTCTTCTCCCTGGTGTGTGTCTCGAACCCCCTGAAACGGATCTTCACTCCTGCCACCCTGTAAGAGTAACCGGCAGATTTCACCCGCCTCATCAGCTCTGAAACCCCGTCGGCCGCCTCCTTTCTCACCTCCTTGAAGTCGTTGACATCGTCCTTGAAGGTCCGCTCGACGCTCAGCGACTTCGGCATCACCTGCTGCCTCACTTCGACGTTCTCCTGCCCGTGGATGACCCCCCACAGCCAGACCCCGTTCTTCCCGAACCAGCTCAGGAGCTGCTTGCCTTCGACCTTCTGGAGCTCTCCTATGGTGGCGATCCCCTTCTCGTTCAGGAAATCTCCCGTCTTCCTTCCGATGCCTGGGACGACGCCTACCGGGAGTGGGGCCAGGAAGCCGGCTACGTTTCCGAATGGGACGACCGTCAGGCCGTCTGGCTTGTTGCGGTCAGAGGCTATCTTCGCCGACGACTTGTTGGGAGCTACACCGACGGAGCAGCTGAGGCCGTGCTTTTCTCTGACCGCCTGCTTGACCTCTCTCGCCGCCAGGCTTGCGGACGCTTCGTCGGCGCCCCTGCTTGAGATATCCAGAAACGCCTCGTCTATGCTCGCCTGCTCGAACTTGTCAGAGAACCCCTTCAGGGTGGCCATCACCTCTTCCGAGACCCGCTCGTAGAGTGCCCAGCTCNGGGCGGATGTACTTCGCCTGGGGGCAGAGGCGGTAGGCCTGTGAGATGGGCATCCCCGACCTGAGGCCGAACTTCCTGGCCTCGTAGGAGCAAGCCACCACTACGCCGCGCCCCTTCCCTCCTTCAGGGTCGGCCCCGACCACCACGGGGAGACCTTTCAACTCCGGATGCTCCCTCACCTCGGCCGACACGTAGAAGGCGTCCAGATCTACGTGGAGAATTGCCCTTTTGGCTGCCTGCATGTGTCAGCTACGACCCGAAGAGCGTCTGTTGCTCTGTCCCCTGTGCCTTCCAGTCCAGCTCAATCATCCCCAGAAGCCTTCTGAATTCGTTGGCGGACTCGGGGCTGAACCCGGCGAAATGATTGTTGAAGAACACGTAACCAGACTCGAACTTGGTAGAATTGTCTTTAACCGCGGCGGCCCAACGCTTCAGGTCGTCGGAGCGGTCCTTCTGGACACCGGTGAACTGGGTGATCTCCCGGTCCCCCACCATCCTGAGATAGATGAAGTCCGCCGTAACCTCCGGGGGCGTCTCAACGTACTGGTTCAGCGACCAGATCATTGCGATGTTGTTCTTCCTGAGAAGGGCGTAGACTTCGGGGGTGAACCAAGACTTGTGTCTAAACTCGATTGCGTGCTTGAACTCGGGGCTGAGCTGAGAGATGAACTCCTTCATGGCTGTCTCGTGGGTGCTGAGCTTGATGGACGGCGGGAGCTGGATGGCTATGGGCCCCAACTTCCCCTTCAGCTTGCTTAGGACGCTGTAGAAGTAGACGAGGGTGGATTCGGAGTCCTTCAACTTTTTTTCATGGGTGATCTTCTTCGGGAGCTTGGGGGAGAAGAGGAAGCCTTCTGGGGTGTTGCTGCGCCACTGGTTCACCATGAACTGGTTCGGTATGCGGTAGAAACTGGAGTCGATCTCGACGCAGTTGAACACCTTCGAGTAGTAGCCAAGGTAGTCCTTGGCGGCCAACCCCCTGGGGTAGAATATCCCCTGCCAGTCCTTGTAAGACCATCCGCTGCATCCTATCCTCAATTTGTCGAGGTCCATAGGCTCTGAATCGCTTCTCAGCCACGGCAATCGTTCCCAATATTTATAACGATGGACGGGCGTCGGATTCTTGTAAGGAATTTGTCCCAGGGTAACCCAGACATCAGGCAGCAGGTTGACGCGAACCGCGGCGCCATGAAGAAGCTGGAGCTCCTCATCCCAGGGCTCAGGGGATACAGGACGAAAGAGGACATCAGGGTCTCCGACGAGTTACTGAGAAACCAGGTCGCAGATAGGCTGGACAAGGTGAGAAACAACCTTCAGGAGCTGAGGAAGCAGTTGGTCGCGGCCAACGACCTGACAAACCTGACCAGCCTGGGGTCGCTGATGGCGCAGGTCCAGACACTCAGCGGCGAGGTTAGGCACGCAGCCCAGGGGTATGCGGGGTGGGTCGCGCCAATTCAGGTCAACGAGGACAGGCTGAACAAGCTCTACGACTACGACTACTCTTTCGTGAGCGCAGTCTTCCAACTCGACTCGGCGACGACGCCCGGGAGCTTGAACTACGACAGCACGGCGCCAAACTCCATCCAGTCCACCATAGGCGGGCTCGGACGGAGCGTCGCTGACATTAAGCAGAAGTGGTCACAGAGGGTTGAGGCAATGGAGGGCATCGCCCTAGGACAGTGATTGCGATGGTATTTGGAAAGAAGGCTGACCCGGTCCCGGCGACGGGGGGGAGCGTATTCGGCTCGACGACCTTTGCCTGGGACGACAAGGACAAGCAGCCTGAGCCAGGGGTGTACAATGTCCTATGGAAGGCGCCGCGCCAGATCAGGCTCAACGACAATATCGTCGTAAGAGAAGACGAGATTGCCGTCTTCTACCGTGATGGAAAGGCCCTGACGTACTTCGACCAGCCGAACAGGTACGCACTAACGGACTTCAACGCCCCAATAGTTGGGAAGCTGCTGAAGTTCTTCACCGGGGTGACCCAGTGGGCCGAAGTGTACTTCGTGCCGAAGAGATACCTCGACGGGAAGTTCGGGAGCACCCAGCCGTACCAGTTCACTGACCCCACCTTCGGAATTGTCAACCTGAGGGTCTTCGGTGAGTACAGGTGGAAGATTTCGTCTCCTGAGCTCTTCATCAATCAGTTCGTGGGGACCTTCGGGGCCGACACGTCGGAGGACGTCGAGGGGAGGGTGAAGGAACAGCTGGTCATCCTCGTCTACAACGCCCTGGGGAAGATGAAGCAGCAGGGGCTCAAAGTGACCGACCTGGCAGCCAACCTGATGAACATCGAGCAGGTCGTCCTCGCCGCCGGGCCGGACAACCTGGGACAGTATGGAGTTGAGCTCAACAAGATCTCTGGTCTCACAATAAGCCTCCCCGACGAGGTCCAGAAGGCCATCGACACGAGGTCGCAGATGCAGGTGCTAGGGGTCAGCTACATGCAATACCAGACCGGCAAGGCCATCGATGACGCAGCGAAGAACCCCAGCGGGGGTGCGGGCACTTTTGCCGGTCTCGGGGCGGGAATCGGAGTCGGCGGTGTGATAGGCGGCCAGATGGCCCAAGGGATGGGTCAGGGCACGATGAACAGGAGCTGCCCGAACTGTGGGTCTCTCGTGCCGGCCGCAGTGAAGTTCTGCCCCAACTGCGGCGCGAGTATGCCGGCCCCCGAAGGACCTCCGACACCGGCAGGTACGAGTAAGTTCTGCCCCAACTGCGGGACGGCCGTCGCGGCAGGGGCGAAGTTCTGCAACAACTGCGGATCCAAGCTGTAAGTGAGGGTTCTTGTTCTGCCCAAAGTGCGGCACGCAGCTCCCTGACGACGCTGGGTTCTGCTTGAAGTGCGGAGCCAAGGTCGGCCTAGTCTCAGCCCAGGAGGCTAAACCAGGTGAGGATGTCCTGGCACCCCACGGTGCGACGTCGTTGAAGTGCCCAAGTTGCGGCGCGCCAATCTCACCCAAGTTCGGTGAGATGATGATAACTTGCGAATACTGTGGGAGCAGCGTCTCGTTGGGCAACGAGGGGTGGAAGAGCGTTAACAAGCACACGATGCTGCCAGTGACCCTCGCGCAACAGGACGACGTGATGAAGGAAATCCATGGACTCATGGACAGGGGGCTGCTCCACAGGCACCTGCAGGAGTCGTCGACTCTTGAGGAGATGAACCTCGCGCTGGTCCCATACTGGTTGATGCCTGTCTCCGCCAGGACGTCCCTGGTGGCGACGGACATGGGTGCCGAGGCGGGCCAGATAGCCACCACTGCGGCCCTGGCCGGGATAATGGGAGGGGCCCTGGGTGGAGGGAGGAGAGGATACGGAGGGGGAGGGGGGCTGATGACGGGTGTTCTCCTTGGAACGATGATGAGTGGAGGAGGGGGATTCGGGGGAGGGCAGGGAAGTCGCAGGGCCTATGAGATGGACAACGACTACAACTTCCCCATCGTCGGGCTGAAGGGGCTGACCGAGTACCAACCGAAGGACTACCAGTTCAGGCTCGATGGCAGGGTAATCTTTGACCAGACGAAGGTGAAGGGGATGAAGGTGCTCAACGGCGACGTGGGAGAGGACGTTGCCAGGAGCCAGGCAAAGACGCTGGTCGACCAGCTTCAGTCAGAGAAGGCCCATGCGGCGCATCACATGATCCAGCAGCTGTCCACGGAGTCTGACGTGGGAGAGGCGGAGCTGCTCCATGCGCCCGTGTGGTTCGTGAGATACGACCACAAAAATGGGAAGATTGTGCTTGTGATTGACGGGAATTCGGGCGGCCTCATCAACAGCATCGGGCTGTAGAAGCCTCGCCAACCCAGAAATACCCAGGCGCCAGCATATGGTGCCATGGCAGGAAGCAAGCAGGGCGTTCCGGTGGTGGTGCCCAGCGACGTCTGGCAGCCTCTGATGGAAATCAGGGCCCAGCTGGACTCCGAGTGCCCAGGAGCCCCCACCCCCATAGAAGAGCTGCTGAGAGAGATAGTCGGTCACTACAAGCGATGTGAGAGAGCCGTTGACGAGGCGGACGACTTCTGCAAGCGGGCACAGGCTTGGAAGAAGCCGCCCTGAGTGAGAGCATATAGGGCTCCTCAATCAAGGTCAGCCATGGCAACGGCTGAGGTCGGCGGGGTCGCCATTTACTACGAAGAGAAGGGGTCCGGTTCCCCCGTGCTTTTCGTTCACGGGATACCCACAGACTACAGGGCGTGGCATGCCCAGACTGAACCGTTCTCGAATGGCCGGAGGGTCATCGCGCTAAGCAGGAGATACGCCGCGCCCAACAAGAGGGCCGGGGACCTCAGCGACTCCACCGTCCAGAACAATGCGGCCGACCTCAAGGGTTTCATTGAAAAGGTGGCTGGGGGGCCAGTGGACCTCGTCGGTCACTCCTATGGTGGATTCGTCTCCGCCTTCCTGACAGCGGACCACCCCGACCTAGTAAGGTCGTTGGTGCTGGTGGAGCCAGCAATATCGACGTTGCTGGTTGCGGACCAGAGCAGTGGCGCCCAAGCTCTGGGGCTGCTGCTCAGGAGCCCGTCGGTCGCGCTTTCGGGGCGGAGGTTCCAGACCAGAAGCCTCGCGCCTTCCCTCAAGGCGCTGGAGAGTGGGGAGATAGAGAAGGCGGTCGAGCTCAATGTAGATGGAGTTCAGGGGACGGATGGGGCCTACAGGGCGCTCCCTGAAGAGGTCAGGAAGATGATGCTGGATAACGGGAAAACCGTGGCTGAACTCAAGACGAAGTTCCCAAGGTTCACCGCCAAAGAGGCAGGGCTGATTCATTGCCCGACCCTCGTCGTCAACGGGGCCGAGGGCGCGCCGTTCTTGTACAAGATTGGGGAAATGACGGCGAAGGCGGTACCCGGGGCAAGGAGGGTGGTCGTACCAGGAAGCAAGCACTTCCCTCACATGGAGAACGCGGAGTTCTTTAACGAGAAGGTGCTAGAGTTCCTAGGAGGCATGAGTTGAAATTCGGAGAGATCAGGCAGACGTTATTGTTGGAGGCGAGCCCCCTGGAAGTGTATGCGGCCTTCACCGACCCGAAGAAGCACGCGGCTTTCACCGGCCAGGACGCCAGAGGCGCGCCCAAGGTCGGGGGGAAGTTCACGGCCGGGGATGAGTACATCATGGCGAAGTACCTGAAGCTAGAGAAGGGGAAGCGGATACTACAGGAGTGGACGACTACGGAGTGGCCTGAGGGGTACCCGCCTTCGCTCCTGGAGCTGACCCTGAAGGCAAAGGGGATGAAGACGGAGCTGACCATGGTCCATTCGAAGGTCCCTCAGGAGCAGGTGGAGTACTACGCCGAAGGCTGGAAGGAGTTCTACTGGGAGCCCCTGAGGAAGTACTTCGCAAGAAGGTAGAACGCCTGGCCAGGTGCCCGAAGTGCGGTAGGGAGAACAGCAAGCCGGCTTCGGACTGGACGGGCGGGGCGAAGACAAGCAGGTCGATGAAGGTATAGAGGCGCGTGTGCTCATCCTGCGGGGACGAGCTACGTCGCCTGGGCCGACTCCAGGACAGGGGTCGCCAAGACCATGACCAGGAAGACCTAGCGCTGCTGCAACGGCCTGAACTCGAAGCCGCACTTCACGCAGACCCGCATCCCCGGGGCCTCGGTTATCACCTGTCTCGTCCTGCACCTGGGACACTCGACGGTGACGCTTGGCCGCTTTATGGAATCGGAGTGGGCCGCCCTGACCTTGTCTATGGCGTCGCTGTAGGCGCCCCGCTTGTATCCGGGCATGACAGCCTGGATAAGAGTACCTCCAGAAAAGGTTGTGCTACTTGACTTCTTCCAGAGTGAAGGTGAACCTGGCGCCAGCGAACTCCCCCGTGCTCACCCGCTCCCAGGTCACTTTGTAGGTCTTGGTCACGTTAGCCCCGATTATGCTTATCCGCCCAGGTACCTCAGAGAAGAGCTTCTCGACTTTGGCCGGGTCCTTGGTAAAGATCAGGCTGCGGCGTCTCTTCATGAGGTACTTCACGGCCACGTTCTGGTGGGCGTGCCCCTCAACTGGGATCTTCTCCGTCCCTACGTCTATCGTGAAAGCTCTTTTGGCCATTCCCTCGACGCCTTCGGGTAGTCCATCCGGAGGTAAATAGCTTCGGGGTCAAGCCAAGTAAACAAGAGAGCGGGAAGACTTGGCCTCGGATTGGCTACCGACTTGACGAGAGGAGGATGGCGGCTGCAATTGTCACCGCACCGGCGACCTGCAGAAGGCTGAGGGCGTCGCCTAGGAGGGAGGCTGAAAGCGCCACCCCTACTACTATTTCTAGCAGCAGCAGGGTCGCAGACTGAGCCGCCTTTATGGAGGCCAAGCCTCGGGTGTACATCGCGACGGCCACCACCGTGCAGGGTAATCCAAGCCAAAACACCGACTCCCAGTCGGCGGGCGCGACGTATGAGCTCAGGGAGGTGCCGCCCGTGAATGCTGCGACAGGGGCCGTAATCACTGCCATCGATATGATTAGTGCGAACGAGCTTGCCAGCGACGAGACCCCGTATCTCTTCCCTAGTACTATGAATGAGGTGTTCCCCAGGGCAGCGCCCACGAGCAGGAGGTCCCCCAGAGTGGTGCCTCTAACGGGTAGGCCCGATGGGAGGACCAGGACGATGCCGATGACGCTGAGAGCGACAGCGCCCTTCGAAGCGTTGGAAATCTGTTCCCTCAGGACAAAGTAGGCGGCCACTGGGACGAATGCGATGAATAGGTTGGAGAGCAGCGCCGAAGCCGACGCCCCGGAGATGTTCTGCCCGACGAACTGCAGTAGGAACGCCGCTGCCCAAACCCCGGCCAGGACCCATATCTGAGGCCGCCGCAGCTCGGCCCATACCCGAGCGGATTTGGTGAAGATCCCCAGGGCGAGAATAACAAGGCTCGCTATTAGGAACCTCTCGAACACGAGAACGTAGGGGCTGGCGTACTGCAGGCCGACGCTGACGGCCACGAAGCTGGTCCCCCAGATGACACTGGCCCCGACCGTCAGAGCCATGCCATTGGTTTGGCGGTCCAAGGCCTCCTCTAGCAGCCCTATGCGAAAACAGGAGGGGGGTCAGCCAGTTCGTCGGCCTGGGGAGAAATCACAACTGCTGGATGCCCCGTGCTGACCCTGCTAAAGCGAGACGCCAGCCTGCTGAAGAATCCCGATTTCGAGTCGTCCACCACCTCAAGATCCAGGCCGAGGGTGCATGCGAGTCTCTGGGCCGCTTCGATGGTTCTACGATGTTCCTGGCCAATACTGGTGCCAAAGAGCACCTGAGTTACTGGCTTGTAGCCAACCAGGACTCCAGAGGTGGAGTAGATGGGTTCTGTCCGATTGATGGTGGCGATTGGGACCTTGCGACTTCTGACCTTCACCTGAACCTTGCCGTCGGGGCTCATTCCCTCTCCTCCCGACGGTAGACTTCGAATTCGACTCCCCAGGGGTAGACGACGACCTCGAGGAAGGCCTGGCCAGCTCGGATCTGCTCTGCGATTCGGCTGACATCTTCGGAAGTCTCCCCGATTTGGACCGGCTTGACCTCCAGAACAGAGGTGACCGTCCTCGACGCGAGAGACTTCGGCTGGGTTGCTGACATAACTATCATCAATGGGTTAGATGGTTAGGTATTTATTCCTTACGGTCTATTAGGCCTTTGACAGTTAGGTTAAAATAATCCAGAGAGGTGTGCGAAAGTAATGGCGAAGCCGGAGAAGTGGAACCCAGGATACGAGCTAAGTCTAGACTTCGCCAATACGGTAGATTGGCGCAATGGCCAGAACAGGCGCGACGGTATTGAAAGCTTCTCCCATCTCATCTCTTGGAGCGTCAAGAAGGGGGTCATCCCTGGTGACCAGGCCTCTTCTGTCCTAAGGGCGGCGCGAGAAGAGCACCTGGAGGAAGGCGTCTTTGGTAGGGCGATACAGCTTCGCGAGACAATCTATAGGATCTTCTCTGCGATAGGTCGCAACGAACACCCCGCCGAGGGGGACATTCGCGCGCTCAATGTGTTCCTCTCTCAATATCCCACCAATTCGAGCGTGTTCAGGAACGGTGACGAGTACGGGTGGAGGTGGGTCCTCAGCACTGGGACAGAGGGGAGGATCCTCTGGCCAATTGCGAAATCAGCCGCAGACCTTCTGACTTCAGACCAGCTCGGGAGGGTCAGGGAGTGCGCCAACCAAGAGGAGGGGTGTGGCTGGATCTTCCTGGACAAGACGAGGAGCAGGACGCGGAAGTGGTGCAGCATGGACGGGTGCGGCAACAGAGCCAAGGCACGGACCTGGTACGAGAAGCACGAAAGGGCCCGCTAATCGAACTCCGACTAGGGTCTCTTGATGTTCGTGACGAGGAGCCTGAATTGGAGGGTCTTCCCTGCCATTGGATGTCTTCCAGACTTGCCGTAGGCCTTCTCCGGTGGGAGCGTGACCTCTTTGGTCTCGTTCACCTTCATCCCCATTAGGGCCTCCTCGAACCCGGCGATCACCTGATGCTTGCCCAGTACCACCTGGAGAGGTTTGTATTCACGGGCGGGATTGAAGAGCCCGGCTTGCACAGCCTCAACCTTCATGCTGGTGTCGAATACCTTCCCACCAGGGAATTTGCCTAGGTAGTGAACGGAGACGGTGTCGCCGATCTGGGCAGCGATTTCGCTCAATATTCAGCCCTGGGAGCCGGGGCGTAATTAAGGACAAAGCCGCCCCTCGCTGTTTTCGTCTGCTTTCCAAAGTCAGACGTGGCTCCTCTTCCACGCATCGTTCCAGCTTCGAGTCGTAGCCAGGAGTTGAACCGCCATCGAGGTTTGGTTCGCTTTCAGGTTTCGAGCACTTCTTCGTCCCAGTCAGGTGCTAAGCATGGAGCTCCACACCTCCTCGGCCGAAGAAGGGTTCTCCGCC
>OCOJ01034185.1_pt1 | contig 14591 bp, 6 predicted proteins | sample 1539251 | NCBI WGS metagenome assembly OCOJ01 (sample SAMN01911457, study PRJEB22624) | soil metagenome | biome: Soil | place: Malaysia | collected 2012-04-30 | depth RA_metagenome m | reverse complement strand
GAGCGCATAAACCCGCGCCTCAGGCTGCGGGAGACCGCAGCCTGAGGGTCAGGATGACGATGGGGAGAGGCTTGAGTCCAGCAAGATGCCACACTGGCTCTGAAGCTCCGACCCCCGGTGCCGTCATTTATGAGGTAGCTCTAGCCTAATTTAGGCTAGTTTCGGTCGGGTCTTGGTTGGGGTTAGGCGGACAACTTCGGGTGCTGCAGGTGGAAGCCGGTGGCTTCCTGGTAGGCCCGAGCAAAAGCCAGCAGCTTGGCCTCGCCGTATAGTTGGCCGAGGAAAGTTAGGCTCACCGGGGTCGCCGGGCCGCCGAAGTCGCTGACGACGGCGCCCTCGGGAGTGGTAATCGGCGCGGGCGCGTCGTCGCCTCGGAATCCATTCGGCAGAATCAGCGCCGGATGGCCGCTCAGATTCGTGGCTACAAGCTGCGTGCTGTAAGTCGGCGTGATGATCACATCCACGTTCTGGAACGCTTTGGCCATGCTTTCAAGCGCCAGCATGCGCGCCCGGTTCGCTTGGATGTATTCGACGGCAGGCACAAACCTTGCCGCGCGGTAGAAATTAGGCCAGTCATGCGCCGTTTGACCAGTCAGGAGTTTGTCGCGGCCGGAGCGCGTCAAATCATCGAAGGCGGCGGCCGCCTCCGCGAACAGTAGCGTCACCATGGCGTCGTAAGGAAACTTGGGAATCTCGACGGGAATCAACCGCACATTCATTTCTTTCAGTTTAGCCAGCGTGGCATCGAGGAAGCGCCGGTCGTACTGAGCGAACGCCCGCGCTCGCTCGCCTTGTTCCGGATTCAAGCTGCGCAGGATGCGCGGCAAGGCGTACTGCGATTCTTGCAGGCTGTCAAATTCCGTTTTCAAGTAGCCGACGCGCAGCTTGCGCCAATCCAGGGTGGCATCCCAATTGAAAGCGCGGCGCGCCATGCGCTCGTGCCCGTCCGGGCCGTGAATGGCATCCAGGACCATTGCGCAATCTTCCACGGCGCGGCAGATGGGCCCGAGCTTGTCCATGCTCCAGGAAACGGTCATGGAGCCGGTGCGCGGCACCAGTCCGTAAGTGGGCCGCAATCCGGTGCAGCCGCAGCGCGTGCTGGGCGAAGAAATCGAACCGAGCGTTTCAGAGCCAATGCTGAACGCCACGCAACCTGCCGCAGTGGCGGAAGCCGAGCCCGCCGAAGAGCCGCTCGAGCCCTGCGCGGGATTCCACGGATTGCGCGTCACGCCTCCGTACCAATGATCGCCGAGCGCCAGCGCTCCGAGCGTCAACTTGGCAACAAGCACGGCGCCGGCGGCGTCCAGGCGTTTCACTACGGTTGCGTCTTCTTCAAAGGTTTGTTGCTCGAACCCGCCTGCGCCCCACGTCGTCGGATAGCCCTTCACGGCGAGCAAGTCCTTCGCTCCCCAAGGGAGTCCGTGCAGCGGGCCGCGATATTTTCCCGCAGCGATTTCGCGGTCCGCTTCTTTGGCCTGCGCCAGCGCCCGCTCTTCCGTCAAAGTAATCACAAAATGCAGGGTTTTGTCGTTGCGCTTCAAGCGCTCGAGATACATTTGCGTGAGCGCCGTTGAAGAAACTTTTCGCGTGCGCACCAACTCGGCGAGTTGCCGCGCGGAATTGAAGGCAATGTCTTCCAGGTTTTTGGGCACGGCGCTCGCGGCCACCGCTGGAGCTTCGGAAATGCGCATCGGGCGCTTGGCGGTTTCGAACTTCATCCCCGGAGGAACGGGATCGAAGTTCAGCGCTGGCACCACGCTGTTGGGCATGTGCAGGTCGTAGATTTCTTCGTAGCCTTCACGCTGAACTTCCAGGTTCGCGAGCATCATCTCGCGCGTGTCCGGAGGAATGGGCACGTCGGCGATAGCCGCGGCCGCATCGATCATCTCGGCGGTGACTTTGCCTTTTTCCTGGGCGAGAGTCCAAAGAACGGAGGGGAATAGCGTGCCTGCGAGTCCAGAAGCCGAGCACACGGCAAAAAAGCGGCGGCGAGGGATCATAAGAAGCGTTTCGAAAAAAGAAGGGGAGGAGCCGAGGCTCCTCCCCCAGGCCAAGAGTTAGAAAATAAACCGCAGACCGAACTGAATCTGGCGGGACGGTTCCGCAGACTGGATTTGCCCGAATGTGGTCGTCGGTGAGGGTAGATTGGTGCCGGGCAAATTCGTCCATGTGCGGAGCGGATTGTCGAAGTTGGGATGATTGGCGATGTTGAAGAACTCCGCCCGGAACTGTATCTTCCGCGCTTCGCCGATCGGGGTGTCCTTGATCAAGCTGAAATCCACGTCGCGAAGCGGCGGGCCAATCAGAATGTCGCGGCCCGCATTGCCGAACGTGAATTGAGGTGCAAATTCGAAGGCCGCGGGGTTCATCCAGCAGGTTGGCGTGCGAGTCTGCGAGCAGTTCTTCGATCCAGGCGTAGGAGCGTAGGGATTGCCAATCATATCGGGGCGATCGTTGAATTCGCCCGTATTGCTCTGGTCTGAAGCTATCGCTGGAGTCAAGGGCTGGCCCGACTCGACAGTGGCGATGCCCTGCAATTGCCAGCCGCTCACAATTTTGCCCACAGCGCCCTGAGTCCCGCCAAGGAACTTCTGCCCCGGACCGAAAGGCAGTTGATAGATGCTGCTCAAGACGAAGCGGTGGCGGATGTCGAAGTCGGACAAGCCTTTCTCGGCTGCCAGGTCGTTGCTGTTCTGAGGGGAATTGGCGTCGCTGTTATTGCCGAATTCGGCCGAGCTGGTGTCAATGGCCCTAGAGAAGGTATAGGAAGCCAGGAATTGCAAGCCCTGCGAGAAACGCTTCTCGAGGCGAACTTCGAGGCCGTTGTACCAGGAATTGGCGGATGAGTAGGCGCTGCTCATCTGCCCGAATTGCGGGAAGGGGCGCCGCGCCTGGACGTTTCCGGGCCCGGCTTGTGGCTGGTTGATGTCGATGGTCTGCAGAAGGTTGTCACCCCGTGTGCCAACATAGCCGACATCCAGGATCAGGTTTTGAGCCAGTTGGTGCTGGATATCGAGGCTGTACTCCTCTACTAACCCATTTTCGAAGTCCTGTTGAAACGTGCCGAAATTGGGTGGAAGGGAGGCTAGCGTCGCAAAAGCATTGTTTATCGTGACAGTTTTGCCGTCGCCCAGAGCAATGCCAATGTTAAAGAAGGGCGGATTAAGGCGCAAGCCGAGCTGGGAGTTATTCACCGGAATTTCGTAGAACACTCCGTACCCCGCGCGCATCACCCACTTGCCGTCTCCATGGATGTCGTAAGCAAGGCCGAGCCGAGGAGCGAAATTGTCGGGGTCGGGGTTGTAAGTGGCGCGTGAAGCGCCGTCAACGCCGGCAAGTATCACGGAACTAGTGGTCGGATCGAAGTTGGCGATGCGATTCTTTTTCTCGTAGATGGGAGCGTCGTATTCGTACCGCAAGCCGGCCGTCAGCGTGACTTTCGGGCTGACGCGCCAGTTATCCTGGGCAAAGTACGCCATCTGTTTGCCCACGAATTGGAACGAGGAAACGCCCAGGCCGCGCACGGCCTCAACCGGGAATCCCAGCAGCAAATCCGCAAGGGGCTCGCCGGTAAATCCGCCGGCAAAAACGAATTCGCCGCGCGCTACCGGGTTCAAGAAGAAATCGGAGACGTAGTAGTGGACATCGCCGCCAAATTCGAAGGTATGTTTTCCATGCACGAGGGTAAATGTTCCAGCCCAGTCGTAAGTGTCGAACGGGCCACCCTGAGGCAGGTTGGTCGCAGAGCCCAAATTGTCGAACTCCCCGCCCATATTTAACAGCGGAAATCCCAGGTTTTCCGTCTCTGTGGAAAGCCCCGTGATTCCCAACTGCTGGGCGATGTTGCTGCCTTGATCCTGCTGGTGATAGTCGAGTTTCCAGCGGTTCCAGCCGAACCGGATTTGGGCGACCAGAGTTGGGCTGAACGTGTGTGTATCACTCACCCCAACCGTCTGGAACCGCGTAGCAGGTTGATTCAACCCGTATCCCGGAATATTGGTGGTCCTCGCGAAGAGGTTCACAGGATCGAGGTCGTGAACGTTCTGGATATTCCAACGACCTGTGATGGTGTCGTGCTTGAAGCCGGTGTAATCCATCCGTGCCATAGCGCTGTCGTCATTGTGCACGCTGAGCGGATTCTCGGTGATTTGGTTGGTAGGGGAGGTGGGATAGAAGGCCGCCAGCGCCGCGCCGATCTTGTTTTGGTTGATCGCCGGAATCTTGTTGAAAGGAAAGATCCCTCCCGCCGGGTTCTGGAGCTGGTCAATCGTTTTGCCGTTTTTGTCTTTATCTTGACAGACGCCGTTAGCGTTAAAACCGCTCACGCATATCGCCCCTAGGTCCCCTCCCACCTCAGCCGCCGTCGGCACATTAGCCAAAAACGTCTGCGACTGATTCTGCCGAATCCCCTCGTATCCCAGAAAGAAGAACAGCTTATTCTTTAGGATCGGCCCGCCGCCATCTGCGCCAAATTGATTCCGCTGAAACCGTGGGATTTTGGCCGACGCCGAGTCAAAGAAGTTTTTCGCGTCCAGCGAGCTGTTTCTAAACAGTTCGTAAACGTCTCCATGGAGTTGGTTTCCGCCCGAGCGGGTTACCACGTTGATTTGTGCGCCCGCGGTTCGCCCGAATTCCGCTGAGTAATTCGGGCTTTGCACCTTGAATTCCTGGATGGAATAGACGGGGGGGTTGACCACGAATTGCCCGATAGCCATCGTGGTGTTATCGACGCCGTCCATCATGAAGAAGTTGGACGCTTCCCGTAACCCGTGCACGTTGATGGAGCCACCCTGGGTGCCCAATTGCGATCCCCGCGCCCCTGGCAGCGCCCCTGGCACCAGTAAATCGAGCTGCAGGAAGTTCCGGCCATTTAAGGGCAGGTCCTGCATCGACTCTTCAGAAACCTGCGTTCCCACCGTGGCCGTCTGTGTGTCGGTTAGCAGCGCCTCTTCCGTCACAATCACTTGCTGGCTTTGCTCGCCAATCTGCAGCTTGAAATCAACTTCTAGCTGCTGGTCGACTTGCAGGATCACTTGGTCGCGGACCGCTTCTTTAAAGCCTGCCTTGCCCACCGTAATTTTGTAGGTGCCCGGAGGCAGGGCCGGCGCGGTGAACTTGCCGCCGTCGTCCGTAGTTACCACCGTTTGGTGGCTGGTCGCCAGGTGCGTAATCGTCACGGTCGCCCCGGCAACCGTCGCGCCGCTGGCGTCGGTGACTGTTCCCAAGAATGTTCCCGTATATGTTTGTGCGCTTGCTTGAGAAAAAGCTGCCAAAACGAAGAGAACAAGGCCCAACGAGCATCGAACTATCCGAAGACTCATATTCCCTCTCCACGTCCTAGATATAACGACCGGCGACACCCCTAGTACGCCGATTGCCAGGGCAAACCGACCCAACTTCCCGGTTTTCCATCCCTCGAACTATATGGAAAGAACCTGAGTGGCGCAGAGTTTATTCCCAATTTCGAAACAATGTCAAGAAACATTTGTTTCAAAGGATGAAAGGCTAGGGCGGGAGCTACCGGCATACTCAGCGTATACAATGGCCACGCAGGTTCGTAGCTAGCATAGGATGCCCCTGCGGGGCTAACCGACGCTGCCCAACCAAATCGAACGGAACAGTCCCCGCGAGAATAGCGAGTAGTGAGTGGCCCCTTGGAGCAGGCGGGCCAAGGCCCTTGAGATAAGGGGAGCCACATGCCCGGCGCTGCGGCTTGCCAGTGGCGTGCTATTATTTCCTTGCCGCAACCGGACCAACACACACTCGCTCCTGCCAAGCCGGAGGTATGTATGAAGCGCGCCCTTAAGATTATTCTCATTCTTGTTGGTGTCTTCGTCGTATTGCTTCTGGTTCTCCCGTTCGTCATACCGGTGAATAGCTTTCGCCCCACCATTGAGCAAAAGGCGTCCGAGGCCCTCGGCCGCAAGGTCACAGTGGGCAATTTGAGTCTCTCCTTGATTAGCGGCTCAGTCGCCGCCGAAAACCTCTCCATCAGCGATGATCCGAAATTTAGTTCCTCGCCCTTTCTTACGGCCAAGTCGCTCAAAGTTGGGGTCGAGATACTCCCTCTAATCTTCTCCAAAACGCTCAACGTCACCGACATCACCATCGAAAATCCGGAAGTTACCCTCCTTCACAGCCCCTCCGGCCAGTGGAACTATTCTTCCATTGGAGGCGCCGCTGGGAAGTCCGAGCAGAAGGCGGCCAGCAAGTCGTCCAAGACCTCTTCTTCCTCAAGTCCTTCCGATAGCTCCAGTTCTTCCAGCGCTGCCGGGCAACTCTCTATCGGTAGGCTCGAGTTAAAAGACGGCCGCATCACGGTGGGTTCGACAAACTCGCAGAAGCGCAGCGTCTACGACCACGTCAACGTGACGGCCTCCGATGTTTCCCTCACCACGAAGTTTCCTGTTACTGTGACCGCAGAACTTCCGGATGGAGGCAAATTCAAATTGGACGGCACTGCCGGCCCGGTCGACGAAGCCGATGCCGCTTTGACTCCTGTCAACGCAAAGTTGAATGTCACCGGTTTGAATTTGGCTTCGACAGGTTTTCTCGATCCTTCACTAGGTCTTGGGGGCATCGCAGATTTGGATGCGGACCTCGCTTCGCAAAACGGCGAAGCCGTGACCAAGGGCACTGTAAGACTTTCCAAAGCCTTGCTCGTTGCCGGCGGTTCGCCTGCCGGCGTTCCGGCCACGGTCGATTTCAGCACCAAGTACAATCTCCGCAAAATGGCCGGCGTTCTTAATCCTTCGACACTGAAGATTGGCAATGCTGCGGCGCATTTGAATGGCACCTATGAAACCGGCGGCGATACTCCCGTTGTCAACGTCAAACTCGATGCCAAAGATATGCCCGCGAAGGATCTCGAGGCTTTTTTGCCAGCGTTGGGCATCCATCTTCCAAAAGGCGCCTCCCTTGAATCCGGCACGATGAACGCTGATTTCACGATTTCCGGGCCGACCAACAGGCTCGTGACTACCGGCGATACAGGCATTTTCAACGGGAAACTTGCGGGTTTTGACCTCGGCTCGAAGATGAAGGAAGTGGCCTCTCTGGCCGGCATCAAATCCACCAAAGACCTCGACATCGAAAAGATCACCAGCAATTTGCGCATTGCTCCTGACGGCATCAGGGCGGACAACTTTCTCGCTGTCCTCCCCACGATTGGCAACCTCACCGGAGCAGGCACTATCGATTCCAGGAACGCGCTGGATTTCAAGATGATTGCAACACTGACGACAGAAACCAGCGCCGCAGGTGCGACGGGCACCGGAGGCGGTTCCTCAGGGTCAGGGGGACTCGGCGGGCTGCTTAGCAAGGTCACCGGAGCTTCCGGCGGCTGCAACAGCGGTTTGAAAGTGCCCTTCCAAATTCAGGGAACGACAGCCGAGCCGAAATTCATACCCGATGTTGGAGGAGCCGCTGCGAGCTTATTCAAGTCCGAACTCGGATGCCTCGGCGGAGGCTCTTCTTCCGCTTCCGGTCAGCAGCAAAAGAAAAACCCCCTTGGCGCCCTCGGCGGCCTGCTAAAGCAAAAACCGTAGCCGAGAGGTAACTCGCTTGCCGCACAGCAGTTTGCCGTTTGGTGGCGCGTCATTCGTAGCGCAGTGCGACAATCGGATCGACGCGCATCGCGCGGCGCGCGGGAATGTACGATGCAAAGAGCGCGACGGCGGTGAGCAGAACGGCGACGCCAACAAATGTCAACGGGTCGGTGGCGCTGATGCCAAAAAGAAGGCTAGACATCAGGCGCGTAATGGCCAGCGATGCGCCAATGCCGATGATCACGCCAAAAGCGGCCATGCGCGCGCCCTCGCTCAGGACCAAACGCAGAACGTCGCTGCGTTTCGCGCCAAGGGCCATGCGAATACCGACTTCCTGGGTGCGGCGCGTGACAGAATGCGCCATGAGCCCATAAGTGCCCACAGCCGCCAGAGCTAACGCTGCACCGGCAAAAACCCCCGCTAAAAGCAAAAGGAAACGCTTCGCGGACAACCAGCCGCCCATCTCATCCGCAAAAGAGGAGAACTTCACCGGAACATCGGGGGCGAGATCGTGGAAGACGCTGCGCGCCGCGGCGACAACGGGACCGGCTCCAGCTTGTGTGCGCAATAGGATCATCGGCGAAGAGTTGCCGCTCAGGCCGCGCTGCGCATAGTCCACATAGATGACCGGGCTCACGGGGCGGTCAAGTCCTTCCGCGCGGACATCGCCAACGATTCCAACAATCGTGAGCGGTTTTAGATTTCCGTCCATATTGCCGAATTCGATGACGTGGCCGATCGGATCCTCATTCGGCCATTTCTGCTGCGCTACGGCTTCGCTGATGACGGCGACATGGAGCGAATCGCGGCCATCCCGCTCGTCAAACAAGCGTCCCCGCAGCAGAGGAATCCCCGCCGTCCGGAAGTAGTCGGCGCTTGTAGGGCAATAGAGCGCGTCGCCCACGTTCTTAGGATTCTGCGTGAACCGTCCCCATTCCTCGAAGTTCGCAGGCGGTTGTTGGCCGTCGAGAACCAGAAATTGGCCATTGGCAAACTCGCTGGCGATAGGAAGGCCCCCTGTGAAACCTGCGGACTGGACGCCAGGTATGGCACGGAGGCCAGACAAGACGCGGTCAATCAATTCAACTTGGCGAAAGGAGGCCATATAGGTCTGCGGTCCTGTCGGCACGAACGCGGCGAGGATTAAGTGGTCCCCGTTGAGACCCGGACTGACGGAAATTAAGCGCAGAAAGCTGCGGCCCAAGAGTCCCGCGCCGACGAGCAACATTAGGGTCACGGCAATTTCGCCGATCACTAGTGCGCTGCGGGCTTTCTGGCTCCCGGCGCTGTAGCCTCGCGAGCCTGCGCCTAGCGCTTCGTTCAAATCCAATCCACCGGCCCGCGAGGCAGCAAAAAACCCAAGACCGACCGCAACAAGCAAAGTCACGATAAGGGTAAATAAAAGAACCGTTCCGTTGATGGCAATACCCTGCTGGCGCGGCAGATTTGCGGGAAGGATCGCCGAAAGCAAATTCGTTGTCCAGATTGAGGCCAACGTTCCCAGCGCGCCGCCGGCGAGCGCAAGGGCTAGAGACTCCGCAAGCAGTTGCTGCACGAGTCTTCCGCGTCCCGCGCCCAGCGCAGCGCGCACCGCCAATTCCTTCCGGCGCGCCACGGTGCGCGCCAGCATCAGCCCCGCGACATTGGCGCACGCAACGAAAAATAAGAGGATGACGGCAGCGAAGAGCGTGAGTAGCGCCGCCCGGACGTCGCCTACCATGGCATCCGCGAGCGGGACGACGGCGGCGTCAACCAGCATATAACCGCTATCGATGTCCCCTTGGTTGCCGTACTGGCTCTTGATGTGGCCCGCGATGGTGCTCAGGTTGGCGCGGGCTTGTTGGAGCGAGACACCGTCGCGAATACGCCCAATGCCTTCGCCATTGTGCGACGTGCGACTCGTGGACCATTCATCGAGTTGCTCGCGCGGGATCCATGCGGATGCGCCCGCAGGAAAATCAAATCCCTGCGGCATCACGCCGACTACCGAAAACGCTTGGCCCTCCATGGATAGGTCCACAGTGGAGAAATCCGCCCTGCTTCCGAGATACTGCTGCCAGTAGCTGTGGCTCACAATCATGGCAGGTGCGCCATGAAGGCGAAGTTCGTCGGCCGCGAAAGCGCGCCCCCGGGCAGGCTCGACGCCCATCACCTTGAAAAAATCCTGCGAGACAACGGCAACGTTCATGCGTACGGGTTCGCTACCGCCAGAAACGGACTCAGGCGCTGTAAAGAAGACGGCGAGGCCAGCAAGAGTGTGGTTTTGCTCGCGGAAATCAAGAAAATTCGGGTCGGCCAAGTGCATTCGACGGCCGTTGACAGAAAGTTCCGATACGGTCACGACTCGTTGCGGGTTCGGAAAGGGAAGCGGACGAAGCAGCACGGCGTCCACAACCGAAAAGATAGAAGTCGAAGCGCCGATGCCGAGCGCCAGAGTCAGGACGGCCACGGCAGTGAAGCCGGGATTTTTTCGCAGAATGCGAAAAGAGAATTTCAAGTCTTGAAAGAGAGTTTCCAGCATGGGAAGGCTCCTCCGGTCGCGATAAAGTTCCTTGGTTTGTTCGAGGCCGCCGAGTTTGAGGATGGCCTGGCGGCGAGCTTCTTGGTGACTCATTCCGGCGCGCAGGTTGTCTTCGATGTGCATTTGAAGATGCGCGTTCATTTCGTCGGAAAATTCGCGGTCCCGGCGAGCTCCGCCAAACAAGCCGCAAAACCGAAGCAAGAATGCGCGTAATCTTCTCATCCGCGCTTCCTCTTGCGACTTCGTTCGTGCGCTGAAAGCAACATACTCCAACTCACTCGTAGCGCAGCGCGACTATGGGATCAACGCGAGTGGCGCGGCGCGCGGGGACATAACAAGCAAGAAGCGCGAGAGCCAGAAGCACAATGGCAGTGGCCGCAAAAATGACGGGGTCAGAAGCGCTGACTTGATAAAGCAAACGGGTCATTAACCGCGTTACGAAGAAAGCGCCTGCCACTCCAACAATGATTCCGATCAAAGCGAGACGCGCTCCCGATTGTAGTACGAGAGCCAGGACTTGCCTGGGCAACGCGCCGAGCGCCATGCGAATGCCAATTTCGTGAGATTGCCGGCTGACGTTGTAAGACAGCAGCGCGTAGACGCCTGCGGCTGCAAGAATCAGCGCAACAACGGCGAAAATTGTCAGCAACACGAGAGCGAGGCGTTCCGTGCCGTATGCATCGCGAACTACTTCGGCCATCATTTGTGAGTCGCCGAGAGGAAGCGAAGGATCCAAGCGAGAAACAGCTTGTCTTACGGAATCGAGCAACTGAGAAGGGGTTTGCGGGGAGCGAACGACGAGTCTCATACTCCGCAGCGGAGTATTGCTTTGAGCGAGGGGGAGATAAATCTCCGGGAGAACGGACATGCCCCATTCGCGAGCCTGCCGCGTGTCGTGAAACACGCCGACGATGGTGATCCAGGGGGGCGGGGAAGTTGCCAAAGGCGAAGTTGGGGAACCGGCAGCGATGCGCTCGGAATATTGCGTTCCCATCGCGATGTGCTTGCCGATTGCAGATTCGTTCGGCCAGAAGCGCCTGGCAAGCGTTTCGTTGACGACGGCGACGAGTTGGCGGCCTTCGCGATCATCGTCGGTGAAGAATCTGCCGCTCACCAAAGGAATTTGCAGCGCGCGGAAGTAGCCAGGAGTCGCAAAGCGGCAAGCGCCGCCGCCCACGGAATCGCTGGCGTCTGCGGCGCGGCCTTCGATGTGAAAATCCTGCCGGTCCAGCCGGTCGGCGATCGGCAGAGAGGAGACAACGCCGGCGGCTTCGACGCCGGGCATTGTGGAAATGGATTGCTGAAGTTGCTGATAGAAGGAAAACGTCTGAGGGATTCCGGGATACGAGATTTCAGGCAAGGAAATGCTGGCTTCAAGCAATTTGTCGGGATTGAAGCCGAGATCTGAGTTAGAGAGGCGGCGATAACTCTGCACCATCAGGCTGGCGGAGGCCAGCACCACGAGGGCGAGACTGACTTGGGTAACGACGAGAACACGACGCCACCATTGGCCGCGAGGAGAGGATCCGGCGCGGCCGCCTTCCTTCAGCGTGTCGGTAAGGGAGGTTTTGGACGCCTGAATTGCCGGCGCGATTCCGTAAAAGAGCCCAACGAGGACAGAAAGGGCGGTCACAAAAAGAAATGCAGAAGAGTCGAACTCAAATTCGCGCGATTCGGTGGAGATATAGTCGACGACGAAACGCCGGATCAGCGGAAGGCTCTGTTGGGCGATCAGCAGACCCAGGGCGCCAGAGGCGACCGCAAGTAGAACGCTTTCCGTGAGGAATTGGCGGATGATTCGGATACGGCTGCCACCGAGGGCGAGGCGGATGGCGACTTCGCGGCGGCGCGCGGTGATACGGGCTAAGAGAATGTTGGTTACGTTGGCGCAAGTGATGATCAGGAGAAAAGCGATGGCGGCAAGCAAAACGAACACCGCATCTCGGAGAGAACTGGTCACATACCTGATGACGTCGTCCGTCCAGAGGCGCAGGCTGGCGTATTCCGGCACTTGACCGCCGTAGCGCTGTTCCCATTGCCGAGCGATGACGGCCAGCTTTGCATCCACCTGTTTTTGAGAGACGCCTTTTTTGAGTATGGCTGTCACCCAGTAGGCGCGGCGAGAGCGGTTGGTCTCATTCGGATCGAGTCGAAGCGGAATCCAGAGCTGTGTCCCCCACATCAGAAAGTAAGGCGGCATGACGCCGATGATGGAGTAGTTGTCTCCATTCATGCGGATCTGGCGGCTGAGAATGTTTGGATCGCTTTGATAGCGGCGCTGCCAAAGGACATAGCTGATAAGCACAACTTTAGGGCTGCCGGGTGCGTCTTCACCGGGAAGAAAGGAACGGCCAAGAAGCGGCGGAACGCCGAGGTTACGGATGGCGTCGGCGGAAACGGCTGTGACGTCGAGCGATTCGGGATGGCCGTTGTCGGTGAGATTGAACATGATGTGCTGGAGGACCGAAGTGCTTTCGAAAATGTCGGCCAGTTGACTGAGATCGCGGTACTCCGGGAGAGAGAAAAACCAGGAACGAGTCTGCTGGCGATTGAAGCTGGCAAGGACAGCGACCCAGCGGCCGCTGCTTTCGAAGTCGTAGGGAAAAACGAGGGCGGCTCGCCAAACGCTATAGAGAGCAGTGCCGGCCCCGATGCCAAGAGCCAGCACGAGAATGCAGAGGAGAGTGACGCTACGCTGTTTGAGAAGTGCCCGTGCACCTACGCGAATGTCCTGCAGGAAAGATTCAAGAACCGGAAAGCTAAGGCGGTCACGGTAGAGTTCTTTGGTTTGTTCGAGGCCGCCGAGTTTAAGGAGCGCCTGGCGGCGCGCTTCTTGCGGGCTCACGCCGGCGTGCAAGTTGTCTCGGATGTGCATTTGGAGATGGCTTTGCAGTTCTTCGGACAACTGCCGTTCGCGCCCATCTTTGCGAAAAAATCCAGCGAAGCGCAGAAACCAGGCGCGTAGCCGTCTCATCTAGGACCCCTTTTCTGCCGCAGCGAAGCGGGTTTCCCTAGCATCGCGAGTTCACTCATAACGGAGAGCCACCATGGGATCGACGCGCATGGCGCGCCGGACCGGAATAAAGCTAGCTGCGAGTGCGACCAAAATCACGCTGAGCAGCGCGCCCGCGAAGGAAAGGAAATCTCCGGGTAGAACGCCGAAGAGCATGGAACGCATTAGCTTGGCGCCAGCGACAGCCAAGGGGAGGCCAACGAAAATTCCCGCAGCGCCGATGAGCAAGCTTTCGCGCAAGACCATCCAGAGCACCTGGCGCCGCTGCGCGCCGAGGGCCATACGCACACCAATTTCCGGAGTGCGGCGGCCAACACGGTAGGCAAGGGTGCCGTAGAGACCGGTGGCTACGAGCAAAGCCGCAATCACGCCGAAAAAGATGGAGAGGCGAGCGAAGAGACGAGCCTCGGAGTAAGATTCGTCAAATTGGGCACGCTGAGTCATGGGCTTCTGCATGGGAAGATTGGGATCGAGGTCGTGCAGAACATTGCGGACGCTGGGGATGAGAGCTTCGGGATTGCCGCGGGTGCGCAACTCGACTTGCATGTTGGGGATCGAGGCGTGTTGCGCNGTAGGGGAAGTAAAGAGTGGGCTTCGTTTTTTCGTCGACCCTCTTGTACTTGCTGTCGCCGATGACGCCGACGATGGTGAAGCTCTTTTCTCGTTCTCCCACCGAATGGCCCAGCGCATCTCCCTTGGGGAAAAAGCGTTTCGAGAAGGTTTCGTTGACGAGAACCACCTTGGGCGCGGAGCGGCTGTCGGCGTCCGTGATGTCGCGGCCGCGGAGAATGGGGATGCCGAGCGTGTGACAGAAGTCGGGGCCGCCGNTCGCGCTCATGCCCATTTCAGAAAAAGGCCCTTGGGGCTTCACGCCGTCGATGGCCCAAAGACTATTCCAGCCCCAGCCGGAGCCTGGGCGGTGCGAGATCAGCGTAGCGGACTCAACGCCGGGCACCACACGCACGCGGGCGAGCAGACTTTGGTAAAAATGGTCCTTTTCCTCTTCGCTGTGCACGGAGAAGGGACTCGTGCCGAACACGAGGAGCCCATCCACGCGAAGGCCCAAAGGCAAGGTCTGATAGTTGCGTAGAGAATGCACGAGCAGTCCCGAGCCAACCAGCAAAATGAGGCATAAAGCCATCTGCGAGGCGACGACAACTTTTCCTGACCAGGAGCTCTTCCGGTCGCGGTAGGCGGTCGCGTTGGAGGTCTTGAGCGTAAGCCCGGCGGGAACGCTGACAGCGCTACGAAGCGGGGCCAGCGCGAAGACAATGGCGCACGCGACCGAGATTGCCAAGGTGAAGAGCAAAACGCGCGAATCGAGTACAAAGGGAATTTCAACGCCGGACCAGGCGGCGAGCGCCTTACTTCCGGAAATCGCAAACATCCAACCCAACGCAGCGCCACCGCCAACCAGGAGGAAGCTTTCCGTCAACATCTGGCGCAAAAGGCGGCCGCGGCCAGCGCCGAGAGCCATGCGCAGAGAAAATTCGCGGGCGCGAGTGGAGTT
>OCOJ01041982.1_pt1 | contig 14618 bp, 10 predicted proteins | sample 1539251 | NCBI WGS metagenome assembly OCOJ01 (sample SAMN01911457, study PRJEB22624) | soil metagenome | biome: Soil | place: Malaysia | collected 2012-04-30 | depth RA_metagenome m | reverse complement strand
CCCGGCGCTACCACGGCCTGCTGGTGGCCGCGCTGCATCCGCCGGTGGGCCGCACGCTGCTGGTCTCCAACATTGACGCGACGGCGGAATACCTGGACGACCACTTTCCGCTCACCCCGCAGCGCTGGTGGAATGCCGGGCGTGCTTCTGTGGCCACAGAAGGCGGCCAGAAACACATCGAACGCTTCCGGCTGGAAGGCACCACGCCCGTGTGGACCTTTGCGCTGGCCGATGCCCTCCTGGAGAAGCGCGTATGGATGCCGCAGGGTGAAAATACCACTTACGTGGTGTACACGCTGGTACGCGCCAGCGCTTCTTTGCGCCTGGCGCTGAAGGCGCTGGTGAACTATCGGGACTACCACTCCAGCACGCACGCCGGCGATTGGTGGATGAAGGTGGAAACGGTGCCCCGCGGCTTGCAGGTGACCGCGTTCGATGGCGCAACTCCCTTTTACCTGCTAAGTACGCGAAGCGCCGCGGAGCCGGCCCACGACTGGTACCGGAACTTCGACCTGCCCGCGGAGCGCCAGCGCGGCTTGGACGACCACGAAGATCACCTGCATGCCGGCAGCTTCCGCGCCACGCTGAACGCCGGAGAATCCGTCGCCCTGGTACTGAGCACGCGGCCCGACCCGGTGCTCGATCCCACGAAAGCGTATGCGGAAAACGCCGGCCACCAGAACGACCTGCTGGAGCGCTGGTCCGCGGCCGCCGGGACGGGCCGGTCCCGTGCGGCCACCGCTGCGCCGGAATGGATCCGCCAGCTTGTGCTCGCTGCAGACCAGTTTGTGGCCGTGCGTCCGCTGGCGGACAATCCCGAGGCAAAAACCGTGCTGGCCGGCTTCCCATGGTTCACGGATTGGGGCCGCGACACCATGATCGCCCTGCCCGGGCTGACGCTCGCCACGGGGCGGCCAGAAATTGCGCGGAGCATCCTGCGCACCTTTGCGCGATTTGTAGATGGGGGCATGCTGCCCAATTATTTCCCCGACGCCGGCACCGCGCCGGAATACAACACGGTAGACGCGACGCTCTGGTTCTTCGAAGCCGCGCGGCAGTATTACGCGACCACTGAAGACGCGCCTTTTCTGCGCGATCTCTTTCCCGTGCTGGAAGGAATCGCGCAGCGGCACCGGCAAGGCACCCGCCACCGCATCCAAGTGGACCCGGCCGATGGCCTGCTCTATGCGGGCGAAGCGGGCGTGCAGCTCACCTGGATGGACGCCCGAGTGGGCGACCGCGTGATCACTCCGCGCATCGGCAAACCGGTGGAGATCAACGCGCTGTGGTACAACGCGCTGCTCACCCTGGCGGACTTCGCCACGGCGCTCGGACACGACGCCGCCGACTGGCATGCGCAGGCGGGCCAGGTGCGCGCGAGCTTCCAGCGCTTCTGGAACGCGGCAGCCGGATGCTGCTTCGATGTGATTGACGGCCCGCAGGGCAATGAATCGCAGGTTCGGCCGAATCAGATTTTTGCTGTTTCACTGCCGCAATCGCCGCTAACCGCGGAACAACAGGCCGCCGTGGTGGAAATGTGCGCCCAGCGACTGCTTACTTCCTTTGGGCTGCGCAGTCTGGCGCCGGGCGAATCAGGCTACGGCGGGCGGTATGAAGGCGGCCCGGCGGAGCGCGACGCGCTCTACCACCAGGGAACCGCGTGGGGCTGGCTGCTGGGACCGTTTGTGCTGGCCTGGCTGCGGGTGCACGGAGATGGGCAGCGCGCGTTCGAGTTTCTCGCCCCCACCGAACACCACGTGCGCAGCGGCTGCGTGGGCAGCATCAGCGAAATCTTCGACGGCGATCCCCCGTTTGCTCCGCGCGGATGCTTTGCGCAGGCCTGGAGCGTGGCGGAAGTCCTGCGTGCCTGGTCGGAGATTGCCCGGAGCAGGAAGGCGAACGACAATCGCTGAGCAACTGCGCTTTACTACGGGAGACAGGCTGGCAGCCTGTGCTACCGGCGCTCCCAGGCGAGACGCAGACCCAGCGCGATCAGCAGGCTACCGGTGATCCCTTCGAGCCAGCGGCGGACACGCGACCGCGTCAGCACGCCGCGCAGAGTGCTCAGGAACCATGCATATATCATCAGCCAGACCAACCCCATGGTGATGTGGATACTGGCCAGGCCAAGCGACTTGAGCAGCACCGGGTCGGACGGCGCGATGAACTGCGGAAGAAACGTCAGATAGAAAATGGCCACTTTGGGGTTGAACACATTGGTGAGAACCCCCTGGCGGAAGGAGCGCAGCAGCAGCGAACGCTGTGCCCGGAGGTCTGCGTCAACCCCTGCTACGTTCACGTCCGCCAAAGGCTGACTCCCTGCCCCGCGAAGTGTTTGCACGCCGAGATACACCAGGTAGCCCGCTCCCACGGCCTTCACAACCGTGTACGCGAGCGCGGAGACTCGAAGAATCGCGGAAAGGCCGAGTGCGGACGCGGTGGCATGGACGCACAGCCCCAGACAAATCCCCAAGGATGTGAAGAACGCAGGCCGGTGGCCGTCCAGCAAGCTGCTGCGCGCCACCAGCGCCATGTCCGCGCCGGGCAGAATGGTCAAAAGCGCGGCCACGCCGATGAACGTCCAGAGCGATGGAGTCATGCTTTCCCTCTGTGCTTGGATGCACCAGCGTGTCAGTGGTCAGCCCGCAAGAGTGCCCCGGTCCGTAAGCGAGTAGAACACCGGAACCATCAGCAGGGTGATAAATGTGGAGAGCGTCAGCCCGCCGATCACCGCCAGCGCCAGCGGTTTCTGCAGCTCCGCGCCGGAGCCGATGCCCAGCGCCAGCGGCAGCAGGCCGAAGATGGTGCACAGCGTGGTCATCAGGATGGGACGCAGGCGGATGGTGCCCGCGGTGACCAGCGCATCTTCGAGCGGCAGGCCCTGCTCTTCGCGCAATTGCATCACGTACTGCAACAGGATGATCCCGTTCTTCACCACCAAGCCGACCATCAGGATGATACCCATGAACGACGAGACATTGAGCGCGGTACGCGTGGCCCACAGCGCCAGGAACACACCGAACAGGGAGAGCGGGGCGGCGGAAAGGACCAGGAATGCGGGCCGGTACCGGCGGAATTGGGCTACGAGCACCGTAAACACCGCGGCCACAGCCAGAGCGAGCACGGCCAGCAGGCTGCGGAATGCTTCCTGCTGGCTCTCATACTGGCCGCCGATTTCATAGGTGATCCCCACGGGGAACTTCGTCCCGTTGAGAACGCGCTGCACGTCGCGGATGGCGCTGCCCAGGTCGCGGTTTTCCAGCCGCCCGGTGAGCACCACCATCAGCCGCTGGTTTTCGCGCAGCAACTGGCTCTGGCTGTGCGCCTGCTCGATGGAGGCCAGACCGGAGAGCGGCACAATCTGTTTGGCCGGAGTGACGATCGGAAACTGGCGCACGTTGGTGTCGTTAAAGCGGAACGCATTGGGATAGCGCACGCGGATGCCCACGGTGCGGTCACCCTGGCGCAAAAAGGTGGAAGTAGCTCCCAGCAGTCCCGCTTCCGCCTGCTGGGACACTTGTTCGATGGTCATTCCCAGCCGGCCCGCAGCCACCGGGTCCACGTGGATGACGATCTCGGGATTGCCTTTCTGCACGCCCTTGAAATCCACCAATCCGGGGACGTTCTTCTTGTCCTGCAGCTTGTCCCCGATTTCGTCCGCAATGGCCTCGAGTTGTGCCGGATCGTTGCCGAAAAGCTTCACTTCCACCGGCTCCGGCGAACCCTGCAAATCGCCCAGCATGTCCTGGAGAATCTGGGTGAACTCGATTTCCATGCCGGGCACGGAGGCCTCAATCTGGTGGCGAAGCGCAGAAATGGTTTCGTCAATACCGCGTTTGCGCTTGGAGCGCGGCTTCAATTTGACCAGGATGTCGCCCTTGTTCTGTTGGGTGGCAAAGAGGCCCATCTCCGCTCCGGTCCGGCGGGAAAACGACGCGACTTCTTCCGTCTTCGCCACCAGCGCTTCAATCTGGCGGACCAACCGGTCAGTTTCCGAAAGCGAAGTGCCGGGCGGGGTCAGGTAATCGATCACGAAGCCGCCCTCGTCCATTTCCGGCAGGAAGCCGGTTTGCAGCCGCGTGAAGACGAACATTCCGAGCAGGACAAGTACGACGGCGGCCAGTCCCACCAGACGGCGACTCCCGAGCGCCCAGCGCAGCGCGCGTCCATACAACCGGTTCAGGGGATCCATGAAGGAGGCGGCGCCATGCCGGTAACTCTCCGAAGAAAGAAAGCGTTCAGAGAGCAACGGGATCAGCGTGACCGCGAAAAACAGGGAGAGCAGCACAGAAGCGGCCAGCGTGATGCTGAGCGCGGAGAAGAAATCCCCGACGATTCCGGTGAGCAGGCCCAGGGGGAGAAACACCACCACGGTGGTGAGCGTGGAGCCGACCACCGGGCCGAACAGTTCCTGCGTGCCGATTTCCGCGGCGCGCTCCGGCGGCTCTCCGCGGCCCAGATGCCGGTAAATGTTTTCGAGAATGACCACCGCATCATCAATCACCAGCCCGATGGAGACGGCCAGACCGCCCAGGGACATCAGGTTCAGCGTGCCGCGGAGCAGGTAGACGAAAAAGAATGTGCTGACGACCGTCACCGGCAGGGTGACCGCAGCCACAAGCGTGGTCTTCGCCTCGCGCAGGAAAATGTAGAGAATCAACGCGGCCAGCAACCCGCCCAGCAGAATCGCGTCGCGCACGCTGCCGATGGATTCTTCCACGAATTGCGCCAGGTCGTAAACGATGCCCAGGTGCAACGTGGAAGGAATGGCCGTACCCGGATTGCGCGCGATATCGCGCACCTGCCGCGCGATCTCCAGGATGTTGCCGCCGATCTGCCGCGCGATATTGATGAGCGCGGCGGGACGGCCGTTGCCGGTCACCAGAGTCAGGCGGTCCTCGGTCCCTTCACGGACCTCCGCCACGTCGCGCAGCCGCACCGGAACATTGTTCTCCACGGCCACCACGGTATTGCGGATCTGGTCCAGGTCCGCGAAGAGCCCGGAGGTAACCACCAGATACTGCGAGTAGTCCTTATCCAGCCGGCCCACGGAGTTCACCTGGTTGGTGGCTCTCAGCCTGTCCGCGATATCCGTGAGTGCCAGGCGGTGGGCCAGCGCGCGCTGCGGGTCCACGATCACGGAGATTTCGCGCGTGTCTGTGGCCTGGACCTCCACGCGGCTCACCCCGGGAACGCGCGTAAACGTAGGCCGCAGGTTGTAGTACGCGTAATCGCGCAACTCCGCGCCAGGGGCATTGCCGGAAAGGATGAGGCTGAGGATCGGAAAGACCGCGGGGGTCACGCGCTCGACGGCGATTACAGTCTCAGGCGGCATCTCGCCGCGCACTTCGCTCACGCGCGCCTGCACCAGTTGCAGGGCATACTGCATGTCCATCTCCGGGGAGAACAAGATGGAGATCTCGCTGGCCCCGCGGATGGTCTTCGAACGCACGCGGCGCACCCCCAGCACCGTGCTCACAGATTCCTCGATGGGGCGAGTGACCGTCAGCAGCACGTTTTCCTGCGGCTGGTCCCCGGCATGGACCAGCACCAGGATGCGTGGAAACGCCAGCTCCGGATAGATGTTGCTCGGCAGGCGGAAAAGCGCCACCAGTCCGGCAGCTACCAGAAAGGCTGAGAACAGCCAGACGGCGTGGCTATTGCGCTGCGCGGCGCGCACGATGTTCATGGATGGACTTTTACCTTCGCGCCGTCGGGCAGGCCATAGCCGCCGCCCAGCACCACGGTATCTCCGGGCTTCACCTCCCCGGAGATCTCCACGCGCTCCGGCGTTTCGATGCCCAGCGTGACGGGAATTTCGTGGACCGCCTCACCTTCCACCCGGTACACCAGCGTCTTGCCCTCTTCGTCGCGGTACACCGCCTTCCGCGGGACAACCAGGGCGGACTCGTGAGTTTCCAGCGGAAGCACCGCGGAGAGGTACATTCCGTAACGCAGCTTTCCGCCGGGATTCGCCATCTGGATGCGCACCAGGCCGATGTTGGTGGCCGGATCCACAGCCGGTGAGATCGCCACCACCTGACCCGAAAATCGCAGGTCCGGGAATGCGTCCGAAGAGATTTCCAGCTTCTCTCCGGCATGGATGCGGCCCAGGTAATTCGCCGGCACATTGGCGAAGAGCTCGACGGTGGAAAGATTGGCCACCTGAAGAATGGGTTGCGCAGCCGTGCCGTCCACGGCTTCGCCCGCGCTCATCAGGCGTTTCACCACCGTGCCGTCGAGCGGAGCGGCCACTTCCGTGCGCGCGAGCTGCAAGCGGGCCAGGGCCACGGCCGCTTCCGCCTGGCGCACCGCCGCCTCGCTCACCTTTTGCTGGGTGCGCGCATCCTCCACTTCCTTGCGAGCGGAAATGCCCCGGCCGAACAGGGTCTCCTCGCGCTCCAAGGCCAGCCGCGCGTTCTCCGCCTGCGCCCGGGCCTGCTGCGCGGCGGCTTCCGCCTGCTGGAGCTGGTCGCGGTACGGCCGGTCGTCTATTTTCACCAGCACCTGGTCCTTATGCACCGCGTCCCCTTCCGCCACGCGGATTTCCGCGATGCGCCCAGCCACCAACGAGCTGACGCGCACATCGCGGTTGGGAGGAGCATTGATGGTGCCGTTCACGTTCAGCACGCTGGAGATCGGGGCGCGCTCGACTTTTGTCACGGTCACTTCGGCCACCGTTTCGGTCTTCCCCCCTTCCTCATCCGAAGCCGCGCCGCGTGAGCAGCCCGCCAGACACGCCAATGCGGCGATTGCCGCCAGCGCAGGCTGGCGAGCCGCGGCCGGAAATTGCATCCTGAATCTCTTCATCGTGGAGCCGCTCCTCCTCAATCCAGCGCCGAACCGGTGATTTCCTCGAGCGCCGCAAACGCAATCTGCAATGCCCCCAGGCTGTCCAGATAATTCTTCTCGATTTCCTGCACGCTGCGCTGGGCTTCGAGGACGGTGAGCAAATTGGCTTTGCCCGCGCGGTAGCTCTCCTCGGCCTGCTGCTCGACCCGCTCCGCCGCCGGGCGCAGCGTGTCGCGGTAGAGCCCGACCTCAGCGCGGCGCGCGTCCCATTCGTAATACGCCGCCTGCACGTCTCCGGAAACAGTACGGCGCAGCGCCGCGGACTGCAATTCCAGGAAGCGCTGCTGCGCCGAGGATTGCTGCAATTCTCCCTGGTTGCGGGTGAAAACCGGCAGGTTCATCACCAGGCCCTCGTGGTGGCCGGCGCGAAAATCCGGCGCGGCGTTGAATACCCCGCCAACCACCACGCCCAAATCGGGCACGCGCTCGGAGCGCAGCAATGCTTCGCGGGCCTTTTCCACGTGCAACTCCTGGGAAAGATGTGCAAGCTCGGAGTTGGACTGGTAAGCCCGGCTCACCAGATCCGCGAGCGGAGGCGCCGGCGGCGCATCTTCCAGCCGCGTCAGCGGCTTCCACGCAGTGTCTGGAGGTTCATTCAGCAGCGCGCTCAGGCGCTCCTGGCCGACCGTTTCCTGCTGCCGGGCGACGCGCAATTCCACCTCTGCTCGCGCCACTTCGAGCTGCACCTGATTCACCTCCAGTTGCGCCACGTCGCCGGCCCGGAAGCGCTGCTGGGCGATATCGTACAGGCGCTGGGCCAGCTCGAGGACGCGCGCGCGCCGCGCCGTTTCGGCGGCCATCCCGGCTACGGTGAAATATGCGTCGCGCACGGAGCGGCGCACCTGGCGCTCGGCGGCGGCGATTTCCACGTCGGTCAGGGCCTGCTCCTGACGCGCTACATCCGTGCGCCGCCCGCGCTTTCCGCCCAGTTCGATCGGCTGAGTGAAAAACAGGACTTCATGCGGAGCGTCCCGGCTGGCCTCAAAATCCACGCTGGGGTTGGGAATCTGTTTGGCGATACGGATCCCCGCCAGCGCAAACGCCCGCCTCTGCCGTGCCGCCATCAAATCCAGGTTCTGGCGGGCAGCCATTTCCAGCGCCTCTTGCAGCGTGATCGGATGCTCGGGCGGCCGTGCCGGCTCCGGCGTCTGAGCCCAGACTATGGGCCACGCGCAGAGCAGTAGAAGCGCAGAAATAGCAGGCAGCTTCAATAATCCCCCCAGCCCTTCCCTCTCGAAACGCAGGAAACATAGAGGGTATGGATATGGAAGTCAACGAGGCGGTGGCGCGGCAGCTCAATAAGACGCGGCCGGGAGGGAAATGGTTCCAACGACTCTTGCCGGGGAGACGGCGATCGGTTCCGGTTCCGGAAAATGCCAGGGCCTGCCCCGACTGGGTCGGAGCGGGCCCTGGTTTTGGAACGCCTCAGAGGCTGGTCACGTTCTCGGCCTGCAAACCCTTGGGGCCTTTTTTGACCTCGAATTCCACGGCCTGACCTTCCGCGAGCGTCCGGTACCCTTCCGACTGAATGGCGGAATAATGTACGAAGACGTCTTCGCCGGTCTGACGGGTGATGAATCCGTAGCCCTTTGACGCGTTAAACCACTTCACCGTGCCTTGTTCTCTCACTGCGGTGTTTCCTTTTCTGTGTGTTAGTGGTTTGTGACTCGTGAACGCTTCCAGCCGTTGCCAACAAAAAAGGCCGCAGGTTTCCCCGCAGCCTNCGTTGAACGTATCCAAAAGGTCCCACAAGAACATCAAACCCACAAAAAGGCTACCAGAATTCCCGCCGGGCTTCCAAGGAAAAATCCGCCGAGGCGCGTCCGTGCGGCACATGTCCGGTTCTGCAACGCGGTTTCCCAGGAGCGAAACTACGCCCTCGCAGGGGAGACGGACCGAGCCCGTATCCTATGAAAAACCAAGCGGTTGCAGACACCACCCCTGGAAGGCCCTGTGCTCCTGCACAGCGTGGCGGAATGCCGGAAAGGCTGCGCCCGGCGCAGATTTCAGGGATAATGAGCACGCGACTGAATCCTTCTGTAGATGCTTCGCGTCCTATAACGGTGAACTCTCAGCGTATTCTGATTGCCGAAGACCAGCCGGACGTGAGCGAAGCGCTGCGGCTGCTGCTGAAAGGCGCGGGCTACAGCACCGAATGGGCCAATTCGCCGGGGCGGGTGCTGGAGGCTCTCTCGCGCGGTGCGTTTGACGCTGTCCTGCTGGATCTGAATTACACGCGGGACACCACCTCGGCCGCCGAGGGCTTCGAACTGATCCAAAGGCTGCGCGAACTGGACCCCACCCTGCCGCTCATTGCCATGACCGCATGGGGCAGCATCGAAATCGCTGTCGAGGCCATGCGCCGCGGCGCCGGGGACTTTGTGCAGAAACCCTGGGACAATTCGCGCCTGCTCTCCACGCTGGAAAAACAAATCCTGATCGGCCGCCAGGCGCGGCAGGAAAGCGAGCGCCTGCGCCGCGAACGCGCCGAGCACCAGGAAGCGCGGGAAATCCAGCAGAGCCTGCTTCCGAAGACGCTGCCCGAATTCGAAGGGCTGGAAGTGGCCGCGGACTGGCTGCCCGCCCGCGTGGTGGCCGGAGACTACTACGACGTGCTGAAGTTCAGCCCGGCGCGCGCCGCCCTGTGCATCGCGGACGTGTCCGGCAAGGGACTGCCCGCGGCCTTGCTGGTATCTTCCGTCCAGGCCGCGGTGCGCGCGTTTGCGCACGAGACGGTTTCGCCCGCCGCGTTGTGCATGCGCGTGAATGCCATCCTATGCAGCCATCACCTGGAAGGCCGCTTCGTCACCTTTTTCTTTGCCGTGGTGGACCGCGCGGGCGGCACGCTTTCTTATTCCAATGCCGGGCACAATGCGCCGGTGCTGGTGCGCGCGGACGGCTCCGTGGCCCGGCTGCGTGAGGGCGGGCCCATCCTGGGAGAATTTCCGGATGTGCCTTTCGAGCAGGCCACCGTACCCTTTGGCGCCGGGGACCGCCTGTTGCTGTTTACCGATGGCGTCTCAGAGGCGCATGGACCAGGCGACGTGGAATTCGGCGAGCGGCGCCTGGAAGCGCTGTTGCTGGAGGGCCGTGGAGAAACCGCCCCGACACTGCGGCGAAGAATCCTCAGCGCCGTCCACGAATTCCGCGACCGCCCCCTGGAAGACGACGCTACCCTACTGCTGGTAGCGGGCCACTAGCGGGCGAGTTCATGCCTGGCAAGAGCCCTAAGAGGTTGTTGCACGTTCGTAGCCGGCGTCCCCCAACGGTTGAAGCCGCCCTGATTTTGGGCGGGTTGCGGCACGGCTGAAGCCGTGCCCCGGCGAGATCGGACTCTTTTTCAACAAGCAGCTAAGAATCTGGCCGCCTCTCCCACACCACTGACGGCTTGTGCTTGAATTGAATATGTTCTTCAGGGTACCTGGTGTAGACCACGGACATCTCATAGGCACGCTCGTCCAGGTCCGTGTAGTGCACCACAATGGTATTTTGGCCGCCTTCTGAGATCTGCTCGAACTGGGAGACGAAGTACAACGTATACCCGTTCTCAGCATTTCCAAAAACCAGCCTGGCCGGGGTGATTTCCATGTAGCAATCGGCATATTCCGGCGAGGAGCTCTGCCAGGTCCCCAGCAGATAGTCCGGGAGCGTCTTCCTGACGTTGGTGCCGCGCGCCAGCGTGATGACCAAAAGCACCAGCGGAATCAAAACGCCGATGCGCAGCAGGATTTCCTGCCGCCGTCTTCCCGGTTTTTCCGCGGGCTCCCGGACCGAGGCTTTTGGTCTCGTGTTGGCTGTGGCCTGCAGCGCTCGTCTGGGCGCAATGTTTTTCATCGCTCCGCTCCTGCCGGAACAGATTCCGCCCGCGCATACGCTGCGATCTGATTTGCTCCGTTTTCCTTTCGCAGAGCCCGTTTAAAAGCCTCCACCACTACAGGATCGAAATGCGATCCCGTCTCTTCGCGGATGATTTCCATTACCTTCGCGTGGGACATGCCGGGGCGGTAGGGCCGGTCGGAGGTGAGCGCGTCATAGCAATCCGCCAGCGCAAAAATCCGCGCGTTCAGGTGAATCGCCTCGCCGGAAAGGCCAAGAGGATATCCCGACCCGTTGAACCATTCGTGATGCTGCAGCACGATGGGAAGCACTTCCTGAAAACCGGGAATCGGCTCGAGAATCCGGGCGCCGATGCGCACGTGTTCCCGCATCATCTGCTGTTCTTCGGCGTTCAGGCGGTCCGGCTTATCCAGGATGCCCGCCGGAATTCCGATTTTTCCGATGTCGTGCAGCAGCCCGCCGCGGCGCAGGATTTCCAGCTCCTTTGCCGGCAGTCCCAGCGACTGGCCGATCTGTACCGCCAGGTTGGTGACGCGCTCGGAGTGGCCCGAGGTCCAGCCGGACTTTGCGTCAATGGCTCGTGCCAGCGCGGTCAGCGTCCCCAGGTGCAGGTCGCCCAGTTCCTGGATGAGGCGCGCGTTCGAGAGGGCCACAACCACCTGGTCCGCCACCTGACGGGCCTGGATAATCTGTTCATCACTCAGCGCCGGCATGGACGCGTGGCCCAAGGTGATCGCGCCCAGCACTTTCTCGCGCAGAACCAGCGGCAGCACGAGAAAGGCGTTCATTCCCTGCCGCGCCAGTGCGGCCGCGTAGAGGGGAATTTCCTTGCTGCCGTCGAGAAGCATGGCCTCCGGGCGCTCCAGTAACCGCGCCATTTCCTCCGGACCGAGCAGGGTCTCCGAGGTCTCTTTTTGGAGATCCGCTCCGGGCAGGCAAAAATACGTGGTCAGCTCGCGCACGTTCCGGGGATTGCCCAGGCTGACGCTGGCGCCATCCAGGGAGATGACCTGCGGCAGGCGCGCCAGAACCGTCCGGACGATCTTCTCCGTGTCCAGGGAGGAAAGAATGGCCCGGTCAATCTGGTTGATGGACTCGAGAGTCTGAAACTGCCGGCTCAGGCGATCCGCCATTTCATTGAAGGATCCAGCCAGGTCCTGGAACTCATCCCCGCTGTTCACTTCGATCGGCGGGCCGAAGTTAAACCCGGACATCCGCTGCGTGGCATCTTTCAGTTTTTCCAAAGGAACCAGATTGCGGCGAATCTGAATCAGGCTAAGCAGAGTTACCATCCAAACGGACAGCAGGATGATGCGCGGCACGGTATTTTCAAAGGGCGCGAGAAGCGCCAGTGTTTCCGAGCGCGGCTCGCCCATGACCACGGTCCATCGCGGGGCGGCAAACTCAGGCTTGAGAAAAATCTCCCATTGCTGGGTCAGATAGAGTTGGCTTCCTTGCGAGCCGAGCACCTCCGGGAGAATCGATGCCAGGGTTGCATCCGGCCGCCCGCGCTGCGAGACGGAGGTGGTGGAGGAACAGAACAGCGGGCGGTTCTGGGAGTCGAGGACGCAGGCATCCGCATGAGCTGGAAACGCCGCGGCTCCCCATACATAGCTGCTCTGGATCTCCGCCACCAGGTTTCCGTGCTCCGGGTGTTCTCGGTCCAGCCTGCGGGTCATAAAAATGTGGGAATCGGTCCCCTGGACCGCCACGGTAATGGCGGAGTGGCCCGCGTCCACCCAGGCTGCCTCGTTCGCCGAAAGAGCAGGCCACGGGCTCACCGTTCCCAAAACCGGCTGGATGGCTCCGGAAGGCTCCACCAACTCGGCGCCCACCAGACGCTCCCGCAGCGCCGGTGACAGCGCGGATGCGCCCGCCGGCAGCGAGACGGCCCCTTTGGCGCGGGAACCGTGCGCCACCACCCCCAGTTCTGCCTCAATCAGAGCCAGCCGTTCGTAGATGCTCATTCCTTCGGCGCGCGTGGCCTGCAGCAGCCGTGCTTCGCTTTCCCGGATCAGTTGCTCGCTGACCTGGCGGATGGAGAATATCGCCAGCATCCCAAACGGGAATAGCGCGCACAGAATGAACTGAAAGAAAATCCGCCGCGCCACCTTGCTGCGAAGAAATGCGGAGTCAATTCTCATGTGGTTGCGGTGCCTCAGTACGTCGATGCCAGGCCTAGGAAGGCGCCGTCGTTGGCGCGGAGGATGTCGTCCTGGCTGTCCTTCGCGGTGATGGGCGGAACGCTCTTGCCGTCCTTACCCATGCTGTACAGGTCGTAGTCCGTGTTGAGCGGCACCAGGAAGCGGTCTTTGCGCATCTTTCCCTTGCCTTTGGTGGTGGCAAAGTTCAGGTACTGGTAGGGGCGGCCCCAGGGATCCAAGAGCGTGTCCCGGCCGATGTCCGCGAGGGTAAGTGGGAGGCTTCCCGTTTCGATCTGGTACTGGGTGATCTCCGTCTCCAGCTCCCGGATGTCCGCGACCGCCGCGGCCACCCGGGCATCGTCTATCGCCGCCTGCAGCGAGGGCACGGCCATCGCTGAAATCGTCATGATGATGGCCATGACGATGAGCATCTCGACGAGCGTAAACCCTCGCGCCGCTGCGGGGCCATTGCTGCGCCGCGCATCGCCTTCGAGGGCACTGCTCCTTCGCGCCGGATTGACCTGTTGCATCCTTCGCTGCCCGCGCTGCGGAAGCAAACCTGGGAGCGTTCGGCTGGGTCGCGAGAACTTCGGCTAATCTCCTGGGCTGGGAGCTGGGATTCAATCGCCGCTGCGTCGTTTCAATCCGAAAGGAAGCGATCCGGCGATTCCGGCCTGCCCCACGTTTACCCGCAGATTCTGGACAACTTAGCGTGTTCCCACAATGGTACCCAGGGGCGGTTCCAGACTGGTACCTTCGGCCAGTGGCTGCGGACAAATTTCCACCTCCAAGAAATTGGCGCGAGGTCTCTGCCTAGCCATAACTAGTTCTTCATAGCTAGGATGGCTTCTATCCTTGCGCTCGGGAGCATAGTTCTCATTGCTGTCTCTTCTCGCCACTCGCCACTCGCCACGCGCCACTGGTCACTCGCCACTGTGCAGCCACATCTCGTCGTATACTGGTAGCAGGCGGGTGAGCTGGACGGCCGCTGGTCCCGGTTCAGTGGGACTGGAGGAAAGTCCGGACTCCGCAGGACAGCGCGCCTGGTAACACCAGGGGGTTGGTAGCACAGCCAATCTTGGCTGTGCTCTCCGGCCACGGATAGTGCAACAGAGAGCAGACCGCCGGCGCTTCCCACCTGTGAGCGGCCAGAGGCAAAACCTCTGGCTGCTGCCGAGTCGTGGGAAGCGTCCGGTAAGGGTGAAACGGTGGGGTAAGAGCCCACCGCCCTGATGGTGACATCGGGGGCACGGTAAACCCCGCGCGGAGCAAGGCCAAATAGGAGGGGAGGATCGGTCCGATCCATTGACCCTGACGAGTGCCAGTGGCACTCCGAAGGGCCCGTTCTTTAGATCAGTTCCCCTGGTCTGAAGAGGCGTCAACCCTCGGGTAGGCCGCAGGAGCCACGCAGCAATGCGCGGCCCAGAGGAATGGCCGTCCAGTTCCGATTCGTCGGGACGGACAGAATCCGGCTTATAGGCTCACTCGCTGATTTTATTAGACTTGGAAGATTTTTCTGCCTGACTGTCACCAAATTGTCACCATGTTTAGCGGGTTTTTGGGTCCCTCTTTCACGTCCCAAATCCGCTATCGCTTCCCTGAATGCGGCCCTCTTTCGGCAAAGGGCTAGGTGCCGCTCCAGCATCTCGACGGTGATCCCGGCGACCCGCGCGACGTTGTACGGATTCACGCCACGCGCGAGCATGTCCACGCAGAATGTATCCCGGAATCGGTGAGGGTGCGCGGCGGGGAGGCCCGCGTCAGCCCATCTTTTCCGGGTGGTTA
>OCOJ01038171.1_pt1 | contig 14631 bp, 14 predicted proteins | sample 1539251 | NCBI WGS metagenome assembly OCOJ01 (sample SAMN01911457, study PRJEB22624) | soil metagenome | biome: Soil | place: Malaysia | collected 2012-04-30 | depth RA_metagenome m | reverse complement strand
AGTATCATGATTATGAATGGCAGTAGAGTCGTTTGCAAGGAAGCAATGATGACTGCCACGTAGTCTTTCCAAGTTAGATTCGCGATCTTTTCCCGTTCTTCTTTCTCTTCAGTCATGAGGACCTTCTCGTTCCACGTTCAGCTCTTTGCCCTAGATATAACGTAGTGATAGCTATTCCTACCAAACCTATTGTGGCATAAAGCGACAAGGCTGTCAGATCAGANCGATGGGGAGTATTTGAGGAAGAATGCTGTATCCAAACGAAATTGCCAATAGACAGCCAGCCACTGGAAGAAACGCCCGATGAAATCTGCCTATGGAGACACCCAAGGAAGTGCTCACGGTCTCTCTTCCTCCAATCCTTAGATTCTGAGCGACCCTATGATATTGATTAAGAGAGGAAATTCCTTCTGCGAAAATCAATGCGATTGCTATGTGAATGGAGAAGATTTCAGGCGACTGGCTCATCGCTAGCTCTGTCCCCAAGACAGCTAGAAAGGTGATGTAAGCAGCCACATAGTTCAGAAATATGACAGCGAGGATTGCGGCGATTAAGCTCACTGAGAATAGGAATGTGGCGATTGTGAGATATGCGTTTCCCGATGCGCCTAGGAAAGCACCACGAAGGAACAGAATAGGAAAAGTGATGAGGAGCACAAAAAGCCCTAAGCGTGTCGCCTGAAGTTGATTGCCGGATCGTGATCCTCTCAATGTCGAAGGGGACGCTCCTCTATCGTTGAGACTGCCGCACGTATAGATCGGTCAGAAGGGACTTCAATCACCTTCACCTCTGCGTTTCTGAGTCGTTGTAAGATGGCGCGTCGTTGAAGGGAATGCAGCAGTGTCGCAACCCTCAGAACTTGATCTCCCTCTCCCTTTTCCGGGATTGTTGGAACTCGTGTTATCACTGTTATCCGGTCACGCTTCGCCCTTATTTCGAGCACAGTTCTTGAAATTGCATCAGAGGATAGAGCGGATACGAGCAGGATTTCGCATCGCGGGAGTTCCTCGAGCAGACGAAATAAGTATGTAGAAGGTTCGCCAGTCCCCCCTGGCTCTGCGGTAATGAGTTTGTCGAGGACCTTGAGGAGTTGCCTGCGCCCGCTCTCTATCTGAATGTGCGAAGTACTTTCTCCCACAACGACAAGACCGAGACGGTTTCTGGTTCTAAGTAGGTACGTTGCGATAGATGCTGCCGTTCGTACCGTCCATCTCAACGCTGCAAGGTGAGCAGTCGTGAGGTCAACGAACAGGTAAATGTTTGTAACATGCTCCCTTTCATATTCGTTGGACAGCAATGAATCAGTGCGAGCAGATGCTTTCCAATTAATCCTTCGAAGCTCATCTCCGGGCACGTAGTCTCGTATCCCGAAGAACTCGGTCCCAACACCTACGCTACTCGATCTGAATGTCCCAATCTCAGGCTGAGCGCTGCGCGACTGAAGTGAAAAGTCCGACAGGTCTTCGATGGGTGGAATAACGGAGAGGTAGACATCAATACCTCGGGTTACGATGCGTTCTCGAAGACCAAACTCGTCGACAGACCAAAAGGTTGCTGCAGGAATCACATAGTGACCTCTGAAATCTGCTCTTATGATATCGCGAACATTGGTGACAGACTTGGATGTGGCAAAAGCAAGATATTTTGCTCCCCCCTCTTCGATCTCTAGACCTGCTGGGAATTCTTCTGAGGCCTCAACTAGGACCGGGGCAGAGGACTCATTTCCTATTAGCGTATTCAGTTGGACCGGTTGCTCTTCTAAAGTTCTGTCACTCGACAGGCGCCTCTGTATAGTTACGGCGTCGCTAGGAGTAGACGTAAAAGCAATTGCTAGAATTAGGTAGGTGAATATGATTCCAGACACGATGACAAGTCGCTGGTCTTGGACAGCTATTCCTGCCCAAAAGAGGATAATGCCAATCTCAACGAGAAGGACGGCTCTACGTGTCCACGTGCTAAGTTGCGCGGGGAGTCTTCGTTTCATCAAGTATTCCTTTCACTATTTCCTCAGCTTTGGTCCCTGCCAGCCATGTCCCGCTCTTAAGCAGGAGTCGGTGGGATAATGCCGAAACGGCTACAGCCTTCACATCTTCAGGGACAACGAAGTCTCTTCCTGACAAAGCAGCTCTTGCCCTCGACAAATGCAGAATCGCTAGTGACCCTCTCGGACTTGAGCCCAACCCAACCAATGAATGACTTCTGGTTTTCTGGACAATGTCGACAGCGTACTCTTTGATTGTTTCGTCGACGTGAACCTTTTCGGTAACCTTCTGAGCCTCTAGAAAGACTTCGGGGGTCATCATGGGTTTGACGTGGTAATCATCGGTCTGAGAGGCCACCCGTCGACTTAGAATCTCAATTTCCTCCTGCTTGTTGGGATAACCAATGCTTAGTCGCATCATGAAGCGATCAATCTGTGCTTCCGGGAGAGGATAGGTCCCCTCGTACTCGATAGGGTTCTGTGTCGCAATTACTATGAATGGCCTCTGTAGCTGGTATGTGTCTCCTTCGATAGTGACTTGACGTTCCTGCATTCCTTCGAGCAAAGCCGACTGTGTCTTGGGCGGAGCTCTATTGATCTCATCCGCGAGAAGGATATTTGTGAAAATGGGCCCTTGCCTCAACCTGAATTGTCCATCCCTCCTGTCAAGAACATACGTGCCCGTAATGTCGGCAGGAAGAAGGTCTGGTGTAAACTGAATCCGTCTGAACTTGCACCCGAGAGATTGTGCAAAGAGCTTCGACATGAGGGTCTTCGCGAGGCCCGGGAAATCCTCGAATAGGATATGACCATTTGCTAGAAAACCAGTCAGTACTAATTCAAGCGCTTGCCGTTTCCCAACAATAACTGTAGATAGTTCGTTCAGAACTCCATCGCACACAAGTCGCAGATCGTCAAATTTCACTTCAGTTCACTTTCTGCTTTTTCAAGTATAGTAACGATTCTATTGAACTCAGCCAACATTCGCCCTCTCGGCATCAAGACCCGAACATCGTGATCAAATTCCTCAACGAATTGAACCAATTCCTGATCCTTCAACACCTTATTGACAAATTCCGGTTGTGACTTGGGAATCCTAGCTGCTGACAGGCCCCGGGCTGCCAGTGCCGCTTGGACGATTGTTTGTGCTGCTTCCCGCTGTAGAGCGCGCAAGCCTGATGGCCGCTGCAATCCTCGTCTGATTTTCTTGCTCAGAGCGGTTACCTCATCCTCCGTTATGGCAATGCCCTTGGTTTGAAACCTAGCTCCTTCCTGCCGCGTCTTGGGCAGAACGGTTGAGCCAATGTCGTACAATATGATTGCAATTGATGAGAGCAACATCAACCACCACAAGAGAGTGGCTAGATCACCTAAGGAGGTCATATAGTCACTCCCACATGCTGCTCGATCGATTTGCAGTATTGTGTAGCCGAGGTCGAGTGCACTTCAGAAATGGGGTGGAGACTGAACTTCGCCTCTTCGAAGAGCAGCGTCAACTTCCAGAACGGATCGGCGACTGAGGGCTCAAGGGGCTTGATCCTCGCAAAGGCATCTAGTGGAGTATCGGAGTCGGGTATTCGCACACCCTTAGTCTGCAGTGACCTCGTCGCGAGGTTGTAGCAGTGAATAACCACTTCGCGTGGGTTGCTTGCAGCCACTTCATTTGTTATTGGCCCAAGAGTTGGTTCGGCTGGGCCAATTCTATTTTCTTGGCGCATACGTACGAGCACCAACACTACAGCTAAACCTGAAGCTATGAGAATTATCGCGTTGAAGCCCGTGGAAAAATAGGGTGTGCTGTTCAGTGCATCTCGCATCTTGATAATGCTCTGTTGAAGGGATTCTGGTTGTCGCTGAATCTGAACCGCGGCTGTTTCACCTTGCTGTGTCGAAGCGCTCGATTGTAGAATAAGAGAACTCAGTGCAGGTCTTGGGGCATTGGCGGTTACGACTCCAATTCCTGAGCTTATGGCGACAATGATGATCATCAATAGAATAGCCTGTCGCTTGTGCTTCTTCACCCACTCCAGAAAATGGTATGTACTAACCAACGCGAAGAGAGCGAAGGGCACGTAGAAGCCAACCTCAGCCTGCCAAGACTGGCTACCCGCCCCCCTGATCTCAAGAATCTCAACCTCAGCAATAGTGGAGATAGCGATGAGCGCGAGCACCAGAACGCTCAGGGAAATCTTTTCAGTTAGACGTGCCATTGGACATCCCCCTCTTCATGCTCATGCTTCAAAAACATGGGCATCATCCTACCTTAATCATTGTTGGCCTGACGCCTCCCGAAAATGATTATGCGACGAAATAAAGTATTTCAAAAGACAAAACAAAAATCAAGCGCTATACAACCGTCCTGTATGTTCAAAGCGCTGTTACTTGCCGCAATCATACTCGTTTCCATTCCAGTGCAAACAACGGCGAGCCGGGTAGCAGACAACGTATCTGCGCTTTCAACAGCGTACAGCAGCCAGAGAAAGATCGTTCGCGATAGTAAGGGCGACCTGTTTGTGATTTACCTTAGGCCTGACGGAAATCTTTCGCAAGTCTACATGTCCGAGTCGATGGACGATGGGGCGACTTGGGAGGAAATTGGACGAGTGAGCGAAGGAGAGTTCAACTCGGTTCGATTGTCATTAGCGATTGATGCGGCAGATCGAGTTCACGTATTTTGGACCAAGTTCATTGAGGAGTATGGTCAGATCTTCCAGAGAATATACGACCGAGGCACATGGTCTGCTGAACAGCAAATAACATCAGCGGAAGGATACTCGGGATTTCCTTCTGTTGCGGTCGATTCAAAGGGTGTACTTCACTTGGTATGGTACGGCTTTGATGGCTCTACCTATCAGGTGTACTATTCACGCTCGGAGGGGGGCAATTGGTCGAAGCCAGTTAAGCTATCACAGGGGTTCCCTGACTCAGTCAATCCAACCATAGCTGTTGATTCAAAGGACAACTTGCATGTTGCATGGTACAAGAGTACAGGCAGGCAATACCAGATTTACTATGTCAGATGGGCGGGCAGTTGGAGCGACCAAGTCTCTTTGTCCCTTGGAACGACGGATTCCTTCAATCCTTCGTTGGCTGTAGATCCAAAAGACAATATTTACGTGGCATGGGAGAAGGTGGAAGGCCAGACATGGCAGATTTACTACTCCGTCTACCGGCAAGGTGAATGGTCCCCTCAGTATCCTCTAACCTCAGGCTCCCTTAGTTCTCAGAATCCCTCGGTGGGGACTGACCTTCTGGGAACTGTCTACGTTTTCTATGAGAAGACGGACGGACAAATCTACCTTCGAAAATACTCAGAAAGTTGGTCTGATGAGGTGGCACTGACTTCTTCGGGAATGAATACGTTTCCGAGCGTGCGTTGGAGTTACAACAACAACCCGTTCAACGGTGAGGGAGGCAAAATTGAATACGTTTGGACCTCTGAAGAGAATGGACAACTGAGCGTTAAGTATAGTAGTCTTCCAATCGCGCGAGCAGCGGAACTCCCCGCTACGAATCTGGTAGAGTTTGCGAGTGCTGGGGCCATAATTGTAGCGTTACTCGGTGTATCGGTGATTCTAGTGCTCTATCGGAGACGTAAAAAGCGGTAACAAGATTGGCTTTCAGGTTCTCCGAGTTTTCTCAGGAGGGGGGAGCGGTATTGGTGCTGCTAGTTGCAGGTCAAAGTGACAGGATACGAAATGGCCCGGTTGTCGTGCGGCGAGGGGCGGCTCCTTTTCGGCGCAGAGGTCTTTGACGTAGGGGCATCGCGTTCGGAATCTGCAACCTGAGGGGATGTTGACCGGGCTTGGAACATCACCGCTCAGAATGACTCTTTCTCTAGTTAACGATGGGTTAGGTATCGGGAGCGCCGAGATAAGTGCGTGAGTGTACGGATGTTCCGGCCTTCGGTAAATTATCTCCTTCTCGGCTGCCTCCATCAGGGCACCGAGGTACATCACACCAACGCGATTGCTCATATGTTCGATGACGCTGAGATTATGTGAAATGAACAGGTAGGTCAGGTTGTACTCCTTCTGTAGATCTGAGAGCAGATTCAGAATCTGAGCCTGCACCGACACATCCAAGAATGATGTTGGCTCATCCAAGATTATTAGTTCTGGATCCGTGGTCAACGCACGAGCTACGGCGATTCTTTGCCGTTGTCCTCCGCTGAATTCGTGCGGGAATCTGTAGAGGTGATCCTCGTTCAATCCGACTCTCTTGATCAGTTCTTTGGCTCTCTCTGTCGCCTCCTCGTCACTCGCGATTATTTTGTGATACTTCATAGGTTCAGTGAGGGCGCTCTTTATGGTCTGGCGTGGGTCCAGCGAAGCGTATGGATCTTGAAAGACAACTCCCAGCTTCCTTCTTACTCGCCTGAACGCGTCCCCCTTTAGCTTGATTATGTCCTGACCGCGGTAGATGATTTCCCCAGATGTGGGTTCGATGACTCGTAAAATGCACCTCCCGACCGTTGTTTTGCCCGATCCGGATTCTCCGACTAAGCCGAAGGTCTCTCCTTCGTTAATCTCGAAGCTGACGCCATCAATCGCTTTGACGTATCCTCTTGTTCTCCCCAGCAATCCCCCGGTTATCGGGAACCATTTTTTCAGGTTCTTGATTTCGAGCACACTTTGTGTCATGTCTTACCTTCACCGTACAGATGACACGCAACCCCGTGTCCTTTTCCTGCGTTCAGTAGTTCAGGTTTCTCGAGTTTACATTTCTCGAATGCGAAAGGGCAGCGCGGATGAAAACGACATCCTGATGGCGGATAAATCAGATCAGGCACCGAGCCGGGTATCGTTTCCAATCTTTCCAGGGGACGGTCAATCATTGGTATTGCGCGCATCAGCCCCTGAGTGTATGGATGAAGCGGGTTCGCGAAAAGCTCTTTGACGCCTGCCAATTCGACGACGTTCCCCGCATACATGACTGCCACCCGATCAGCAAGCTCGGCAACAACTCCTAGGTCATGGGTAATCAGAAGTGTAGACCCCAGAAAGTCCTTCTTCAGCTCACGGAGCAGTTGAAGAACTTGAGCTTGTATCGTCACATCGAGCGCTGTCGTGATCTCGTCTGCGATGAACAGGTCGGGATTTCTGGCAAGCGCCATGGCTATCATACAACGTTGGCGCATGCCCCCGGAAAGCTCGTGTGGGTATTCCTTCAATATCCTTTCCGCGTCTGGAAGGCGAACCGCACCCATGACATCGATGCTCAGTATCTTTGCTATTTTCTTCTGCATCGATTTGGAGAGTTTGCTTGTGTCTGTAACACCTTCGATCTTCTTTGCAGCGCCGTCCCGAACTAGGCGCTCCGGATTTAGAAGAAAAACCTCTTCGAGTTGCTCGCCGATTGTTAAGACAGGATTTAGAAAGGTCGTTGGGTCCTGGAACACCATCGCGATCTTGTTAATTCTGACCTCTCGCATTTCCTCTGGAGGAATCTTAAGAATATCTTCTCCTCCTAGGATGATTTCCCCATCAACTACTGAGGCATTTTCTGGGAGCAATCCAACAATGGTTAGTGCCGTCACAGATTTGCCGCAGCCAGATTCGCCGACTAGGCCGAGAGCCTCGCCCTTTCTAATAGCTAGGGTTATGCCGTCAAGGGCCTTCACTTCTCCAGCGTATGTGTGGAAGTTGACTCTCACATTCTTGAGGAACAACAGAGCTTCCTCTGCCGGCGGATTAGGCTGGGGTTCCGTTGAACTTCTACCTCCTGAGCCTTGGGTCGAGAATGTCTCTGATACCGTCACCCAACAGATTGAATCCCAAGGATATTATCAAGATGGCCAGGCCTGGAAAAGCAACGAGCCAAGGTGCTTGGAAAATATACGTCTGACCGTTGGCTATCAGTCGCCCCAATTCGGGATCAAGAGGGTTCACACCGAAACCGAGGAAGCTTAGAGCGCCGAAGGTCAGCAATACACCTCNAGAGGGTTCACACCGAAACCGAGGAAGCTTAGAGCGCCGAAGGTGAGCAGTACACCTCCCACGTCCAAGGTTGCCTGAACAATTATAGGGTATATCGTGTTAGGAATGAGATGCCTGAGGATTATTCGGAGTTTGCCGATCCCCAAGGCTCGAAGTGCCTCCACATACAGTCGCCCTTTTTCCGCAAGCACTTGTCCGCGGAGCAGACGTGTATAGCCAGACCATTGTACTATGACAACTGCAAGGATCACGTTCTGTACGCCTTTTCCAAGGACTGCCGCGATCGCCAACGCTAGGATAAGGAATGGAAATGAGAGAAAAATGTCGGTGATGCGCATCATGATCTCGTCCACCTTCCCACCCACAAATCCTGCCACGGCACCGAAGAGAACTCCAATTATTACACCCGAAATTACGATAATCAAAGCAGCTGAAATGTCAACCTGGACAGCAAGCAGCATTATCAGTAGAAGGTCGCGGCCGTAATCATCTGTGCCCAGCCAATGTTGAGAAGAAGGTGCCGCAAGACGACCCGGCGTGTTAAGGTCATGGACGACGTTCTGAGGGATTACGATAGGGGCAAGGATTGCAGTTGACAAGACGGCGACTGAAATCAAGCATCCGGTCAGAACTAGCCTGTTCTGCAGGAACAGGTGCCCCGCGAATTTCAGCTCTGAGATGAGGGGGGACCAATTCGATGGACGACTTGTTGCCAACAGCATTCCCTCAATACTTTATGCGGGGATCCAAGAACGCGTAGAGAATGTCCACTACAAGATTCGCGAGAACGAGAATCATGGCAGTTATCAGTGTGTATCCCATTATCAGCGGTGCGTCGTTTCTACTGATTGCGTTAACGGCAAGCCTGCCCATGCCCGGCCAAGCAAACACTGTCTCCGTCAATGCGGCGCCGCCCAGTAGCCCTGCCACAGCCAGACCGGCCACAGTCACTGTTGGAATCATGGCATTCTTGAGGGCATGCCGGTAAATGACAACTCGCTCCGAGAGGCCTTTGGATCGGGCCATGATTATGTAGTCCTGCCTGAGCACTTCAAGCATGCTCGATCTCATGATCCTCATGATTACTCCTAATGAGATGAACCCTAGGGCGAAGGAAGGCAAAACTAAGTGCGCCAACACATCTTCAGTCATTATGAAGTTCCCTGTCACTAAGGAGTCGATTACCATCAACCCTGTAACTTGGGTCACGGGATGCTCAACAATAAGGGTTGAATCGAATCGACCGCTTGAAGGCAGACTGGGTAGACCTAGTAAACGGAAATAGTAGAAGAAGATAAGCTGCAGGATCAAACCCAGCCAGAAGACCGGTGTTGATACGCCAGTCAGAGCTACGAGGCGTGATACATGATCCGGGAGCTTATTGTTTCTCAGGGCGGAGATTATCCCGAACGGGATACCGGCAATTAAAGTCCAGAGAATGGCCGCAATGGTGAGTTCCATAGTGGCCGGGAACCGCGCGCCCATGCCATCTAACACGGGTTGTGAGAGCGACCTAGAATATCCCCAATCGCCTTGAAGCAGGTTCCAGTCATAGTAGGCATATCGGATTGGCCATGGATCGTTAAGGTGGTAATGCGCAATTATTGCTGGAACCGCATCTTCGCGCGTCCTCTCAGTCATATACAGAGAGAGCGGGTCAAGCAAAACCTGAGACAAGAAGAACGTAATCACAGTCACGCCAATGAGAACGAAAATGAGTAGAAAAAGTCGGCGAACCACGTACTCCCACATTTTCGTATCTGATTCACCTATGAATGATTTGGGAACTCCCCTTCTTAAAAGAGTAATCCCGTAATTCCTTGCTTAACGCGTCGGTATCATGATTTGGAAACACACTTCAAACGCTTCTTTCACAAAAAAATGTAGGGAGGGGCATTAAGCCCCTAATCGACCTTCGATATTGTAGGCAGCAGTATTGAAACTAGGTTCGGTTGTGGTGAAGCTGGAGCTGTGCTCGGCATAGCTCCCTTGATCATGCTGTAGAAGATGTACCCGGTGGATGAGTAAGCTGGGTTGTACTTCTCGAGGCCTGAGGCTAACGTTGCCTTTGGATTCTCGTGAAGCCAGGATCTTTGAAGTGAATAAGCGCCTGGGTACGTTGTCCATATGTAGGCGTAGTCGTTGTTGACTAGGTTTTCAATTTGGCTGATCATTTGTTTCCTAGCGGTAGGATCTAAGATTGATGCTTGCTGGTCGACGAGTTTCGTGACGGTGGGGTTGCTGTATCCTGCCCAGATGTTGTATGTTCCGGCGCTTCCGCTTGCGAAGGGTACAAGGAAGTCGTCTGGATCAACGTAGTCAACGGCCCAACCCAAGAACCAAACTTGGGCCTGATGAGTTCTTACGTACTTCAGGTACTGAGGCCAAGCTAGTCCTCGGACTGTGACAGAGAGCCCAGTCGCGGAAGTGAACCCGTTTACAACATTAGCCATCAGCGTCGCCGCTGTTTCGCGTCCCGTGTTACCAAGGTTGTACTCGATTTCAACCGATTTGGGATTCTTGGGACTGAACGAGTTGTCTGTCGTGTTACCGAGGTTTAGTGGGTGAGCACCTGCGTCCAGAAGTAGCGCCTTGGCTTGAGCCTTGTCAAATGGTGTTGGCTGTATGCTTGTGTCGTACCCAAACATTCCTGGTGGAATGATCTGAGTTGCGGGTAGAGCGAAGTTCTGGTTTACGTCGTGGATCAACTGCGTCCTGTTAAGCGAAAATGTGAATGCTTTTCGTATTCTGACATCTGCGAAGGGCTGGAATGCTGCAAGCTTTCCGTCGGGACCCTTTATGTTCTGGGTGAAGCCGACGAACCCGTTCACGAACTCAGGCCAGAGGCTTTGTGTCGGGTATACCACGTAGTCTGAGCTAAGGGGCACCAGTTTATTCTGGCTGAACCATGTGGTCTGATCCACGAATTGGAATATTACGCCACCTGTGACGGGGATCCCTGCGATGTCTGCGGTTCCGGCTTTGAAGTCGAGGACTCGGGTATTGACGTTGTCGATGCCTTTGATGATGACGTTAGGTATTGGTGCTAGGCCTGTGTTTTCAGGTCCTCCCCAATACTTCTCGTTGCGCGCTAGTACGATGGTCGCGGTTCCCTTGTCCCACGACTTCAACTGGTATGGGCCTGTCCCAACCATGTTGGTCGTTGGCCACGGGTTAGCTGCGTCCTCGTAGTCGCCCGCCGTCATGCCGTCCAAGTAGCCTGTCTTGTCCGTTGGTTTGGTCCAATGCGCTTTGAAGGCTGTTGGGCTGACGATGTCGTTGAAGGTGAAGGTCATAATGTACTTGAACCCAGCGTAGGGATGATCCAAGTGAATGACGACCGTCATTGGGTCCATGACTTCGATTGGGTTAGCCTTGACCAAATCGTCGACTTCAGCCTGAGTATACGAATCACCGTATCCGTTTGGAGCACTGGGACCTGCGTTGTTGTACGATTTGCTGTAGTTCATTCCGCCTCGTACAACTTGGTCCATCATCCAAGCTGGACCGGATGAGTCGTCGATGAGAAGTCCACGCATTATGCTGTATTTGACTGCGTTGGCGTCGAAGGGTGTTCCGTCGCTGAAGGTTATGCCGCTTCGTAGGTGGAATGTGTACGTGAGCCCATCAGGACTCGTATCATAACTCTGAGCCAGCCACGGAATGACGTCTTGCGCGTTGTCGCCCTTGTAGAATAGGAGGGTTTCATAGACGTTGTATAGGATTTGGCCGCCCGAAGTCTCGTAGTCAATCGCTGGATCCAAGAACTGAGCGTCCCCTATGCTTTCAACAGTTAGTGTATCTGGGTTCTGAACAGCCGCCGTGGTTGGACCCGTTGGTCCTTTGGGTATTGCGAAATATGCGGCGCCTGCAATTGCTGCTACAATGACAACTATTACAACTGCTGCCTGTACTCGTGTAATTGCTTTAGACAAATTTTCATAACTCCGTAAACCCAACCAAGCAGCCGTCCGGTTTTTAAGACTTTGCCAGCTCGTAACAGCTCAAAAACTGTCGGCGAGACCGAAGATTCATTGATTCAACCTTTGGTTCACCGACATTAGAGGAAACTATTTTCTAACTGTCGAAAAGAAATTACACCATCGCGAAATACGAATATGTGTCGACAGACTCCTTGGCGACGATAAGTGCCCCGAGGAGCAACAATTCAATACTTGGCGCTTTAAGATACAAGAAGATTGAAACGAAAGCAAAGAAAAAGCTGTAAAACAGACTCATAGGGACCATTCTGCCTCGAAGTTTGAAGAAGAATCTCAGCAAACCAAACTTCTTGTTCAAGGCCTTGTACGTGCCGTCGTCGGATTGGGTTATCAGTCCCATCTCAATCAACCTAGCGAGATGGTATTTCGCCTGCGCCGGCGTTGGAAAGCTCATCGCCTTCTGGACATCTTTCGTAGATGCCTGTTTGAGCTCTAGAAGGCACAAATAGACCCTGAAGATCGTTTTGAACTGAACGTCGCGTACCAGTTCCTTTTCCTTTCCAAGCATATTTGATCCAATGCATGCTCGCGAAAGCCCCCCCAAATAACCTTTTAGTCAGACATCTAGCTTGAAATCAGGAGGAAAGCAAGGGGACGTCGTGTAACATCGGACGTTGTGGAGCGGATTGTCGAGCATTCATTTGTCATGGAAGAACTCCCTAGCATTCGTATTAGCGCTCATCTTGCTGCTGGGTCTGAGCTCCACCGTGACAGCTGGCCCGCCCCAAAGCAGTTGCGCCTGCGGCACGAGAAGAATCTTGCTCGTCCTGGCGGAGTTCCCAGAGTACCCTCATCTCTCAACTCGCGCAGAAATCTCACGGCTTTTCTTCGATCAAGTTGCTAGGTACTTCAGCGAAGTCTCATACGGCAAACTCACAATAACCGGCAATGCCACCGATTGGATAACCCTGCCCCGGCTGTATGAACAATACATATCTGCTGGCCAAGAGGGAGCAATTCTTTCCATAGCGCAAGACTCCCTTACGGTCGCATCTGAGACATTCAATTTTACTTCCTTCAACGGCTTCCTGCTTGTCATGTCCTTCTATCCGAGCTTGACAGCTGATTATGTGACGCTTACGAAACCAATAGTCACACGAACCGGCACTGTCAATGCGATCGCCGCAGTTGAGGAAGATCGTGATTGGTCGGCCTACGCAAGATCGGTAGCGATGATGTTCGGATTATCAACTCATAGCTCTCAACTTTCAGGCTTAGGCGATTATGATGTTACATCTGGTGGACAAGGGGACATGTCAACGTGGACCAAGGTAACCCTTGGATGGATCAACGATTCTCAGATAATCACCCTAGCCGCACCTGTGAGACAAGCTGTGCTCATAAGCCCACTCGAAAGCGCACACCCCGACGTTCTGGCTCTCCGAGTGCGTTTGGCGCAAAGCTATGACGAATACTTCTTAGAGGTTCGACAAGCGGAGGGCTATGACCGTAACTCGTTGCAGGAATATGGCGCCTTGGTTCTGTATGTTCCATCTGACAACTCATCGGTTCAAGTCAAAGGGGTTCTCCGTCCCGATGATGTCGGCAGAGCGATCTTCCGCGACTTAGGCGCAGACCTATCGTTTGTTGCTTTGAATCAAACGCAGGCTGGTTTCTGGATACTTGTGGGAAGTGTCCAAGACTGGCGAGACGCCCAGAGAGCGTTATACGAGATATCTAGAGCGAGTGATGCCATTCAAACGGCAGAGTCAGAGAATCGGATCGCTGGCCTAGATCTCGCGCAGAGACTTATCGAGAAAGCTCANTTCGCTATTTACAGTGGGCCAGTTCGTAGAGGCTGAGGCTCTTGCCCTTTCGGCCGAAACTACTGCCAATGGGGCAAATGTTCCTTCCGACTACTCCCAATCAGTCCAATTGATTGCACAGGCGGACGAACTGAAGAATCAGGCTCAGAGCTTGTCGTCAACACAAGGTCTAGCCTTGGCGACTCTTGGAAACGCTCAACTCGAATCTGCGAAACAGGCCTTCGTAGCAAAGAACTTCACTTTCGCCAAACAGGACGCCCAAACAGCAATCGATCTGTTTAACCGCGCCAAGCAACTTGATTTCACTGATAGAGTCGTGGGAATATTGAGTAATCTTGCGCTCATCATCCCGGTTGCGGTTCTGGTTTATGCTATAAGGTACCAGCTCAAGAGCGATTAGTCTGAGCGCTCGAAAGGTTACTAGATATCAGGCATTTCTTCCGGGAAAGCTTCGCTCCAAGTGATGTAGCTATCTCGTCCATTCTAATTGGAGCGCCTCGCATTATAACAAGCCCACATCTCTCGTCAGTTTCACCCATCAAGAGATGAGCTGAGGAAGCCAGATCGTCCACAATGTTGGTCTGTGTAACCTTCACCATCCTACCGTAGAGGTCGGGCCGTCCTCGATCATCTTTCACGGGAACGAAGCCGGACGCACCGATGGTTAGCCCGATTGTTCCTAGGCGCATTGGCGTTACGCGACTGTCCACAATCAATACTCCCAGACGCTTTTGATAGTTATCCTCCAACGACCTTCGAAGTTCTCTTGCCGTCCGATCCGGGTTCTTGGGCCACATGGTTGCGGTTCCATGAGGGGAATTCTTCAGATCGATCCCTGCATTGGCGGTTAAGACTCCATCCTTGGATGTAAGCAGGAAGCCTCTGACTCCGCCTAGGACTTCATCCGCTTCGTCCAACACCAGCTGCGCCAACCTCGCGTCCA
>OCOJ01037307.1_pt2 | contig 14640 bp, 16 predicted proteins | sample 1539251 | NCBI WGS metagenome assembly OCOJ01 (sample SAMN01911457, study PRJEB22624) | soil metagenome | biome: Soil | place: Malaysia | collected 2012-04-30 | depth RA_metagenome m | reverse complement strand
TTCGATCTGGTTCGTGGCCATCGGGGGCGCCCTGGCTGGGCTGATGAGGACCCAGCTGGCCTTCCCTGCGCCCTGGAACTTCCTTTCGGCGTCTGCGTACAACCAGGCAGTGTCGATGCACGGCCTGATCATGGTCCTTCTCTTCCTTTCCCCCCTCGGCGCCGCCTTTTCCAACTACTTCGTTCCATTGCAAATCGGGGCGAAGGACGTAGCATATCCAAGGTTCAACGCATTCAGCTACTGGATGTATCTAATGGCAGGAATCACCATGATTGCGGGGTTCTTCGCCCCTGGAGGCGCGGCACAGGCTGGGTGGACAAACTACGCGCCCCTGAACTCTCTTACCTTCTCGCCAGGACCCGGAGAGACCCTGGTGGGGCTGGGGCTTATCCTCCTCTGGGGGTCCCTGACAATGGGGAGCGTCAACCTCATCGTTACAATCCTGACGATGCGTGCCCCGGGAATGACCTGGAAAAAGATGCCCCCCTTCACCTGGATGACGCTCTTCACTCAGATTCTGCTGCTCTTCTCGGTCCCTTCCATCTTCGCTGGCACTCTTGCACTCGTCACGGATAGGGCCTTCGGGACCGTCTTCTTCCTGAACCCGGCAGGGAGCACCGTACTCTGGGAGAACATGTGGTGGTTCTTCGGCCATCCGGAGGTCTACGTGGTGGTCCTCCCTGCGTTCGGTGCGATCGCGGAGGTCTTGATGGTCTTCTCCGGCCGTCCGCTCTACGCGAAGAAGGCGCTCCTCATCTCTGTCGGTCTCGTCCTGGTGCCCTTCAGCTTCTCGATCTACGCCCATCACATGTTCCTCACAGGGATAAACGCCCTTGAAAGAGAGTTCATAGATCTAAACACGGAGATCAACACGCTCCCGTCAGGCCTCCTTGTAATCTGCATGGCTGCAACAGCGATCGGAGGTTCCATCAAGTTCAAGGCTCCCCTCAATTTCGCACTCGCAGCCCTGATCGTGTTCGTCATCGGGGGGATCAGCGGTGTGTTCGACTCCTCGGTGCTACTGGACCAGGAGCTCAGGGGGACCTACCAGGTCGTGGGGCATTTCCACTACATCATGGTTGGGGCTGCGGAGTTCGGGCTCATGGCCGCCATCTACTACTGGCTCCCCAAGTGGACGGGGATGATGTACAGCGGAGCCGTGGCGACCGTTCACTTCTTCACTTCTTTCGTGTTCTTCAACATGACATTCTTCCCTATGTTCTACCTCATCGAGATGCCGAGGCGGGTCTACACCTATCTTTCCGCCACAGGATGGGGGAATCTGAACTTCATCGAAACCCTTGGCGCATATGGGTTCATCCTCTCCCAGTTCCTGCTCCTCTACGTGCTGGTGCAGGCCTTCAGGCACAAGGGAACGCCGGCTCCCCCCAACCCGTGGAACTCTGCGGGCCCTGAATGGACCTCGGACCCGAAGTCGTACATAGACAACTACCCGGCCGTGTTTGTGAGCGCGCCCTCCGGCGAGCACGCGCCTCACGTCATGACCCCGCTCAACAGCAGGCCGTTCACGATATCGGTTGGGGTCGGGCTGGCGTTCATTGGGTACATCTTTTCGTGGCCTCTGATGGTGGTAGGTCTGATCCTCGGCGCCTACGGAGTCTACGGATGGGCGAAGGACGACCTCAATGGCGTCTTCACCATGCCGGGAGAGGAGAAGGCTGGAGACACCTGGCCGTTCAAGCCGGACGGAGAGCCATTCGGCGTCTGGAGGATGAAGGTGGGGACGTGGCTCCTGCTGGCATCGGACCTGGTCTTCTTCTCAGCCGTGGCCGGGCTGCTTGTCTTCGTTAGGCTGCACCTCCCCGACTGGCCTTTGGTCGGATCTGTGTTCAACACACCCCTGGTCACGCTCAACACGCTCGTACTGGTGACGAGCGCCCTAACGCTGATGTTCGCAATCCAGGACTCCAAGGAGGGGAAGGGCTCAGGGATGATCAAGTGGCTCGTCGCAACTCTCATCCTCGGGGGGTCCTTCCTCATCGTCTCGGGCTTCGAGTGGGTGGAGCAGTTCGGGAAGCAGTTCACCTTCAGCAGCGGCATGCCCGGGAGCACCTTCTACCTGATGACTGGATTGTCCGGTGCCCACGTTTTCGCGGGGCTCCTTATGCTCACCTATCTGACGAAGAAAGCCATAAGCGGGAGGATCACACCTGAAAACAATTCTGGCCTCCGGCTGTTCAGCCTGTTCTGGATGTTCGTCATTGCGATGATAGTCGTCCTGTTCCCGGCGCTCTACCTGATGTGAGATGAGAGATTGAATAGGAACCAACTCGTCGCCGTCTGGTCCTGGCTGGTGCTGACCATCGTCATAGAGGTGGTCGCCTCGAGCTACCTCTCCTCCGTCTTCTGGACAGTAAGAGGGGGGATCGAAAGCCTGATAGCCCTTTCCGCGGTGGTCCCTCTGATGCTCTTCTACATGGGGCTCTGGAAGGAGCACATCAGCCTGAAGATGTTCGTCCTCGTCTCTCTCTTCTTCTGCGCCGATCTCTTGCTCATCTGGTCGGCTTCGTCGGTGCACTAGGTGGAAAAATGGAATACAAAGCACAGCCAGACGGGCGCCTCGTCGCCCTGATACTCATCGTCATAGCTGTACTCCCAGGGCTGATCGCGGCTGAGCTCGCCTGGCCCGGCCTGCAACCCAAGTTCCAGGTCAGTTCCCCCTCAGGAGGAGGCCCCCCCGCTGGAGGAGGGGGCACGACCATCGCCGGGGTGAAGATCGTCATCCCGACGGGGGTCAACCTGAACCATGCGCTCAACTTTGTGCCCTCCACCATAAGACTGGTCGTCGGGGTCAACAACACGGTGACCTGGGTTAACCAAGACACGACCGACCACACTGCGACCTTCACCAGCGTCCCATCAGGAGTCCAGGCGCCCAGCGTGTCGGCCAACGACATCCCTCCGGGAACCTCCTTCGGGCCAGTCACCTTCACCGTCCCCGGCACCTACCAGTACCACTGTCAGTTCCACCCCGGATGGATGCGCGGGACCATCATCGTAGAGGGCGCATAGCAGGCCTCAGGCCTCCTCGGACACCTCCGCCTGGTTACGAGTGGAAGAGCGCCGCGAAGTAGAGACTGAGGAACCCGAGGACCATGACGAAGGCAAGTCCGGTTGAGTACCAGCGAGACACTCCGTGGTCCCGGAACAGGGGCTTCGCCAGCATCACAACAGCGTAGGTGGAAGTCCCAAGGCCAAGTGCGAATACGTAGGAGATGTCATACGAGAGGAAGTAGTTTGTTGCCGCGCCTACGAGTCCAGGGAGGACGAACGCGAACGTCAGGATGAAGATGTCCTTTACGAGCCCGCCGGTGCTCCTGGCCCTGTTCCTCGAGTACACCCAATATGCCGCTCCCACCATGGTTGGTTCCAGCGCCTTGTGAATGATGAAAGCCACCGCGGGGGAGAGTCCCCCGAAGGCGTCGAGCAGGTCGGTCGCAGGTGTGCTCCCGGCGACCCCGCTAAAAGCGGCAGCCTCTCCAAAGCCATGGATGCCGACCGCCACGGCGACGAGGAGGGGGATTCTGAAATCAAGACCGTCCTGGGCACCGGCCGGTTCAAACGCCCCCCGGTCGATCGAAAAGACCAGCAGCACCCCCACGACGAAGAGGAATACAAGCGCTACCTGTTCGGCCCCGCCCGTGAACCCCGAGTTGACATCGAGGTAGGCGGAATCGCCCATGGTGTCAGTGAAGAACCAGAGATAGATTCCAAAGGCGTAGGCGGCGAGATACTTCGCGTTGACTCGCCTGGCGAGCGCAGCCACCAGAGAGAGGCTCACCAGAGTGGGCAAGACCATTGCAGAAGCGATTGCAAGGACCGCTGTGCCGTATGGTATCACGGACGGCCCCCAATCTGGCCCGCCCCTTTTACGCCTTCTTACGCATGTCCGAGGAAGAGGACAGGAACCCTTATTCGCGACACATCTTCGAGTGTTTCCTCTGTCGTGTTTGACTCCGAACCGCTGCAAGACGGACGATTGATTTGAAGACGTCGCGGTGGGTCATCATCATGGTGGCAGTGGTGGTTGTAGCCGTGGTTGGAATCTCGGCTTTCGCCCTCCTGCAGACCAGCCCGCCGAACTGCACCTCCTCCTGGAACTGCGCTGCCGGCTATCCTGTCCAGATCGCCGGTACATCGGGCGTCGGAGGGGGGCAATGCCTGGCCAGTTCGACCTACATATCCTGCGTAGGAGGTGTGGACTCGAACGGGTCGCCGCACAGCGAAGTCTACTCCGGATCGCCCTCGGCAGGGGGGAACATCAGCAGTTGGACTCTGGGTTCTAACCCTTATCCGCAAGACATCAGCGGGGAGTCCTGCGTGGTCTCCTCCGGGTATCTTTACTGCACCGGCGGTTTCCACGACGCCGGGGCTGATGACACCTCGTCCAGCTACTACGCCCAGCTGGCAGGAGGCGGGGTCGGGACGTGGTTCTACACCAGGCAGTTCCCGGTGCCCGTCGACTCGCTCTCCTGTGTGACGTCAACTTCGCTCATCTACTGCATCGCGGGGAACAACGAGACCGACGGCACCAACGGCACTGTCCAGCCGAGCGACACGGCATGGTATTCGACACTTTCACCGTCAGGGATAGGGTCGTGGAACCAGACCACGTCCTACCCAGCGGGGGACTTCCTCCCCAGCTGCGCCGCGGTCCCGGGGAGAGTATTCTGTGTCGGAGGCGTCGACCCCAACGGGAACCCCCTGGGGAACGCGTTCTACGCTGCGCTGACGTCTTCCGGAATCGGCCAGTGGATCCCCACGAACGGCTACCCGCTTCCGTCCACGGGACAGGCGTGCGTGACGGTGAGGGCGTTCATCTACTGCGTAGGAGGAGCGACGACTGGCGGTCAGACCCGTGCCTATACCGACGCTGTCTACTTCGCGCCCATATCCTCGACGGGTATCGGCCAGTGGACCGAGGGCCCCAGCTATCCGGAGCCACTTCAGACCTCCTGCGCTGTCCTATCCGGTGCAATCTACTGCGTGGGAGGGTTCGACGAAAGCCCCGCAGGAGTCAGAAGCGCGGTGAACTACGCCTCCCTCGGGTCCCTAGGAGAGTAGGACCTGAAACGCTTAAGAAATCTTTGAGGGTTGGGCGACNCGTCCCGCAGTAGCTCAGCCTGGTAGTCCCGAAGGGGCCAATAGCTTCCGGCTGTAGAGGTCGGCCATCGGCTGACCCGTTCAGCCTACTCAGGCAACAGTCACCGGAGTGTCGTCGGCTCAAATCCGCCGCGAGGCGCGGGGGATTCCGACCTGCGGGACTCTGATTGAACTTAATCTATCCATTCCGACCAGTTTCCACCCCTTCCTCTCGTGACGAGTCTGAAACGAGACACATCTCTCGTCTGGCCGCATGCCAGTCAGCCTCATCAAGTCTCTGAGCTTTCTCTGCCCTCGCAGGGTTACAGAAGTCAACTGTTCCCAAGAAGTCCTGAACCGGGCCTCCTGCCGTCGCAATGAGAAGGTAAGCGTCATTCCTAGGTATCCAAGTTCTGCCACCAATTGTATGGGTTCACATGCCCACCCACTCGTTTGGGCCTCTCGCCTCTGACTCAATCTCCGCGTTGCAGAGTCCTTCTTCCCGTAGCTTCATCGTACCTCTGCAAAGGGTCAATGCTATCGCCGGCGAGGCAGGAACGATGGATTTCTTCGTCGTTTGTGACAAGATGGTCGGATGCGCTTGACACCCCAGCCTCAAGAGAGGCGCCTTGGTGAACTCTGAAGTCAGCACAACTGGCCAAAAGCATAATGGGGGGTCTCGGGAGGCCGCCGAACAATGAAGCTCTGGGTTCCTATTGCCGTAGGCGCTCTCATAGTGATCGCATACACCTTCTTCTACACGCTCAGCATTACGGAGCCTCAGGGGGCCGCTTCCTTCGACCTGACGAACTCGGTCGGCCTGGTGGTTGTCCTCGTGGGCGTCATAGTGGCGGGCTTCGTTATTAGGCGGGCCAATCCCCCAAAGTGAGCGACTCACCTTCCAGAAACGCTTAAGAAACTAGAACCGTTGTGAGAAAGTAGGCGTTGGATAAGGAGTTTCTGGCTCTCTCAGTGGTGTTCATGCTGATCGGTGTCACGGGCATCATACTGTTCAGCAGCTTGTTCTATAACGGCTCCATCTTCCCGGTGATGACCTCGTCAGGAGACTCCTGCTATTGCATCATCTCGAGCCCTGAACCGTCGGCCGCCCAGGGGACCTCCAGCATTCTCCTGATGTTGGGCGTGATGTTTTTCCCCATGGGGTTAATGAAGGGAGGACTCCCCTCCTTTGGCAAGGCTCCCGGCGCGCCCGCTCCTGGGAAGCTCCCGAGCGGTAGGGTGGTGACTCCCATCCAGATAGGCAGTGGAGGTTCCTTCGTGTTCGGGCTGGCGTTGCTCCTGATTGGCGCTGATGCCGTGCTTGTCCCAGGATTCCTAGTTTACAAGAGCATCTACATCGAGCTTGCCGGAGCGATGCTGACTGCTGCAGGAGCCATCTCCATGGCCTGGGGCATGAGAAGGCCGAAGCCACAGTAGGCATCACACAGGTAACCGTTTTATCCCCCGTCAGGACGGGTTCGAGACCCATTGAGCTCTAGGCAGAAGAAGACGAAGGGAGAGAGGAAGGAGCCTGCGAAGAGTCCCAAGGTGAAGCCCGTGAGGCCCGCGGGCAAAGCGCCCGAGGCCATGGTGACGAGCCGCCACAGGACCGGGGTTGTCACTCGCATGGGCAAAGGATTCTCGATGGGAGAACTGGCGGGCGCTGGACTCGCCCCGAATCGGGCGGCCGACTGGGGCGTTAGGCTCGACTCCAGGAGGAGAAGCGTACTCGACAGCAATGTCGCCTCCCTGAAGAGCTGGGGGACCCGCCCAAGCACGACAAAGAGGGTCGAGAGCCGGGCGAAGGAGGTCGAAGCGGAGATCGAGAAGATCGGAAGGGAAGCGAAGAAGGAAGCGGTCAAGGTGGAAAAGGAGGCCGAGAAGGTCGGCCGCGAGGTCGAGGAGGAGGCCGTGAAGGCGGAGAAGGTTATACGGCGAAAGGCAAAGCCGAAGAAGAAGGCAAAATCCTAGTTCACTCAGGTTCTTCCCTTGCGGCCATAAACAGGTACTGCTGGGCGTAGCCGGCGTACTTGCCGAAATATGCCCTTACCCTGGCCGAGATCTTGTCGTAATCGGGAGGGGACAGCTTCACCTTCCCATCCGCCGCGTACCTCTTCTTCAGCGATGGCCCCAGAAGATCCGGGTATGACCTGGCGAGGACCCGGGCAATCCAGACGTCGATTGGAAATGCGTCGTCCTTTCCGCACGAGTAGAGCAGAACGCAGTCGGCAACCTTGGGGCCCACTCCGAGCAGGAGCTTCTGGCCCAGCAGCTCCTTCATCAGCAGCTCCCTCGACTCGGCGTACCCGAGGTCTGCCATTGCCGAGAAATCCACCTTCCCCTCTGCGACAGCGACGGCGACCCTCTTGAGGAAGGGTGCACGGTATCCGAGGCCGCAGGAGAGCAGGTCCCTCTCGCTGGCCGAGGCGAGTTCCCCCGGCGCCGGGAAGGCGGGATAACTCTCCCCCTCTAGCTCGAGCCCAGCCCCATACCGCCTGCTAATGGCGCTCACCATTTTCTTGATCCGGGGAATGTTCGCGTTTGTGGCGAGCACGAAGGAGGCCAGGCACTCCCAGGTGTCCTGGCTCACGATACGTAGACCGTAGAACTTCTCGATGGCCCTGCTTATTGTTTCATCCTTTGAGATGGTCGCCAGTATGTGGTCGAGGTCGACGTCAAACCGGAAATATCGGGAAACGAACCCGCTGTCAAGGCGCTCCGAGCTCGCCGAGCACCGGAGGAGATCCCCTTCCTGCCTCAACCTCAGCACCCCCCCTGGGACCACTCCAACCCACCACTCCCCCCTCCTTTCCCACCGGAAGAGCTGGCCGCTTTCAAGGGTGTATTCGAGGCTGAAAGGGGAGTCCAATGGGACAGTGTATTCCATCCGGATGGGGGGCATGCAGAGGAGGCGCTAATTGACTGTTGCGCAGGAAAGGGATTTGAAATAGCCGTGGACGAGGCGGAAAGATGTTGACCGAAGGCTACGAGGCACGGACCAAGAAATCGAGGATGCTCTTCGCGAGGGCGAAGAAGGTTTTCGCCGGGGGTGTGAACCACAACGCAAGGTTCTACGAACCCTATCCTATCTTCGTGAGCAGAGCGAAGGCACAACACATCTGGGACGAGGACGGTAACAGGTACACGGATTACTGGCTCGGACACATGGCCCTGCTCCTGGGCCACTCCCCCAGAATGGTGGCCGACGCTCTGCGGGCCCAGGCCCCCAACGGCACCCACTACGGCATGGGGAGCAGGCTCTCCGTCGAGTTCGGGGAGGAGATCCAGAAGACGGTTCCCTGCGCGGAGGAGATGAGGTTGTGCAACACGGGGGCCGAAGCCACCATGTACCTCGTGAGACTGGCGCGCGGGTTCACGGGAAAGAGGACGATCATCAAAATGGCTGGAGGCTGGCACGGATTCAACACAGAGCTTAACAAGGGTGTTCACACGCCCTTCGATAGAGCCGAGAGCGCCGGCATCCTTGAAGGGGAGCAGGCTCACGTCCAGAACGTCCGGTTCAACGACCTGGAGGCGGCAGAGGCAGAGGTGAAGCGCTCAGACGGTGACACGGCCGCCATCTTCCTGGAGCCTGTGCTTGGCGCGGGTGGATGCATCCCTGCGGACAGGGAGTACCTGAAGGGGCTAAGGGAGCTGGCTGACAGGACGGGAGCACTCCTTGCTTTCGACGAGATAATCACCGGCTACAGGCTCGCCCTCGGTGGGGCGCAGGAGTGGTACGGTGTGAGGCCAGACCTGGCTACCCTCGGGAAGACCGCAGGCGGCGGGATGCCCCTGGGGCTGGTCTGCGGCAGGAAGGAGATACTGGCGCTGGCAGATCCAACGAACAAGTCGAAATTCGTATCGATTGGAGGCGGGACCTTCTCTGAGAACCCGATGACGATGGCCGCGGGGCTCGCGACTGTCAGGTACCTACGCAGGAACGCCGGCCGGATCTATCCGAAGCTCGGAAGGTCAGGTTCTGGGCTGAGGAGAAGGATTGACAGGGAACTAGGGGAACATGGAGTAGAGGCTCATACGACGGGGCTCGGGTCGCTCTTCCTGACTCACTTCGGGCCGGAGCCCAGGAACGCGGAGGAGGCGGGGACAGAGGAGAGGAAGACAAAGGTCGATTACGGCCTACATCTCATGTCGAAGGGTATCTTCGTGCTCCCTGGCCATCCCTGCGGGATTTCTACCTGCCACACGGAAGAGGATCTGCGGCAGTTTGTCCGCGCAAGCGGCGCCTACGCGGAAGTCCTGAAGGGGCACTAGCCAGACCGAAGACTCGGGATCCGTCAGCTTCGATTCACCCCCTTCCAAGATATTCACAATCGAGACCCATTCTAATTAGGCAGAAGCTGTCACGGAACGTGGAACCCGAACGCAAGTTGGACGTCGACAGCGAGAGGTTGGTGTTTGAAGGCCGAACATGAGTACAAAAAGCGGGTTCTGGGTCAGGCTATTTGATTGCCTTCCCCAGTCTCGCGTCTGCTTCAGACCAATTGACAACGTTCCACCACGCATCGACATATTTCGCTTTGTCATTCAGGTACTGGAGATACCAGCTATGCTCCCATAGATCCGAGCACATTATGACGCTCGACTGAGCGATGTGGTTGAGATTATGCTTCTCGATCTGAGAAATGATGAGCTGTTCGCTGACGGGCTCATAGATCAGCATCGCCCAACCGCTTCCTTCCACGGTCTTGGAAGCGTCTGAGAATTGTGCCTTGAACTTGTCGAACCCGCCGAAGTCCTTGCTAATCTGATCTGCTAGCTTGCCCCCAGGGGTTCCTCCTCCTTTCCCCGGTGGTGCCATGTTCGGCCAGAAGAGAGAATGGAGTATGTGGCCGTCCGCATTGAACCCGAAGTCTCTGAGAACGGCTCTGACGTCGATTTGCATTTCGCCTTTGCGCGCCTTCTCCAGTTTTTCCATTGCGGCATTGGCAGCCGTGACGTACGCTTGGTGATGCTTGTCGTGATGCAGGGTCATGATTTGCTTCGAGATGTGTGGTTCGAGAGCGTCGTATGCATATGGCAGTGGTGGTAAGGTGTATGTCTTCATGGTAAGAAGCCGACGGTCTCCTCGTAAAAACTTGTTGTTATCCCTAGGCGGTTATGGAAGCCTTCGCCTTCTTCGCCTTCTCCCAGTCATCCAGGAAGCGCTTCAGGCCCGAGTCGGTCAGCGGGTGCTGCATCATCTTCTCCATCACCTCAGGGGGCATCGTTGCTATATCAGCCCCAGCCTTCGCCGCCTCGAGGACATGTTGCGGATGCCTTATGCTACCAACTAGGACTTCTGCTCCCAGGTTGTAGTTGCTCCTGATCTTGACGAGGTCCTCCACCAGCTCCATCCCCCGCTGGCCTATGTCGTCCAGCCTGCCGATGAATGGGCTGATGAAAGAGGCCCCCGCCTTGGCCGCGAGCAGCCCCTGATTTGCGGAGAAGACCAGCGTCATGTTGACCCGGATTCCTGTCCCACTGACCGCCTTTGTCGCCCTCAGTCCCTCCGGGATTATGGGGATCTTGACGACGACGTTGGGGGCGATGGCGGAAATGTGCCTGGCTTCGGAGACCATTCCGTCGAAGTTCGTCGAGACAACCTCGGCGCTCACATCCCCCTTCACCTCCCTGCAGATTGAGGCGATGATCTCCTCGAAGTCCCCTGGTTCCTTTGCCACCAATGTGGGATTAGTGGTGACGCCGTCGACGATGCCCATCTGGTTCAGCCTCCTGATCTGGGCAAGGTTGGCGGTGTCGAGGAATAGCTTCATTCAAGACCCGACTTCGCGGTTTGATATTAAAGCCTATTTTGGCCGGACCAGGTTTGAAGCTGCCTGCTCGATGCTCGTGGCCGTGAGGCCGTACTTCTTCAGGAGCTCACCCGGGTCGCCGCTTTCGCCGAACGTGTCCATCACCCCGACGCGCTTCATGGGCGTGGGGACCCTCTCACCGAGGACTTCCGCGACGGCAGAGCCCATCCCGCCGAGTATGTTATGCTCCTCTGCGGTGACGACCCTGCCACATTTCTGGGCGAACTTTTGGATCGTGTCCGAGTCGATGGGCTTCACCGTGTGCAGATCGATCACGGCCGCGGAGACCCCCCTTTCCTTCAGAGATTCAGCCGCCTTCAGCGCCTCGGGGACCATGATGCCGCAGGCGAAGACTGCGACGTCGCCCCCGTCCCGAAGAACGTTGGCCTGGCCGAGCCTGTACTCGAACCCCCCTTCATACACCACGGGGGTGGCGGATCTGGTGAGTCTCACGTAGAAGGGGCCCGGTATGGTCGCAATCGCCTTGACTATGCTCTTGGTCGAAGGAGCGTCGGCAGGGACTATCACCTTCATCTTCGGGATTGCCCTCATGATCGCGATGTCCTCAACCTGCTGGTGAGAGGCGCCGTCGGGCCCCACGGAGATGCCGCCGTGCGAGCAGACCAGCTTGACGTTGAGGTCGGGGTAGCAGATGTTGTTGCGTATCTGGTCAACACACTTGCCAGGGACGAAAATGGCGTAGGTCCCCGAGTAGGCGATCTTTCCCGCCAGTGCCAGCCCTGCGGCAATGGACACCAGGTTCTGTTCCGCAATCCCCACGTTAAAGAAGCGCTCCGGATATTTGGAGCCGAATACCCCTGACTTCAGAGACCCCGTGGTGTCCGCCCCGACCACTACGACGTCATGGTTGGCGGCGCCGAGCTCGAGCAGGGCCTCCCCGTAAGCGTCCCTCATGGCTGCCTGTTTCGAAACCATCAAGGCGCCTTCTTCACCTCAAGGGCACGCTCCCTGAGCACCGAAATCGCCCTGACCGGGTCTTTCTTCCCATAGACTCCAGCACCAGCAACGAGCACATTCCCTCCATTCTTAACGACTTCGCGCACGTTATCGGGCTCGACCCCACCGTCCACCTCCAAGTCCGTGCGAAGCCCCCTTTCGTCCACGAGGGAGCTAATCCTCCTAAGCTTGGGCATCACGGAGACGTCCATCGTCTGACCGCTGAACCCGGGGTTGACCGTCATTACCACGAGTGTTGAGATCTTATCCAGCCGGTCCATCGCCCACTTGGGGAGCTCTGTCTTCGGCTTTATGGCCAACCCCACTTCCTTCCCCCTCGCGTGGACCGTGCGGTAAAGATGGTCGAACTTCTGGCCGCTCAGGACTTCGGCGTGGAAGCTCAGCAAGTCAGAGCCAGCGTCCAAGAACTTGTCGACGTAGAGATGCGGTGAGTCTATCATCAGGTGAGTGTCGAACTTGATGTCGCATCTCTTGCGTAGCGCCTTCACCGTCCCTGGACCGAAGGTTATGTTCGGGGCGAAGTGGCCGTCGATGACGTCGAGGTGCACCTGGTCGGCCCCCCCTTCCACCGAGATCTCAACAGCCCTCTCCAAGTCGCCCAGATCCCATGCCAGAATCGATGGGGCGATCCTGATTTCGTTCAAGCTATCACTTCAGTTCGCTCAACACGTCCGGAAGCTTTTCCTTGGTGGGGGGCGTCCCGTGGTAATGCGGGGACCACTCCATGAAGGAGATGCCCTTCCCCTTGACCGTGTGGGCCACGATGACGGTTGGCCTGTTTCTCGTGCTGGCCGCTAGGTCGAAGCCGTCCATTATCTGAGTGAAGTCGTAGCCGTCGATTTCGATGACGTTCCAGTTGAAGGCACGCCATTTCGCAGCAAGCGGCTCCAGCGGCATGACCTGCTCGGTCAGCCCGTCCTGCTGAATCCCATTCCTGTCGATGATTGCGGTGAGGTTGTCGAGGCGGTACTTCGAGGCCGACATCGCCGCCTCCCAGACCTGCCCCTCCTGCTGTTCCCCGTCCCCCATGAGGACGTAGGTCCTGTAGGACTTGGCGTCCAGCTTCGCCGCCAGGCATGTGCCGACTGCGAGTGAAAGCCCGATGCCTTCGGAACCTGCCGGGGCTTCGACGCCCGGAGTCCCCATAGAAGGGTGCCCCTGAAGCCGCGAGCCTGTCTTCCTCAGCGTCATCAGCTCCTCCACGGGGAAGTAGCCTGCCTGGGCTAGTATCGAGTAGAGGAGAGGGGCGGCGTGCCCTTTGCTCAGGAAGAACCTGTCCCTGTCGTCCCACTTCGGGTTCTTCGGATCGTAGCGCATGACATGGAAGTAGAGAGTGACAAGCAGCTCCACAGCGGATAGGGAACCTCCGGGGTGGCCCGACCCTGCTTCCGCGAGCGCTTCGAGAATCAGCCTCCGCGTGCTCTTTGCGATTTCCTTTAGCCTGACGACCTCCTGAGCTGTCTCCATCATCTCCTCACCGGTGCCTGGACTATCCTCTTGACCAGCTCCTCCACACCCTCGGTCCTCGTCTCCAGTTCCTGATGGGAAAGAGACGCGATCCTAGGGAGTTCGCTGCGCGCCTCCCCTGCAACGTTGGCCAGCACCGCTGCCTGGTATGGATTTCCTCCGGATGCCACGGCCAAGCCGAAGACCGCCGTCATGGCGTCCCTCACGCCCACCTTGCTGAAGAGGTTCTTCCGTCCCCTGATCGGAGGGAAGAAGGTGACGTTCTCTCTGTCGAAGAGGGCAACTCCCTGGTCCCCCCGAGTGATCAGGATTGCCTTCGAGTCGAGCCGACTGAGCAGGTTCACTCCCATGTTCCTGAGGCTCGTCTCGTTCACCATTGCCATGCCCGTTGCGTGCTCTGCCTCCTCCAGATTCGACTTGACATAGGTCACGCCGGAGAAGTCAAGATAATGATGCATCTTCGGCTGCCCCACGACAATCTTGCCCTCGGGCCGAGAAGCCGCTACAACTCCACTTATCAGATAGCTTGTGATGACCCCCCTGTCGTAGTCGGAAAGAATCACGCAGTCGACGTCCTTGATCTGGGGCTCCGCCTCCGCCAGCAACCTCTTCGCCATTGCCAGAGGAACATCCCTCCTGTCTTCCTTGTCTATCCTGAGCATGTGGAAGGTGTTGACCATGTACCAGGTCCTCAAGGAGGTCGGCCTGCCCTGGTCCGTGATCACGCCTCCGGAGCTCAGCCCGTACCTCGAGAACTCTGACTTCAGCCAATTGCCGTACTCGTCGGCGCCAACGAGGCCCACGAGGCTGACGGAAGCACCGAGCGAAACCAACTCTCTTGAGAGGTTGGCAGCGCCGCCGGGAAGCAGCGTCTGTCCGACGAAGTCTCCAGCAGGGACGGGGGCCTCTCGGGCCAGCTTACGCGCGGCCACCTCGACGAAGCGGCTCACGAGGAGGTCACCGATGACCAGTATCTTCCTTCCTTGGAATTGGCGGAGGACCGCGGTCAGCTTCTCCCGATCGACCGAGTCCAGCGGCAAACTTTTTCGAGTCTGACGGGGTTGCCGGGCGTTTTAAGGTTTGATGGCCTTTGAGCCGGAGGAGCCATCCTCGGAGGCCCACTTCTCGTCCAGAATCCCCTCTATCACCTCGATTGCCTTCCTGATTTCTCTGTCCATGGCCAGCGGGTCGTACCCCTTCGGAGGAGGGTAGTCGAGAAACCTCCGGTTCGGGTCTGCGTTCAGGAAATCCTTGCTTGATTCGTATATCGACATCA
>OCOJ01033558.1_pt3 | contig 14643 bp, 18 predicted proteins | sample 1539251 | NCBI WGS metagenome assembly OCOJ01 (sample SAMN01911457, study PRJEB22624) | soil metagenome | biome: Soil | place: Malaysia | collected 2012-04-30 | depth RA_metagenome m | reverse complement strand
GCGAGGGCGTCGAGAGGGAGCTCCCCTTCTTCTCCATCCTCGTCAACGTCCTTGGAGGCGCCGGCGAGTCGCTCTACGCGATACTCGCAGGCCTGACGAAGTCTGAAGTGTTCGGGCGCATCAGGGATGAGGCGCTCCTCGTGAGGAGGGACGTCGAGGTGTTCGGGTCGGACCCGAACGAAGCCCTCGAGACGCTGGCGGCGAGCCATCCTTCAAGGAAGTTCTGCTCCTTCCTGAACGGGTACACCAGCAAGGTCCGGAGCGGGGGCGACATCCCGGCCTTCCTCTCCGGCGAGAGCGGCGCCCTGCTGCGCGAGCTCGAGGAGGGGTGGACCAGGTACGCGGCCAGGGCCGGGACAATCGGCAGCTCGATGATAACCGTCTTCGGAGTTGTGCCGCTGCTCCTCCTGGTGGTCGGGATATTCTCCCCGAGCATCTCCGTGTTCGGCCTGACCGTGTTCACCGGGCTGTGCGTGCCCGTGTTCACCGTCCTGCTGGTGTACGCCGCAGGGCGGATGCAGCCGGCGGGCGATCAGCCGCTCGAGGGCAACCTGGCCAGGAGCCTTGTCCTCTCCCTCCCCGGCCTCGCCGTCGCGCTCGTGGCCCCCCAGGTCTGGCTGACGGCCGCCTCCACCCTGTTCATCTTCCTCGTCGTCTACGGGATATCGGTCAGGGAGCAGCGGGTGGAGATGCGCGAGATCGACGAGGCGGTCCCGGAGTTCCTCAAGGACGTGCTCGAGTACAAGAGGCAGGAGTACGACCTCGCGCGCTCGGTCGCGAGCATCGCCGCCCGCAGGAGGTACACTCCGGCCTTCGACAGGGTGCTCGCCCTGGCCGCCGTGCAGCTCAGGGCCGGAATCCCGATGGACGAGCTGGAAGTCGACCCGAAGACGCGGCTCGCCAGGACCGCGTTCTTCGTCCTGGGGCAGATGGGCCGGTCGGGGGGCGGCTCGGTGGAGACCGTGTACCAGCTCTCGGCGTACACGAGCAAGGTGGTCGAGATGAAGCGCTCCACCCGGGCTGAGATGCGCCCCTACATGCTGCTCGCCTACGCCTCGCCCGTCCTGCTGGCGTTCGGCGTCTCCTTCGTGCAGGCCGTCCTGCAGTCCTTCAGCAGCGCTGTGAAGCCGAGCCTCTCCGGCGCCCGCTCGACAGGGCTTCAGGTGGGCACGACCCCTCCCGCGCTGTTGGATGTCTCCAGCCTGCTGATAGTGGTCTCGGCTGCGGCCCTCGGCGTCATCGGCGCCAAGATGACGGACTTCACGGTCAGGAACACGCTGAAGGCCTCGGCAAACGTCGTGGTCGCGGTGTCGGCCACCTACCTGCTCTCGCTCGTGGGACTCTCCTCTCTCTTCCGTCTGTGAGCCGGGTTGACCGTTAAATAGAGAGGCCGAATCAACGGGCAATGAGAATCAGCAGACGTTCGGCAATATCCCAGAGCCTTGACCTGTTCATAATCATCGCCGCCGTGCTCGGAGCAGGAGGGGTGGTCACGGCCGCGGTCTACGGACTGATCAACGGCAACGCGTCCACCGTGAGCATACAGCTTTCGTCCGCCGCTGTGGTCAGCAGCGGCTCGAGCAACCCCCTGGTCACCGTCTCGATGAAGAACACAGGCACCGCCTCGTACACCTGCGGGGCGGCGAGCTGCGTGATCACCCTGTCGAACCTCCACTGGACCACGGCGCCCACGACGTGCAACGCAAACGTGGCGACCAGCTGGGGACCGGTGACAGCGACGGCATCCTGCTCGACCAGCGGCTCGGCTTCCATAACCCTGGCGAACAACGCGGCGATCCCGCCCGGCGGCCAGTTCACCGTCGTGACCTCCTTCGCAGGAGGGGTCGGGAGCACCTGGACCGCGGGGCTGACTGACACCATACAGACTCAGTTGGGCCCGACGCTGAACACCATCAGCATCGTCGGACAGTAGAGGGGGCAGGAACGCTTCCCCTTCTCCCTCCCTTTGTGCGGCAGGAGATCGAAGTCTTGAGAATCAGGCGAGGGGTCAGCGAGCTCTACGCATCGATCCTCATGGTCGGAGTGACTCTGGCGTTCGGGGGCATCGTGACGTCCCTGGCCGCGGGCCAGTTCGACTCGGCCACCACAGCGGGGGCGCTAGGCGCGAGGGCCCAGATCTCGTCGGCTGGGAAGCAGGTCTCGCTGGTCTACGGAACGGTGGCAGGGGGGAGCGGGGGGTGCACCGCGACCTACCGGGGGCCAGACGGGGGGACGTACCAGGAGGGCAAGGACTTCACCCTGGTGCTCTACGACTACGGCAGCGTGTCTTTCACCCCGTATGAGGCGTTCGACAACGGCACCCTGCTCTCCGTGGGGGGGTACGCGACGGTCGCCGCGTCTGCGGGAGGGCAGGCCGCCGCTCCGACCTCCAACACGCTCTCCCTCCCGACCTGCGCCAGGCCCACGGGCCAGGCCATACTGCTCATCGACGCCTCCGGGGACGAGGTCTCAATTGGAACCTGACCGCAGGCGAGCCGTCTCGTCCTACCTCGAGACCTTCATCCTCGTGGCGGTCGCCGCCGGGGGCTCGGCGGTCGTGTACTCGGCCATGGGAAGGCTCGCCTCAGGTTCGGGCGGGGCGGCGTTCGTCGTGACGGGCCTCGACATCCGGCAGGGGCCCTACCAGGCGGTAGAGACGGCCGTTCTGTCCAACACGGGGACCGTGCCCCTTTCTTCCTTCAGCCTGAGTCAGGGGGGATCCGCGGCGCCATCCTTCTGCATCTCGATGGCGGACGAGTCGAGCGGGGATCCCATCTCCTTCACGCCTCCGCCCCCGGCGTGCGGCGGCGGGGTCGCCTCGAACCCCACGTCGCTTACTGTGTCGATGGCATCCCCGCTCGCCCCGGGCCAGTCGGCGGCGCTCACGGTGGTGGTCTACTCGGCGGGCGAGTTCGCGCCCGGGTCCCTGTACTACGCCGTGTTCACGGCAGGAGGGGCGTCCGGCCAGGCTTCGGCGGTGGCAACCGCTGGGTAGAGCGATGCCCATCTCCAGGCGAAAGGCGATCGCCTCCATCGTGGGCACCATGATCTTCGTGCTCGTGCTCATGCTTGCCATGGGAGCGCAGGCGTACATGTCCGGGCTGCAGGCCGTCTCCGGCCAGAGCTACGGAGAAGCCCAGCAGGCAGCCTATCGAAAGGGGATGGAGTCCCTGACCTTCGGCGCGTCGTCGTCGGGGCTGGTCGCCATCAACGGGGGGCCGGCCACGTCGGAGGTCATCGGGATGTACTTCAGAGACCCCAACGGCTCGGTCTATTACGGGCCTTCTTTCCAGCCTGCGTTCCTCCCCCCCGGGGGAGAGGCAGCGGTCAGAGGCCTGGTCCCGGGCGGGGTCTGCCTGCCCACCGGGACGACGACCTGCTTAGGAAGGTACACCGAAGCGGCCAGGCAGGCCGCGGCCGGTTTCGGGGTCGGCCTGCTGACGTCCCTCGGCAACACGTTCTGGTATGAGTCCGGAAGCGGGGCGCCGGGGAACCTCACCCTCTACTATGCCACCCTCGGGGCGACGTACATCGACTCGGGGCTGGCGTCCGTCGGGTGCGGCCTGACCCTGGCGACGGTCCCCTCGGGCACCGTCAAGGTCGAGGCGTCGGTAGGAGTCCTGGGCACCGGCTCGTTCCAGACCTACGTGTACATCTACCGGTCGACAGCGGGGATTCCCCCGCGGGGCGGGGCGCCGGGAGGCTCTGACGCGAGGATAGGCCAGTGCTTCCTCAGCGGCACGGCGACGGGGGCTGCCTGCTCGTTCGACCTGGTGGACGGGGGACTCTCGCCAAGCACGACGTATTACTACTACATGGCGGCCGCCAGCTCCGGCAGCTTCCCCGCAGAGATCCTCGGTGGCTCGCCCGTGCAGACGTCGATCACCGCCGAGCCCCTCTAGGCGAAGTCAGATCCTTCTGGCGAGCTTCGCGGCCCTGTCCTTGAGCTCGAGGGTCGCCGTCTCGGCCTCTGCCAGGGGCCTCTCCAGACCGAGCTCCCTCACCAGCCTGCCGCTCAGCAGGCCTCCGCCTTCCCCTGACATGCTGGACAGCAGGTCTCCCCAGCCGGGGCTGCGTCGCCCCCTGCCGACAGCAAGTACCGCGTTGACGACCTCCAACCCGAGGAACGAGTATCCCTCCGCGTGCTCCCTGAGGGAAGAGAGCTGCTCCGCCTTCGACCGTATGATCATGAACGCCACGCCGGGGGCGCCCGCGCCCGGGGACACGGCGGCCGTCCGCGTTCCGGGCAGCAGGTCATGAAGCAGTGACAGCCCTTCGAGCCTGTCCCCGCACACCCTCCGCGACGCGATCCCGAGTCCCGCTCCGCCGGCGAAGGCCTCGAAGCTCGCCCTGCCTCCCTTCGAGTGCTCCTTCAGCTGGGCCAGCAGGTGGCTCGGGGAGGGGATGACCTCCATGGAGTACAGCCATGAACGCGCGAAGTCGTAGGCCGAGGACAGGACCCAGAAGCTCGCGTCCCTCCTGGACCTCTTCGCCAGCGCCTCGTCGGCCCTGCTGAGCGACTTCAGGCACGCGGTCAGCCGCAGCTGCGACGCCTGCGCCGCCCTCCTGGCCATCACGGCCTGGTTGGCCGCCACGCTGGTGGACAGGATGAGCCCCGAGTCCCTCACCACCTTGGCCTGAGCGAGGGAAAGGGCGGTCTCGGGGTCCGCAGGGCTGAGTGACTCCTTCTCGGTGACGAACCCCAGGTCGCAGAAGCCGGTCCCTAGCCTGAACGACGTCGCCCTGCGCCTTTCGTCTGAGACGACGACCGCGTCGATCTCGCAGGACTCCCTTGCGATGTCGGCCGAGCGGCATCCGACCACGGCCAGGGCCGAGTCCCTGTAGGTGTCCAGGACGGGGCGGAGAAGGTCCGCGAGGGAGCCGGTCTCGCCTTTCACGTGCGCCGGGAGCCATGAAGAGCGTTAAAACCCTTGGAAATCGAAGCGGCGTGCGCCCGGGGCGTCGCCCCCCGCGGTCTGGCCCTCCCTGCCGTTTCTCAGTAAATGCATAGGTCTGCCGGGATTTGTGCAATATTTGCGAGAAATACTTATATACGGGATTCGAAGGATTCATCTTGCACCGGGCTGTGGATATAACAGTTTCGGTGGTGGATTGCATGTTCTCAGACAAAGACTTCTCGAGGCTGATAAAGCTGCAAAAGGCGCTGGACAAGTGTCCACGCTGCGGGAAAGGCCCCATGATCGTCGACACGGCCGGGGGCGAGCTCTTCTGCGGCGCGTGCGGGTTCGTAGTGAAGGAGAAGATCGAAGAGGTCGGGCCCGAGTGGCGCGCGTTCTCGAAGGAGGAGAAGGACGACAGGTCGAGGGGAGGCATACCCACCTCGATCGCCATGCACGACATGGGCCTGGCGACTGTGATCGGAGGGATCAACAAGGACGCCTCGGGGAAGTCGCTGTCGGCCTCCATGAAGGCGACGGTCGAGAGGCTCAGGACCTGGGACAGCAGGAGCCAGGTGCACGAGCCGGTGGACAGGAACCTCAGGCAGGCGTTCAGCGAGCTGGACAGGCTCTCCGACAAGCTCTCCGTCTCCGACGCCGTCGTCGAGAAGGCGGCCTACGTCTACAGGAAGGCCCTGGAGAGGGGGCTCGTGAGGGGAAGGTCCATCTCGGCGATCATAGCGGCGTCCCTCTACGCCGCCTGCAGGGACACCCAGACCCCGCGCACGCTCAAGGACCTGGCAGCGGTGAGCAACGTGAAGAAGAAGGACATCGCCAGGTGCTACAGGCTGCTGCTGAAGGAGATGGACATCAAGATGCCCGTGGTCGACCCCACGAAGTGCGTCTCCAGGATCGCCTCGAAGGCGGGCCTGTCGGAGAAGACGAAGAGGCGCGCGCTGGAGATCCTGAAGCGGGCTGAGGAGACCAGGATCTCGGCCGGCAAGGACCCGATGGGCCTCGCGGCCGCGGCCCTCTACGTCGCCTGCACGCTCGAGGGCGAGGACAAGACCCAGAAGGACGTCGCCGAGGCTGCGGGAGTGACCGAGGTCACGATCAGGAACAGGTACAAGGGACTCAGGTCCGCGCTCGGAATCTGAGCCCTAGTCCTCCTTCAGTAGCCTGCCCTTCCGGATCCTTTCGAGGCTGCGCCTTGGGAAGAGCCTGGGGAACCCCTTCGACAGGATGCCCACGTACATCTCGGTCTCCTTCTCGTCCATGAACTGGAACATGTACCTCCCCCTGTAGGGAGCCGGCGCTCCCTCCCTCCGCAGGAACTCGATGTGTATCAGCGGGTCGCCCCGCCTTATCGTGATGGGGGTCCGCTCGTTGCTGAGGTTCACGAGCTCGAGGGCCAGCCTGCCGACGAAGCCGCTGTGGACCTTGACGGAGTTCAGGAACGAAAGGCCCAGCCTCCCGAACCTGCTCTTGGAGGTCAGGTGCGCCACGCAGTCGGGGGGCGTGAAGACGATCTCCCTCGAGATCATGTTCCTGTGCTCCAGATAGTTGAGAGTCCTGTCCTCGCGCACGGTCAGGACGTAGCCGTCGCCGTCGAAGGCGCCTGCCGCCGACGGGTAGATCACCTTGTACCTCCTGACTAGGTCCTTCAGGACCGATTCTCCGAGTACGGTCATGCTCTCCGCCCTCTGCCTCGCCTTGGGCGGCTTAAGAATCACACCCGGGCCCCGGCGGCTGTCCTCAGCCTGCGGACGCCGAGGTAGATGACGAGGACGAAGCTGAACGCCCCGATGCCGGCCACGAGGTCGGCCGTCACGACCTGCTGCAGCGCGTAGCCGGGGTCGGAGCCCCACGGTATGCCGAAGGCCCCCTGCCCGAAGAACGCGTACACCGTGCCCAGGTAGTCTATCCCCCAGTGGGCTATCACGGCCGCGTGGAACCCGTACCTGACGTAGACGTAGCCCAGGATCAGCCCCCCCACCGTGGCCTCGGGGAGCTTCCCCAGCTCCCAGCCCGCGCCTGAGGCGATGTGCGCCAGGCCGAAGACCGCCGAGCTGGCCGCGAGGGCCAGCATGACCATGTACTCCTTCGCGGCCCCCGCCTCTCCCCCTTCGTAGGCCGAGCCGGGCCTCCAGAGGGCCCGCAGGCACTCCCTCCAGCCGGCCCCGAGCTGCAGGACCAGCGCGACTGCGCCGATGATGCACGCCCTGAACCCGAACTCCTCGATGAAGGGCGACGTCGTCGTGGAGATGAACAGGGTCGCGTCGGTGCCGTTCAGCGCCCCGATCTGCCCGCCCAGCGCCTGGGTGAGGGAGTCGACCGCCGTCGCGGCGAAGGTCAGGAACCCCATGGCCACGAGAACCACCACGAGGTCGCTCGAGAGCAGCGCGCCGGGGCCGCGGCGCATGCCCTCCGAGAACGCGCGGGGGAACCCGGCCCCGCGAAGCGCCGCCACGCAGAACATCGCGGCATACACCGCGGTCATCACGGCGAAGAGCACGCCCAGCGGCGGAGCGAGGGAGGTCCGGACGGGGAGCGGGCCGAGCCAGAAGTAGAACGGGACCGGGGTGCTGGCGTTCACGCCCGGGGTGAGGGTGGTGTAGAAGGCGGTGTACAGGCCGACGGGGAAGGACCACACGACCAGCGCCAGGGTCACGCCGAAGGGGACGGTGAAGGCCAGCACGAACGCCTTCGCCGAGAGCCCGGGCTCCTCCTGGTCAGGCTCTCCGCTCAAGTCTGGTCCTTTTTGGACCGGCCGAGGTCGAGGTCCTTCTCCAGGTAGACGGTCCCGAGATACCCGCACGCGCTGCAGACGTAGTCCTGGGGCACCAGCCACCCGCCGAGCTTGCTCCCCCGCTGCAGGGGCTTCAGACACCTCGGGCAGAGCTTCGTGATGAGAGTGAACGGGCTCTTCCTCGAAAGCCCGGGCATGTCCTCGTCTGGCTCTTCGGACGGCTGCAAGCAGCCGCCATCCTCGGCTGGCGCCTTAAAACCTTGGCAGGTGGGGCCGGCGGTCCCGCGCGCCCAAAGGGGGAAGGGAGGGAGCCGCGGAGGCTGCCTTCCTACCTTAGGAGCTCGGACTCCGGCGGCATGCACTTGATCCTGCCGCCCTTCATCAGGAGGTCGGTGCACCCGCGGGAGCATTCGATTATGGCCGAGGCCTTCTGGTAGAGCTCGTCCCTGCTGGGCTTTATCCTGGCCACGCCCTGGTCGATGGACTTCTGGGCCGCCGCGACGGCCACCCTCGGGTAGACCTCCCACTCGTCCATCCTGGGGGTGATGTCCTTCTCGTTGATGCCCCTGGCCTCCGCGAACCTCGCCAGCTCGTTGGCCGCCGCGACGCACATGTCGTCGGTGACCGTCGTGGCCCTCACGTCGAGGACGCCGCGGAAGATCCCTGGGAAGCCGAGGCTGTTGTTCACCTGGTTGGGGAAGTCGCTCCTGCCGGTCGCGACGATCTTCGCACCCGCCTCCTCCGCCTCCCACGGCCAGATCTCCGGTATCGGGTTCGCGCAGGCGAAGACGATGGGGTCGTCGTTCATGGTCTTGATCCACTCCTTCTTGATGACCCCAGGCCCGGGCTGGGCCGCGCCCACTATCGCGTCGACCCCCTTGAAGCCGGCCGCCATGTCTCCCTGCCTGCCTTCCGCGTTCGTGATCTGCGACAGCTCGTACTTCCAGGGGTCCTGCTCCTTCACGATGTCCTTCCTCCCCGGATAGATCAGGCCCTTGGTGTCGACGAGGAGGATGTTCCCCGGCTTCACCCCTGCCTTCTGGAGCACGTAGGCGGTGCGCAGGTTCGCGGCTCCTGCGCCGACCAGGGTGATGAGGCTGTTCTTGATGTCCTTGCCCACCAGCTTGTAGGCGTTGATGAGGCCCGCCAGCACCACCGTGGCGGTCCCCTGCTGGTCGTCGTGCCAGACCGGGATCTTCAGCCGCTTCCTGGCCTCCTCGAGGATGTAGAAGCACTTCGGCTTCTCGATGTCCTCCAGGTTCACCCCGCCGAAGGTCGGCTGGATGAGCTCGAGGGTCCTCAGGATCTCCTCGGGGTCCCTCGTCTTCAGGCAGAGGGGGAACGCGTCGACCCCGCCCAGGTACTTGAACAGGATGCTCTTCCCTTCCATGACCGGGAGCGCGCCCTCCGGGCCGATGTTCCCGAGCCCGAGGACCCTCGTCCCGTCCGTGACTATGGCGACGAAGTTCCACCTGTTGGTGAGCTCGAAGGACTTGTCGGGGGCCGCCTGGATCTCCTTGCAGGCGGCAGCGACGCCCGGCGTGTACCAGACGGCGAAGTCCTGGTAGCTAGAAATCGCGCACTTCGGCATGACCTGGAGCTTCCCTCCGTAGAACCTGTGGAGTGGGGGCGCCAGGAGCGAGGGCTTCTTCGCCTTCGCCAGCAGCTCCTCGGCAGTCGGCCTGTGGCCATCGAGCTTTTGCTTGGACATTGATTTTCGCGGCCAAGCGTCGGTGTCTTAAGGGCAACCATGCAGATGCGAACATCTGCGAGGAAGCCCGGACCGTCTCTAGGCCCGGCCTGACCCGCCGAACACGTCGAACGCTTCCTGCACGCCAGCGCCGTCCCTCACCACGGCCCGGACGGCCTTGATCATGGCCACCGGGTTGGACGACTGGAAGATGTTGCGGCCCATGTCGACCCCGACCGCCCCCTTTGACACCGCGTTGTGGGCGAGCTCCAGCGCGTCCCTCTCAGGTAGCTTCTTCCCTCCGGCGATCACGATGGGCACGGGGCACGCGTCCACGACCCTCTCGAAGTCCTCGCAGTAGTAGGTCTTGACCACCCTGGCGCCGAGCTCGGCGGCCATCCTGCAGGCCAGTCCGAGGTACCTCGCGTCCCGGTTCATCTCCCTCCCGACTGCCGTCACCGCCAGGACCGGCATGCCGAAGCGCTCTCCCTCGTTCACAAGGCCTGACAGGTTCATCAGGGTCTCCTTCTCGTGATCCGACCCAACGAAGACCGACACCGCCACCGCCGACGCGTTCAGCCTGACCGCCTCCTCCACAGAGGTCGTCACGCCCTCGTCCGACAGCTCCTTGAGGACGCTGGTCCCCCCCGATACCCTGAGGATGACCGGGACCTGAGACTTGGGGTCCACGGAGGTCCTGAGGACTCCCCTGGTCAGCATCAGCGAGTCGCAGTACGGAAGCAGAGGGGTGATCGTGCGGCGGGGGTTCTCGAGCCCGGTCGTCGGCCCCTGGAAGTAGCCGTGGTCCACGGCGAGCATGACGCTCCTGCCGGAAGGCATGAGCCTTTCCAGCCTGTTCCCGACTCCCCAGTCCACTCCTGAAGCTCCTCGACGCGGCAGNCGAGGCCGCTGGCGTATTAAGCGTGACTGAGGGAACACGGCCTAGGGCGTCACTACGACCTTCAGGGCCTCGCCCCTCGTCATGGCGCCGACCCCCTCCTTGAAGTCCCCGAGCCTGAGCCTGTNGGGTGACCAGAGGCCGGAGGTCCGGCGTCTTTCCCGACAGGGCCCCGATCGCCTTCGCGACGTCCGACTCGTCGGCGCCGTAGCTCGACATGATCCGCACAGTGGAGCTGTAGACCCTGCTGAGGCTGAGCACGATGGCCGAGTCCTCGGACGGTATCCCGAAGAGGCAGACGGTCCCTCCCTTCCTGACGGCCTCGAGACCCTGGCCGACCGCCTTGTCGCTCCCCGAAGCGACGATCACCAGGTCGGCCCCGACTCCGCCGGTCTCGGCTTTCACCGCCTGGGGGACGTCGGTCCTGCGGGCGTCGAGGACCTTCGCCCCCGAGGCCGCCCGCGCGAACTCCAGCCTGGGCTCGGCGACGTCGCTCAGCAGCACCTTCGCGCTCCGCGCCTTCAGTAGGAGTGCGTGCATCATTCCGATGGGGCCGGCTCCGACGACGAGGGCAGTGTCGCCGGCCTCGACCCCGCACCTGTCGAGGGCCCTGACGCAGCATGCCGCCGGCTCGACCATCGTCCCCTCCTCCCAGGTCAGGCCCTGCGGGAGCTGGGAGACCCCTCCCTTGGCCACGTTCCACCGTGGGACCCTGATGTATTCGGCGAAGCCGCCCGGGTCGAGGTTGCTCGTCTTGTAGTGCGCGCAGACCGTCTCGTCCCCCTTCCTGCAGAGATGGCAGTCGTGGCAGGCGACGTGGTGGTGCGGGAACACGCGGTCCCCAGGCCGCACCCTCTCGACCCCTTCCCCCACCGCGGCCACGACCCCCACCGCCTCGTGCCCGATGACGGGCATGGCGGAGGTGTACTCGCCGCGCATCTTCTCTACGTCCGTGCCGCACAGCCCGCACGCCTTCATCTCCACCAGGACCTCCCCCCCGCCTATCACGGGAACCGGCACGTCCCTGATCTCGAACCCGCCCGGTCGGCTGGAAAGCAGCACCGCCTTCAATGGATACGGGCGTCCAAGCCCCGCCCGAGGGTTATAAGCCGAGCTGAGCCCTTCCGAGGAAGAGGCCGGGATCTGGGCGGGCCTATCCTTCCTTGACTATGATGGTCCCTGTCATGTGAGGATGGATGGCGCAGGCGTATTGGTAGGTCCCCGGGACGTCCAGCGTTATCGTGAAGAGCTGGCCCGGGCCCACCAGGTTGCTGGCAGACCCGAAGGGCTGCGCGCCCTTGGGGACGCTGGTGGAGGTGATGGTGTGCGCCACCGTGTCGAAGTTCTTCCACTGTATCGTGTTGTTGACCCCGATCACGACCGTGACCGTGGCCGGGGTGAAGGAGAGCGACGAGTTCCACGCCCCCTCTGGTATCCTCACCTGGACGATCTGGGTGGACTGGGTGGTCGTGCCCCCTGCCCCCAGCGGGGCCGCTATGTAGTACGCGATGCCCACCACTACGAGGACCACCAGTACCAGTATGACGACCGCCACAGTGCTGACGGCGGGGGAACGCGGCGCGCCCATGAAGGGGCAAGGGCCCGCCCCCCGTTTTAACATTGTCGAGGCTGAATCGCGGTCTCGCATCGTCCGGTTCGGCTGACCGCTGACGTTATCTATCGTCTCGGNCTCGGAGACGACGGGTGCTCGAAGGCGGGGCTGGAAGTGGGGCTACCTGAGAAGATCAAGAGGATCGAGGACGACCTGCACAAGACCCAGGTCAACAAGAAGACCGAGCACCACGTAGGCCTCCTGAGGGCGAAGCTCTCCAAGCTGAAGGCCGAGCTGGAGGAGCAGCAGACCAGGCGGGCCGGCGCCTCGGTAGGCTACGACGTCAAGAAGTCCGGGGACGCGACGGTCGTCCTGATCGGGCTCCCCAGCGTGGGGAAGTCCACCCTCCTGAACAGGCTCACCAACGCGAAGTCCAAGGTGGGCTCCTACCAGTTCACGACGCTCGAAGTGGTCCCCGGGGTCATGGACTACAAGGGGGCCCGTATCCAGGTCCTGGACCTCCCGGGGATCATCCAGGGCGCGTCGGGGGGGAAGGGCCTCGGCAGGAGGGTGCTGGCGGTGGCCCGGAACGCGGACCTCCTCCTCTTCGTGGTGGACGTGTTCCAGCCGGAGGCGAGGGCCATCCTCGAGAGGGAGCTGAGGGTCACGGGGATACGGGCGGACGAGAACCCGCCCCACGTGCTGATAGAGGCGACGGGTGCGGGCGGGATAGCGGTCTCATCCCAGGTGAAGCTGACCAAGGTGTCCGAGCAGCTGGTCAAGGAGATCCTGAGGGTCTACGACGTAACCAGCGCCAGGGTCGTGATAAGGGAGGACATAGACGACGCCCAGCTCGTGGACGTCCTCCTGGGCAACAGATCCTACATCCCCTCGCTGACCGTGGTCAACAAGACAGACCTGGTCAACGCCGGGTTCACCAACGAGCTCATGAAGAAGCTCCCGTACGCCTTCGTCCCGGTGTCTGCGGAAGGCGACGTCAACATCGGGGCGCTGAAGGAGGAGATCTACAGGCGCCTCGACTTCGTCAGGATATACATGCGGCGCAGGAGCGGGGAGACCGACTTCGAGGAGCCCATGATCATGAAGAACGGCTCCACGATACTGGAGGTCTGCAACAAGGTGCACAGGGGCATGAAGGAAGAGTTCCGCTACGCGCTGGTCTGGGGGAAGAGCGTCCGGTTCGGGGGGCAGCGGGTCGGGCTCGCGCACCGCCTCATGGACGAGGACGTGTTGACGATCGTCACGAAGTGAGGTCAACGATTTTCGACGGCACGCTTTTATACCTAAAAGGGGCCGAAGGAGTTCGGGAACTTGGCCGCCGGGATCGACGTCTCCCTGATAGAGGACGTGCTGCAGTTCATAGGCGTGTTCGTGTCGTTCTCGATAGCGTACGTTTCATTCAGGGGGCTCAGGCAGACAAGCAGCCCGGCGCTGCTGCGGCTGGCGACCGCCTTCGCGTTCCTTGGCGTGGGCTTCATGGTCCAGGCCTTGGTGGGTCTCAACGGCGTCTTTCCGGTCCTCCCCGCCCTCACCACCACGGTGGTGGCATCGCTGGTGGTCGCGAGCGCCCTCATGGAGACCGCGGGGTACTTCTTCCTGGCGTTCTCACACGCCCTGGACGTCATGTTCTCGAAGAGGCTGCAGGCTTCTCTCCTGCTCTTCCCGGTGTTCACCCTCTCGGCGGCCCAGACTACGGACGCCCTGAGCATACTGTCGTTCTACTTCATCCTCTACGGGGTGGTCGAGACGCTGACCGCCTACGCCAGGACGAGGAAGCCGGACACCTTCCTGATAGCCCTCGGGCTGGCCCTCCTCGGGGCAGGGACCTTCGTCCCGTGGTTGTCGTTAATGTACCCGTTGCTGAGCGTTCTTTCGCTAGTCCAGATTATAGTCAAGGAGATCGGGCTGATGATACTGTTCATCCCAGTGTTGAGCTACGCATTAGGAGGCGCGAGGACAAATGGTCCAATATAGGACCCAGGCCAGGATAATCGCCGACGTCCTGACCACGGCCAGGGACATGAACACCGAAGGGAGCGGGGTCGGGATAACGACCCTCCTGAGGAAGGGGAACATGTCCTACTCCAGGATGAGCAAGCTGCTCACTGAGCTGGTGGGGTCAGGGCTGCTCCTCGAGCTCAACAAGGAGAAGATATCGAAGTACATGATCTCGGACAGGGGGCTGCAGTTCCTCGCCGCCTACTACCAGTTCGAGGACTTCGCCCAGTCCTTCGGCCTCAGGCTCTAGGCCCCCTCTCCTCGGCTGCTCAAGTTCAAATATCTCGCGGGCTGGCCTATACAACCGATGATTGGCATGGTCGGCGCCGGCAAGGTGGGCGCCCAGGCTGCGCTGGAGGTCGCTTCGGCGGGGATAGACGACGTCGCGCTGGTCGACATCGTCCCCGGGCTCGCGGAGGGGGAGGCGCTCGACATCAGCCACAGGCTGTCTGACGCCGGGGTCGACGTGTCCGTGACCGGCTCCAGCGACTACTCGATCATAAGGGGGGCTTCCCTGGTGGTGGTGACGGCCGGGCTCGCGCGGAAGCCCGGGATGACGAGGATGGACCTGCTTTCCAAGAACACGGGGATCATCGCTTCCGTGGCGAAGGAGGTCGCGAAGAACGCCCCCGACTCGGTCATGGTGATGGTCACGAACCCGATGGACGCGATGACCTACGTGGCGCTGAAGGCCTCGGGGTTCCCGAAGGGCAGGGTCGTGGGCCAGGGAGGGGTCCTCGACAACTCCCGGTTCAAGTACGTGCTTGCGCGGAAGCTCGGGGTATCGCGCTCGTCGATAACGTCCCTCGTGATGGGGGAGCACGGCGAGAACATGAT
>OCOJ01040146.1_pt1 | contig 14676 bp, 10 predicted proteins | sample 1539251 | NCBI WGS metagenome assembly OCOJ01 (sample SAMN01911457, study PRJEB22624) | soil metagenome | biome: Soil | place: Malaysia | collected 2012-04-30 | depth RA_metagenome m | reverse complement strand
GCGGAACGGCTGCCTCGTAGCTCGGCGCCCGCGGCTGTTGCAAACAAGCCGGAATTCGCTCCCACATCGAAAAATGTGCCTCCTGGCCGAATCATCCTCAGAATGAATTCAACCTCGCTCTTTTCGAATCGTAAGCCGGACCAGTAATGGAATGCCGTTCCGCCTTCCGGCGCCAGAGAAAAGGACACTTCTGCAGTGGTAATCCGGATTGCGGCACCGCGAGTGAGAAAATTCCGAACGCGGAATACGGCCTCTAACCCTCTGCAGTAGAACCGGAATGCTGGCCCGGTAAAGCGCCGGCGAAGCTTAGCCAGCAGTTCTGAAAAGCTCAGTGAAGCATACAGCCGGCGCCACTTGGCTATTCGCGCGCCAACGAATATGGGCAGCTCAACTTGCATAAGCGCCCCCTTGTGTAAACATCGGCTTCGAAGCCCGCACGTCGCGCCGGAAATACCACACGCAGGAAAGGAGCAGCAGGACCGCTAGCGCAAAGGAAGTGCACAAAGAAAAGAGAGGAGAAAGCCGCCCGGTCAGGCGGCCTCCGAGCAATCCCAGGGTCCACAGGGCGCCCGCGAAGCCGGCTGTTTTCCAGTCGATGGGAAGGGGGTAGTAGCGACGGCCCACTGCTACTATGAGAAGAATCGTACCTGACAATGCTCCCACCCACGCCAATGCCGCACCCAGAGCGCCGATGCGGGGCACTAGCAGCAGACTCAATCCCACGCATACAGCCGCTCCGACAGTGGCCAGAGGAGCCAGCCAATGCGTTTTGTATTTCAGGTACAGCGGCAAGCTGCTCCAGTACTCGAGCAAACGGAGAGCCAGCGGAAGAAGAAGCCAGGGGAGCAACCGGGTGGCAGACACATAAGCGGGTCCCGCAAAGACAATTACCAAGTACCGTCCGAAAACCGTCATGACGGCTATGAGAAACATGGCAGCAATGAGGGTGTAGCCCAAGATCTTTGTGTACGTTGCCGGCGCATTCGGGCGATGGGCGATCGGGAAGGCCGCACCAGCCCAAGCACAGCCGAAGGGCTGCAGAAATCCCATTGCGAATAAAGCAGTGATCTTGATTCCAACCGTGTATAGGCCGACTTCTGCAAGGGATTGATACTTGGCAAGGAAAAACCGGCCGGTAGCGTCCAGCAACAAAGCCATAAAGGAACTCCAAACCAGTGGGAATCCGTACTTGAGCATCGGCTTCAAGAGCGAAAAACTAATCCTGAGCTGCTGACGAGGCTTGCACAGCACTAACAAGAACAAAAGGCATGCGGTCTCTCCCGCAAGCCAGCCATGGAGAATCCCGCGGACCCCTTCCCGTTGCATCCCGACAAACCAGATTCCCGCGGCCGATAGCACCACAAGCCGCGCCCCGGCAGCCACACTGTAGGCTGCGGCGCGCTGGGCAGCCTGGAGAACGCTGAACAACACACCTTGCAAGTTCCTGAACATGACTAGCAGCAGAAGAACCCATTGGAGGCCATGAAGAGGCGCAGCCCAGCGCATCCCCGGTATTTTCACTAGCATCAAAAGAACGCTGCCGCCGGCAGCCCCCGCTACCAAAGCCGCGAAGACGCACGAAGCCAGCAATTCGCCGCGCTTTTCATCCTCAGTCTCCGCGTACCATCGGACATAAGTCGTGCTCAATCCGAGCTGCGTGGTGGTAACCGCGATGAGCAGGAGTATTTCAATCAGCGAATAGACCCCGAACTCCGCTGCAGTCAGGAAGCGCGTGTACAAAGGAACCAGGATAAAATTCCCCATTCCCACGACTCCGGCGCCAATCAGGTAGATCGCGGATTGCTTCAACAAGGGGAAAAGCGTGGAAAGCAAGGAATGCTCTTGGATGCTGCGTTGCATTCGGCGATAGACCGAAAGATGCTCTGGCGGGGATGTGACGACAGCTGGAAGCACAGAAAGACTCACTGCCCATCTCCTTCGAAAACAACTGGAATCGTGCGCAGCAAAATCAGCAAGTCGCGCCGCAGGCTCCAGTGTTCGATGTACTCAAGATCCAGAGCCATGTTGGTTTCGAACGAAGGATTTCGCCTGGCCGTTACTTGCCACAGACCGGTGACGCCGGGTTTGACGTCCAGCCGCCGCAGATGCTCGATGGTGTAACGCTCGTAGTCGTCGACAGGATGCGGCCGCGGACCGACCAAACTCATGTCGCCCAGCAATACATTGAGAAGCTGCGGCAGCTCGTCGATGCTGTATTTCCGCAGCCAGCGGCCGCAGCGGGTCACGCGAGGATCGTTTTCCAGCTTGAAGAACGGCCCGTTGCGCTGGTTCACCTCGCGCAATTTCGCTTTCTGTAAGTCTGCTTCAGCCACCATGGTTCGCAGCTTGAAACAGCGGAATCTTCGCCCTTTTCTTCCCACCCGCAGCGCAGAATAAAAAGCCGGTCCGGGAGAATCGCAGCGGATCCACAGCGCCGCCAAAGCGATCATGGGCGCGGCCAGCAACAACCCGGCGCACGCCCCCAACACGTCGATGACACGCTTTGCCGTCAGGCCGAAAACCGGGATCGGCTGGCCATGCAATTCGATGACGGGAAAACCGCCAATGGAATGCACCGGTGCCCGCCAGCCTAGCCCATCGTATAGATCGGGAACTATGTTGAGGTTCAAACGCAGGCGCCTCGCTTCAAGGAATATTTCCTTGACCTGCTCGCGGTCCGCGGGCAGCGCGACAAACACTTGGTCGGCGAACTGTTCGAGCGCCACCTTGCGCAGATCGCGCACCGAGCCCAGCACCCGCTTGTCGCCGTTGGGATGCGGATCCAGGAATCCGCATACCGCATAACCCAGTTGGCGGTTTTCTTCGAGCCAGCTCGCGAACGCTTGTCCCAGCTTTCCCGCGCCCACAATCAACACCCGCGAAACCGCTTCGCCCCGCTGCACTCGGCGTACGACCCACTGGCGCTTGGCCAATCGCCATCCCGCGAGCGTGCCGAGATTCAGCAATCCAGAGCACGCTACCACCAACCGCGAAATCTCTTTGTTGCCTGAAGTGAAGATGAACAGCACGAGCAGGGCAGTGGCCAAGCCGACCGCTTTCATCACACGGAGGCCTTCTTCAAAAACGGTCCATTTCCTCGCCGTGCGGTACAAGTCCTGGCTCATGCACGCTAAGACGACTAGCGCTGCATACAGCAGGAGAAATCCCGGGTAGGCGCGAAACAAGACCTGCGGAGAGAAGATGTTCCCCGCGAAATCCTCGATACCAAACGGATTGGCGAAACTGAAGCGCAGCCAGAACATCGCGGCCCCGCCAAGTGACACCAGCGTGATGTCAATAGCCACGTACGCTGTTTGGCGAACGAGCCCAGCGCGGTTTCGTGCGCGCTTAGCCTGGGCCAAAGGAGAATCCGCATTGACCGGCCAAGTCTCCGGAGCGAATTCACGAGGCGGCGGCGCACATTCTGAAACCGGCGGCGCCGGCGCTTGGCGTGTAGCAGTACCGTTCATTCGAGCTTTCCAAGATGGAGCTTTGTGGCGGTTTCAGCGCGCCAGAACCGTGGAACCCGCCGTGGCTCGTTGCGCCCGGTTAGCAAGCGCGGCAGGAGTGCGCTCGGTGAGAAGCGTATCGAGCTCCGCCGCCACTTTGGCGCGGTCCTTGACCGAGAAGTACCAGTCCGCAGTGCGGTGCAAGCCGTCCAGAAACTTGATTTGCGGCTCCCAACCCAGCAAGCGTTTGGCCAACGAATTGTCCGCGACGCGGTTCATCGGCCCAGTGGGCATCTCCGGGTGCAGCTCAATCGTGGCTTGGTGCCCGGTGAACCGCAGCACTTCGCGCACAGCGTCAATCACCCGCGTGCGCTCCATCGTCCCAAGATTCACGGCTGTGCCGTCGTCAATCACTTCAGCGGCGCGAATCGTCCCCAGAACAATGTCGTCCACATGCGTCCAATTGCGGATCTGCTGGCCGTTGCCCCAAACCACATACGGGTTCTGCCCGATAAACGCGCGCGCGATCATAGCGATTACCGCATGATTCTCATGCCCGCGCGGGCCGTACACCGTGAAATACCGGCAGGACGCGGCTTTCAGCCCGCAGTCTTCATGCAAGGCTTTCAGTGTCATCTCGCCCATGAGCTTGGCCCAGCCGTACAAGTTGTCCGCGTCGTACGGGGGCCCGGCCTTGTCCTCGGTAAGGTAAAGGATTTCGTTCGGGTCAGCTTGCAGGAAGTTCGGGTAGATGCACCCGGAGGAAGCGAAAACTACCTTTCCGGCGCCTTCCTGAAGCGCGGCGCGGAAGACCAGCCCGTCCAACGCAAGATTCCCTCCGCAAGCGGCCTGGTGCAAATCCACATAGCCGCGCCCGCCATGGTCCGCAGCAAGATGAAAAACGAGGTCCATGCCGCGCACAGCGCGCCGCGCAACTCCATCGTCAAGCAAGTCCGCTTCCAGGAACTCGATGCTGCCACTTTTGACATGTTGAGAGAGATTTTCTCGTTTGCCGCTCGAAAGGTTATCGACGACTCGTACTTGTGCCCCTCTCTCGAGCAATGCATCCACCAGCCCCGAGCCGATAAACGACGCTCCTCCCGTAACCACAACCTTGCTGTGTGCCCAATTCATACTGGTCTCCTTGTGCTGTTATTTCTTCTTCATCCCAAACCGTTGTGCGCTGCTCGCGTTAGCTCTGTTGCGTTCGCCGATTTCACGCTGGCGCCGCCGTCTCTCGCTGAGGCGGAACTCGCCGAACCTTTGAACCGCTCCAGCGCCTGCCGTAGAACGGCCCCAGCTGGCGCGAGGCGTCGCACATCGGCCCGCAATGTTCCCGCAATTTCCATGGCAAACTCTTTTCGCGGATCTTTGGGATCGATTCCCTGCCACGCTTGCCACAGCAGAGTCCAAGCACAGGCCGCCAGAAAGACAAGCATCGTGCCGGCTTCAGTAAGCAGCGTCCGCGGCGGAAACGACTTCTTGGTCGGCACCACCGCCGCATCCAGCACCTTGACGCTGGGAACCTCTTTGGCTTCCTCGACCTTGGCGAGTTCGTACTGCTGGGTCAGCAGTTCGTAGACGGTTTCCTGAATCTTGGTTTGGCGGTACAGGTCGGCGTACGTTACCCCCAGCAGCGGTAGCTGGCGGATGGCCGGGTAAAGCGAAGCGTCAGTTCCTGCAGTTGAAGCCGGCGATGTGCCACTTTCACCGCCCATCTTACCAAGCTGCGCGCGCAGTTCCGCGACGCGTGCTCGCAGCGCGCGGACGCGAACGTTCTGCTCCGTGTACATGGCTTCCAGCCCGTGCAACTCGGCTTCGGCGGCGATCAGCTGGCCTTCGAGCGTGGCGGCTGCTTCCACCATAGCTTTGCTCTGCGCGGGAATATCGATGGCCGTGTTTTTGCTGGCAAAAATGCTGAATTTCTGCGCTGCACTGTCCAGGTCTTGCTTGACGGCACGCAGCCGCCCTTCCAGAAAAATCCGCTCGCGCCGCGCCGCCGAGGTGCTCACCTGCTCAACCAGCCTGTCGAGCTCGTCCACATACGCTTGCGCAAGCGTAGCCGCGCGCTGTGGATCGTGGTCGGTGACAGTGATGCTGATAATCCCGCTCTTGCGGTCCTCCATGATTCTCGAGTGCGCCGCCAGCGCCACCCGCGCATCTTCTATCTTTGCGGCGCCATACAGCCGCTGGAGACCAAACTGCTCGATCAAACGGTCCTGCACGGTGCGGCTTTGTAAGATGCCCACAAACAAAGCTCCCGAATTCTTGACTCCCAAAAGATCGCTTGCCAGGCCTTCGATTCCACCCGCACTTCCTGCCAAGGCTCCCAGCAGGGCCAGCCCCGAACCAGCCTGGCTATCAGGAGGCATGAGCTGCGCCGTGGCTTCGTACCGCACGGGGATTAGCAATACCATCCCAGCACTTGCAACGGCGCCCAGAACCAACGCGCAGAACAAAAATTTCCGCGCTTCCCAAAGCCCGCGCAGTTGGGCGATCTGCCGCGGACGTGCGGCGTGCGGCTCCGCCGGCTTTTCGGGCTCCAGTGCTGTATGCGCTGCGTTCACGCTCTGAAAATGTCCTTTCTCACGTCGTTTTCGAGCCGGACTTGTTTCCACGCCAAGCCAGCATCTGCTCGTCTTATGCGCGTTGGAGCCGCTTGTCTTACGGAATGGCCACAGCAGCCGCCAGTGCTCCGGCCTGTGCGATCTGGGCGATAGCCACGAGGTTTTTCCACACGCTGCCGCCGATCACCGCTCTTTCCGGGACGACAATCGTGTCGCCGGGACCCATCGCCGAAGAAAGCACTCCGCCGGACCACAGACCGTTGTTCGCGCTGACTACCGAGCCATTCGCGCGAATGATGAAAATCGCTTTCTTGTTGGCCAGGCTTGTGGCTCCGCCAGCGTGCGAAACGTACCAGCCGGCGTTTTTCCCCGGTGTGTAGCTGATGGCATTCGAGTTGTAGACCTGCCCCACGATCAGCACGAAGCCCGGCTGTTTGGGAATTTCGAGCGTATCGCCGGCGCGCAATTCGATGTCGTCTGGAGAACCCGCGAAATCTTTTTGTTTCTGCCGGATATGCACCACTAAACGCCCGGAAACCGGCGCTTTGCGCAACGCTTCCAGAACGCGCTCCCGCTGCTGCATAGCCGCTTGCTGAAGCGCGACCTCCTCCGTGCCGCTGGTATTCACCGAAGTTCGCACCACCGTGGACTCTTGCTCAAGCCGCTGAATCAGTTCCTGGCGGCTCTGTTGCTGCATCAAGCGCACATCCACGCGCTCGAACACCGCCGCCTGCGGATAAGCCGACGGCAACAACCCCCCCGCGCGCCGCAGCAGCGAGCTCAATCTCTCGCCCGGCTCGATTCCGTAGACTCCCGGCTTGGCTACTTCTCCGCGAATCGTTACGGTCGCCCCGACGTCTTTCCAGCGCGCCAGTTGCGGAACCGTCAAGACATCACCGTCGCGCAGGAGGACGTCCTCTGCCGCATCCCCAGCAAGCGCGTTTGTCAGGTTTACGGTTTGCTCTCCGGAAGCCTTTGCAGTTCCCGCAGCCGTCGCGTAGTGCACGAGCTCACCGCTAGTGGGATTGGCGCTGCGCAGCAAACCTCCTGCTGAGCGCACTAGGTCGGACACACGCATGCGTACCGTCAATGGATAACGGCCCGGGCGCGCGACTTCCCCGCGCAGGTAGACGCTCGGCGGATTCACGCGTTGCGGCTCGCGGTGCACCAGAATGCGGTCCCGCGGCTCAATCAAGATGTTGTTCAGCGGGTCTCCTGCAAGTGCGGCACTTAGAGAAATGCTGTACACCTTCGTGGACCCGTCCGGCATGGCGCGGAACAGTTGCGCGGTTTCGAGCCATGTGTCCGGCGTCACCCCGCCAGCCTGATAAACGGCGTCGCGCAAATGCTCTTGTCCCGACGCGCGGTAACGGCCCGGCGCGCGCACCTCGCCGGTGATTAGAAATTCCGGCGCCGCTTCGAGGTCGTAGCGGCCGAAAATTCGCACGGTGTCGAGCGCTTCAAGCTTTGGCGACTGTTCGGGATGCTCGAGCGCCTCTCTCAAGTTGAAACTCTCGACAGTCGGACGGTTTTCGGGAGGAGTTATGCGGACTATTTCCGCGTACCGCTCCGCCGGCTCAGGAAGAAGATCTTTGTAAGAGGAGATCAGGTCGGTGAGTCTCATGCCTTCGTGAAACGAATACCGGCCAGGACGCAATACGTGGCCTTCGAGATAAACCGCGCCGCTGTTGTACGGCGCAATTGGGAAAATATGGATTTCGTCGCCGTCGCGTACTTCGAATTTTGCTAACGTTGCCCGCACTGCCTCCTTGTCGCTGGTTTCTCCCACCTCCAGGCTCAGCATGGTGCGCTTTTCATGAGCTTCCAGCCGCTGCACTTCAATGTGCCGCAGCGCCGCCGCAGGCAGAATTCCGCCCGCCAGATCCAGCACGTCGTTTAGATTCTTCTCGGCGCGAAGCTCGTAGACCGCAGGCCGGCGCACCATTCCATCCACGCTGACGCTTGGACCCAGAGGCGGCACGCGCAGGGAATCGCCGTTTTCCAGCCGCTTCAGGTCGCCTCGGATGCCGTGCAAAAGCAGATCATAAGCGTCCACTTCCTCGAGAAGCTGTTTCCCGCGGTAATGCTCGAGATGCCTTAACGACCCTCGCAAAGTCACTCCTCCGGCCGCGAAGAGCGCGTTCAAAGGCGTGGACAGAGAACTTACGTCGTAAGCGCCCGGTGCCGTCACTTCCCCCACCACGTATACGCGAACCGTGCGCAGCCGCAGCAGCGAAACGTCTGCAGAAACGTCGCGAAACTGCGTGCGCAGCACACGTTGCACCGCTTCCTGCACTTCTCCAAGCGATCTCCCGGAGACCAGTAACGGACCGGCCTCCGGCAACAGCAGCCGCCCTTCTCGGTCTACCGTGCGGAAAAGCCTCTGCGAAACTCCGCCCCACAGATCGATCGAAAGGCTGTCGCCGGGGCCTAACACATAGTCCGGCCCAACTGGAAGATCCATGGGCAGTACGTCCACATTTACTGCGCCGCGCTGAAATACATTCAGGCCAAACCGCTCCGAGCGTTTTGTCGGCCCAGAAGCCTGTACGTACAAGTCATACAGCGATGGCGCATCCGCGTAGGGATTCGTCCGGTGTACCATGCGGACAGGCTCAAGTTCCGCAGCAGTGAAATCTGAAGCAGTGTCGCGAAATGCCCCGCGCTCTTCGCCGCGGACACCTGTGCGACCGCCATTGGGCAACCCCGAACGTTCTGCGACTCGGCTTTCCGTTGGAAGAAACTCGCTCGGAGAAATCGCGAGAGAGCCTTCGCTCTGCGGCATACCGTTCCCGGCGCCTTGGTTCGCATAGCTAAGCGAACTACTCGCAACCGCTTGCGGTAGCGATACCGGCACACTTTCCGTTGCCGGATAAGAATTCTCCGCGCGCAATTCCGGCGACGGATTGACAGTGTCCTGCCGATCCGGCGTCCGTGGAGACTCCTCCCCCTGGGCTGGCTGCTTCGCCGGGCGATTGGTTTGTCCGCCCTCTCCTGAAGAACCCGCACCCCGTATTGCTCCCCGATCAGCAAGATCACAATCCGGGAACCGCTGCGTGTCGCAAGTCGCGGTTTGTTGCTGCGGAAGCTGTCCGCCCGGCGATGTTTCGCGTTCCTCCTCCCGCGCGATCTGCCGCGCCCGGTCTTGCAGGATCAGATTTCGCTCCGCAGCTAATTCCGAATCCGGATTGAGTTTTGGCAGGAGATAGCCGTAGCGCTGCAATAATCGTGTTGCGAGAACCCTCGAGCGCAAATCTTCGCGCAACCGGTCGGTGATCGCTGCATCGGTCAGATCCGCTTCTTCCAGAATCTGCCCGCTGGCCCCGGCATCTTGCGCCACCAGCCGTTTGAACTCCACCATCAAGCCCGCGTCTTTGTTCAACACCTCGAGGATTTGTTCCGCCGTCGCCGCCACACGCTCAAGATTATCGCCAACGATATCCGTGGCAGGCCGTATTTCCCTTCGCGAATTCTGCTGCCGGCCAGCCTCCCTCCCTTCTGACGGACCGGATTCCTGCGGCGGCCCTGTCTCCTGCCCGGCTGTCCGTGGGACTCCCATGGCCAAAAGAAGCAGCAAAACGAGAAACGCTTCGAACGCGCGTAGAATCGGCCCTCTTTTCCTTTGCCACCGACAACAAGGCTCACGCATCAACTCACTCCCCCTTCGCTTCGCGCCGCCTTGTTCCGCATCAGTTCCAGCAGCGCTTCTTCGCTCGCTTCCATCGTCGAGGAGTGAATTTCGAACGTCGCCCAATAGAAGATTCCAACGTTTGTGTTGGGAGCCACCGCGATAATCCGCAAGGCCGGAAACTTTTTCAGCAGCAAATCGCACAGCGCCGGACGCTTCCGTGGTTCATCCAGGCCGATCAGGAGAAAATCCGGTTTCGTCTCCGCCACCAGCGTGGGCACGTCTTTCTCGTTTTGCGCTTCCCCGACAATGTTGATGCCAGCTTGTTCCGACAGCGTGGAAAGCAAAAGTTCACGCAGCAGCCGGGGACGATTGGCAACCAGCACGCGAACGTTCGTTTCCATGGGCCCCTCCAGTGACGAAGGAGAGTAGCTGGAGCCAAGCGGACGCGACAGGTTGCAAAGCGTACGGGAGGAAAGTACCTGACTCTTGGCGGCCGGTACCCGGAGACGAGGACGAAATAGGTACGGAACTGGTATCAGGCTCGCTGCTCGCCAGTTTTCAATTCCCCGCGATTCATCTCTGCCACCGGACGCAGGGAGAAAAACGACCACAACGGGAAGCTAGAGGCAGTCTGCTGATAATCATCGTACAATCACATTAAAAGGAAGAACCATGGCTGATTACACCGCAGCACATGCCCGCGCCGGTATCCGCGCTAAATTGCCAAAGCTGGACACCTGGCCGAACCAGTTCCCTGGATACGTCATCACCACGCGCTTTCCCGAATACACGTCTGTCTGCCCCAAAACCGGTCTGCCCGACTACGGCACCATCACTATCCAATACATGCCGCGCAAGGAATGCCTTGAGCTTAAGGCTTTGAAGATGTACTTGCTGGCTTACCGCGATTTGGGCATTTTTTATGAAAACGCCGTTAACAGAATCCTCCACGACATCGTCGAGGCCGTTCATCCGGAATGGTGCGCCGTCCGCGGAGAATTCACGCCCCGAGGTGGTTTAACCACCTCGGTCTTTGCGCGTTGGCCGAAGCTCGGTCCCGGCCGAAAAGCCGGAACCAGAAGGCGTTAGCCCCGCGACCAGCTGCCGTGACCTCGCCATAGACACCGAGGCGGGTTGCAGGAGATAATTTTACTGGCATCCATCACTGCGGGTGGTGGAGCCCTGTTCGAGGAGGGGGGGATGAGCATTTCTCCAAACGTGCCGACTCCGCAGGAGTCGTATCATTACGAATCTACAGGAACACCGCGATGGATCGCCGTGCTCTTCGTGGTTCTTTTTGTCGTTATCGCCGGTCTCGGCTATTTCGGCTATGCAAGTATTTCGCGGCTGGACTCAAGTCTGGCCAAGGAGCAGGAAACCAATAAGGTAATCACCGCGCAGCTCGAGCAAGCCAACACGCGCCTAGCCGATCTGAAGGGCCACATCGAAGTTACCGAGCAGAAGGTGGGCATGACCCAGGCCGAGCTGGCGCAGGCCAAAAGTCGCGCCGAAGCCATCCGCCAGGAGCAACAGGCCTCCGACCAGAAACTCACTTCTCAGCTCACGCAAGTGAAAAAGGAAAGCCAGGAGCAAATTGGCGCTGTCGCCACGGAAGTGGGGGGCGCAAAGAAAGATATCGAAGCCACTAAGAATGACCTCGAAATCACCAAAGGGAAACTGGAACGGGCCACCGGTGATATGGGCGTCATGAGCGGCCTCATCGCGCGCAATCACGATGACCTCGAAGAGCTCAAGCGACGCGGCGACCGCAACTACTACGAATTCACTCTAACCAAGTCCAAGTCCGCGCAAAAAGTCGGCCCCGTGCAACTCACTCTAACCAGGACCGATCCCAAGAAATCCAAGTACACGATGAATGTCCTCGTAGATGACCGCAGCATCGAAAAGAAGGACAGAACTATCGGCGAACCGGTACAATTCTACGTCAAAGGTGCCCGAATGGCTCCCTACGAAATCGTGATTTTCGACGTCGGCAAGAACTCAGCCACGGGATACCTTGCGACGCCCAAGGACGCGGGAGGGAGCACGCCTTCGTCTGCTCCGCCAGCTTCAGCTGCTACTACAAAGCCGCAGTCTTAGCCCCTGCACAATTCTCTCGCGTTCGAAGCCCTGTTCCGCGTTCTGGAAACACCGCGCCGGACAGGGCTTTTGTCTATCGCACCGCCGTTCTACGATGCGAATTTAGACCATGTGCCTTCTTCTTCGCTGCAGGGCTACTGTCCTTGTCTCCATCCTCCTTCTCTCTCCATTCCGTTTTCAGTCGCAGGACGCAACCGCGCCGCCCCCCGGCATTCGCCTAAATGTTGACCGCGTCAATGTCGGCGTCACCGTAACCGATTCCCGCGGCCGCTTCATCGAAGGCCTCCGGCGCGAGGACTTCCACGTCTTCGACAACGGCGCCGAGCAGCCGCTTACCGATTTTCTTTCCATCGCTGAGCCCGCGCAGCTTCTCGTCTTAGTGGAAGCTGGCCCAGCCGTCTACTTTCTCGAAAGCGGTCATCTTCGCGCAGCCTCCGCGTTGCTAGATGGTTTGTCGCCCGACGATCGCGTCGCCATCGCTCGCTATGACCAAGCATCTCAGCTCGTTCTTGATTTCACCTCAGACAAGCAGGCGGCCACTGCCGCTTTGGATCAATTGCAATTCAATCTCGGATTCGGCCAATTGAATCTCTCTTCCAGCCTTGCCGCATCTTTGGATTGGCTTGCCCGCGCTCCTGGGAAAAAAGCCATCGTGCTCCTCTCCACCGGTCTCGACACTTCTTCCCCCGCCATTTCTCAAAGTCTGCTGGCTCGTCTTCAGACCACCGACGTCCGTCTCCTCGCCGTCTCTCTCGGCAGCGAATTGCGCAATGCGCGACCTTCGGGCAAAACTCGTCGGAAAAAAGACCAGCCCACCTCGGACAAAGCTGAAGCCGCCGCCGAAGAATTCGACCGCGCCGACCGACACCTCAAAACTCTCACCGAAGCTACCGGTGGCCGCGCCTATTTCCCTGCAAGTACGAAGGATTTCACCGCTGTCTTCGCCGACATCGCTCAGCTCGTTCGCCACGAATACAGCCTGGCCTTCATCCCGCCCGTGCGCGACGGAAAAATTCACGGCATCGAAGTCCGGGTCGCACCCGATTCAGCATCCGCCGCAAACCTCAACGCCCCGCCCCGGTATCGTGTCGAGCATCGTCAGGCCTACCGCGCGCCTGCTCCCGACAAGCAATAATTCGGCGGCGCAGACATTCCCATTCGTGTCCCGGCCCTCTCCCGAATCTACGAGGACAGATCGCGCCGAAAAAACTACTCAAACGCTTTCAGCGTTTCCGCCATTTCTTTCAAGCGATCATTCATCAACGCAAACACCGTTCCCGGTTCGAACTTGCCGTCCCCGTTGCGGCGTCCGGCAGCGGATCCTGTCAGAATCTCAATCCCCTGCTCCACCTTGGCCACCGGCCAAATATGAAACTTCCCCGCCGCCACCGCATCCAGCACGTCTTCGCGCAGCATCAAGTCTTCCACATTGGATTGCGGGATGATGACCCCTTGCGTTCCCGTCAATCCCTGAATGCGGCACACGTCGAAAAATCCTTCAATTTTTTCGTTTACTCCGCCGATCGCCTGAATATCCCCTTGCTGATTCATCGATCCCGTCACCGCGATGTCTTGCCGCAGTGGAATCCCCGAAAGCGCCGAAGTCAATGCATAAATCTCCGTCGAGCTGGCGCTGTCTCCATCCACTCCCGAATACGATTGTTCGAAACAGATGCTCGCCGCGAGCGACAGCGGCTTATCCTGTGCGAACCGGCTCCGCAAATATCCCGCAATTATATGCACGCCTTTATCATGGAATCGCCCGCTCAAATTCGATTCGCGTTCGATATTGATGAGTCCCGCCTTGCCCAGTGCCGCTGTCGCCGTGATTCGCACCGGCTTGCCGAACGAATACCCGCCGATTTCCATCACGCTCAATCCATTCACTTGCCCCACGCGCGTTCCTGCAACGTCCACGAGCAGCGTGCCCTCTTCAATCATCTCCCGAATGCGCGTCTCAATTAGATTGTGCCGTTCCACTTTCGAAGCCAGCGCGGTCCTGACGTGCGCCGCCCGTACCACTGCTTCTCCCGCCGCCGCCGCGGCGTAGTGCGCTTCACGCGCCAGGTCGGCAATGTCCGCAAACCGCGCCGTCACCTTGTTCCGCCGCCCCGCCTTGCGCACCCCATATTCCAGCATCGCTGCAAACGCTCCACGGTCGAATGGCGAAAGATTTTCCTTCTCCGAAAGCGCCCGCAGTCGCCCGGCGTATTCCGCGATCACCGCGTCGCTCATCGGCATCTCTTCGTCAAACTCCACTCTCACCTTAAAAATCTTTCGAAAGTCCTCTTCGTACTCGTACAACAGTTCGTAAAGTTCCCGGTCGCCGATCAATATTACTTTCACGTTGATGTCGATGGCCTCCGGCTTCAGCGCGCTTCCCCCGAAGGGATAGAACATTTCCAGCGGCTGAATCTCCAGCTTTCCATGATTCAACGTGCGCTTCAGCGCACGCCACACGCCCGTTTCCGAAAGCGCTTCCAGCGAATACATGATCAAGAATCCGCCATCCGCGCGCAGCAGCGACCCGCCGCGCAGGTCCATAAAATCGCTCGTCCAGCCCCCGCGGGTGTCGTAGGCGCGCTGAATCGTCCCGAATAAATTCGCGTAGGTCGGCGTCGTTTCGAAAATTACCGGCGAAGCTTCTTCGTCCGCGTGGGCCAGAATCACGTTAACTCCGTACACACGGAACGGATCGCGTTCCGGTCCCGGGCCGCCCTGTACCTTCGGCAAACCGTCCGTCGTCTCGCCTTCCTGTTCTCCTTCTCCTTCGCGCTCCTTGAAAGGATCCAGATTGTCCAGAAGGTGATGCCGCACCTCCTCGAGATATTCCGCGACGCTTTCCCCGGGATATTTTTCCTTCAATTCCTCGATTACCCCGTCCACCAATACCGACGCAGCTTCCTGCTCCAGATAACTCAATTCGCTC
>OCOJ01037582.1_pt3 | contig 14689 bp, 13 predicted proteins | sample 1539251 | NCBI WGS metagenome assembly OCOJ01 (sample SAMN01911457, study PRJEB22624) | soil metagenome | biome: Soil | place: Malaysia | collected 2012-04-30 | depth RA_metagenome m | reverse complement strand
TGGAGAACTTGGGCCACAAGGTTACCCTTGAGCCCCTAGCTCAGACCGCCTGAGCCTATTTTCGTAGGAGTGTGGCTCCGCTGTACCGTCGGAACTTCTACTGGATTCGCGTTTCAGTTTGGTGGGTGGACTGCGAGGCTGGCGGCGCGGCCTTCTTCGCCCGCGCGTTCCACTGACGAAGTACTTGGTACACGTACTGGCGCGTTTCTGGAATGTAGGGGACAGTGCGCACGCGGTCCACCGCGCCCGGCCCGGCGTTGTACGCGGCCAGTGCCAGGCGCACGTCCTGATGGTAGCGGTCCAGCAGTTGGCGGAGATAGCGCGCCCCGCCTTCCAGATTCTGTCGCGCGGCGAATACGTCCGCGACTCCCATCTGCGCAGACGTTCCCGGCATCAACTGCATCAGGCCCCGCGCGTTTTTCCGGGAAATGGCCCGCGGATCGAATCCGGACTCCACGGCAATCACACTGGCCAGCAGGTTGGGATCCAGCCGGTAGCGTTCCGCGGTGTCGCGAATGCTTTCTTCGAGCGGCGGGACGGAGGGGGCGGGATTCGGTGCAAAGTCCTCCTGCGGCTCGATGCGTTCTACTTCCGCGGCCGGAACAGTGACCACGCCTCCGGAAACGTGCAGCAGCAGGGCATCGCCCCGCTGCTCGTAGCCGGTGATGCTCAAGCTCTGTCCGTTGCGCAAAATCACCGTTTCCGCGTGCGCCGGCAGGGCGCCCCAGAGCAGCACCAAGGACCCGGCAAGGAGCGCCGACTTCGCATGCGCTCGTAATGGCCGTAGTGGAAGCTTGTCCATCGTCGCTAGGGTTGATTCTACCAGCTTCATGTCATTCCGGTAGCACAGGCTTCCAGCCTGTGCGCACTTTGGAGTGTCGCGGCTCGGCGCCGCTTTTTCGGCGGCCTCCGCGCCCTGGCAGGCTGCTGAAAAACTCCCCACGGTGGCATTCCGAGCCCGCCGTGGAGGGTCGGAATGACAAGCCACGCCAATTTTTCAGCAATCAGCTAGTGCGCCGTCCCGAGCATAACTTACGAAGTGCTGAAGGCTTCAGGGGCCCTTCGTTCTTGAGGGCAGGCTAAAGCCCGATTCATTTCAGGCCCTTTACGTGGCGGCTGAAGCCGCCGCCTCCTAAAGAGAAATGCAAGGAACTTCTGGGACGCAACACTAGGATTTTTTCGCGCCCAGCGCAAACCGCTCAATCGCCAGCGCCACCCCGGCCTCATCATTGCTGGCGGTCATATGCCACCCGTCGGAGCGTAATTCCGCCACACTGTTCCCCATCACCACGGGCCGCCCGGCAAAGGTCAGCATCTCGAGGTCATTCAGGTTGTCGCCGATGGCCATTACTTCTTCCCGGGCATAGCCGCGCCGCGCCGCCCACTGCCGGAGCGTGGCGCCTTTTGAAACCCGCGGGTGCAGCACGTCCACCAGCGTGAAATCGCGCGCGGGATATTCCGTGAGCTGCACCGAGAAGTGGCCGGCAAATTCGAGTCCTGCGAGCAATTGCGCCAGCGCGCGCATCCGCTCCACCCCGCCGGTGTACATCACCTGGATGGGGTCTTCGTCCAGGCAATCTTCCAGCGGCGTGACTTCCGTCAGGTATTCCCGGTTGCGACGCCAGTAGTCGGTGCGCGAGGGGTTTGCCCAGTCCAGCAGTTCATAAGCGATCTGCTTCTCGCGTGGCCGGTCAAAGAGCACCAGCGCTCCTACGCGATAGTCCGCCGTGGCTTCCAAGAGCCGCCGCGCGACCGCGCGTTCCAGCAGCAGCCGGTGGTGCGTTTCCCCCTCGCTGGTGCGCACCAGCGCGCCGTTGTTCACGATCATGGTGAGCGGCACGGGCACGCGCTCCGCCACGGGGCGCGCAAAGGTGTATCGCCGCCCGGTCACCAGCGCCACTTCGATCCCGCGTTCCACCGCCGCCGCAATGGCCCGCTGGTTCGCCTCCGGCACCTGCCCCTTGCTGTCCAGCAGCGTCCCGTCAATGTCGATGGCAATCAGCCGTATGCCCACGGCTCTATTGTACGTCCAGTAGCACAGGCTTCAGCCTGTGCGCGAAGTCGCGGGCGGCATGCGCGCAACTAAGCCTGCCGTCCAAAGTGGCCCTCAGCGTGCCGGGCGGTGTACTTGAATCTCGCTCCCGATCTCAATGCTCATCAAATCCTCGCCCACCTCCACGGGCCCGGAATAATGCTTCCGCGTTTCCGCCAGCACGTTGGGCGCATCCAGCGGCACGAAGTGCGAGTACACCGCCAGCCGCGGCTTCACGCGCGCGAACACTGCGCCCGCCTGCTCCGCTGAGGTATGGTGCGCGATTACTTTATTGATTTGTTCCGGGGTGTAAATCTTGTCCGCTTCGCGGTACGCCTCCAGGTCCAGCACCTCATGGATCAGCACGTCGGTGCCCTGCGCGAAACGGATCAGATTCTCGGAAGCGCGCGTATCGCCGGAAAGCGTCACCGAGTGCCCTCCAAAATCCACCCGGTAACCGTACGCCGGTTTCACCAGCCCGTGGTCCACCAGGAACGCGGTCACCTTCACGCCGCTCTCCTCGTACACCTCGCCCTGTTCCACTTCGTGCGCCTGGATTTGCGCGCCCGCGGCCGGCAATTGCTCGTCCACATCGCGCCGGATGTGCACGTCGAAGGCGTACGCCTGCTGGAGGTGAGACATCATGTCCTTCGTGCCCGCCGGTCCCCACACCCGCAGCGGCACCTTGCGCCCCATCACCCAGCCGGTCAGCCACAGGTCCGGGATGCCCACGGTATGGTCGGAGTGCAGGTGCGTCAGAAAGAGCGTATCCGCGTCATTGAACGGAAGGTTGAGCTGGTAGAGCCGCTGCGTAGCCCCGCGCCCGCAATCAAACAGCAGCTTCTGGCCGCCCGCCTCCATCAGAATGCTCGGCCCGAAGCGCGACATCGCCGGCCGCGGATTCCCGGTGCCCAGCAAAGTGACGCGAATCGCCGTGGATGCCGGGTTTGCCTGCGCCTGCCCGGGGAAGGGAAGCAGGGCTGCGGAGACGCTGAGGAGGGCGCAAGCTGCCAGCACCACACACAATGGATGCATGCGTGAGCGCCCCGATTGGGATGCCGTGGATATAGCCAGCTTTTCGATGCGCATCGCCAGCATGATACCCGGCGCGGCACTGCTGCGCGGGCCATTTTTTAATTGCGCCGGCTATCTCCGTTCGTTAGGCTCGATTCGCCTTTTACGGAAGCGCATTCTTTCTGCCCGGGAAACGAGCGATTGAAATGCTTCATTATTCCGCAATCACGCACCTGGAATGCAGCCGCTGCGCGAAAACCTATCCGCATACCGCCCTCCGCAACGTTTGCGACTGCGGCCGTTCTCTTTTTGCCCGATACGACCTGGAGCGCGCCGCCCGCGGGCTGACCCGCGACGCGCTGGCCGAGCGCCGTCCCACCATGTGGCGCTATGAAGAAGTGCTGCCGCCCGGCGACCGCGTCACGCTGGGCGAAGGCTGCACGCCGCTGATGCATTGCGCGCGGCTGGGCGAAGAGCTGATCCTGCAAAACGTTTTCATAAAGGACGAAGGCCTGAATCCCACAGGCTCCTTCAAAGCGCGCGGGCTTTCCGCCGCCGTCACGCGGGCCAAAGCACTGGGTGCAAAGACCCTGGCCATTCCCACCGCGGGCAATGCCGGAGGCGCCCTGGCCATGTACGCCGCGCGCGCCGGCCTGCGCGCCGTGGTGGTGATGCCCAAGGACGCCCCGCAGGCCAACGTGATCGAATGCCGCGCGGCTGGAGCCGATGTGCGCCTTCTGGACGGGCTCATCTCCGATTGCGGCGCCTACGTGGCCGATCACGCCGTGCTCGACGGCTGGTTCGACGTCTCCACCATGAAGGAGCCGTACCGCGTCGAGGGCAAAAAAACCATGGGCTACGAGCTGTGGGAACAGTTCGGAGGCAAACTTCCCGACGTCATCATCTATCCCGCCGGCGGGGGAGTGGGGCTGATCGGGATGCTCAAAGCGTTCGACGAGATGGAAGGCATGGGCTGGATCGACGAAAATCGTCCGCGCATGGTGGCCGTGCAGGCCGCGGGATGCGCTCCCTTGCTCGCCGCATGGAAAGCCGAACGGCAGACGGTGGAAATGTTTCCCAACGCCGCCACGCTGGCCTCCGGCCTGCGCGTTCCCAAGCCGTTTTGTGACGTGGAAATTCTCACCGGCATCCGCCGCACCGGAGGCACGGTGGTGGCCGCCACGGACGAAGAGATGCTCGCCGCCGGCAAGCAATTGGCTGCGATGGAGGGAATCTTTGCCGCGCCCGAGGGCGCGGCCACCTTGGTGGCGGTGCGCAAGCTCGCCGAGCAGGGCTGGCTCACCGGGCGCGACCGCGTCGTCCTGTTCAACACTGGGACAGGGTATAAGTATCTCGAGGCCTGGGAGCGCGCGCTGGCGGCGGGAGACAGATCATGAATATGGCCAGCGGCGGTTCAGGGTCGACAGTCGCATCATGGCCAGTCGAACGCCTTCTTCTGCTCATTCTCCTGCTGGAGTCACATCCGTGCGGCGAAAGTGGTCACCCTTGAAGAGCAGCGGCTCGGCGGCCTCCTTGGCCAGCGCGTAAGCGAAACAGTCTCCGAAATTCAATCCCGCGGAATGACCGCTGCCTTTTCCGAAGTCGCGGTAGGCCTCGCGGGCGGTGCGCGCCTGGGCCTCGGTTACCGCTTCGATGAGGATCCTGGCTTCGCGGAAGAATTGGTCGAATTTCCGGCTGGCCACCGGGTCGCGGCTGGCGTCTATGACCACCGCGCATTCCACATAATTCACAGCGGAGACGCGCGGATTGGTGGCCGCGGCGATGGCTTGGGCGTACTCGAGCGCCTCCGGCTCATCCCGCAGGATGGCGATGATTGCAGAGGTGTCGAGAATCATCGCGGCAGGCCCTTTTCGTCATAGAGCAGGGGAGCGTGGTCCGCCGTCCGGTAGGGCTCGCGGAGGTGCGCGGCACATTCCTTGCCAATCTTGACCAACCGGGCCGCCAGGCCATTCCCCTGCGCGCCCTGCACGCGCTCGATGCGTTCCTGGAGGGCTTCGGTTACCGCGGCGGTCATGTTTTGCCCGGTGAGCCGCGCCAAATCGCGCGCCAAGCGCTGTGTCCGGCGGTTCTTGATGTTCAAGGCCATCGGATCTATCCTTCTACCTCACATCGTCCACCATTCTACCATACCTGCCTCGCAGCACTCATCCGGTTTCTTTCCCGGCAAGCCCCATGGCAGAATGGCACAGGCAAGCCGATGACCGAGCGGCTCTACTACCACGACAGCTTTCTCCGGGAGTTTGATGCCCGGGTTCTGTTGTGCCGCGCGGCGGGGGCGCAGTTTCACGTCGTGCTGGACCGGACCGCCTTCTATCCGATCTCCGGCGGCCAGCCGAACGACACGGGCAAGCTCGGCGAAGCAGCCGTACTGGATGTGTTCGATTCTGATGCGGGGGAACTCGTCCACGTGGCGGACCGCCCGCTCTCCGAAGGCCCGGTGCACGGTTTCATTGACTGGCCCCGCCGCTTCGACCACATGCAGCAGCACACCGGCCAGCACCTGCTCTCGGCAACCTTCCTCTCGCTGTTCGGCTACGCCACGGTTTCCTTCCATTTGGGCCGCGAAGTTTCCACCATCGACCTGGCGCCGCCCTCCGGCGTTTCCACGGACCAACTGGACGTTGCGGAGCGCCGCGTGAACGAAATCATCTTCGACGATCGCCCGGTCTCGATGCGCTTCGGCACACGCGAAGAATTAGCCGCGGCCGGAGTCCGCAAGGAGGTGGAACGCGAGGGCCTGCTGCGCGCCATTGCCATCGAAGGCGTTGAAGTCCAGCCCTGCGGCGGCACGCACGTTTCCCGCACCGGCCAGATCGGCCTGCTCGCGATCCGCAAGTGCGAAAAGCAGAAGAGCAACTGGCGCGTGGAATTCGTCTGCGGCGCCCGCGCCCTGCGCGTTGCCAAAGAGGACCGCAAGCTCCTGCTCGATGCTGCGCGCACTCTGGGCGGCGCTCCCGCGGACGTTCCCGTGCTCGTAGCCCGCGCCGCCGAGGAGCGCCGGGAAAGCGATCGCCAGCGCAAGGAACTGCAATCCCGCCTGGCTGTCTATGAGGCAGGGGAATTGTGGCAGCAGGCCGCCGATGCGATTCACGGGGCGCGCGTGGTGTGCAAAGTCCTGGAGGGCGCGGCTGCGGAATATCTCCGCCAGGTAGCCACGAAAATCGCTGAACGCGGTTCCAGCGTTGCGCTGCTGGCCGCGCGACCGGGCGGCCGCCTGGTGTTCGCGCAATCCGCCGGTTTGCCCGGCAATATGAATGAACTCCTCCGTGCGGCGCTCGCGCCGCTGGGCGGTAAGGGCGGGGGTACCCGTGACTTCGCGCAGGGCAGTGCGCCGGAAGCTGGAAAGCTGGACGACATCCTGCGCACGGCCATGGAGCGTCTCACTGTTCTATCGCGGGAAGCTGGGGCAGTATAGGAATACGCCATGCGGCGGGAAGGTGCCGCGGCATGGAGAGGAGGCCCCTGGTGAACGGATGGACGGCCCTGGGCGCGACAGCCTGCTTTGCTGCCACCATCGGGGCCGCGGCCTATGCCGCGCCCGGCTCTGCGCCTCGTCATGTTCAGGCGGCCGCCCCGTCCGCGCCTGCAGGCGCAACGCCCCAGGCGTCGAAAAATGATGCCGAACAGGCGCCCACACCGGACCAACTCCTCGAGCGTTACGTGCGCGCCCTGGGCGGAGAACGTGCCCTGCGAAAAATCTCCTCGCGGCTGATGAAAGGAAAATTTGAAGCGCCCGCTGCGCAATTGGCCGGCGATGCGGAAATCCTCACCGCCGCCCCGGACAAGTTTTACTCCCGGGTGACCATCCCCGATTCGGGCGAATTCATCTCCGCGTTTGATGGCAAAGCCGGCTGGTCCTCGGAACCGCGAGGGGGGCTGCGCGAGATGCAGGGAGCGGAGCTGGAAAACATGCGGCGCAGCAGCCAGTTCCAGCACGAACTGCGCTTTCGTGAAATCTTCCCGCAGCTCCGCGTGCTCGAAAAGTCCACGGAGGAAGGCCGGCCCGTCTGGGTCCTGGAGGCCACCCCGCCCGGCGGCACTCCCGAAAAGTTCTACTTCGACGCGGAGAGCGGCCTCCTGCTGCGCCACGATTCCGTGCAGCTCGCACCGGACAGTGAAGTCCCCATCGAGCATCGTTACTCGGAGTACGCCCCGGTAGACGGCGTCCAGGTGCCGCACCTGCTGCGGCACAAGGATCCGAACGTCGAATGGCAGGTCTCTTTCACCGAAATCCGCCACAACGTGGCCGTGGATCCGGCACGTTTCTCAAAGCCGGCCGCGCCCTGAAACTTCCTCTCACGAAACTTTTCGCAGCCCGGTTACGTTACTTGAGATAAGGCCATGCGCCTTGCCCGCCAATTCTGTCTGCTCGCGCTTGCCCTGGCCGCGGGCTCGCTTCCGGGCTTGGCCCAGGACCCGCAGAAAATCATCCAGCAATACGTCAAGGCGGCCGGCGGCTCCAAAGCCCTGGCTCAGGTGCGCACCCTGGCGCTCCAGGGCAGTCTCCAGGCGCAAGGCGAAGCTCCCGGCGGGACGTTTACCTTCGAGACGCGGCAGCCCAACCGTTCGTATCTGGAAATTATCTCCGGAGAAACGCGGCTGATCGAAGCCTTCAATGGCAAGTCCGCCTGGCGCGAGACGCACTCCGGCCAGCCGCAGACTCTGCTGGGCCCCGAGGGGATTGAAATCGAAGCCCTCGCCGCGGTGGCCAACACGCGCCTGCTCAATCTGAAGAAGAACAAGCTGACCGCGACGTTTGTCGGCTGGGCGAACGTGGAGGGCCGCCAGGCTGCTCAAGTGGAAATCGCCACTCCCGCGGGCGGCAAGCTCCAGGAATTTTTCGACGCGCAGTCGCACCTGATTGTCAAAGAGGCGGCGCGCATCGGCGATCTGGACCAGGAGATTCTCTTCAGCGACTATCGCCCCGAGGCGGGCATCCAGGTGCCCCACGCCATCCAGTTGCGCCGCGGTGCGGACACCTATCGCGCCGCCATCACCCAGGCTTCCGTCAACGGTACGGTCACCGAGCGCGTTTTCGATTTTCCCCGCAAGTCCCAGGTGCAGCTTCCCGATCTCAAGTCCCTGTTCCACGAGATTGACGAAAACCAGAAGGCCATCGACAAAATGAAGGAGAGCTACGCCGGCTCGCGCACCGAAGAGGAAATTGAATACGACGGCCGGGGCAACGGGAAGAAGCGCGAGACCCGCGAATACACCTTTTTTTATTTGCAGGGGCACGAAGTCTCCACGCTGGTGAAGAAAAACGGCAACCCGCTGCGCGAGGACGAGCAGAAGAAGGAGAACGAACGCGTCCAGAAGCGCATCCGCGAAATCGAGGAGGCCGCGGCCAGGCGCGAAGCCAAGGGACAGAAACAGCAGGAAGCGGAGAAAAAGCACGAGGATGACGACGATGTGGAGATGGAGGTGTTTCTCCGCGCCTGCCAGTTTGTGAATCCGCGTCGCGAACGCTTCCGCGGGCAGGACGTGCTGGTCTTCGATTTCGAGGGCAATCCGGATTTCCGGCCCCACAAGCTCGCGGAAAGGATCGCGCAAAAGCTGGCCGGAGTGATCTGGGTGGACGAGAAGGCCCGCGACGTGGCCCGGCTCGAAGCCCATTTCACCAGCGACGCGCGCATCGCCGGCGGCCTCCTGGTGAATCTCCAGCGTGGCTCCGGGTTCGCTTTCGAGCAGGAATTCCTGAACGGCGAGGTCTGGCTGCCCACCTACGAGGAGGCCCACATCGGCGCCCGCTTCCTGCTGGTGAAGGGAATCACCGTCACTGTCGTTACCCGCTATTTCGACTACAAGCGGTTTAACGTCGAGAGCGTTTCAAAGATCGCGCCGCCCAAGCAGCCCCAGTAGCACAGCCCTTCAGGCTGTGCCGCAGAAAATGTCTCCCTGGCCTGGCACAATTCCCGCCTCATGCCGGCGAGTGTTGTTGCGAATGTGGAAGGCGGCCACGATCGTTGCAGGTAGCGCCGGCTTCCAGCCGGCCCTGGCGGGTTCCCTGCCTCTCGATGGGGATTGGCTTCTACTGCGGAGGGGCCGGCACTTCTGCGCCCCAAAAATCCACCACGGATTCCGTCAGCGCGATGCCATAGCTCCACCGTCCGTTCAGTTGCGAGACGCTGCGCCAGGCCACCCGGCATTTTGCCGCCTGCCCGGTCTGCTGATTGGTCACTTTCAGCCGGTCGTTCAAATCGATTTCCGCGGCCAGGGCGATCAGCGCTCCGCCGTCGTTGATCAGTAACGTGGTGGTCTGTTCGGAGAACGGCTGGTGGAAGCGGTCTTGCCCCTCGGCCAGAAGGGGAATCCGCGCCGGAATGCGCGGGCTGGACCGGTGGTCGGAATATTCCTTCATTGCGCCCGGAATTCACCCCCAGGTACCCAGGTATTTGCCGCGGGCTACTACGTCATCCTATCGGCATTCTCCGCGAGCGGCAATAGCAGCGTCGCGCCGCCCGCCGCAGCACAGGCTTTCAGCCTGCGCGTCCCCGCCGGAGCCTTCCTGTAGCACAGGCGAATAGCGTGTGCTACGGCCCTCCGGTGGCATGCGGTCACAGCAGCCGCTTCAGCGCCGCGCGCGCCTCCGCAATCTGCGGCAGCCTGGCCGTGGAATTTTCGAAATGATTCAGGAAATCCTGGTAGGCGTTGATGGCTTCCGTTTTCTTCCCTTGGTGCTCGTACACCTTTCCTAGATAGAACTTGACCAGCGAGGCGGTAAGAAAGCTGTTTGCATTGATGAGCGCCGGGCCGGCCCAGACCCTCAGGCCGATCTCTGCAGCGTGAAATTGTTGCTCGGCCTCCTGGTACGATCCGGTCTCCACCAGTGCCCGGCCTGCGACCGAAGGCAGTGCTTCCCGCTCAAACGGGGTAAGTTGCTGCCAGGCGGCGAGCGCCTCCGGCCATTTCACGGCCCACATGCAGGCCAGCACGCGATCAATCTCCACCTGGCGGCCGGACGCATAGTCGCCAATCAGCGGGGCGTTCACGGAGCGCACTTCGGCGAATTCCTTCTCCGCGGCCTTCTCGTTCTTCATGATGATGTAGGCAATGGCCCTCACGTCTGCCGCTCCGGGGCCCGAGGCCCTTTTGCCCAGCGCGAGTGCCGCGTCGGGATTGCCCTGCTCGAAATGCACCTGCGCAGCCTTCAGCAGCGGGTCTCGTGCCCAGGTGGGACTGGTGTTGCGGAAGAGCCGCGCCGATTCCTCAAATCGGGCGGCTGCGCGGTCCAGCGCGCCGCGTCCGACCTCAATCTCTCCGAGCACGCCTGCGGCCAGCGCTTTCGTTTTCGGATCGCCCTTCGCATACAACCCGTTTATGCTCGCTTCGGCAAGCGAGTATTTGCCCTGGGCCAGGTACACCAGCCCTATCTTTGAGGCGGTATCGGTGAAGGATGGATTGATCTCCACGTTTTTGCGGTACTGCACCAGTGCCTCGTCCAGCTTGCCGGTGATGGCGTACACGTCGCCGCGGGAGTCGATGGGATTGGGATCATTGGGCGGAAGGAGGGCGGCGTATTTGTCGATTGCCTCGATGCCCTTGGCGGTTTCCCCCATGACTGCATAGCGATACCCGAGCAGGTTGTAGGCGGATGCGTTCTTGCTGTCCAGGCGGATGATCTCCTGGAGATTTTCCATCGCCTCCGCGATCCTTGCCGGGCTGAAAAGTGAGTAAACCAGATCCATGCGGGGCTCAATCTCCCGTGGGAATTCACGCACCACGGTTTCATAGGCCTGGATGGATTCGTCCACGCGGCCGTCCAGATTCAGTTTCATCGCTTGGATCAGCAGTTTCTGGAGCCGCGTGATGGGCAGCCGCTCGGCGAGTTGCGCCGCGTGTTCGATGGCCTTCCTGGCCGCGGGGGCGTCGTAGGTGTAGAGTGCCTGGGACATGCGGTAGTAGGCCATGGTGAACTGAGGGTCGAGCTGCGTCGCCCGCCGGTAAGACTCGACTGCCTGTTCCATCAGGAAGCGGTCCACCAGCGAGTCGCCCTGCTCATACGCGTGCAGCGCTTCCATGTTGGAAGTGAGCATGGCGGCCACGTTCGGGCGCGCGGCCGCGTCTGCGGGAGCCAGTTCCGCCAGGATTCCGCTGGTGGCCTGGTCCACCATGCCGAAAACGGCTTGGGCATTCGGCGCCTCGACTTTGTTGGCCAGCAGCACCTTGCCCGTGCCGGTTTCCTGGACGCGCAGGTCCAGCCGCAAGCCATCCCCCACTTTCAGTAGCGCCCCGCTCACATATATGTCCGCGTGCGCCGCCTGAGCCACTTCCTGTGCCTGTCCCACGGGCAGTTTGCCCTCGCCTTTCACGCGCTCGCGGATAATTCCGCGCACGCGCTCAGAGGAAATTACCTGCAGACTCTTCGCCTGCGCGAGGTTGGTGGAAAGCAGTTCCACGACTCCGTTGCCCAGCCAATCGAGCGAAGGGTCCTGCGTGAGATTTTCGATTTCCACCACAGCGACGGCCTTTGCGTTGCCGGGCCCGCTGGTCCGGCCCAAAAGTCGCGGACCGATTTTCCAGATCCCCAGCGCGAGAAGCAGCACCGCGACTGCCGCGGTGCCCAAGAGTACATTGCGCCGCTTCGGCGCCACCGCGATAGCGCCCGTCTGTGGGAGGGGAACCGTTGCGCTGGCGCCGGCAGCGGCCGGAATGGGTGTGGTCGCGGTTACCGGCGCAGCGGGTGGAGTAGTCGCTGGCGTCTCCGGCGCGGGATGGGCAACGGCCACACGTCCGCTCGAGGAATCGCGTAGCAGGCGCTGCAAGTCCGCGCGCATGTCCGCGGCGTGCTGGTAGCGCAGCCGCCGGTCTTTTTCCAGCGCCTTGTGGATCACGTCTTCAAGCTTCGCCGGCAGGTCCGGATTGACGCGCACGGGAGAAGCCGGAGCCCGGTTGAGGATGGCCTCCGAAATCACTCCGGAGGTCTCGCCGCGGAAAGGAAGCACCCCCGTGGCCATTTCATAGAGCACGGCGCCGAAACTGAAGAGGTCAGTGCGCGCGTCCAGTTCCTGCCCGCGCACCTGCTCCGGAGACATGTACGCCACCGTGCCCACTGCTGTCCCGGGGCTGGTCAGGTGCTCTTCGTTTACGCTGGCGGTCATCTGGCCGTCGAGCGTCACACCCTCAATTCCACCGTGCACCGTTTGCTTGGCCAGGCCGAAGTCCAGCACTTTGGCGTGCCCGCGCGTGGTGACGAAGATATTCGCCGGCTTGATGTCCCGGTGGACGATGCCCTTGGAGTGCGCCGCGTCCAGCGCATCGGCGATTTCCACGCCCAGCTCGAACAGTTCCTCCAGCGGCAGCGGCCGGCCCGCGATGCGGTGTTTCAGCGTACTGCCTTCCAGGAACTCCATCACGATGTAGGCCAGGCCATGCTCTTCGCCGATATCGTGAATGGTGCAGATGTTGGGATGATTGAGCGCGGAAGCGGCCTGGGCCTCGCGCCGGAAACGTTCCAGCGCGGTCGCGTCTCGCGCCAGGCTCTCGGGAAGGAATTTCAGCGCCACCTGGCGCTTCAGGCGCGTGTCCTCCGCCTTGTACACCACGCCCATTCCGCCCCCGCCGAGGCGTTCCACAATGCGGTAATGGGAAAAGGTTTTTCCGAGAAGGGGATCGGGCGCCGCCATCGGACTCGCATCTTAGTCTGGGCACCGAAGCGAGTCAACGCTGCCCTGGACCGTTTGCTTGTCGTGCATGGCCCATCGCGTGATAAGCTGCGCGCCATCGCTTTGGCCCTGATGGAGTGCTTTGCGAGCAGCAGCGCTTGTCGTAAGGCACCGCAGTAATCGAGTCACAAAGGTGGAAAGCCATGAGCCGTCTTCCCGGTCGCGCTGAAGTACGGAGAAAATTCCTGCGCATGCTGGCCGCGAGTCCGTTGATTGCCGGCTCGAGTTTCCTTGCAGGTCCTCTGGCGCAACTGCTTGCGGCGTCTCCTGTCCGCGAAAAGCATTTCCTGGGCTGGCTGGCGAGCTTCGAGCAGAGCGAAGATGTGATCTCGTCACCGGAGCAGGCTCTGGACGTGATGGATTTCGAGGCCGCCGCGCGCAAGGTTTTGCCTCCGGCGCATTTTGGCTATCTGGCCACGGGAGTGGATGGCGACGGCACGGTGCGGGCGAACCGCGATGGTTATTCGCGGATCCAGATTCGCCCGCGGCGGCTGGTGGACGTCGAGACCATCGATATGTCCGTGACTCTGCTGGGGACAAACTGGAACACGCCGATCGTGCTTTCGCCCGTCGGCTCCCAGAAAGCCTTCCATCCCGAGGGCGAAGTCGCGGTCGCCCGCGCCGCGCGCTCCAAGGGCCACCTGATGATGCTGTCCACCGTGGCCACGTCCTCCATTGAAGAGGTAATAGCGGCGCGCGGCGCGCCCGTGTGGCAGCAGCTCTATCCGACAAACGTCTGGGAGGTTGCCCGCGCCATCGTCAAACGCGCGGAAGCCGCCGGCTCGCCGGCGATTGTTCTGACCGTGGACCTGCAGGACGGCAGCAACCGCGAGACTCTGTTCCGGGCGCAGCGCGTGGACACGCGGGACTGTTCCGTCTGTCATGAAGAAGCATTCTCTCCATTCGCGAGGGGAAAGCCGGGGGCGCGGTCCGGAGGGTTCGCCCAATTCGTAGCGCGGAAGCCCATGTTCGATGGCCTGGACCTTTCGAAAGTCACGGCGGTCTTTCCTCCGAGCCTAAACTGGGATTTTGTGAAGCGCCTTCGCGATGCCGTGAGCGTTAAATTGTTTCTCAAGGGAATCGTCACGCGCGAAGACGCCCAACTCGCCCTCGAGCACGGCGTGGATGGCTTGATCGTCTCCAATCATGGCGGCCGCGCCGAGGATACCTTGCGCCCAACGATTGAGAGCCTGCCCGAGGTGATCGAAGGCGCGGCCGGCAAGGTCCCCGTGCTGGTGGATGGGGGCATCCGGCGCGGCACGGACATTTTCAAGGCCCTGGCGCTCGGCGCCACCGCGGTGGGGATTGGCAGGCCGCACTCATGGGGCGTGGCAGCCTTCGGGCAGGCGGGTGTCGAGGCCGTGCTTGAAATCCTGCGCCGCGAACTGCGCACCATTATGCGCCAGGCGGGAACTGCCTCGATCGACAAGATCAGCCGCAGCTACGTCCTCACTCGCGGCTGTTAAGGCCGGAGCGGAGCAACAGAGCAACTGAGCAAGACTCGGAGTTTCCGGGCTATTCGTAGCGCAAGGCCACGATGGGATCCACGCGCGTGGCGCGCCGCGCCGGGAGGTAGCACGCGGCCAGCGCCACGAACGTCAATGTCGCGGCGACGCCGGCAAACGTGAGAGGATCGGCCGCGCTCACGCCGTACAGCATCTTGGCCATGAGACGCGTCAGGGCCAATCCAGCGGCCAGCCCGGCCGCGACCCCGGCCAGCGCCATCTTCGCTCCCTCGCCCAGCACCAGCTTCAGCACATCCGTGCGGTGCGCGCCCAGCGCCATGCGGATTCCAATCTCATGGGTGCGCTCTCCCACCAGGTAGGAGACCACGCCATAGATTCCAATGCTGGCCAGCACCAAGGCCAGGACCGCGAAGGCGCCCAGCAGGATCATGGCGAAGCGGCGGTCGGCCAGCGAGTCGTCCACAATCTCGTCCATCGTCTGTTCGCCGAAG
>OCOJ01033281.1_pt2 | contig 14691 bp, 13 predicted proteins | sample 1539251 | NCBI WGS metagenome assembly OCOJ01 (sample SAMN01911457, study PRJEB22624) | soil metagenome | biome: Soil | place: Malaysia | collected 2012-04-30 | depth RA_metagenome m | reverse complement strand
CCGCGAACACCTCTTCCAACTCCTCTTCAATGGCCCGCCGCGCTCGTTCGTCTCTCACCAAACTAGCAAGCGCATTTTCATGCTGTTGCCGCAACGCGTCCAAAACTGCCGCTCCATGCTCGCCCTCACCGGTTCCCGATCGTGTGGCCGCCTCAATCAGCCGGTTGGTCACCCCGCTCATCGCCGAAACCACCGCGATGCACGCATTGTCCCGCGCGGCCTGCGCAATGATTTGCGCCGTTCGCGCAATACACGAAGCATCTCCCACCGATGTCCCGCCAAACTTCATCACTTGCAGATGCGCTTTCATCTTTCCCAGCCCGTTTGCTTCAGAATTGGTTCCATGGCACGCCACTCTATTCTAGCCGTTCAACGATGAATGTGCAGACGGAGGTGCCGGCAACTTTGCTGTACCACCGAATCAAAATCCGGCCTCAGACACCTGTCCGCTTCCGCCACATTCCTTCCCGCAACCGGACAATAAAGGCCTATTCCCCTCCCTTTCTAAACCGCTAAGTATTTCCAACACAAGGAGTTAAGAAACGCTGAACCCGGAAGGACGTGTGCGCTTGGCTCATCAGCATCCGGGGGTGCAGCCGATGCAAATACTGTGGCAGGACTTGCGGTTCGCGGTTCGCATGCTGAAGAAATACCCCGGATTCACGGCCGTCGCAGTTGTCACACTGGCCATGGCGATTGCCGCAAACGCCGTAGTCTTTAGTGCATTAAATGGGATCATCCTGCGCCCGCTGAATGTGCCTCATGCGGAGAGCCTTTTCCAGGTGGGGGGGCCTAACGACCCGAATCACTCCTATCCCGATTATCTCGATCTGCGCGATCGCAACCGCAGCTTTGATGGCCTCGCGGCCTATAATTTCACTTCAGCTGGGTTGGACACCGGGAAAAATCCGTCCCGCGCCTGGGTTTCTGAAGTGAGCGGGAATTATTTCGATGTTTTAGGCATTCAGCCATACCTTGGCCGGGTCATTCACGAAGCCGATGAGAAAGGCCCGAACAGCGCTCCCTATATCGTGCTCACTTACGCATATTGGCACGGCCATTTTCAGGATGACCGCGGCGTGGTGGGCCGCACTGTCCAACTCAACAAGCATCCCTTTACCATCTTGGGCGTAACACCACCTGGATTCCGCGGCACGATATTGTTTTTCTGGCCCGATTTCTTTGTGTCAATCGTTAACCAGGAGCAGGTGGAGGGCTGGAACGGCCTGAACGACCGTGGAACCCGTTGGGTCGGTTCAATAATAGGCCATCTAAAAGCTGGCGTCACTCCCGAGCAGGCCGTCGCGGACCTCAACTCGATTGGGTCCTATCTGAAGAAGACCTATCCCAAAGAGGAAGAGGATAGCGAGACGCGCTTTATTTTGGGGCGTGAGGGTCTTCCTGGCGTTGCCTTTGGCCGCGCGATCAAGGCATTCCTTGCCGGATTGATGCTGCTGGCGGGGTTAATTCTGCTGGCCGCCTGCGCCAACCTGGGCAGCCTGTTTGCGGCACGCACCACGGATCGTTCGCGGGAGGTCGCTCTGCGACTCGCGCTGGGAGCACGCCCCACACGCATTTTAAGCCAGCTATTTACCGAAGCTCTGCTGATTTCAGTCATGGGAGGCGCCGTGGGGCTTTGGGGCAGCGTAATGCTGTTGCATGGGCTGATAGTGTGGCAGCCGTTTCCCGAATTTCCCTTCAATATGCCCGTGCATCCAGACGGAAATGTTTATGCGGCTGCGATGCTGTTGAGTTTAGCGAGTGGACTCCTGTTTGGCGCCGTGCCCGTGAAGCAGGTACTTCGCACGGACGCTTATCAGATCATTAAGTCGGGAACAACCAGCAGCGTCGGGCGGAAGCTTACTGCTCGAGACCTGTTGCTTGCCGTTCAAATTGCGATCTGCGCGCTGCTGGTCACGTCCTCGATCGTAGCCGTGCGAGGACTCCTGCGCTCGCTCCACAGCGATTTCGGCTTCGATCCACGCAACGCTATGCTGGTAGATACGGATCTGAATATGGCCGGTTACCGAGGTGATGCCGTTTCGGCAATGCAGAAGCGCATGATCGACGGGATGGCCGCGATTCCTGGGGTATCGTCGGTGGCGTTAGTCAGCATTCCGCCGTTACATCCTGCCTGTTGTAGCGCATCGAACGTTTTCACCGACCAGACGACAGATCTGAGGCCATCCACTGCCGCTGCCTTCGCGGAAATGTTTAGCATTTCTCCCGGATATTTCCGTGCGGCGGGCACAGCTTTGTTGGCGGGCAGAGACATCACGTGGCAGGACAAAAAAGATGAACCGAGCGTAGCGGTCGTCAATCGGGAGTTTGCCCGTAGAATCTTCGGCTCTGTAACCAACGCGATCGGCCGATACTATAAGACGCCTGATGGAAAACGCATCCAAGTGGTAGGCATTGTTGAAGACGGGAAATATTCTCTGGATCTCACTGACCCTCTGCCGCCGGCGATGTTCCTTCCCATTCTGCAATCCCCATCCACTGAGACCTTTATCGTCGTGCGCTCGAACGGCAACCCTCAGCAACTCGCGGCAGCCATTCGAACCAAATTGCGGGACTTAGACTCCGGGCTGCCTTCGTTCATCCAGTCATGGAACAAAGCAATGGACGCGGCCCTGTTTCCTTCCCGCATGGCGGCGCTGTGCTTGGGCGTGCTGGGGGCCATGGGAGGGATCCTCTCCGTAATCGGCGTCTTTGGAATGGCTGCTTATTCAGTCAGCAAACGCAAGCGGGACTTGGGAATTCGTATGGCCTTGGGCGCGCAGCGGAACGAAGTCTTGAAGGCAGCGTTGGGACGTGCCTTCAAATTGCTGGTGTTTGGGTCCGCGGCAGGCTTGCTGCTTGGAATCCTAGCCAGCAGCGTCCTCGCTTCTATCGTGTATCAAGCCACTCCCCGCGATCCTGTGGTCTTGACGGGCGTGGTCCTGGCCATGGCGTTGCTCGGACTCGTAGCGACTTGGATCCCAGCCCAACGCGCTCTGTCCATTGACCCTGCCATCCTGCTCCGCGAGGAATGAATCCACCTCCCCCCGGCTTGCAGCGTGTGCCGTAACCGTGTTCTTTCGTGGGTACAGCTTCAAAGCTCGCGGAAAAATCCATTCTTTAGGAGGCGGGAGCTTCAGAGTTTATGTGGAAACGAGGCCCGGACTGTGGAAGCCCCGGACTTCAGTCCGGGGGAGCGGGTCTTCAGGCCCGCGGAGGATCACATTCCTCCCAAAAAGGGGCTTTCAGCCCAGGGCGCGCAGCGCCCCTGAAGAGAGCATGGCGACTTTTTTCGGCACTTCTCTCTTCGCCGCGTCAGGTAGTGAGTCAGTTTTCCGGTTAGCAGGACTAATCAGGACTTGTGCCGTTCAAAGTTGCTGTTTCGACATCAGCCGTATCAGTGAAGCTGCAAAGCTTGTTATCGTAAATTCATGGTGCGAGTCAGATTCTCGCTGCTTCTTTGCTTGTTCGTCGCCGCGCTCTTCGCTGGGCAAGCGCCCGCCGACAAAGCCGTCCAGCAAGAGCCTTCCTTGCCGATAGTCGATTACAACGCATGCCCTTTTGAAGGCTGCACTTTCGGAAAGTGGATTGTTACCCGTGATTGCACGATTTTCTCTTCATGGAAAGACGACAGGAAACCGCTGTCCGCACTTAAGAAAGGGGAAGTTGTCACCGGGCTGACAGGTGTGCATATCACTTATGAACCCGACCGCATCCAGATCCTCAAGCCCATTCCTGAACTTCGTCTCCAACCGGGTGACATCATCTTGAGGTACATGTACCGCGGAGAAGGCTCCGCGGACATCTGGGCTAAGGGCCAGTGGAAAAAAGAGTTCGACTGCAGTTTCATCACGGAGAAGAATGGTTCAGGCTGTTGGCGCGACTGCCCGGCCAAGGTTATTTCTGACGGTAGAAAGGAGTGGTGGGTTCGCCTAAAAACAGCTCAGGGCTCAATTGGTTGGGCAAAAGCAGAAGGTCAATTCGATTGCATGGACTCGCTTGGCGGCGACCCCAAGTGCAGCAACCTCTGATGGGCGCGAAGGGCTTGTTTCTGTTGGGTGGCCTAGCATTCTGGCTGCCCGAAATTGTCTTGTACGCTTGGACCAGGCAAGAACTCAATGGCAGGCTCGTTAGTTTCCTGCTTCCCAGCAGCCTTATGGTCATCTATTTGGTCGTTTCGATATTCCGCCCAAAACGAACTCCGAAGCCCTCTGCAGCCATCTTTATGGTGCTAGGCGTAGTCTTTCTAGGAACACTAGCCATGACAATTGGCGCGACCATACGAGGTGCGGGATTTTGGGAGCATCCCGGTTCCACTTTATCGGCAGTCCTTCTAGGCACTGTCATCCCGATTTACGCCTTTGTTGCTGCAACCTATGATGGCAGTTTGTATGCACTAATTTTCGTGTCGATTCTAATGCCTATTGTCCATCTGGTTTTTGAAAGACAAGACTGGATTATTCCTCCCAAGCTGACGCGGGGCCTTTGAACTGCGGATACTGTTTGACGCAGCGGAACACGACAGTGCCTGGTAACTTGGTTGAGCCTTTCCCAACCCCGGTGCTATTCTGAGCCCTATGGCGGATCCCGTTCTTTCCCCGCCGGAAGTGACCCCCTCCCCGCCGCTGGAACACTCCCGGCGTCAACTCGAAGCCCTGCTTGAGGTCGCCGAGGCTATCTCCCAGCATCGCGACTTGGCCGTGCTCTTCCACGATCTCGCTGAGCGCCTCCATTCCGTCGTTGATTTCGACTTCCTCGCTCTTGTCCTTCACGACCCGGCCCGCAACGTCATGCGCCTCCACATCCTCGAAACCCGCATCCCCGGCGAAAAACATGCCGGCAACGAAGTTCCTATCGAGGAGACCCCCTCCGGTTTGGTCTGGCAAACCCAGCAACCCTATGCCATTCCCGACATCGACCAGGAAACCCGTTTCCCCCAATTCCTTCAGCGTTTGCGCCAATACAACGTCCGCTCCATGGCTATTATTCCGCTGACCACCGCGCAGCACCGCCTCGGCACGCTATGCTTCGGACGCGTTGTGCCTCAGCGCGTCACCGATTCCGAACTGCAGTTCATGCAGCGCGTCGCCAGCCAGGTGGCCGTGGCCGTCGACAATGCACTTAACATCGAATCTTCCCAGGCCTATCAAAAGCAACTGGCTCGCGAGCGCGATCGCCTCCAGGTCCTCCTTGAGATTAACAACCTGCTCATCACCACTCGCGAACTTCCCGAACTTTTCCGCGGCATCGTTTCCACCCTGGAACGCTTTATTCACCATGACTTCACCAGCCTCGCCCTCCTCGACGAGGCCACCGGTCTGCTCAAAATCCATGCCCTCGATTTTCCCGGACGCCCCGGCTTCCTCAAGCAGGAAATTGTCGTCCCTCTCGACAACACTCCTTCCGGTCAATGTTTTACCAGTGGCCAGCCTCTTCTTGCGCGCGGTGCCGAGATCGATCGCTTTTCCAATCCCATCATTCGCGCCTTTCGTAGCGAAGGTGTTCAGACCATCTGTTGTGTTCCCTTGATCACCCACGGCCGCACCTTCGGCACTCTCAATCTTGCCTGCCGCCGCGCCGATGCCTTCTCGCCCTCCGACGTCGAGCTCCTACAACAAGTCGCCGCGCAAATTGCCATCGCCGTCGAAAATGCTCTAGCTTTCAAGCAAATCGACGCCCTCAAGGACAAGCTCGCCGAAGAAAAGCTCTACCTCGAAGAAGAAATCCGCAGCGAATTCAATTTCGAAGAAATTGTGGGCGACAGCCCCGCGCTCAAACGCGCCCTGGCTCAGGTCGAACTGGTCGCTCCTGCCAGCACCGCTGTTCTTATCACCGGCGAAACTGGTACCGGCAAAGAGCTGATTGCCCGCGCCATTCACAACCGCAGCCCCCGCCGCGAGCGCACTTTCGTCAAAGTCAATTGCGCCGCCATTCCCAGCGGCCTTCTCGAATCTGAACTCTTCGGTCACGAGCGCGGCGCCTTCACCGGCGCGCTCACGCAAAAAATAGGCCGCTTCGAGCTCGCCGACCGCGGTACCCTGTTCCTCGACGAAGTCGCCGACCTCCCGCTCGAGCTTCAGCCCAAGCTTCTCCGCGTCCTTCAGGAACAGGAATTCGAACGCCTCGGCAGCTCTCGCACCCAGCGCGTGGATGTCCGCGTCGTCGCCGCCACCAACGGCGACCTTGCCAAGCTCGTCGCCGAGCGCGCTTTTCGCAGCGACCTCTTCTATCGCCTCAACGTTTTCCCCATCCACATTCCGGCTTTGCGCGAGCGCCGTGAAGATCTTCCTCTTCTCGTCCGCTACTTCGTGCAGAAGTTCAGCCGCCGCCTCAACAAAGCCGTCGAGTACGTTCCCGCCGACGCCATGGACGCCCTCGCCAATTACTCCTGGCCCGGCAATGTCCGCGAACTTGAAAACTTTATCGAGCGCGCTGTCCTTCTCTCTCCCGGCAAAGAACTCCGCGTCCCGCTCTCCGAGTTGAAGTCCTCTACGCTTGCCGCCGCTGCTGATTCTTCTCCGTCATTTACTTCCCTAACTGCCTCTACCTCCTTAACCTCTTCCATTTCCACTCTCGAAGAAGCCGAGCGTCAGCACATCCTTCGCGCCCTGAAACAAACGCACTGGCGCATCGCCGGNATTTCCACTCTCGAAGAAGCCGAGCGTCAGCACATCCTTCGCGCTCTGAAACAAACGCACTGGCGCATCGCCGGCCCCAAAGGCGCTGCCCTTCTTCTCGGCATGAAACGCACCACGCTTCAGGCCCGCATGCGCAAACTCGGCATCCGCCGCCCCATCTAGAGCACTGCTCTCACAATCGTTTCTTTTCCGCTTGGCTTCCCTACCGCAATTCAGTAAATTCTTCTGCAGCCAGCCACCCCGAGGTGCTCATGAAAATCCTTTTCAATATTGGGTTTCTTTTGTCCCTTGCTCTGTTCTCGCTGGCCCCACAACTTTCCGAAGCCCCTACCGCCTTCGACAATAAGACCAACGGCCTGGTCGACGACGCCACACACACCGCCGATCAAGCCAAGTTCGAAGAAGTCGAAGCCCTCACCGACGGTCTCGGCCCACTCTACAACGCGCAATCCTGCCGCGAGTGCCACCAGACTCCCGTCTCCGGCGCCTCCAGCCAGGTTTCCGAACTCCGCGTCGGCCACAACGATGCCAAAGGCCAGTTCCAGAATCCCGAAATTCCCATCAACCATGGCTCCGAAATCATCAAGGGCCGCTCCCTGGTCAACGATCGCGCCATCTGCCCCAGCGGCGCTTTTCCCAACACCGAAATTCAGGAGCACGTGCCAGACTCCGAGAATATCCGCACCTTTCGCATCTCCCTGAATCTTCTGGGTGACGGCTTCGTCGAAGCGGTTGCTGATGAAACCTTGGTTCAGCTGGCCAAAGAGCAATGCAAGAAGCACCACAAAATCTGCGGTCAGGTCCTCTATGTTCCTATTGTGGAAGCTCCCGGTCAGACCGGCGTCGGCCGTTTCGGCTGGAAGGACCAGCACGCCAGTTTGCTCTCTTTTTCCGGCGACGCTTACTTGAACGAAATGGGAATCACCAATCGCCTGCAGCCCGACGAAGTCACTAACCTCTGCAACACCGCTTCAGAGCCCAACGACACCCCCGGCTCCGATGGCCTTTCTGACATCGATCACTTCGCCCGTTTCATCCGCGCCACAAAAGCTCCGGCGCGCGACCTCACTTTGTCGCAAAACCCCCAGGCCAAGCAGGGTGAAGCCGTCTTCGACAAAATTGGCTGCGCCATCTGCCATGTTGCCACGCTCACCACCGCTCCTTCTGGCACAAAAATCAACGGCGGCACTTTCACTATTCCCGACGCCCTCGGCCAGAAAACTTTTCATCCTTACGGAGACTTTCTCCTCCACAATGTCGGCACCGGCGACGGCATCGTGCAATCTATGACCGAGCACTACGGCAAAAAGATGTACTCCATCACCTGGAAAGGCCTCTCCATCCCCGAATTCAACAACACCGCCAACAAAATTCGCACCGCTCCTCTCTGGGGCGCGCGTCTCCACACGCGCCTCATGCACGACGGCGCCTCTTTCACTTTCACCGACGCCATCCTTCGCCACCGCGGCGAGGCTCGCGAAGTCACTGAAAAATTCGAAAAGCTGAAGCCTGCGGACCGCGCGGCTTTGCTCGAGTTTCTGAAATCCCTTTAGTATCGCTACCTCTACGCGTGCCCGGACACCGTGCACGAAACCTATATCGATTCGAAAGCACGGCGCGCGGATTAGTCGTATAATCTCGCTCGAGTTACGAGCAGAGAGGATCTGTGGAAGCCCAACCGCCGGAAACCGTAAAACCTAGGAAGGTGTCGGGCAGATGGCACCATTCTTCGGAATACGCAAAAGAACTGTGCTTGTGCGGCCACCCCGGGAGCAGCCACATCGTTTTCAAGCACTCCTGTCAGGCGCCCGGCGACAAGAAGGGTTTCTGCCCCTGCATGCGCTTCATTCCCGCCAAAAGCACAGGGAGAACTTCATTGCGCCCCCGAGGCCGCCCCAAGTCGCACCCCGCTACTTTGACCGAGCCTGCTACGCCCGCGCAGTAGCCCTCAGGACTCGGCGGAAAAGAAGGCGCTGAGTTTGCGCGCTCAGGTCTCGTCGCAGAGTCATGCAAAGCGCGGGCGCACACGGCGGCCCATTCGAAGTGTGGAGACAACTCACCCTATGCAGGACTGGGCCCGCTCAAGTGTAGAAGCAAATTTCAGGAAAGCTACTTCGGTGTTGAGGTGGTTCCGCCGCCCTTGCTGCCCTTCTTGCTCTTCTTCCCGCCCTTGTGCGCCTTGCTGGTCTTCGTGCTCTTACCAGACTTTGAGCTAGTACCCTTCTTAGTGGACTTTGTCGAATTGGACGTGGGTTTGGCGGTATTGTCAGCTTGGCCGCTGGTGCTTCCACCTGCCTGCGCGAAAGACAAGCTAGCCGCGAACAACGCCGTGGTCATCAGAGCGAAAAGTTTCTTCATGAAGCCGCCTTTAAATTGAAATTCCCCTGGTGGCGCTAATTTGCCTCTCGGTGCCATCTTTGTCAAGAACAAAGCCGCTTACAGAAGGACTAAAAGACAAGGCTCGCGAATTTTTTATGCTATCGTTTCCTCCCTCATGCGGTTTCTTCGCGCGCTTTTCGCGCTCGCGATTTTTCTCAGCAGTTGCCTGCTCTTTCTCGCCGAGCCGATGGTTGGCAAGCGGCTCGTGCCTCTTTTTGGCGGCTCAGCAGCGGTTTGGACTACCTGCCTGGTTTTCTTTCAAAGCGCGTTGCTGCTCGGCTACTGTTTCGCCCATTGGCTCTCAACTCGTTTAAGCACCCGGAAACAGGGATTCGTCTACTTGGTCCTCCTCGCAGTTGGGCTGCTTTTTAGCTTGAACGCCAATCCGCACCTGCATCCCAACATTTCTCATCCGACTCCGAGCGTTTTCTGGTTACTGTCGGCGCTCATCGGAATCCCGTTTGTCACGCTTTCCGCGAGCAGTCCCCTGCTGCAAGCCTGGTACGCGCGCAGCCACGCCAGCGAGTCGGGCCTCCGGCCTCCCTACCGGCTCTTCGCTCTTTCCAATTTCGGCTCGCTCGCCGCGCTCGCAAGTTACCCAGCTTTCGTCGAGCCGCATTTCACGCTGCACACGCAAGCGGTGGTCTGGGGCGCCGGCTTTTTTCTTTATTGCCTCCTTTGCGTTGCGATTGTTTGGCGCATTCGCAATCCTATGCTCGCCGTTTCCCGCGAGGACGCCAGGAACGACGCATCCCGGCTCGACCGCGGACGAATGCTTCTTTGGTTGCTCCTCGCCGCTTGCGGATCGGTGCTGCTCTGCGCGGTCACCAACTACCTCAGCCAGAACATTGCCGCGATTCCTCTGCTTTGGGTTGCGCCACTCACAATGTATTTGCTGAGCTTCATTCTGGCGTTTCAAGGCGGGTGGTTCTATCCACGCGTTGTTGTCCTGATTCTCCTGGCCGGGGCGTTGGGCGCCTGGAGCTACATTTTGTGGACCAACGACATCAACCTGCACTTGAATGTCGCCATCCCGCTTTTTTGCGGCGCGTTGCTGGTGAGCTGCCTGTTTTGCCACGGCGAGCTTCACCGGCTGCGCCCCGAAGCGCGTCACACCACGGCTTTTTATCTCACCATTGCAAGTGGCGGAGCGCTCGGCGCGTTTTTTGTGGGAATTCTCTCGCCGATGATTTTTCGCGGGGATTATGAATTTTGCTGTGCTCTGATTTTCACCGCGGCTCTGGCTCTCGTCGTTACCTGGAAGCAGCCGGTGCCGTGGCGTGCGGTAGCTTGGCGCTCGTTGTGGCTGGTTGCGACGCTGGCGATGCCGGCGGTTTTCTTCATGTACGCGAGCAACTACGGCCAGGATTCCATCGCCAAGATGCGCAATTTCTACGGCCTCTTGCGCGTCACTGCGACGCAGGACAAAGACGGCTCGAAGGTCCGCACGCTGTACAACGGCACGATCGAACACGGCACGCAGTGGCAGGATGACGATGACCGCACAATCCCTACAACCTACTACGCTGAGGACTCGGGCGTGGGACTGGCGCTGAATCTTTGTTGCGAGGAGCGGCCGCGGCGCGTCGGGCTGATCGGCTTGGGCGCCGGAACTTTGGCAGCTTACGGGCGCAAGGGAGACGTTTTTCGTTTCTACGAGATTAATCCGCTGGTCGAGCGAGTGGCGCGCGGCTATTTCACCTACTTGGCCGATTCTGACGCCGCCATCGAGATCGTTCCCGGCGACGCGCGCGTGTCGCTGGAAAACGAGGCCCTGCAACACTATGACGTGCTGGCCGTGGACGCTTTCTCGGGCGACGCCATTCCCGTGCACTTGCTCACGGCACAAGCCCTCGCCCTTTATTTGCGCCATTTGCAGCCGGACGGGATCATCGCGTTCCACGTTTCCAATCAATACCTCAACCTCGAGCAAGTCGTCGGTCAGCAAGCCGATCACGCCGGGCTCCATGCCCGCTGGATCGCCTCCGCTGACGACAGTTCGCGGGGTGAATACGCTGCCGACTGGATTGTGGTAACGCGCAACGAAAAGTTTCTGGCCCTTCCCGATTTGCAAACCGACGCCCGCGACATCGAACCTATCCCCGCCCTCCGCCTCTGGACCGACGACTACAACAGCCTCCTTCCCCTCCTCCGCTGGCGCGTTCCCCCTCCCACCGAAGACCAATAGACGATGCAGCTAGGTGAGGCGGGCGAGGGGGCGATTGCTTTCGGGGAGATCGACGCTCAAGGCTGTGGCAGCGACAAATGCGAATGCCAGAGCTAACGCTGAGCCGATGGGCGTAAAGCTCAGTGAGGGTGGTTCCGGCGAGGCAAAGGTACTCAGCAATGCGCCGATGAACACCGTTGCGGTTGCGACCCATTGATACAACGGCAAACCCAGAACTCTGGGAGTCTGTGGTTCGCCCCGGTAGGCCTCCTCGATAAAGCGGGCGAGCCCGTTGCCAATCGCGTAGATGCCGCAGATGAGCGCTGTGGGACATCCAGAAGCCCAAAGGCGAGCGAGCAGCAAACCTAAGACAATGTTGCCCAATATCGAGTAGAGTTGGGTCGGGTGGATGGGAACATCGGCCAGATCGGCGAGGCGAGCAATTCGAGATCGTTCGTGAGTAACGCGGATGCCCACGGCGGGGCTTGCGGGTCTGCCGTGGCAACAGCCGTTGACCAGGCAGCGCAAGCGTCCGATAGCTTGCATCCAGGGTGCAGCGACGCAATGGGCCGCGAGAAGCGTCCAGCGCTCCTCAAAAAACAAGCAAGAAATAAGGACCCCAAGCAAACCACCATAGAAGCCGAAGGGGCGGCGAAGCCGCGACGACCCTTCGACCCATTGCGCCCAAGCGCCCGAGCCGAGGAGGCCGGCAGCGAGCGTGACCAGAGCTTTCCATTCTCGACCAGGGCTCATCGCGGCTAGCACGATTTGCGCTTGCACGAAGGCAGCGATGGCTGCGAAAAAGCCGTGGTTGATGATGCGAAACGGACCGATGCGCCACTCGCGCCAGGAATTGGCGAGCCGCTCGGCCAGGCGGCGCAGCAACTCCCAAGGGCGTTGGGGTTCGAGGAGCATTGGGGCAAGCGCGAGCGCAAGCAGAACGTCGGAGATGTAGTGCATTCCCGTGGTCACGCAACTGATCGCGACGGCAGCGCCGTAGGCAAAACCCAGCCAACGTGGCCGATACAGGCGTGCGACTAGCACGGACCATAAAACGTGAAACGAAGGGAACGCGGCGGTGGCGGGATAGGTGCTGCGCTCCCAGAGCAGGAGTTGAGTTAACCAGCCTGGGCCAGCGAGCGGACGACGGGGAGCGGCCGAAGGGAGAAACCAATAGAAGCAAAAGCCCACGAGCGTGGCGGCCCACGCGGAAATCATGAATTTGCGGAGGTTGCGCCGGGTTTGCGCACACCAGGGAGCAAGGGCCACGGTGACGTAGGTGCTTTCGTAGAGAAGGATGCTCCAGGGATAGATTGGCAAGCGCTGTTCAAAGGGAAACGAGAAAGCGAATCCCTTTGCGGGCAAATGAACAGTGAATTCGTAGAGGGCGAGCCAAGGAACGACAGCGAGGAGCAGAGATTGAACCCGCTCCAAGGTTGTCGGAGCCTCATCGTCGTCAACGGGCAGGACACGAAGCGCATGACCAAAGCGCCGTTGAAGATCGGGACGCTCAAAACCAAGCACAAGTGCGATGCACCCGAGAGCCACGCTGGGAGTGACGAGCCACAAACCGGAAGGAGATTTTGCGGCCATGGAAACACCCAAGCAAATGGCAACGAACCCGGTATAGATCGGATGCGGAAGGAAGCGAAATACTCCGCTGGAAACGAACCTTGGCGGAGGGAAAGCATTCATGGGAAGGCCGCCACCGTACCGCCAGAGTGCATGCATGCCTAAGAACATCAGCGCGGATCCGCTCGCGACAAAGAGCCATCCGATAACGGGTCCGCCATAAACCGGCATCGCGACGTTGTGGCTCGCTGCCTTTGCCCAAAGGGCAAGGAGCACGGGCACAAAGATTACGAACAGCATGGCGTAGAGAAATTTAGCGAATTTCATGGCGGTGTCACCGCGGCCAATCTACGCGCTCGTGGATGGCCCAGCCTTCCACCGTTGAGCCGCTCGGCTGGTGAAGTCGCGCGCGGCTGCGCCATTTACACTCGTTCACCTGAAAAATGCGCGCGGGAAGAGTTTTGCTGACAAAGGCGCTGAGCGCGGTTGTTCCCAGCGGGCCCTGGCGAACCACGAGGGAACGGTCGAGCTCCAGGCGGGTTCCATCGCCGAACTCGAGCACATCGTCCTGAATCACCGGTGCGGCGACTTCCAGGCCATTGNACGTAGGCGATTCGCCGGGAAAAACCGCCCGAACAGTCGATCCAAACTACCGAATGAAAGTGACTGGTGAACCGGCCCCAGCGCAAGGTTTGGATGGGAAGCCGCCAAGGAGGAATTGTCAAGGTGAGATGCTCGACATAACCCAGTCCCGAGCGCTGGCCGATANCGCGCTGGTCCGCAAGGTATCAGACAGTGCCAGTCAATTGAGCCTTCCTGCGAGCTGAAGATTGTGTTGTGGATCCCGCCGTTGGCGATTTCACGAGCGTTGGTCTGCCATTCGCCGGACGCGTGAAGAGCCTCATTCTGCCAGTGAATCGAATCGTTTCGGACTTCCGGCTCGTGTTGCTCCCGCAAGGATTGACTGGAAGCGACGATTGCGCCCGTCACCTCTAGCAGACTCGAATAATGAAGCTGGGCGAGTGCCCATTTCACAGTGCCCGTATAGCAAATCGAAATGTCACCGGATTCCGTTACGCAGTCCAGGTACCACTTCGATAGTCTGAACTCCGCCATGCTAGAAAGCATCGTAGCAATGGACCAGGCTCGCGGCCAAATCGTCAGCCAACGAATTGGCTACGGAGCGCTCACAGACTTTCAGCTATGATCAGCTCAACCGCCTCATCGCGGCGCAGACCAGGTCTACCTGGTCCACCAGTCCCGCTCATTGCTGGGGCGAAGCCTACACCCTGGACGCCTGGGGCAACCTCAACAGCATTGCCGCCACCTCGAATTCGGCCTACACGGGCTGTTCCTTGGAAAGCGGTTTCACGGCCACCGCGGACGGCAACAACCACCTCCCGGCTTGGGGCTACGACCCCTCGGGCAATGCCAGCACGGACGGCACGTATTCCTATACCTGGGACGCCGAAAGCCAGCTCAAGTCCGCAACTTTGAACGGAACCACTACAAGCTACCTATACGACGGCAGCGGCCGCCGCGTCTCCAAGTCCACNCGGCAAGCTCTACTGGTACGGCTCCGGCGGCGAAATCCTCGCGGAAACCGACGCCTCCGGCAACACCACCGCCGAATACATTTTCTTCGGCGGCAAGCGCATCGCCATGCTTCCTGCAGGCGGCTCGCCCATCTACTACGTCGAAGACCTGCTTGGCACTTCCCGAGTCATCACCACCAACGCGGGCGCCGTCTGTTACGACGCCGATTTCTATCCCTACGGCGGCGAACGCTCCTACACCAACACCTGCCCGCAGAACTACAAGTTCGAGGGCAAAGAGCGCGACACAGAAACCGGCAACGACGACTTCGGCGCTCGCTACTACTCCAACCGCTTTGGCCGCTGGCTCTCCGCCGACTGGTCCGCCGTTCCCGTTCCC
>OCOJ01055511.1_pt4 | contig 14720 bp, 8 predicted proteins | sample 1539251 | NCBI WGS metagenome assembly OCOJ01 (sample SAMN01911457, study PRJEB22624) | soil metagenome | biome: Soil | place: Malaysia | collected 2012-04-30 | depth RA_metagenome m | reverse complement strand
GCCGGTCATGAGCATCTGGTCGAGCCGCAGGGTCACAAACTTCTGTGCGTTTGCGATGCCTGCGCCATTCTTTTCGACGCCCAGCGCAACGCAAAGTACAAACGCGTCCCTCGCTCCGTGCGCTTTTTGCGGGATTTTCAGTTGACGGACGCCCAGTGGGACAGCTTGCGTATCCCCATTGAAATGGCGTTTTTCTTTCGCAGCGGTCCCCAAGGGCGAGTGATTGCTCTATATCCAAGTCCTGCAGGGGCTATCGAATCCCTGTTGCCTTTGGACACTTGGGATGACATCGTCCAGGCAAATCCCGTCCTTCGAGAAATGGACGCGGACGTCGTGGCCTTGCTGGCGAACCGCGTCGGCGCCGCCCATGGCGCGCAACGCGCTGAGTATTATCTTGTGCCTATCGACAAGTGCTACAAACTGGTCGGCCTGATCCGCGCTCATTGGTGCGGCCTCTCCGGCGGCGCGGAAGTCTGGCGCGAGGTTGCCGCCTTCTTTTCGGAACTGAAGGAGCATTGCGAGACGCATCGTGAGGTGCATCATGCCTGATCTGCTCTTCGCCATGGAAGGCGCGGAAACGGTGCGTTTCGCCGCAATACCACTACTTGCGTTCAAGTTGCACATCACCAACACGCCGTCCGACGAACTCATCCACACCGTTGCATTGCGCGCCCAAATTCAGATAGAACCTACTCGCCGCAACTACTCTGCGGACGAACAAAAGCGCTTACTCGATCTCTTCGGCTCGCCCGACCGCTGGGGACAAACACTCCGGAGTCTGCTCTGGACTCACGTCAACATGATGGTGCCGCGCTTCACTGGCAGCACCGCGGTCGACCTTCAGGTCCCTTGCACCTTCGATTTCAACATTGCCGCCACAAAATACTTTCACGGCCTCTCTTCCGGCGATCTTTCTCTCTGCTTCCAATTCAGCGGCACCGTTTTTTATCAGGCTGCGGACCGCACCCTGCAGGTTTCTCCGATCTCCTGGGACAAGGAAGCGACATTCCGCCTCCCCGTCAAAGTCTGGAAGGGCCTGATGGACGAGTACTATCCCAACTCCGCCTGGCTTGCGATTCAACGCGACACTTTTGAGCGCCTCTACAACTTCAAAGTCCGCGAAGCTATTCCCACCTGGGAAGAAACTCTCGAACGAACGCTGGCTTCCATTCGGGAAACGGTGCGCTCATGACCGCGGTGATCGATCGAATCGCAAAGGCAGTCCTCTATGAGGGCTACATGCTGTATCCCTACCGCCCTTCCGCGATCAAGAACCGCCAACGCTTCAACTTCGGCGTGTTCGCTCCGCGCGACTATTGTCAAACGCATGGCACCGGCAAAGCCTGGTCCTTCCAAGTGGAATGCCTCCTGCGCGGTGACCTTTCCTCCGCGCTGGACGTGCGGCTTCGCTTCCTGCACTTGGCTGCACGTGAGGTTGGCCAGTTTTTCGCCCCAATGGCCACACTGCCCGAAGGACAACTGCCCGAATATCGTCTCGTGCCTTCTCTTGATCTTGGCGGTCGGCTGTATCAGACCTGGCAGGAGGCCGTCGAGCGTGAACTCGCCGTCCGCATCCCCTTGCGCCAACTCGTTTCCGCGCCCGCGCAACGATCATTTCTCTTCTCGGGCGGAGAAGTGACTGATCCGTTGCGCGGCGCGGAAGCTGAATTTGTCGGAGTTCTCCTTCGCCGCCAAGAATCGATCACAGGCGATCTGCAGATATCCGCGCAGTCCGTACAAGACGGATTGTTCAAGCTCACCCTGCGCGTTGCCAATCTCACGCCTCTCCCCGATGCGGAAAACATGGATCGTGATGGCGCTCTCCTCCATTCATTTGTTTCTGCCCACGCGATTCTGCACAGCAGAGAAAGCGAATTCATTTCTCTTCTCGATCCTCCTGTCGAGCTCCAGCCTATCGCGCTCAGTTGCCAGAACCAGGGTGTCTGGCCCGTCCTCGTGGGCGAGGAAAGCGACCGCCACACCCTGCTCGCCTCTCCCATCATTCTCTATGACTACCCCCAAGTTGCTCCGGAAAGCCCCGGCGATCTCTTCGACGGCGCGGAGATCGACGAAATCCTTTCCCTTCGCATCATGACCATGACCGAGGAAGAAAAACGAGAGATGCGCCAGTCCGATGAGCGCGCGCGCCAGATCCTGGAGCGTACCGAGAGCCTCCCCGCTGAGCAGTTCATGAAACTTCACGGAGCACTGCGCGGCTTGCGCGCAGCAAAAGGAGAACCATCTTGAACGAGTGGGAATGGCAATTTCTGGAGGATAAGTCCACTCTCGGCCATGTTGAGATTCAAGGCGTACAGGTGCGGCGCGGCGATCGGGTTCGTCTGCGTCCCCGTGCGGGCGGCGATGTCTTCGATCTCGTGCTGCACGGAAAAATGGCCACAATCGAATCCGTCGAGCAGGACTACGAGGGGAAACTGCACGTTGGCGTGGTGGTCGATGACGATCCCGGGCGCGATGCCGGCTTTCTCCGCCAGCCCGGCCACCGCTTCTTCTTTGCGCCCGCCGAACTCGAGCCAGTCACAACCGAGCAGGACAAACCTCAGCCTCAAACAACTTCCAAGAAGATCCTCGTCGCCGGGATCGGAAACATCTTTCTGGGCGATGACGGCTTTGGCGTGGAAGTTGCCAGCCGCCTCGCACGCCGCACTCTGCCCGAGGGAGTTCGCGTCGCTGACTTTGGCATTCGCGGCTTCGATCTCGCCTACGCCCTCATGGAAGGCTACGAATCCACGATTCTCATCGACGCTTATCCGGGCCAGGCCACTCCCGGCACACTCTCCGTTATCGAGCCTGATCTCGTAGACCTCAACTCGACGAATAGCGCCGCAGGCTTCGTCGAACCTCATGCGATGAATCCCGTAAACGTTCTGCGCATGGCGGCGGGGATGGGCGCAAAACTCCAGCGCATTCTCCTGGTCGGCTGTGTGCCGGGCACGCTCGGCCCCGAAGAAGGCCAGATGGGCCTCAGCCAACCAGTCAGCGCCGCGATTGAGGACGCCGTCGAGCTCGTCCAGTCACTCGTCTCTCGCATCCTCCAGGGAGAATGGCCCGGAACGCAATGAGCGATTTTCAACCCTCCAAAGGGGTTAGGCACTGACTCGAAGCACGGGGCGGAGTGCATTGACTGCCCGGTTCCGAGATGGGAAATCCCATTAACGGACACTTCCGGGCATTCCTGAGACGTGACCTCCTTCTAATTCATTGATTTACAAAAGGTTCTATGCGGGGAACCGCGGTCCGGCGATTGCCGTATCCTCGGTTAGAGACGCCCAGATATGGACATCCCACGTCCTTCCAACGCCCGTGCCAAAGTGATACGCAGGATCGTGATCGGCACCATCAGCTTGCTCCTAATCGCTGGCGTCACTCTGGGCTTGTCGCGCTTGCGCCCGGCGGCTCCATCGGTTGATCGCGCTACCGTCTGGTCGGACGATGTCAAGCGTGGGCAGATGCTTTGCGACGTCCGCGGGATCGGCACACTGGTCCCCATTGACATTCAGTGGATTCCCGCACAGACGGATGCACAAGTGGATCGCATCGTTCTGCGGCCTGGTGCCGTGGTCAAGCCGGACTCCATCATCTTGGAGCTCAGCAATCTGACCCTGAAGCGGGACGTTCTGGATGCCGAATTCCAACTGAAGGCGGCCGAAGCGGATTATGCCAACCTGAAGGTGCAGCTCAGCAGTGAGCTGATGAATCAGAAAGCGACCGAAGCGGCGGTGCGCAGCGATTACGAGCAGGCCAAGATCCAGCATGCAGTGGACGAAAAACTATACAACGAAGGTATCGGTGCCATTGTTACGGCGCAACTTTCCGGAGTGAAGGAACAGCAACTGGCAATCCGGCTGCAACTCGAATCTGAGCGCACAAAGAATACCGAGGAAACACAGCAAGCCCGCTTGCAGGCGCAGATGGCCCATGTCGACCAGCAGCGCGCTCTCTATGAGCTTCGCCACGCTGAACTCGAGGCGCTTCATGTCCGCGCAGGCATCAATGGGGTCCTGCAGCTCGTTCCCGTGGAAGTGGGCCAGCATGTGACACCCGGAACAAATCTGGCCCGCGTCGCCGATCCGAAGAAGCTCAAGGCAGAAATTAAGATCGCAGAGACCCAAGCAAAGGATGTGGTCATTGGCCAAAGCGCTTCGATTGATACCCGCAATGGTATTGCCCCCGGGCATGTGGTCCGCATCGATCCTTCCGTTCAGAATGGCACCGTGACCGTCGACGTGGCCTTTGACGGCCCCCTCCCACCGGGCGCGCGGCCCGACCTTAGCGTGGACGGCACCATCGAAATTGAAAACCTCAAAAACGTTCTCTATGTGGGCCGCCCGGTCCACGGTGCCGCGCAGAGCACGATCAGCTTGTTCAAACTGACCCCCGACGGCTCCGAAGCCACGCGTGTGAATGTGAAGCTGGGCCGCACCTCCGTGAACTCCGTTGAGATCATGCAAGGCTTGCAGGTCGGGGACCGCGTCATCCTCTCCGACATGTCTCAGTGGGACAACTATGATCGTGTCCGGCTGAAGTAGCGCCTTCGCGCCCACGGCTTTCGCAGTCACTGGGGTTGAGAAGTCGCCGCGAAAAGGCAAGTTTGTCGTTCGGAAATAGGGGTTAGTTGCAATGCATACCTTCTGGCAAGACCTTCGCTACGGCCTGCGCATGCTGGCAAAGAGCCCAGGCTTTACCGCCATCGCCATTGTTACGCTGGCTCTCGGCATCGGCGCCAACACGGCATTGTTTTCCATCGTCAACGGCGTGTTGCTGAACCCGCTTCCCTTTCCGGGACCCGAACGGCTCATAGCGATCTATTCCCGAACTGCCGAGTATCCGCGGTCCTCCATCTCATACCTGAACTTCCTGGACTGGCGTCGGGACAATCATTCCTTCGCTGCGCTGGCGGCGTTCCGCCAGGACGATTTCAATCTCACCGGAATAGGCGAACCCGAGCGGCTCAAAACCAATATGGTGTCCGCCACCTTCTTCCCCGTTCTCGGTGTGAAACCGCTCATGGGTCGCACCTTCACTGAACAAGAAGATCAATTGGGCGCAGCTCCCGTAGCTCTAATCAGTGAAGCCATATGGAAGCGTAAACTCGGCGCCACTCCCGACGTGGTAGGCAAATCCATTACCCTAAACGCAACGCTCTACACGATTGTCGGTGTGATCCGCGGCAATTTCCAGTTCGAGAACGACAACTTTTACAAGAACGGTGACGTATACGTTCCCATTGGGCAGTGGAACGAGAAATTGTTCCGGAACCGCGGCACTTCAATGGGCACGGATGCCGTAGGCAGACTGAAACCTGGGATCACCTACGAACAAGCGAACCAAGACATGAGTGCTGTCGCGGCCCATCTTGCTGAAGTCTATCCCGAAGTCGACAAGGATTCAGGTATCACGCTTGTGCCACTCAAGCAAAGCGTGGTGGGCGATATCCAGCCATTTCTTCTCGTGCTGCTGGCGGCTGTGGGCTTCGTCCTCCTCATCGCCTGCGCCAATGTTGCAAACCTCCTCTTGGCGCGGTCAACCGGAAGAACCCGGGAATTCGCCATTCGCACGGCGCTGGGTGCAAGCCGTATGCGCATGGTTCGCCAAGTTCTTACGGAGAGCATCTTGTTGGCTTTCGCTGGCGGGGTGTTAGGTTTGCTTCTTGCGGCGTGGGGCACGCAAGCAGCCATCAAGGTGTTGCCAGACGCATTGCCGCGAGCTCAGGAAATCCATTTGGACGGCCGCGTGCTCCTTTTCACGCTCGCGGTTTCGGTGCTTGCGGGAATCCTTTTCGGTTTGATCCCGGCGCTCAAAATTTCCGGTACAGAGATTCACGGAACACTGCAAGAAAGCGGACGCGGCGGAAGCGGCATTCGGCACAGGACACAGGGCTTGATCGTAGCCCTGGAAATGGCTCTCGCTTTGGTGCTGCTCTCGGGTGCAGGACTGATGATTCGGAGCCTTGCAAACCTGTGGAACACGAGTCCCGGCTTCGATCCCAGGAATGCTCTAAGTTTCGGCCTCGCGGCCTCCCAACCTTTGGGCGATACACCCGCCAAGATCCGCGCGTCCTTCCGCCAACTTCACGATGCCATCGCTGCCGTCCCGGGTGTTCAAGCAGTTTCGCTCAAAGCGGGATCCTCTCCCATGGTAGGTGATTCCGACGTTCCGTTCTGGCTCGAAGGAGAATCCAAGCCGGCGTCCCAATCCGACATGAGGATCTCCCTCTTTTACGCGACGCAACCGGACTATCTGAAGGTCATGAAGATTCCGTTGAAGCGCGGCCGCTTTTTGACCGAGTCTGACAACGAGAATGCTCCGTTTGTGATCGTGATCGATGATCAATTTGCGAAGAAGTATTTCGCGGGCGCCGATCCGATTGGCCGGCATGTGAACCTTGACATCATCAACAAGACGGCTGAGATCGTCGGGGTTGTGGGACACGTCAAGCAATGGGGGCTGGATTTGGATCTCACCTCTCCGGTCCAGGCACAGTGCTATTTTGCACTTTCGCAGGTTCCTGATTCTCTCTTGACAGTCGTGGCTCACGGCGTCCAGGGCGTGGCACGCACTGACGAAACGTTACTGGGGAATCTGAGCCCCATTAGTCAGGCTGTGGAAGGCGTCAATAGCCAGATTGTGGTCTATGACACAGAGACCATGAGCCAGGTTATCGCTGACTCGCTCGCCGCGAAGCGCTTCGCCATGGTGCTGTTGGGCGTGTTTGCGGTCCTCGCGACCCTGCTTTCTTCCGTGGGTATCTATGGAGTGATTTCCTACATCGCCGGCCAGCGGACTCACGAGATCGGCATACGCATGGCTCTGGGAGCGGAGCGGGCCAACGTGTTGCGCATGATGCTGGGCCAAGCGGGGAAAATGGCAGTAATCGGGGTTGTAATCGGCCTTGCGACTGCATTCGGGCTGACACGGCTGATGTCCAGCATGCTCTTCGGCGTCAGCAGCCATGACCCGCTGACCTTCCTGGGGGTGGCACTTCTGTTGACGTTCGTTGCGCTGGCTGCGTGTTACGTTCCCGCGCGGCGGGCGACGCGCGTCGATCCCGTTGTGGCGCTGCGTTACGAGTAGGAGCATGTGATGGAAACGCTTTGGCAAGACCTTCGCTACGGCTTGCGCATGCTGGCAAAGAACCCGGCCTTTACCGCCATCGCCATTATTACGCTGGCCCTCGGCATCGGTGCCAACACCGCGCTCTTCTCCGTCGTCAACGCGGTGCTCCTTAACCCCATGCCGTACCCGCACTCTGAGGAGCTTGTGGCCCTCCACGAGAGCAAACCCAATTTCGATCGTGGCTCCATTTCTTACCCGAACTTCTTCGACTGGCAAAAAGACAACCACACCTTCGCCGCCATGGCCATCTCCCGCGGTTTTGGCTTTAGCCTCACGGGTCTCGGTGAAGCCGAACAGGTCAACGCGAGGTTTATTTCCTCTGACTATTTTTCTCTCCTCGGCGTGAACCCCGTCATCGGCCGCAACTTTGCTCCCGGTGAAGACCGAATCGGCGCAGCCCCCATCGTCATGATCAGCGCAGGTCTCTGGAACCGAAAGTTCGGTTCCTCGCCCAGCGTCCTCGGAAAGACGCTTACCCTCGACGGCCGTGCCTATACCGTCGTCGGCGTAACCCCGGAGAACTTCGATCTCTTCCGCCGCAGTGCGAATCTCGCGGACGTTTTCGTCCCAATCGGCCAATGGAACAACCCCCTGCTCTCGCGGCGCGAGGCCGGCTTGGGATTTCACGGCATCGGGCGCCTTAAGCCCGGCGTCACAATCCAGCAAGCTCGTGCGGACATGGATCGCGTCTGCGCCAACCTCGCCACCGTCTATCCCGATACGGACAAAGGCATTGGCACTAGCCTCGTTCCTATGCGTGAAGCCATGTTGGGCGACGTCGAGCCTGTCCTCCTCGTCCTGCTCGGTGCTGTAGGATTCGTCCTCCTTATCGCCTGCGTGAACGTCGCCAATCTTCTCCTCGCGCGTTCCACGGCGCGCACGCATGAGTTTGCCATCCGCGTAGCCCTGGGCGCTGGCCAGCACAGGTTGGTTCGGCAACTCCTCACCGAGAGCGTTCTTCTCGCTCTCGCAGGCGGGGCGCTGGGCTTGCTTCTCGCGCGCTGGGCTACGCAGGCCGCACTCGGCATCCTACCCACAGAACTTCCTCGTGCCACGGACATCCGATTGGATTCCCACGTCCTCTTTTTCACGATCGCCATTTCCCTGCTCGCCGGAATTCTCTTCGGGCTCGTTCCCGCCCTTAAAACCTCGGATCTCCGCGTTCACGAGACCCTAAAGGAAAGCGCTCGTGGCTCCAGCGGCGCGCGACAGCGCACACAGAGTGTTTTTGTTGTTCTCGAGATGGCCATGGCCCTGGTCCTTCTCGTCGGCGCCGGGCTTCTGGTTCGCACTCTCGCTCATCTTTGGAGTATCGATCCCGGTTTTGATCCCCACAATGTTCTGACCTTCAGCATTTCGCTGCCTCCTCCGATGATGAATGCCAGCCCTGACGCTATTCGCGCCGCCTATCGCGATGTCGACCAGAGATTTGCCTCCACTCCAGGAGTGCGCGCAGTCTCCCTTTCCTGGGGCGCGGTCCCCTTCGGCTGGGATGATGAGCAGCTTTTCTGGTTTGCCGACCAACCCAAACCGGCGACCGAAAATGATATGAACTGGACCATCAGCTACGTGGTTGATCCGGAGTATCTGCAAGTCATGCGCATCCCCCTCCTGCAAGGGCGCTTTCTTTCCCGCTGGGACGATGAACATGCGCCGCAGGTCGCTGTGGTCGACACCGTTTTTGCGCAGAAGTATTTCGGAGGCGCAAGTCCCATCGGCAAGCGCATCAGCTTACAGTATGGCCCGGATCAGGTCGAAATCGTCGGCGTTGTCGGGCACGTGAACCAGTGGGGGCTCGACTCTGACGCCACGTTCAAGCTTCGCGCCGAGCTCTATCGGCCCTTCCTGCAGCTTCCGGACCCCGCGATAGTGTCGCCTTCAGGAACCCCGGTGATGGTCCGATCGGACGGATCGGCTCCAAATCTCTTCGATGCGCTTCGGCGCACCAGCCGCCAGATGAGCGGCGAGCAAGTCATTTACAACGCCCGGACCATGGATGAAATCATTGCCGAAACGCTCGCTGGGCGCCGCTTCTCGATGCTGCTGTTTGGCAGCTTCGCCGCCCTCGCGCTTCTTCTCTCCAGCATCGGTATCTATGGGGTCATCTCTTACCTCGTCGGGCAGCGCACCCACGAAATCGGCATCCGCATTGCGCTGGGTGCTGGCCGCCGGGAGGTGCTCCGTCTCGTCCTGTCCCACGGAGCGAAATTGGCGGCCATCGGTATCCTCATCGGCCTTGCGGCTTCGGTCGGCCTGACCCACTTCATGTCCAGCATGCTTTTCGGCGTCAGTGCGACCGACCCGCTCACCTTCCTCGGTGTAGCCATTGTCCTGGCCGCCGTCGCCCTCACCGCCTGTTACGTTCCCGCGCGGCGGGCGACGCAGGTCGATCCGGTAGTGGCGCTGCGTTATGAGTAGGAGTATGTGATGCAGACGTTGTGGCAAGATCTGCGATACGCCCTCAGGATGCTCGGCAAGAATCCGAGCTTCACCATTGCGGCCATCTTCACCCTGGCGCTGGGTGTTGGCGCGACAACCACCATCTTCAGCGTTGTCTACGGCGTCCTTCTCAGGCCGCTTCCTTATCGAAATCCGGAAAAAATCCTCCGAGTGTGGGAACTGAGCGATGCGGGGGGCCGCATGCATTTCACGGATCCCAATTTCGAGGACCTGCGCGCTCAAAACCGTTCCTTGCAAGGCATGGCGGAGTACTACGCCGGTTTTGAAAACGTCGCTGGATTGGGCGAAGCATCGCGCACCATGACCGCTCACGTCTCGAACGACTTCTTCCAGGTCATGGGCGTGCAACCCATCCTCGGCCGTGGCTTCGCACCCGAAGAACAGCGGTTTGGCGCCTCCACTGCCGCACTCGTCAGCTACGCTTACTGGAAGCAAACCCTCGGCAGCACTCAGGATCTCTCGTCCATTCACCTGAAAATCAGCAACCAGCCAGCTTCCGTCGTTGGTGTCTTGCCGCCCGGATTTCGCTTCCCGGATAACGCAGACCTCTGGCTCCCCCGCGAAATCGTCGAACGCGTGCCCAGCCGCACTGCGCACAACTGGAACGTAATTGGGAGGCTGCGTGAGGACGCCAGCCTGAGCGACGCTCGCGCCGAGCTTTCCGCCATTGCGCGGCGCCTAAAGCAACAATTCGGTCAGGACACAGACATGGTCGCGGTCGCCGCAGATCCCTTGCGCGAAGCCATGACCCGCGACGTGCTTCCGGCCCTAATCCTTCTTCTTGGAGCATCTGGCCTGCTGCTCTTGATTGCTTGCGCCAACGTGGTCAACCTCTCGCTTGCCCAAGCCGCTGGCCGGGAGCGCGAATTGTCCATTCGCACCTCCCTCGGCGCCGATCGGAAGCGCTTGATTGGCCAATTCCTGACGGAATCCTTCCTGCTTACTTTCCTCGGCGGCGCACTGGGAGTCCTCCTTGCCTACTGGGGTGTGAACGTCCTTCTGGCCCTGGCGCCGGCCCAACTGCCTCGCCTGGAAAACGTAACCATCAATCTCCCCGTGCTCTTCTTTTCGCTGGTCACCATTTCCCTCGTTTCGCTGGCCCTGGGATTCTTGACCGCGGTGCGGGCCGCTTCCACGGATCCCCGCGCCGCTCTGGTCGAAGGCAGCCAACGGCAGATCGGCACACCTCACAACCGTCGGGTCGGCCGCTTGCTCGCGGCGGGCCAACTCGCCACGGCCCTTGTACTTCTGGTTGGCGCGGCGCTTCTTGGCAGGAGTCTTCTCCATGTCCTGTCTGTGAATTCTGGATTCCGGACGGAAGGGATCGCCACGATGGAGTTGGTGTTGCCGGAAGATCCCGGGAAAACGCAGCGAATCGACCTCCTCAATAAACTGCTGTCGCAGCTCCGCCAGATTCCCGGCGTTGAGGAAGTTGGCGGCACCAGCACCTTGCCACTTCTGGAAGGTGGCTTCTCGAATGGTTCCTATGTGTTGATGAATCCTGGCCAGATTTCGTCCCGCATGCAGGATTTGATCCACCGGGCTGTTGCGGGAGACCTGGAGAAAGATCCTGCTTCGTTCGCGGATTTTACGAGATTCTTTGACGAACTCTTTCATGACCGGCAGCACATGGGAGATGCGGATTATGACGTCGCCAGCGATGGCTTTTTCAAGGCGCTGGGCATTCCGCTTCTGCAAGGCCGTCTGTTTGACGAACGCGACACGATAGACGCGCCGCATGTCGCGCTCATTAGCCAATCACTCGCGAAAGAAAAGTGGCCAAACGAAGATCCCATCGGTCGGACCGTGGAATTCGGAAACATGGACGGCGATCCTCGCCTGCTCACCGTGATTGGGGTCGTCGGGGACGTGCGCGATCGAGCTCTTGAGGTCGCGCCTCGCCCTACCATCTATGTCAGCTATCGCCAGCGCCCGCAGGCCGCCTGGCAGTTCACCGTCGTCCTGCGAAATGCCGGAAAACCCGACGCTGTGTACGCTGCGGCACGGGCCATCCTGCATAATCTCGACCCGAACATCCCCCCGAAGTTCCGCACCTTTTCCCAGGTTTACTCCGCCTCGTTGGAGGCGCGCCGCTTCAGCCTCACGGTCGTCGCGGTTTTCTCCATCACCGCACTTCTGCTGGCCTTGGCTGGCATCTATGGCGTGATTTCTTATTCCGTCGCACAGCGCACGCGTGAAATCGGCGTGCGCATGGCACTGGGCGCCACGACTTGGGAAGTTCTGGGGATGGTCTTGAAACAGGGCGCCATCACCAGCGCGATCGGAATCTTGCTCGGGATGCTGGGTTCCCTCGCACTGACCCGTTGGATGCAGTCGCAACTCTTTGAGGTGAGCCCGACCGACCCCACCACATTCTTAGGCGTTGCGCTGCTACTGATCCTTGTCTCGCTCGGAGCCTGCTGGATTCCGGGACGCCGCGCGACGCGCGTCGATCCGATGGTGGCGCTGCGCTATGAGTAGGAGCATCTGATGGAAACGCTTTGGCAAGACATCCGCTACGGCCTGCGCATGCTGGCGAAGAGCCCCGGCTTTACCGCCGTCGCTGTTCTCACGCTCGCCCTTGGTATCGGCGCCAACAGCGGAATTTTCTCCGTCATGCGGCAAGTGCTTCTCCAAAGATTGCCGGTACCTCACCCTGAGCAATTGGTCCTGCTCTATTCCCCGGGCCCGAGGAGCGGCCACACCAGTTCCGACGAAGGCGACGGTTCTGAATCATTTTCCTACCCCATGTACACCGATCTTCGGGACCACAACAACGTCTTCGCGGGGCTCGCCGCAAAAGCCAATTTCCCAGTTAGCGTGGCATTCCGCGGGCAGACGGAACGCGCAAGTGCGGAAATTGTGTCAGGAAACTATTTCGACACGCTTGAGGTGCGGCCGGCCCTGGGTCGACTGCTCTTGCCCTCGGACACTGCAATTGAAGGCAGCAACCCCGTCGTAGTGCTCGGTCATGGTTACTGGAAAAAGCACTTTGGTGGAGACCCCAGCGTCCTGAATCAGAGCCTGCTCGTAAACAATCAGCTGATGACCATTGTTGGAGTAGTCCAGTCCGGCTTCGACGGCATTCAACTCGGCCTCATTCCAGACGTGTACCTACCCATCACAATGAAACCCATCATCACGCCCACTTGGAATGGCTTAAGCAACCACAAAGACTACTGGACAAAGCTCATCGGCCGGTTGAAACCCGGAATCTCCGCAACGCAGGCAGCCGCGGCGCTTGCGCCGGTCTACCACGCTCTTTTGGAGAATGAGTTGCCATTGAATACGGGCCTGAGTGAACAAGGAAAAAAACAGTTTGTGGCGAAGCAGATCGTTTTGCGCGACGGTGCTCGTGGCCGCCCGCTTCTCGAAAACGATACAGGGCGGCAATTGCAGACGTTGATGGGCATGGTCGCATTGGTGCTGCTCATTACCTGCGCGAACGTAGCCGGTCTTCTGACCGCGCGCGGCGCCGCACGGCAAAAGGAGATCAGCGTTCGGCTTTCCTTGGGCGCTAGCCGTTGGAGGTTGATCCGGCAATTGGTGATTGAATCTTGCTTGCTTTCCTCTATGGGGGCGCTGTTCGGGCTGATACTTGCTAGCTGGATGAGTAGCGCCCTTGTGCACTTTGCCTCGGCAAGCGATATTGCCGAGGGTCTCTCCGACTCGCTGAACTTTTCTGTGCTCCTGTTCACTGCCGCACTGGCTGTGCTGTGTGGCGTATTTTTTGGCGTCGCTCCGGCCTTGAACGCCACTCGCGTGCAGCTTGCTTCCACATTAAAGGAGCAGGCCGGGGCGCTTTCTTCAGGACTCACGCATGCCCGGCTGCGCAAAGCGCTGGTAATTTCGCAAGTTGCCCTGACCCTGGTGCTTGTCACCAGTGCATGGGGTTTCGTCCGAAGTCTCTACAACCTCAGGCACGTCGATTTGGGATTTCCACCCGACCACGTACTGCAGTTCTCCCTCGCTCCTCAGCTCAACGGTTATGACCAGGCGCGCAGCCTTGGGTTTTATCACCGGTTGGAAGAGAGACTCGTTGCACTGCCCGGCGTTATATCCTTGAGCGCCGCGGAAGAGCCTTTGATCTCTGACAGTGATCGCGGCTCAGACGTGACTGTGCAGGGCGCTCCGGCCGATCTCCCGGCTGACGCCCAACATGTTCTATGGAACAGCATCGGCCCCGGACATTTTGCCAATTTGCGGATTCCGCTCATCAGCGGCCGTGAATTCACACGCCAGGATGGGCCGGAGAGCCCCAAGGTGGCGATTATCAACGAAACCATGGCCAGGATGTTTGCCCTCGCTGGCAATCCGATCGGGAAACGCATGAAGTTCGGCACTGGCTCGAGCCCTCTAGACATCGAGATTATCGGAGTCGTCCGCGACAGCCACCATTCCGACGTGAAAGAAAACGCCAGGCCATTCTTCTATATCCCGTACACACAAGAAAAAGCAATTACCTCGCTGACCTACTATGTCCGAACTTCGCTTGACCCTCTAGGACTTGCGAGCCCTGTTCGCCAGGTGGTCCACGAACTGGATGCAAGCCTGCCCATTTATGAGGTGCGCTCTTTCGACCAACAGATCGACCAGCGCCTTGGTGGTGACAAACTTGTGGCGTTTCTAGCGCTGGCGTTCGGCACATTGGCGGCACTTCTCGTTGCCATGGGCATTTATGGCCTTTTGGCGTACACCGTCACGCAGCGAACCAGGGAAATTGGCGTGCGCATGGCGCTTGGTGCCGAGCCGCGGCGCCTCGGTTGGATGCTCTTTGGCGAAATGGCACGGCTGGCAGGAGTTGGAATTCTCCTGGGCATCCCGCTCGCCTTTGCCTTGAGCAAATTGATAAATTCCTTGCTCTTCGGCGTGCAGGCATTCGGATTGACAAGTGTCGGCATGGCGCTTCTGGCGCTGGCATTGGTGTGCGCAATCGCCACGTATGCCCCCGCGCGCCGCGCGATGCGCATCGATCCCATGGTGGCGTTGCGTTATGAGTAGATTTTACCGCGAGCTGGCGGACGCTTCTGCCCGCTGCTCCGGGTTTCGGTCTTAAAGGAGATACGATGGGAGAAACGAATAACACACTGATAAAAATGGAAGGCGTGAAGAAGGTCTTCCTCACC
>OCOJ01037016.1_pt4 | contig 14739 bp, 17 predicted proteins | sample 1539251 | NCBI WGS metagenome assembly OCOJ01 (sample SAMN01911457, study PRJEB22624) | soil metagenome | biome: Soil | place: Malaysia | collected 2012-04-30 | depth RA_metagenome m | reverse complement strand
CCGCGATGGCGTCAGATCCTGTGGGACAGACAGTATTGAGGAAATTCGGCGCAAGAGCTTTCATGGTGACAAACGATGAGGACTACAAGGGCCTTTATGGGATGATAAAGATGGCAGGGATAGACTTGAAAATATACAGTTACTCTAAAGACTCCACAAGGTAGTTCTTAAGCCCGCACATTCTAGCGGATATCCCTTCAAAGACAAACAGTGCAACGTGGATAACTTATTGGACATCACGGCATTATTGCGACTTAATTACAAATTCCTTTTATTGCTTACATGTATTCCGCCACAAGGGGTAGATGTTGGTAAACGGATATTACCACCTGCGGCTTGTTCAATTAGTTTTAATGTCAGCCTTCACTTTCTCAATCGCCTCCAGAATTGTTCGAACACGATTTTCTATGTCGGTTGTGTGACGATCAATATACAGGAAAATGCTTTTTATTCGGGCATCATTACACAGACCCAGAATCAGGAAATTCAGGTGTTCAAGATAACTCTCATTCAATGCGGCCTTTCCCTCTTCATACACAAGCGGAATCCCCGGTTGAACCAAAACTAACAGCTTAAAGATTTTATTTGTGACATCAAAACAGCGACTGAGATATCCCTCTAACTCAGCGAAATTAACCTCGGTAGATCCTCGAATGTCTGCCAGGGTATAAGCCGCCATATCTAAGGGAGTCCTATCAGTGACAAATGGTTTCTCCTCACTTTGCCATACCCTTTCTGCGGCATTCAAGATTTTATGCTGAATCCAGAGTCTTTTTTCAAAATCAAGTGGGTTGGAAGGATCCAAGCCATGTTGCCTGAATACCTCTGAAGTACCGGTCTTAACAAACGGGATCCCCATCCTTTGAGAGATCGCCTCAGCCAAGGTTGTTTTTCCAGTCCTATGGCTTCCACATAATCCTAAATTCATAGCTGTTAATATACCAACTAAGTTACGGTCAGTGCCTTTCTATGCCTTCCAGTGATGTGCAGATCCCTCTCAAGGTAGAGCCTCCTTGAGGCGTATGAGCAACTGGAATATCTTGAGCGTCTCAGCGAGGGTCCGCGAACCCGTGCCGCACGAAGGAGTGAGGATAATCCGTGATAACAGCATGTCTTTTGGTATGTGTTTAGACAGAATATCCATATGGTTGTTGAATATAGTGATGATGGACTCGGACGTCTCCGTATTGATCGCATCCGTCGTGGGAACAACACCCCAGGCAAGATAACCGCCGCTTTCAAGGAATCGCCTGATATTCTCATGGTAAATGGCGAAACTGTCAAAATAGGCATACGCATCAAAGTTGATAACCTCAGCGCCGCTTGCGATAACAAGGGGCCAGTCAGCACTACCGCAGCAATGAATCCCCGGTATTCCGCCAGCGTTCTTTATGGCACCGGCTGTTTCCCTGAGCAGTCTGAGGGACTCTTCACTGCTCACACTCAGGTATGCGCTGCTGCCGATCGCAGACAGTATGGGCTCATCAATGAATATGATGACATGGTCTGCAAAGGTTTTGAGTTGGTCTATCTGCCATCTCGCCTTTGCCTGGAGCAGCATCAGGGAGATCTGCCGAAGTTCCTCGTCAAAGTACAGTAGTCTGCCTTCGCGATCTTTCAGACCGAGAGTAAAAGTGAGGGGACCTGTGATCTGCCCCTTGAGATACCCGAAATGCCTGGTTTTGATCGCCCTGAGAAAGGCATGGAAGCCCCGTGCATAGTCCTCTGAGATGGCGATTCTCCAGTCGTCCGTGTACCCCTCATAGAATCGTTCGAGGTCGTCACTGCCTTCCCTGATAATGGAGATTGTCTCTTTGGTTGAGTCGACGTGAATGAAGGGCATGCCTTCGGAATACTGTGGAATCATCCATTCAAGAAATGATGCCTTGGGAAGTTGCGGCCAAAAGGGGATATCAAAGATTTCGAGCACAAGCTTGGACGCCTCATCGGGGTCATGATGGGGAAGACTCCCTATGCCAGTAATGGAAAAAGGTCTGATCATCCACAAAATGATACCCTATGGGAAGATAAAAAGGCAAAAAAGGCTAACAGCTGTTGAATAACGTCGTGGAATATTTGTCCATAGTGTTAGGAGCTGCTGTGTCATCGTGCTATGAGTGGGGAGAGGCGCAATCGGAATCATTATGGACATGGATACCCAGGGGGACTTTCACCCGTTTGCTTATCCCGAGAACTATTTTTNAGAACTATTTTTTTCAGATCGTGAGGAAGCGTACCGCCATTCGTGTCACAGAGCACGAGGGAGGTTTGCATCGAAGCAGGACCGGTTAAGGCTATGGGCTGATTACGGGTGCCCGATTCCTAGTACGTGAGAGAGGCTTATCAGTCTGAAGTATTCTTCTCTGCATTTCGTCTCGATGTCGAGGAGCCTCTGGAACGGTTCCCGGAAATCCTTCTTCCCCGAGGTGAAAACTCCGTGGCCGTAAACGAGGACTCCCCCGCTCTCTTTCATGGCCGATGGCACCGTATGCATCAAGCCTGAAGAACCTCTTCCGATCTCCCCGGGGACGATCGGTATACCCGAAATTTCTCGCCTCCGCTTACATGACCTGTGACATATATCCCTCGCACACATTTCTTCTAAACAATGCATGGACATAACGACAGAAAATTTGGGGTGGGCATGCAAGATAGCATGATCTCCCGTCTTGAGATAAATCTGCTTATGTGCTGACAGCTCAGATGATGCGGTAATGCCAACAGACGAAGAACCATCAATGGGCACAGCATCGATGCAGGACTCAAGCTCATCCAGGGAACTCCCGGTCTGGCTTATATAGAGGGTATTGTCAGCGATGTAGGAAATATTTCCGAAGAACGAATCCACGAGGCGACAATCGACAACAGCCCTACCGGCTTCGGAAATCATTTTGATGACCGTATCCTCATCTCTCACGGGTCCGTCCATGAGACTGAAACGCGACAGCTCAGGAGCGAAGGCAGATGTGTATCCAGTTATTTTTTCGAAAGTGTCGATGCCATTGCTGCCAGATATCGTTCTCTCAGACGCACATCGCTCAATCCAGATCAGAGTATCATAGAAATATTTGACGAACATCGAAAAGCAAACAGAGCTGAATGATACAAAGGCCTGCTCAGGCGTCACAACTNCCGTAAGTCACGATCCCTCTGTCTTTTATGATTGCGGCTTTCCTGTGAGAGAGGGTTCTTGCTATTGTCTCGGGAGAGAATTCTTCCACAACGGGTATGTCATGGAAAAATGTCCTCATCTCACAGTCGAGAGGAACAATCCGACGGTGAGCCGCAGCATTCGTAGCAGAGCGAATAATCTCCTGTAAGATGCTCTTATAAGGCTCGGCGGGCTCTGCAAAGAGCAGGGTATTGATATTCATAAGATCGAACACCCTGCTCAATTCCAGGGTATCACCCGTGACAGGCCTGTTCGAGACTAATTCGGCATCAAGGGCTAGGAAAACCGCATTATCCTTATTCACGAGCCCCTGTGATTCGAGCTTATTCAGATATTTCTGGATCAGCTGTTGCATTGTTTCCTGCCTGTGAATGAATGAGTAAAAGCCAATAACCGATCAGTCTTTCCCCATCGACTGCCTTGAGTAGTATTNCCAGATCGAGAAGCCTTCTTTTGATATCAACTCCTTCCGAGTATCCGCCAAGTGAGCCATCAGACTCAATGATTCTATGACAGGGGACTATGATCGGCAAGGGATTCTTACTAAGCGCCTGCCCCACTGCTCTCACCGCTTTGGGTCTCCCGATCCTCTCAGCAAGCCATTTATACGACCTTGTCTCTCCATAGGGAATACTCTTAAGACAGAGCCAGACCTCTCTTTCAAAATCAGTGCCCTCAAGGAAATCGATTTCTTGGTCGAACTCTTGCAGGGTCCCCCTAAAATAAGAACCCAGCTGTTTTTTCAAACGGGCTGCTTGTTTGTTCGACCGCAACGGCACGACACGCTGAGGTTTCCTGAAATCTATTCCCGTTAACGTTTCTCCGGAAAAAATGAGGTATAGATTCCCGAGGGGGCTTGGGAAGATATCGAAGAAAATATCAGTGTTGGGGGGGGAAAGCCTCTGCTTCATCCATTTCTTTGGCGTAGATCTCGACCCTGTCGCCCCCCCGTTTAATCGCGTATGCAAGAGCCCTCTCACAACACAGGATGAGTTCTTCGGGCGTCTGGCCATCGAGAAAAGCAAGGCCAACACTTGCGGTTAATCTCCCTTTCGGCTGGGTCTCTCCGTGCATGAAGGGGTAATTCCTTATGATCGCGATGAATCGGTTGCCCAATGCCAGGGCCGCAGAGAGAACCGTATTCGGGAGCAGTATTGCAAAGGCATCTCTGCCATAACGCACCACAACATCTGACCCCCTGATATTCTTTCTCAAAAGTCCTGCGATCTTGATGATCACTTCGTTTCCCAACTGTTCGTTGTTGGCATTTATATACGAACCGAATGAATCTACATCGAGAATCATGAGATCCAACGGCTGTTTGTACCGCAAGGCCTTTTCAACCTCCTGGGCTAATCGGATCTGAAAATATCGGTGGCTGAAGATGCCCGTGAGACCGTCCAAGAGTCCCGCTTTCTTTGGATAGAGCACTTCTATCTCTGTTATGTGTTCGAGCAGTTCAACAGGATCGAATTTATGTTTCCGTATGATTCTCTCGATTTTCCCAACGAGACTTATCCTGTCTTCAACAGATACATCCCTTTCCGTAAGAATAAAAATAGGGATGTTCCTCGTTGAAGGGTTTTCCTTTAGTTCATTCACCGCATCAAAGCCGAGCATATCGGGAAGCTCAAAGTCCAGCAAGATCACGTCGGGCATTAAGGCTGTGGCAAGTTCGATCCCCCGTCTGCCTTCTTTTGCAGAGTATATAAGAAATTCCCGCGCAGGAGTGCCTTCCTTCAGGGAATCGAGATCGCCTTTGGCTTCAATGATAAGAATCGTTACAGGACATTTTTTGCATTTCGTGATACTCAGACTCTGCAGTATGGCGAGAAGGGCGTCTTTGTCTAGGGGCTTGAGCAGATAATCAGTGGCGCCGAGGGCAAATGCCAGATCCTTATTGTCGATTATGGAATGGATCAAAACGGGGATATGGGCTGTCGCCTCATTGTCCTTGAGCGACTGAAGCACCTCCCATCCGTCTTTCTTGGGCAGCATAACATCAAGCAGAATAGCGAAGGGCCTCAAGGTAGTTGCCTTTTCTATGGCATCCTCGCCATCGAAGGCATGAGCGACTTTATATCCTGCCTGGGTGAGGTGCAGGGTGAGGAGTTCGACACTGGGCGCGTCATCTTCCACAACAAGTATGAGCGGAGCCTTTTCCTCCATCCAGGGGAAATTCAGGTTCACTGCCTCAACTTCCTCAACGGACGATTCTTGAATAGGTGACGTTATCGGTATCTCAAAGGTGAAGGTGCTTCCTTCGCCGATCTTGCTTTCGACAAAGATGCGACCTCCGTGGAGTTCCACGAGGCGCCTTGTCAGCGCAAGACCAAGCCCCACCCCTTCATACTTTCTCGACAGGCTTGACTCCACCTGCTCAAATTCATCGAATATCCTTTCTTTGTCATCAGGACTTAAGCCGACCCCGGTATCCCACACAGAAAATTTAGCGTACTCCTGGTCTTCAGATTCGCCCTTTCCTGCCTCTTTCTCAACGATAATGCCGACGTTTCCTCCCTCGGGCGTGAATTTCAGAGCGTTTGAGAGAAGGTTATAGAGTATTTGCTTCAGTTTAACCCTATCAGCGGTAATCGAATCGACGGTGTCGCTCATGGAGAGCTTGAGCTCTATGTTTTTCTTGTCAGCCAAGGGTGTCATGATATTGAAGACCTCAGACAACACAGATAACACAGGAAACATCTCATAGCTCATATCAAACTTACCGGCCTCTATCTTTGCTATATCGAGACAGTTATTGATGATGTCCAGAAGATGCTTGCCCGATGAGTGAATATTCTTGATGTATCTCTCCTGGTTTTCCGTGAGGTCACCAAAAGTCTTTTCCAGCAGCACATCGGAAAATCCGAGAATAGAATTCAAAGGGGTTCTCAGTTCATGATTCATGTTGGTAATGAATCTGCTCTTTAACTGGCTTTCACGGTCAAGCTCTCTATTGAGTTTTTCGAGATCCTCAGTTCTGTCGATCACAGTTTTATCGAACCGTTCGTGGAGTTCGGCTACTTCGATTTCCTGTTCTCCGATCCTCTTGAGGGTCTTTTGCCTGTCCACGATAAGTCCGAGAATCCGTGAGAAAAGATTGACCGCTCGTTTCTGTCTCTCGGAGTACTGCCTCGGCTTGAAGTCGTCAAGGTAGATTACCCCAAAGACATGACTGTTTATCAGAAGGGGTGATACGAGGACCGCTGCAATCCCTTCATCCATAAGTACGGCATTATTTGTATAATTGACCTTTGAGAGATCGGGGATCGCAACCATCTCCTTTTTCTTGATAACGAGATCGGTCAGCCCTCCGGTCATAATTTTCCAGCGTTCATTTTCGGTGAACCTTTTGCTCAGACCCCTTGAGGCCAGGACATGCATCTCACCATCTTCCACCAGTGCTAGGCTTCCTGCGGGAGAATCGGTTATCTCTAGCGCCTTTTCAAGGACGAACCGCAGGAATTCCTCCAGATGTTCCGTCTTCGGCATATTTTCTGTAATGAGACTGATCCTCTTCTCATCTTCGATCGCCTTATAAAGCTCGACCAGGGCCTTTTTCTGTTTTTCTATTGTTTTCCAGAGAAACCGTGCGCCGATAGAATCGATAACCTCTATGTGGCTGTAGAGAGCCCGTATCGTCTCGCTCAATACTGCATCACCGGTAACATTAAAAATAATTTCCGGCTTCGCTGACGTTGCGAGGATATTGATGTCGTCAAAGATGGGAATGCCCCATTTCCGCGCGAGCGCTGCCCCCGGAGTTTCCGGGTTTTTTTCGTAAATTCCGACGATCTTTATATCGGGCTCGCTCCGCAGCATGGAGAGCACGGTACTGCCCGTTATGTTACCGCCTGCCAACGCGAGTTTAAGCACTGACTCCCCATTTTGGTTCCATCACTTGCATCATTTTGAGGAACTGGGATACAAGATTCGGATCCCACTGTCCGCTATCCTTTTCGTGCCTTAGTACTTCCATAGCCTCGCCGGCAGACCTCTCCTCGCGGTAGGGTCTTTTGGAGACCATGGCATCAAAGGAGTCCGCAATAGAAAGCACCCGAGCATAAAGAGGTATATCAGTGCCCTTCAAGCGATCCGGAAACCCCCGTCCGTCCCACCGCTCATGGTGATTTCTGATAGCCGGCAGCATATCCCTCATTGATACGAGGGGTTTGCATATCTCCTCTCCGGTAAGGGGGTGGCGCTTTATAGTCGATAGTTCCTCGGTGGTGAGATCGCTTTTCTTGCGGAGCACTGTCGTGCTCAATCCTATTTTACCGATATCATGGAGTATGCCCGCTTTCCTTATCTGTTCCTGCACTTTCCGGTTGAAACCGAGGAATGAGGCAAATGACCAGGCTATCTCGCCGACACGAGCTGAATGTCCTCGTGTATAGGGATCTCTTGACTCCATCGCCACAGCAAGGGTGAGTATGATGTTCGCGGAATGCTCGAGCTCATCCTGAAGCGTCTTCAGCTTCAAGAGGGACCGAACCCTTGTGATGAGTTCCTCAATATCAAAAGGCTTTCTGATAAAGTCATCTGCTCCGCATTCAAGACCGATTATCTTACTCTTCTTGTCCATCAATGCGGTGAGGAGAATAACGGGGAAGAACTGCTTTCCGCACCTCTTTTTTATTCTCCCGCAGAGTTCAAACCCATCCATGCCCGGCATCATCACGTCAACGATTGCTATATCGATCTTTTCAGACTCAAAGATATCGAGGGCCGTGTAGGCGTCAAGTGCGGTAAAAACTGCAAAATCATTTCGTGCAAAGATTGCTTCGAGGAGTTCAAGATTTGTCACAAGATCATCTACAACGAGAATAGACGGTCTGTCCTCGACAGCTCCATAATCAAAAAGAGCCATAGAGAAAAATTAAAACACGAAGAGAGTAATTTGTCAAGATATTTCTTTTACTCCTTGACGTTATCAGAACAATATAATTTGTCACTTTAGATTTCTACAGGAGGCGCAACCCCGCGTAATAACAGCAACATTCATTGTCTAAATCATTGATGAAAGACCTCTCGATCCCGTCCTCAAAGATGACCCTAACAAAGCAAAAGCCACCAGGCAGGGCAGAATGGCTCTCTTCAATGACTTCGCCATCACCCCAATAATAATACTTGACGTGCTTCACCTTATCGCCAATTCTTAAATATAATCGTGGCTTCATACCTTTCCTTTATTATATCATTGTGAGTTTTGTGCTGGGCAAAGAGCCTATCTGATATATGTCCCGTAGAGAGAATAGACAAAATGACCGGTGATGGTGAGGTTATCTTTCCCCCATTCGTTGGGAAGCGGCCAGTATGGCTGTGCTGCCTTTAAGGCCTCCCGCGCCGCATCGTCAAGGTTCTTATGGCCGGATGTCCGCAGCAGCTCTATGTCACCAAGCATTCCATTCTTTTTTATGGTAAAACGGATAGTGAGGTCGCCATAGATGCCCGCCATGGCCGCCTCAGGCGGATATTGCCAGACACTTTCAATCTTTTCTTTCAATCTCAACATATAGGTACGGTACTTAAACTCGTCTGTGTCGAATGTGATAGTATTGTCTTTCTTGACCTCTTCCCTTTTTGCTAATTTCTCCACTACTTCTTTGTCAAAGAGTTTTTCTCTCAGCGTAGTAGGAGGAGGCCGGCTAATTCCGCCTGACCCTGAAAACGCCTGATGGGGAAATGATTCGCTCCCCTCTTTACTCTCAAGCCCCTCATTCGGCAGACTCGGTTCAGACGGAGCACTTTTACTGTTTTCAGCGCCGGCTTTTTCGGAATTCTGAGTTGGGGGGAGTGGCTGGAGCTGCCGGGGCGCTATCTGCGGAACTTCCCGCCTTTCCGGTAAAATTGAAGGCTTTGCTGCCCGCATACGCCCAGGGATTTTTATGGATGNGGATTTTTATGGATGGCGGAGGACTCTTTACAGAAGGGACCTCGGCCCTTTCGCTCCGCTTTTCTCTGGAAGGGGCAGGAAGCTCATCAGGGGAGACAAGTCTTGTGATAAAGGGTTTGCCGTGCTCTTTCTTCTCTGCGGGAAAGAAGTAAATCAGCAGCCCTGCACAAATGTGCATGATGAGCGAAAGAATTATCGCTATTCTCAAAAAAAGGGATTTATTCATCAGTAACTTTTCAAATGCTTACCGGTTAAAGCCACGGTCTTAAATGCGTGCAACAATCCGGTAGGGGAGGATGAAAGAAAAAGAGCGCCGTACAAGCCTCAATGAATGAATAATCCCTTGAGAGCATGGATATAAGACAGCAGGCTTTTCCTCCCCGGTTCTTTTTTGAGCCAGAGCCTTATGGCAGCATTCTGCACCTCTGGTATCTTGCAAAATTGAATGAGCCTCTCCGTCTGGTTGTCGTCCGTCAGGAAGTGTTCCCCCAGACGTTTCATTATAGAAAAACGTCTCCCAAAGCTTCTTTCCCACAGTTTCTTATAATTTCCTATTCTTCCTTCGGCGATCGTCGCTGCGGCAATTTCGCCTGNATTTCATCGCATAATAGATCCCTTCATACGTTAACGGCATAACCTGACCTGCCGCATCACCAACAAAAAGGATCCTGTCCCTGGTGTAGAGATCGCCTTGCCAAAGGGGCACGCGGTATCCTCGGAGAGGTATCCCGTTTTTTTCGGCATAAATCCTGTTTGTTTTCCATGCCCTTCTCTCAAAAAAACGCTGCCACAGCGCCTTTATCTCGCGGAAGTTAAGAGTACCTGTTCCAAAGGAGATGCCTTCTTCCTGTGGGAATACCCAGGAATAGAAACGGGGTGCATGAGAAGAAGAGAACCAGAATTCGCAGCAGTCAGTCTTATCTTCCTTTATCTTTCCGGTTAAGGTGAGGCAGGCGTAAACAGGCTTTATGTGCAGCGCTGCCCTCACCCTTGAGTTAACCCCATCTGCAGCTATTACGTAGTCCGCCTTTATTTGGATATTGTTACCATCCGTGGACACTTCTGAAGTAATCGTCTTGCCGACGTCAACGAAGTATCTGAACTCGCCTTCGAGAAGCCTTCCCCCCAATTTTTCAGCTTCTCTCCTGAGGGAAGTGTCGAAATCTCCCCTCCGCACTATGGCGATCGATGCTCCCTTCAGTCGTATCGCGACTAAGTCGTCCCCTGGAGACACGATCTTTATTGTATCAACATATGTTATGTTCGAGAGGGCTGGCAGCTGCAGTTCGTCAAATGCCGTTGATGGGATACCTCCGCCGCACGGTTTAACAAACGATAGGTTTTTTTCAAGCAGCAGGGTGTCGAGGCCTTGCCGGGCAAGGGACCTAGCTGCGATGGCCCCCCCTGGGCCGCCACCTACAACCAATACTTTCGTTCTAATACTTTTCATACTCGGTATGCTGCTTTTATAATCCGATACAGATTGTTTTGAATAGATGCCCTCGCCGCCAATTCCACCCTTATATTCTCTAACTGGTGACAGAGGAAGAATTTTGTTTCAAAAAAGCAGGAGGAAAAGGGCAATGGATCTTTGCCCTTTTGGTTGTCTTGCCATTAAGAAAATAGGCAGAGATTTTAAAGAAAAAATCTGCTACTGAGCCCGAGATAGTGCCGTCTCTCTTTTCGCCCCAGCCCACCGTCTTTTCGTTGTTATTGATGGCCACAATAAGGTAGATCAGATCTTCTTTCATCCCTTGGATGTCCTCACCACTCGGGACAGGAAGTCCTTTTGTCGTGCCGAACTGCGTATGGGAATGAAAGTCCCCGATAATCTGCAATCTGTCGAACCGTTCGAGGATCGGCTCTATCTTCTTATGGTTTTTGTCAAGAACGATAACGCCCTTGTGCCTCCTGTTGGCGGTCTGAAAGCTGAAGGCGTGCTCGACAATAAAGCGGTCTTCGAGCCGATAGCCTAACAGAAAACCGAGACATTCCCTTTTGTAAACCTCTGCGGAGCTTAGCAAAATGTCTACAAATGCATTTTCAGAAAGATAAACTTTCATGCTCCATCACTTCTGCAGAGGAACCCCCGAGGTCAGGACAGGACATCTTGAGTTTCTCACGACCTTCTCGGCCGTACTTCCGAATATGATTCGGTCAAGTCCCCTCCTGCTATGAGTTCCCATGATAATCAGATCTATCTTGTTTTCTTCTGCAAACTTCAGGATCTCAACCGCAGGAATTCCTTTCAATATCCGGTATTCGATCTCCTTGTACCCCCGGAGCTCTTCCGCGCACCACCTTTCGCATTCCTTCCGTGCATTCTTCGCAATATCGTCGTAAAGCTCATCTATGGTGATATGAGGGACATAAAATCCGGTGGCTTCTGCTATGTCGTATACCACGTGGACGATAAAGAGTCTGGCCTGGTAATGCTTTGTCAGGTCGACAACGTACGGAATAACGTATGCTGAACCCTCAGAAAAATCCGTTGGAAAAAGAATTTGCTTAATATGCATAATTATGCCTCCCGTAAATATTTGGCTGCATCCTCAGGGGATGTTGTAAGAATATAAAACCCCGAGCCCCATTCAAAACCGCTTGTTCTGAGAAGGCGGGGCATAACTTCCATGTGCCAGTGGAAGTCCTCTCCAATGGTATGCCATTGGTCGTGTCTAGGGATCCTGTTCGGAACTGTATGAATGACGTAATTGTACGGAGGATCTTTCAGGATGCTTCTCATCTTTTTGAGCATTGTGGCGAGCATGAGGCTGAGGTCTTCCATCTCCGCTGCGCTGATCTCTTGGAAAGAGCAAAGGTGTTTCTTCGGCAGTATCCAGAATTCAAAGGGAAACTTTGCTGCAAACAGAGAAAAGGCAAGAAAATCCTTCGTCTCAGAAATTACTCTGTCACCAACCCTTAATTCTTCTCTCATAATGTCACAGAAGATACACCGCTCNCAGAAGATACACCGCTCTTTATATTCATAGTATTGTCTTGCGCCATCCAGTTCTTCTTTGATCCGCTTAGGGATGATCGGCGTTGCAACGATTTCTGTATGAGGGTGCGTATGTATCGCCCCAGCACCCTTTCCTGAATTCTTGAATATCAATATAGATCGCAGTCTCGGGTCTCTTTCGAGGTCGGACACCCTCTCTTTGTACGTTCTGATAACCCTCAGGACCTGCTCAATCCCCACATCCTCGGGCCTTTTATTGTGCTCAGGGGTTTCTATGATTATCTCGTTTGCCCCGACACTGTTCATCTTATCATACATGCCGACGCCCTTTCTCCCAAGCTCCCCCTCTATCTGGAAAACGGGATTGAAATTAGGGATGACCCTCGACAGCCACTTTCCGTCTTTGGTATCCCTCGCTATTTCATGAGGCGTCTCCTTCTCTCTGCCGGGGCACAGAATACAGGTGGTCTCGTTCATTTTTTCTGAAGAGACATCGTATTCTTCGGGGGCTTTTNGACTGGTGTGTGACGGCCACCCATCTGCCGAGCAAGGGATCTTTTCTCAGTTCATACATCAGGCGTTCCTCTCAAAAATCAACCGGAGACCATGCAGGGTCAGATCAGGCTCAAGCGAGAAGTCTTGTTGTATAAAGCCAGAAAGAAAGGCCGCATTCCCACCCGTGATTACAACCTTAAAAGCGCAGCCCAGTTCTCTCTCCATCTCTCTGATAAGCCTTTCGGCCCCGCCAACGGTACCATATATAATACCAGAAATGATGCACTTAGTCGTGTCTTTTCCAGTGGCGGCAAGAGGAGACTGCCGAGATGCCAATAAATTGACATCTAAACGGGGAAGCTTCGATGTGGTCCTGCTAAGAGATTCGACCATCGGCACAACGCCCGGAAAGATTGCTCCTCCTACAAACCCGCCGTCCTTGATAGCACTGAGGGTCGTTGCCGTGCCAAAATCCACCACCAGAGCCGGTTCCCCGAATATATCCCGTGCTGCAACGGCATTGGCGACTCTGTCCGCACCGAGTTCATCAGGCTTTTCGACAAAGAAATGTAATCCCGTATTTAAAGAGGCACTTACGTTCACAGGCTCGCGTGCGCTTAACCCTTTTGCAATATGATTCAGGACATCCTGCAGTTCCGCGACCACAGAGGATATAATAATCCCACGCAGTGGCTTCTCTACGTTGTGTTTTGCTAAGAACGCCCCGATAACATCCCGATACTCATGGGCGTTTCTCAGTGGGTGGGTAGGAATTTTAAGCCTCCCTTGAAGAACTGTACCAGAAAAAAGTCCTATATGTATTGAGGAGTTACCTATATCTAGAGCAAGGAGCATCGCCTGCCTCTCCGATCAGAAAAAAGCACGTCCTCGGCTTTCATTTTTCCCCCCGCTTATCTCAGGACCGTAAGGTCGCCCGCGGCTATACGCCTGACCCCGCCTGTATGTAGGTTCAACAATAACATGCCTTCGTCATCGACATCTTCTGCGATACCGACAAACGTCTTTTCACCGACGGTGACCTTGACATCTCTGCCCAGTGTTGAAGTAAGGTTTCGCCACTCTTGGAGGACCGGTTTCCTGCCCTTCTCAAAGAGGATGCCATACCAGTACTCCATTTTATCGAGTATGCCGGCAATGAGGACGGCTCTCGAATATTCCTCCGAGGTTTCTATCTTTACGGACGTTGCAGTTTCCCTCACATCAGGAGGGAAATCTTTTCTGCCCGAGTTGATATTAATCCCGGTACCGATAACTGCAAAAACGATCCTTTCCCCCCTTGATTTCGTCTCGGTGAGGATTCCCCCCAATTTCTTGTCGGCAACCATCAGGTCATTGGGCCATTTGATGGTGACCTGAAGCCCTGTAGCATCTCTCAAGGCTCTGCAGCAGGCCACTGCAGCCATAATAGTCAGAAGCGTTCCATCCGTGAGCTTCATGACAGGCCTGAGGATCACACTCATATATATATTGACGCTCGGAGGTGACACCCATACTCTGCCGAGTCTTCCCTTCCCCTTTTTCTGACTGTCAGCAATTACCACTGTTCCATGGATGGCGTCTTTTTCTCCCAGCTCCATGGCGAGCGTGTTTGTGGAGTCAACAGTCTCGAGGGATATGANGATTTCTGCCGGCTTTTCTCCTTATGAACTCCGTTAACCTTTCCATGCGATCCTATGGTGACTGCTGCCATGAGTTCAGTGCCTCACACAATGTTCGCCTTACGTATTGTCTATTATAAAACACTTCCGGGTCTCCGGGCTCTTTTTTCATCATGATTGTTCCAGCATTGCCGGTGCGAAAGAGCGGATTTCTGATATTCTCTGGAGAGAGAAAGATTCGATAGTCAGCTGCCTCTTGATCCCGTGGATGTTATCCCTTATACTTATGGCAATGAATATATGCCGTATTCTTGGTTCCGGCATAGGTAAGCATTGCACAGGGTTAAAAGGTTGTGGAAGAAGACATGGAGAACGTACAATCAAATCTCATAGCAACGGTTCAATATCTTTCTCAAGACATCGGTGAAAGGAGCTATCTCGATTTGAAGGAACTCACGTTGGTTGCCGACTTTATCGAGAAAAGGTTCGACGGATACGGCTGTTCTGTGAAAAGGCAACCTTTTTCTTACAAAAGTGACACATACCACAATGTAATTGCAGAGGTGAAAAGCTCTCAAGACGCAAAAGATGGCATAGT
>OCOJ01056570.1_pt1 | contig 14752 bp, 10 predicted proteins | sample 1539251 | NCBI WGS metagenome assembly OCOJ01 (sample SAMN01911457, study PRJEB22624) | soil metagenome | biome: Soil | place: Malaysia | collected 2012-04-30 | depth RA_metagenome m | reverse complement strand
AAGGTCGTGGTCCCGGCGATTGCGGCCGTGGTCGTGGTCGTTGCTATTGCCGTGTTTTTTACCGCCGGCAAGACGCAGGGCTCGGGGACGCTCGACAACGTCACCGCCGTGGAAATTCCCGGCCAGAACTCCACTATGGCCGCGCTGACTTTCACGCTGCGAAACAGCAGCGGGAAGATTCTTTACGTGCGCAGCATTCAGGCTAAACTCAAGACGGCGAGCACGGAGTCGGAGGCGGAAGCGGTTTCAGCGATTGATTTTGACCGCTACTTCCAGGCTTTCCCCACGCTGAAGGTGGGAGCGCAGCCGGCGCTTTCTCCGGAGGCCAAGATTCAGCCGCACGAAACCGTGGTGCGAACTGTGATCGTGGCCTTCCCGGTGACGCTGGATGCGTTCAGCCAGCGTCAGTCACTGAGCGTGGTGATCTGGCCTTACGATCAGTCGCTGCCGGTGGTGTTGACGAAATAGATCGCGGACGCCCTTACAAATCCTGTCACTCTGGCGAGGTCCATGAAAAGAGATCAGAAGATTCTCCTCTGGGTTGTTTCAGTACTCGCGCTGTTGCAGCTTGCAGTTTGGGTGGGTCAGGCTGCGCCTGTCGCTCACGGCGGCAGAGGCAAGCAACGTACGTACCTGGTCTACGTGGGTACCTACACCGAGGCTCCGAGCACGAGCAAAGGCATCTACGCCTACAGATACGACGCGGCGACGGGCGAGTTCACCTCTCTGGGATTGGCGGCGGAGACGACCAATCCCTCGTGGGTTGAGGTGAGTCCGAACCGTCGCTTCCTGTATGCCGTCAACGAGCTCGGCAACTATCAAGGATCGAAGAGCGGGGTCAGCGCGTTCGCTGTCGACGCCGCGACGGGAAAGCTTACGTTCTTGAACGAGGTGGCGTCGCGCGGCGCGGATCCCTGCTACGTCACCGTCGACAAAACGGGGAAGTATGTTCTGGTCGCGAACTACGGGGGCGGCAGCGTCGCGGTATTTCCGATTCTCGAGGATGGCCGGCTGGGTGAGGCTTCGGCGTTTGTGCAGCACACGGGGCACGGCGCGAATCCTGATCGGCAGGAGAAGCCGCACGCGCACTCCATTAACTTGTCGCCGGATAACAAATTTGCGATGGCCGACGATTTGGGACTGGACGAACTGCTCGTGTATCGCTTCGATGCGGCGAAAGGAACGCTAACGCCGAACGATCCGCCGTTTGCCAAGGTCGATCCCGGCTCGGGACCGCGGCACTTCGCGCTGCGTCCGGATGGGAAGTTCGCGTATGTAGTCAGCGAGATGAAGGGCACGGTGACGGTGTTCTCGAACGATGCCGGCACGGGGACGCTGCATCCGTTGCAGACCATCTCGACTTTGCCGAAGGATTTTTCGGGAGCGATCGAGGATGCCGAGGTCGAGGTACATCCCTCGGGAAAATTTCTTTATGCCTCGAACCGCGGGGCGGGCAATAGCGTTGCGCTCTTCGCGATCGATGCAGACAAGGGCACGCTGACGCTGGTGGAGATTGTGCCCACGCGAGGCAAGACGCCGCGGAATTTTGCAATTGATCCTACGGGCAAGCTGTTGCTGGCGGAGAATCAAGAGTCGAATAACATTGTGATCTTCCGCATCGATCCGAGAACCGGGCGGCTGACACCGACTGGGAAAGTGCTTGAGGTGGGCGCGCCGGTGTGCGTGAAGTTTGTGGGCCTGGATTGAGTCCCAGGGGTAAGCGTCGTTTGTGCGACGCCGTGCGCCGTGGCGTTAAGGAAAGTCTGATTAAGTGGTTCGAGAGAAACCAAAGTAGCCATTAGGAGTTCCCTCACTCCGTTCGGGATTTCGGCTGCGGGCTAACGCCCGCAGAACACCTCAACTTCGACTTGCGCTCGCCTGCGCTCGCGCGGCGCTCAGAATGACAGTGTTGGGAGAAAGGGTGGGACACCGACACCATCAAAACCCTATTGCTTCTTCTGGATGAAGCGGCGGCGGGCGAGGTGATTGTTGGCGGTCGGCGAGATGTCATCGTACTTCAGGCAACTGATGGAGCCGTCGACTTCGAGCACGGCGAGAGCGACCTGATGGCACTCGCTGATGCCGTGCTCGCGCAGCGCACGATGCAGCTCGTCCATGCTGACATGTTCTTTCGCGAGATGGGATTCGATGACTTGGCCGTCGTGAATCAGAAGGCTGGGCTGGCCTTGAATGAGGCGGCGAAACCGGCGGTTCACACCTGAAATGTCGGCGACCAGATAATTCAGAATGAGCAGCGTGCAGGCTGCTGCGACTCCGCCCAACAATGAGGTGTCGGGGCCGGTCATGGCGTTCTGCACGGAGTTCGACAGCAGAAGCAGAAGGGTGAGGTCGAATGGAGTCATCTGCCCGACCTCGCGCTTTCCGCTTAAGCGCACGCCGATGAGAACGAGGAGATAGATCACGCTGGTGCGCAGAGCGATCTGCAACAGGACGTGGCCACCGGCAGGCAAGAGGACTCCGTGCATTTCTGTTGACCCTCACGGGGCCGAAGCCCCGAGTCACCTGTAACGCTTTTCGCAGCGCTGAAGCGCTGCGCCACGCAAAATCGGTTTCCTCACACAAAGTCACCGCTCCAACCGCATGGAGAAGGCGCGAGAAGCGAGGGCAACCGCCGCGAGAAATCCTGCGCCAATCGGCTCAATTGGCGGTCACGGGCACGGGAGCGTTCTTCGGCGTGGCGAGATATCCCGTGGCCTTCTTTTTGTCGACGTTCCAGACCACCAGCTCAAACAGCAGATGATCGCGGCCCGAGTAGAACTGGATGGGCTCGGCGATATTGCGATCCTTCTTCTCGATGGTCTTGTCATCGGCGGTCACATTGAGCGTGAACTTGCCCCTCTTGGCGTCGGTCTTTCTCAGCTGCAGGCTCACGGTGGCCACGGCCTGGGGCTTGGCGCCCTTGAGGAGCGTGAATTCGTAATAGTTGCGGTCACCTTTGTGCTTGAGGACTTCGAGGTCGGCACGGGTGGTGGCGATGAGTCCGCTCTGCACGCCGAGATCGCCGATTGCGCTTTGCAGCTTCGCTTTCGTGGCTTCAAGGTCCGCCTTGGTGGAGGCCACGTCGGTCTTGACTCCCCCGACGTCGGTCTTCACGCCTGCGACTTCCCCGCTCACCTGACTGATCTGTTCCTTTTCTTCTTTCTCCAGCCGGCTGGCGGCGGCCTTCTGCTCGGCCTGCAATTGCGCTGTGCGCGCTGCCAACTCCTTCTTGGTGAGACCCACCTGGCTGGCGATCGCGTCAGACGTGCTTTCGGCGTTCTGCATGCGCGCGGTCAACTCTTTGACCTGGGCCTGGCTCGCGGCCAGCTCACTCGTCAGTTTCTCCATTCGCAACTGGGTCATGATGTGGGCATAGACCGACGCCGCCACAAACACCAGCGCCACGATGATCAGAATCCACTTGCCCGCGTTGGAGTGGTGCTCGACTAGGATCTGTTCGCCTTCATCGGACATGGGTTGCTCCTTCCCAGCAAGAACATTGCATGTTAAGAGTTCAAGTTATTGTTGAGCAAGAGAGCAGTAGTGTCAATTAGCTGAGGGAATGCGGAAGCATAGACGTTACGGACGCAGCGCCAGTGCCTCCTGCAACACCGGCTCAGGATTGCGAGCGATTGCCTGGGCCTGCGCCCCAACCCGTTTTTCGAGTTGCTTTTTCGCGGAGGCCAGCGAATCGGCAGGCAGGGCGTTGGGGGCGGAACGGNGCCAGATCCTCGGCTTTCACGTAGCAAGCGTAAGCCAGGCGGGGCGGAAATCCTGCATCGTCAAGAAAGCGTCCGTAGGTCAACCAATCCTGCGCGCTGGAAACTCGGTCGCCGCTGGCATCGTCCAACTGCAAGGCGTGCCGGTAAAGCGGTAGAGCCTCACTCAATTTGCCCGTTTTGGCTGCGAGCGCGGCTTCGTTGACATCGGCCACACTTTCGAGTTTGGGCTGGCTGGTCTGCGCCGCGAGTTTTTCCGCAAGACGATAGGACCTAACCGCTTGCTCGGGCTGAGAGGCTCGGACCTGGCAGTCTGCCATGCGCAGAACGATGGCGATGATTTTGTCGGGCGCCGGGCGATCCGGAGCGGGATGCCGTGCGATCTTTTCGAGGTATGCAGCGTATTGAGCCGCCGCGGCCTGGGCTTTGCCCTCGCGATCGAGTTCGTCCGCGAGATAGAGGTGAGCGAACACCTGCGCCGGATCAACGGCAATGGCTTGATTCCAACCGGCAAGAGCCTGGTCAGCGTGCCCGAGGTGCAAGGCCAGGAATCCGCGATCAAGCAGGAGATTCGCATCTCTCGGCGTGTACTGGAGAGAAGCTTCGGTCAGAGCAAAGGCTTCGTCGAAGCGGTTCTGGTCGATCAGAAAACGCAGGAGCGCCTGGCGGGGAGCGGGGTCGGCCGGGTTGGCCTGGATGGCCTTTCTCCAGGCGGCCTCGGCTTGTTGCGGATGTTGGTCGTCCAGCTCGCGCTGGGCCAGATGCATCTGCACGGAGCTGTCGAAAGGATCGAGCGAGGCGGCGCGTTCGAGGTCGCGCAGGTTGTCGGCGCGAAGCGCGAGATAGTAGCGAGCTTGATCTACGGTTCCCCATGCCAGCAGCAGGACCGCAGCGCTGACGCGGAGGGCGCGCGCTCCTGAGGTGCCGCCGACCATCCAGCGCCAGGCGGACGACAAGCGGCTCCCGGCTTCGGTGGCGGCGTCTGCGATGCGCTCGCGCGAATTCAGCAGCAGCGCTGCAATGCGGCCGTCGCGCAGCTTCCAGATGGCTCCGTCGAGAATGAAGTGGTGGATGTTCACCAGCGCCGTAAAGATGAGGAAGCTGGCAGTGAAGTCATGATGGAAGACGCGGCTCGCCAGCCATGGGCCGGGTACGAACAGAGCGATGCCCCCGGCCACCAGAACCCCGAAATACGCCCAGGGACGCCAGTCGCGGCCGCGTTCGCTCGTGGCCTCACGGCGAGCGTAATAGCTCGTGATCCACAGATATTGCGCCGAGTGTATCACCGCCAGCACACCCGAGCTGTAGCGGTTCTGTGGAATCTCCAGCCCTTTGATAAGCGAGATGACAGCCGGCAAGAAGAACCACAGGACTTGCGACGAGAACAGCGTGAGCGAAGGCAGGAGCTTGCGCCATCCAGTGACGCGGGCCAGGCGCGAGAGTCCGAATGCGGAGAGCACGACGAAGGCAACGCCCAGGATGATCTGCTCCCAGCGGCTGATGACGGCCGGAATTCCCAGCGAGAGAAACAGCGGGTCGGACGACGGCCCGGTGTGGAACCCAAGAAAAAGGATGAGATACGACACGATGAACGCGCTGTAAAGGACGCGGCGTTCGCTCTGGGTCGGCGCGGCTCCGGCACGGCGCGAAAACATCATGAACAGGCCGTAGTTCTGGCCGCTGTAGTGCCACGGGCTCCAGGTGAGGTAGAGGGTGAAGATCCAGGGCAGCATGCGCAGCCAGAAGTGCGACAGCAGTAACGTCACGAGCACCAGTGCCGTAATGTGCACGGTGAAGACGCGGTATTTGTGAAAGTCTTCGGCGCGGTGATAGGCGCGGTAAATCGTCGCCATGTAGTGGGGATAGTTGAAGGCAAGCGCCAGGACATAAAAAGCGACGGCCCACGCGCGTGTGCTCGAAGCCATCGAGAAATAGGAAAGCAGCAGCAGGGGCGCGGACCAGGCTCCGCAGCCGACAATGAGGTCGAGCCACGATCCGTATACCCAGGGCGAAGCCACGGAGGGTTCGCGTGCGGTTTGGGTGGAGTTCGCCATTGCCGATTTTGTGATCATTCGCGGCGAATCCCGTGGTGCAGATTCGCTTTTCTCTCAACTTGTGAGGGCTTGACCGGATTATAGGAGGGCGGGGACAGAATCGACGCGAGCACCGAGTAACGAAAGTAATACAGCTCTACGTGCGCGGCACGGCGGCGGATGCGACTCACGCGAGATCCTTCGCTCCGCCTGAAGAACGGCTTCGCTCAGGATGACGCCATCGGGCTGGTGAAGGCGTCATTAAAGCGCGAAAGCGCGCGGATCCCGCCTGCTTTTACAATGCAAGAGTGAAGACCTGGGACGTGATCGTGATCGGTGGAGGCATTATCGGCCTGTCGCTCGCGATCGAGTTGCGCAAGCGCAGCGCGAAGGTCTTGCTGATTGAGCGGGGAGAACCGGGCCGCGAAGCTTCTCACGCAGCCGGTGGGATGTTGGTCGATTGCCTGATCGAGACGCCACCGCTGTTGCAGCCGCTGGCGACCGCGAGTGCGCGCATGTATCCAGAGTTCGCGCGTGAACTGGAAGTCGAGTCGGACATCAAGGTCGATTTGCGGGATTACGGGACAATTCTGTTTCCGTCGATAGAACACATCCAGCATCCGCAGTTGAGGAATACCACTCTTAGCTTGGCCGATTTGGAAGGAGACGAACCTCAAATAGGAATTCCGACCCTTGAAGAAGAGTTCGAACGAAGATTTTCTTTGAAAGAGCACGATCTCGAAACCTCGCCCAAGGAGTTCGAAGAAGTCTGTCGGGTACCCCTGGGCCAGCCGTTCTACCTCAACGAGCGCAGCGTGGATCCGCGGGCGCTGACAGCAGCAGCTCTTAAGACCGCGAAGCGCCGCGGTGTGGATTTTTCCTCGGGCGATGCGGTGACGGCGGTAAACGTGTCCGACGGCCAGGCCTCTGGAGTGACCACAACCAAGACATCTTTTCTCGCGCCCAAGGTTGTGAATTGTGCGGGCGCTTGGGCGGGTCAGATCGGGCCGCATGCTTTTCCAACGCGTCCTGTGAAGGGGCAGATGCTATGCCTGGTGATGCCGTCGCGCACGCTGCTGAAGCATGTCATCCGTTCGCCGAAGGTCTATCTCATCCCACGCAGCGACGGACGACTGCTGGTGGGCGCCACGGTCGAGGAAGCCGGATTCGACAAGCGCACCGACCCTGCGACCATTCAGCGTCTGTATCGCGCCGCGGTCGAGCTGGTGCCGAAGCTCGCCGAAGCGAAGATGCTGGAAGACTGGGCCGGGTTGCGTCCGGGAACACCCGACGGTCTTCCGATTCTCGGGGCGACGGCCACGCCGGGCTACTACGTGGCCACGGGGCACTTTCGCGATGGAATCCTTCTCGCGCCCATCACGGCGAAAGTGATGGCGGACGTGATCAGCGGGGTTAAGACCGAGTATGATTTGGCGCCGTTTGCGGCTACGAGGTTTTCCCACTGACTTTCGGGCCCCGCCGAAGTTCACTTTAGCGTACATTCCAGGCAAATTCCTGCTCACTGCACACCGGCGTCCTGTTTTGTTACCTCCGGATTCACCTGAAATGTAAAAAATGTGTTGCAAAACACTGGAAATGCTTGGCCTTCCAGTGGTTCGTGTCGTAGAGTGCAAGCCGCTGTAGATTCCGAACCAAAGGGAAAAACGGGGAAACAAAATGAACCAGCAATCAAGCATAAAGAAGCTCGAATCGAACGTGTCCAATCGCGATTCCATCCGCCCGCGGATGCTCCTGCTGCTCTTGGCAATTATCGTGTCCTGCAGTCTTGTTTTCGAGCCTAGTGCTGCCGCTCAATCGGCGACTGGCCGAGTTATTAAGGGCAACACCCCTGGAATTGTCTCCGTCGGAAAACACCTTGGCCGGGAAGACGCTTCCAAAAAGATCAGCGTGACACTGTGGCTGCAGTTGCACAATCGCGCCCTTCTCGACAACTTTGCCGAGCAGCTCTACGACAAGAATTCACCGAACTACCGCCACTGGCTGAAGCCAGCGGAGCTCAAGGCACTGTTTGCTCCGAGCGCGGAAGAAGCAAAGACGGTCGAGCAATTCCTCACTGAGCATAATCTGAACGTGTCGCGCGTGGGTCCGGCAAATTTCTCCGTGACCGTTGAAGGAACTGTGGCAGATATCGAAAGAGCCTTCTCGGTGGAGATCCATAAGTTTTCCCTAGCCGGGGAAACCCGTCGGGCAAACATCAATGACCCGACGATCGAGGGGCCGGCGGGAGACCTGGTGGCGGCCGTCTATGGCATGGATGACAACAGCTACAAACACCCCGTTCACCGGGCCAGCGATGTATTAGGGGGAAAGCCCGCGGCGAAGCGACTCGATGCCGCAACCCTGGAAGCGGCGAGCAGCGGCGGGGCGTCCTCCTTCTTTGGACCGTGCTTCACCGGAGTGGCGACTCAAGTCTTTTCAACCAATGGCGGCCTTCCCATCGCCACGTATACGGGAAACACCTACGGGGCGGTTTCCGTGGATGGTCAGGAGGGATTGCCCTGCGGCTACACGCCGCAGCAGATCTACACCGCATACAACCTGAATGGGCTCTATGCAAAAGGATTTCAGGGACAAGGCCAGACCATCGTAATCCTCAACTGGACCGACGCGCCTACGGTGACGAGAGACGCCAACCTGTTCAATACCCTCAACAATCTCCCTCCACTAACCGCCAACAACTTCCAGATCGTTCACTATCCCGTATTCTGCGGTTGCCTGCCAGCCAACGGGGCTCTCCTTGAAGTTGATCTCGACGTGGAGTGGTCGCATGCCGTCGCGCCGGCGGCGAACCTAGTAGTTCTGTTCGCACTGTCGCCAAGCCCTGCCGACGTTGACAATGCTACCGTTTTCGCAATCACAAAAGGCTTGGGGAGTACCATCTCCGGCAGCTTTGGCGGCCAGGAACACCTTTTCAGCTCCACAGTACTCAACCAGGAGAATTTGATCGCGGAGCTGGCGGCTGTCTCCGGCATTTCGACTAACTACTCGACTGGAGACGACGGCACTTTCAGCAGCGGAGGGTTTGGCTTTCCGACGATTGAAGTACCGGCTGGCGTGCCGTTTGCCACGGCGGTGGGCGGAGTGAGTCTGGCGCTGAATCCGGACGATACGATCGCCTGGCAAAGTGGTTGGGGTACGAATGCAACCGGTCTGGTGGGCGGTCCCACGGTAGGAAACTTCGTCGCCGATCCCCCGGTGCGGGCTGGGTTCCAGGCTGGCGGCGGAGGGGGTGCGAGCGGCTTCTTTGCTAAGCCGAAGTTTCAAGAAGGAGTGGGAGTCCCTGGCACGCAACGCCAGGTCCCAGACATTTCCTGGCTGGCAGACCCTTTGACGGGAGGCGAAGTCGTGACGTCGGAGGGAAACGGAGTTTTCGTTGGGGTCATTGGCGGGACTAGCCTTTCCACTCCCATGTTCTCGGGGTTGTGGGCTATCGCCAACCAGGAGGCGGGCCAGCCGCTTGGCCAAGCAGCTCAATATCTCTACACCATGCCGGCGGGCACGATCACAGACATTCTGCCGCAACAGTCCCCGACGAACTTGACCGGAACGATTCAGGACTCGACCGGCATTCACCATTTCAGCGCAGCCCAACTCGTGGAACCTCCGGTTTTCCCGCTGGTATTGCCGAGAGGGTTTCGCAGTTTCCTCTTCCAAAACCCCGCCGATCAGGAGTGGGACGCCATCTCCTTCGGAACCGATGTGACTTTGAAGGTCACAAAAGGCTGGGACAACGTGACCGGCGTGGGAACACCAAACGGCGAGGCCTTCGCTGACTTTTTCGCGCCGCCGGCTGCGGCAGCAAAGAGGTAGCGTTACGCTGAGTCTGAGGTTTAGGTCTGGCGCCGCTGGAGAAGCCCGGTGGCGCCGGACTCTTTGTAGGTGGAACCGCTTTGCTTGCCCACATCACGCCACCCAGCTCTGCCCCGTCGCGTTATACTGATTCGTTTCCGCACGATCAATCCGCAGTCTTGCCTGCTTCCGCGAGAAAGGATGGACTTATGGCTTCTCCCGCCGTGGATTTTGCCCGTAGCAATCAGCAACGTTTCTTGAGCGAACTGAAAGATCTGCTCCGCATCCCCAGCGTCAGCACGCTGGAGGAACACAAGCCCGACATTCAAAAGGCCGCCGACTATGTCGCCAGCGAACTGCGCCGCATCGGGATGGAGAATGTCGAGGTAATTCCCACCAAGGGCCATCCCCTCATTTATGCCGACTGGCTGCGCGCGCACGGCAAGCCGACGGTGCTCTGCTACGCGCATTATGACGTGCAGCCCGCCGAGCCACTTGACGAGTGGCATTNCCAGCCCGCCGAGCCACTTGACGAGTGGCATTCCCCGCCATTCGAACCGACCGAGCGTAACAACAATATCTACGCCCGCGGTGCCGTCGATGACAAAGGCCAGCTATGGATGGAAGTCAAGTCCCTCGAAGCTCTCACGCAGACCGGCGGCGGCAAGCTGCCGCTCAACGTGAAGATCATTTTTGAGGGCGAAGAAGAGGTGGGCGGCGAGTCGATCGCGGAGTACATCCGCAAGCAGAAGGCGAAGCTGAAAGCCGATTTCGCACTGGTCTGCGACACCGAACTTTTTGCGCCCGATCTTCCCACGCTATGCGTCGGGCTGCGCGGCCTGGTTTATACCGAAATCGAGGCCGTCGGCGCCAAGACCGACCTGCATTCCGGCATGTATGGCGGCGCGGCGCCGAATCCATTCTTCGCGCTGATTGAGATCATCAGCAAGCTGAAAGACGCGAAGGGGAAGATTCTCATCCCAGGCTTCTATAAGGACGTGAAGGCCCCGACTGCGGCCGAACTCAAGGCCTGGAAGCGCCTGCCGTTCAACGAAGAGCACTATCGCAAGACCGAAGTGGGATCGAAGGTTCTTACGGGAGAGCCGGGATATTCGGTTCTGTATCGCACCTGGGCGCGGCCCACGCTGGAAGTGCACGGCATGCCTGGAGGATTCATCGCGGATGGTGCGAAGACCGTGATTCCGGCGAAAGCGAAGGCCAAAGTCTCGATGCGGCTGGTACCCAATCAGGACCCCGACGACATTCTCAAGAGATACACGGCGTTCGTGAAGAAGCTGACGCCGAAAGGAATCGAGACCAAAATCAAAGTCTGGAGCAAGGGACCGGCGTGCGTGGTGGGCACGGACAACAAATACATTAAGGCCGCGACCGAAGCGCTACACGACGTATTCAAGAAAGACACGGTGTTCATTCGCAGCGGCGGATCGATTCCCATCGTCACTGATTTTCAGGACGTGCTGAAGATTCCCAGCGTGATGATGGGCTTCGGACTGCCCGACGACAATCTGCACGCCCCCAACGAGAAGTTCCACATCCCGAACTTCTATCGCGGAATCGAGACCATTTGTCTGTTTTTCGAGAGGGTGGGAGGGTAGTCTTTGTGGCGCGGGCGCCCTCGCCCGCGCTGTTCCCCAATTGCTAGAATCGCGTTTGTGAAACCGCCACACAAATTCACCGTCCTCATTGAACAAGACGAGGCTGGCTACTACGTTGCTGGCGTGCCTGCCCTCAAGGGCTGCCATACGCAAGCCAAGAACCTCGACACGCTTATGAAACGCATCCGCGAGGTCGTCGACTTGTGCTTGGAATAGATACGCGCGACCGACTCTCCAACCCGATGGGCAATCAATCGAAAGCCTGATCCGTCCCATTCCGAAACTAAACATAACTATTGACAATAAATCGTAAACGGCCTACGCTTCGTCCGGGTCAGTTCGGAGGAGGGCCCCGCTTTAAGGCGCTTCGGCGCCGTTCCCCTTCCGACACGCCACTTCCAATACGCTCCGTTGTTCAACGGAAAAGAGACCGCTATGACACGTCTCAGGAAGTTCTGCTTCATTCTCACCGTATTCTCCACGGCCACGCTATACGCGCAATCGGGATCCACGTTTTACGTATCCAAGAGCGGTAGTGACACCAACTCCGGCAGCGTCACGGCGCCATGGCTCACCATCCAGCACGCCGCAAACACCGCTACGGCAGGAGCGACGGTGTACGTCGAAGCCGGAACCTACAACGAGTCGGTAAATTTCCCCAACTCGGGGACGGCATCGAATCCCATCACGTTCGCGAACTATCCCGGCCAGGCGCCGGTGATTGACGGCACGGGACTGACCTGCTGCACCTCGAATCCTCCGTCGAGTGGAAATGAGATCGAGGGTCTCATCAACATCGTCAACGGGAGCTACATCACCATCAACGGATTTGAGGTTCGCAACTTCACAACCAGCACCGCGGCTCCAACCCCGACGGGAATCTGGATCACAGGATCGGGAACGGGCGTTCAGCTGCTCAACAATCTCGTGCACAACATCACGACTACCTCCGAGAAAAGCGGCAATGCGTTCGGCATTTCGGTGTACGGTACGTCAAGCACGCCGATTGACCATCTGACGATGAGCGGCAACCAGGTCTACAGCCTGAAAACCGGAAACAGCGAGTCAGTGAACGTGGATGGCAATGTAACGAATTTCACGATCAGCAATAACGTCATTCACGACAATGACAACATCGGCATTGCGGCCATCGGATTCGAGGGCGTTGGTCCCTCGGGCAGCGACCAGGCCCGGTTCGGGGAAATCAGCGGCAACACGATCTATAACATCAGCGCGATTCACAACCCGGGCGAGGGCGATTCTTACGACGCGGATGGAATCTATTGCGACGGGTGCGAAGATGTGATCATCGAGCGCAACACCATCCACAATTGCGATTTGAATGTGGAGGCGGCCAGCGAGCACAAGGGCCACGACAGCAGCTTCGTGACCATCCGCAACAACGTGTTGTATGACGCCAACACGGTGGGGATTTCGATCGGGGGATATGCCAGCACGGTCGGCGGCAGCGATCATGTCGTCATCGTCAACAACACCCTTTACAACAACAACACGCAGAATCAGGGCGCGGAGTTCCAGATTCAATACCATTCCGGCTCGGCGCAGGCGAATATTTTCGAGAACAATCTCGTGTACGCGGGCACGCAGAACGTTTGGATCTACAGTTTCGTCAAGGCGAATTCGACTTACCCAGCGCCCCCGGCCACGGCCAATTGGAATCTCTATTTCTCGACTGCGGGCTACGTTTCCGGCACGTCGATCGACTGGGCGGGAAAGTCGACCTACAAGACTTTCGCCGCTTATCAATCGGGGTCTGGAGAAGATGGGAATTCGTTCGTTGCGAATCCAGACTTCGTCAACCTGAGCTCCAACCCGCCGAATCTGGATGTGCAGTCGGGGTCCCCGGCCATCAATGCCGGCAGCACGAACCTGACCTGCAGCGTGGGATATTGCGGCAGCGGTACGTCCATTTATGGCAGTACGGACTATGCCGGCAATCCGCGCGTGAATGCGAGCGGGCAGATCAATATTGGAGCGTACGAGCAGTAGGACATTGTGCTGCTCTACAGTTTTGTCGTCCGAGCGTGGCGGGGCATCCGCGAGAGCGGATGTCCGCTTAGTCGAAGGTATCTGCTATCCAATCAGTCTGCCGNAGTGATGAGTGTAATCGTCTGTGGGTGTTGAAAAACTCTCTGATTTGACCGATCTTGTGCAGGTTGGTATGGGGCTGCCGAGTTCTTCTTCCCGCTCAGCTAAGTGCCGACTGCCAGAGCAGGTGTTGTCGGCTGGCCGAGGAAGCGCACCAGTCGCTTGATGTTCTGCGCCGCCGCTGCCAGGAAGAACTGCTCACGAACGAACTTCAATCTCCGCAGACGCAAGCGGCGCAGACCGATCTGATTCTTGAGTTCCGCGAACAACGCCTCCACTTTCTTTCTCTGCCGCTGTGCCTTCGCGAACTCTTCCGTGTTCGCCAACTCCCGGGCGCGCTGCCGAGCAGGCTCATCCATGTGAATGGCAAGAAACCGGAAGACTCCGCTGGTGCATTNGCGCTTTTAACGCGCACGCACCGCAACGTTTACGAGTGCCGATGTACGCGTAGGTGCGGTTGCGCCGGTTGCGGCCACCATAGTTCAGTGGCTGCCCCGCCGGACAACGATAGCTGTTGCTTTCCGGCTGATAAGTAAAACGTTCTGGACCGTAGAACCGGCTGTTCTTGCGATGGACACTGTCGCGGGTTCGCATATAGGGAGTGATACTGCGGTCCACTAACCATTGTAGAAACTCACCGTTCCCGTACGTGGTATCGGCCGCCACCGATTCTGGCTCCCGTCCTTGCCATTGCGCGAAACGGGTGAGCATGTCCTGTGCGGCCACCGTTTCCTGACTCATCCGCGCTGCCGTCGCCTGCACGCCCACAATCACGCAGCTGTGATTGTCCACCAGGTAATTGTCGTAGTAGCCCAGCCGGGCCGGGGTGCCGCCCTTGGTGGCATAGGTCGAGTCCGGATCGGTGGTCGACACTTGTTCTTGCTCATGCACCGGTTCTTCCACCGGATTCTGCTGTTCCAGTTCCTGCAGATACTGACGCACCGCATAATGGACCTCTGCCGCTTCCGCCAATTGTTCCCGTGGAATCCGACTCTCCTTGGCTGCATTCGCTTCCACGAAGCTGCCATCGACCGACAGCTCTTTACCTCGCACCAGTCCCACTTCCACACACTGCTTCACGATCTGTTCGAATAGCTGCTCGAACAACTTCGATTCCTGAAACCGCCCGTGCCGATTCTTGGAGAAGGTGGAATGATGCGGAATCTCCTGATCGAAGCTCAGACCCGTGAACCAGCGCCAAGCCAGATGCATGCGCAGTTCCTCCACCAGCTTGCGTTCGCTGGTGACCCCGTAGAGATAGCCAATTAGCAGAATGCGCAGCAGCAACTCCGGATCAATCGACGGTCGCCCGGTCTCACTGTAGCTGTCTTTTAATCGCTTCCGCACAAACGCAAAGCTGACATGCTTGTCGATCAGTCGCAGCAGATGATTCTCGGGAACTTGGTCTTCCAGACGGAAGTAGTAGAACAACGCTTCTGAGCGGGCGTGGTGCCCCATCATGATC
>OCOJ01039148.1_pt1 | contig 14752 bp, 11 predicted proteins | sample 1539251 | NCBI WGS metagenome assembly OCOJ01 (sample SAMN01911457, study PRJEB22624) | soil metagenome | biome: Soil | place: Malaysia | collected 2012-04-30 | depth RA_metagenome m | reverse complement strand
GTGGGTGCGCCGCATGTCGGAGCCCTTCGAGGCTCAGGGTAAACTGAAGCTCCGCCCCCCGGTGCCGTCAGTTATGAGATAGCTTGATCGCTTCTAGTTTTTTTTTTGATGTGCTGGGCAGCCGCTCGCATCCCCAGCCTGCGCTGGGCAGAGTCCTACTCGTAGGCGAGTGCCACCACGGGATCGAAGCTCGCGGCGCGCAACGCCGGATACACCGCCCCAATCGCCGCGCCAACAATCGCGAGAAGCATCGAGGAAAAAACCCACGCGGGCGCAATCAAAATCGTCAGCCCGGGGTTGGTTTGCTTCAAGACAACCTGCGTAACAAAGGTCCCCAGGATTCCGACGGCGCATCCCATCAACGTCAGGACCAGCGTTTCTCCCAGCAGGATGCGCATGATGCCCAGCCGGGTGAAGCCCAAGGCTTTGAGAACGCCAATCTCGCGGGTTCGCTCCATCACCAGCGTGTGCAAGTTGAGAAGAACGACGAGGAAGCTGATCACGATTCCCAAGGCCACCATAGTGCGAGTGAAGGGCCGGAGTTGCGGAAGATTGGAAGAACTCATGAGAGTCATGTATTCGGCCATGGAGCGAACGCGGCTCTCCGGCGTGAGCTTGAGGATTTCCGCGCGAGCGGCTTCGGTGTCGCCTTTGCTGCGCACGTAAAACATGGAGACGCGCTTCTCGACGCCACTAATTTCCTGAGCGGTCTTCAGCGGAATGAAAAGGCGCGCGCCCTTGCCATGCGCGACGATGCCGCAGACCGTGAAAGTGTGGTTCAGCTGGGAGATTTGGTCACCGACTTTCAGGTGGCGGGTTTGCGCCATGATGTCGTCGGCAAGGGCTTCGTCAGGAGATTCGAACGGGCGGCCAGCGCGGAAGAGAAATCCGCGGCTGAGCGCGTTGAAGCGCTGGTAATCGATGCCGTAAATCATCATCAGGCTCTTTGGTTCGGTGAGGATGAGCGTAGGAGCCACTTCGTCGACGCTAGGAAGCGCGGCGATCTTGTCGGCGAGCGATTCCGGCATGACGGCGCTGGTCAAAGCAAAAAAGATGGAAGAATTGGGAGGCTGCACGAGAATGTCGGCGCCCACGCCTTCCACGCGCTTTCCCCACTCCGAGACAATGCCGGAAGTAAGTCCTGCAACCATCAGAACGAGAAAGACTTGGAGGGCGATGGCAAGGACGGTGAGGCCACTGCGGAGAGGGCGCGCGGCGATGCTGCCCCACAGCATCTGAAGCAGAGAGAAGGGGCCGTCGAAATTCTCGTTCATGTCGCGTTCATTTCGGAGTTCGAGATTCACTGTATCACTTGGAATCGAGTTGGGTCAAAAGGGCGGAGTTTCAAGTTTTGTTGCTAGCGGGCCGAGCACGGGGGATGCCGAAGTCTCTTGGAAATGTTTCGCTGGTGTAAAGTTTTCAACACAAATGTTGATAAGTTTGTGGAAAAGGGTGGGGTGGGGCGAGTTAACTTCACATTCTTCAATGCAGTGGCGCGGTTTGCACTAAATCCGGGCAACGCGGTTTCCCTTGGGCGTCGATTGCGCGAGTTGCGAGTTCAAGCGATCTCACAAACCTCGTGAAATCAAACGATTAAAGATTCGAAACGGAGCGGGCCTGCGGCGACGAAAGTGCAACTGTTTCATCTTTGGAAGCGTCGCGAACTCACGGCTAAGCGTGTCATGGCAAAATCACAGAGGATTGTGACGAGCGTCACAGCCTGTTCGCCAAAAAGAACGGAAACTTCTGCGCAAGAAATAGGAGGAGCGCCGTTAAGCTGAGGTGCGATGCGACGACTGCTGATTTTCGCGTTGGCATTGAGCATGGCCGGATTGGGGCCGGTGCCCCTGTCAGCTTGCGCTATTTTCTCGTCCAAAATGGCGGAGTGCGCCACGCCACAGACGCAATCACAGTGCGACCAGATGAACATGGACGAGGGCATCACGAAGGTCGCCGCCGCTTCCAGTAGTTCTTGCTGTTCCCTCTCTAACGCTCCGGTTCCCACAACGCGGCAGAAAGCGTCTGACTTTTCTGCGGCGGTGGCTCCTATCGCTGTCCTTGGCATAGCGTGGAAGCTACCGCGCACCAAGGAGCAGCGACCGGCTGAAATAGANACAAGACTTCTCGCCTCCCCCTCTTCAATCACTGCTCTGCACCTTCCTAATCTAAGACCGTCCTAAGCGGCTGATTCCGCTTACACGTGTGTTCTCGCGTGCGAGCACTCCGCAAAGGTCCCGACAGGGCCTTGCGATCACAGCATGGTTATCGGCTTTGAGCTAGAAAGGACGGCTTATGAAGTTCAGCTCGAGGGTAGTTCTTCATAGTGTTTTGCTTCTGTCACTAGTCGCCAGCTTGCAAGCCCAAGAGACTCCTCCCGCGAGCGAGCCCGCGAAACTCGCTGACCTTCTTGCGGAAGCCGAACGCAACAATCCGCAGATTCAGGCGGCACGGCACGGCTGGCAGGCGGTCCAGCAGACGTCCTCGCAGGTTTCCACGCTGCCAGATCCACAGGTTGTTCTGCAGCACTTAAGCGTCGGGAGCCCGCGCCCGTTCGCCGGCTACACGAACAGCGACTTCGCGTATGTCGGCCTGGGCTTTTCTCAGGACATTCCGTATCCGGGAAAGCTTCGGCTGCGAGGCGAAGTCGCGAAGAAAGATGCCGACGTTTCGCAACAGCAGTATGAATCGGTTCGCAGGGTTGTGCTGACGGAGCTGAAGACAGCCTACTTCGGGCTGGCCTACCTTTCGAAACGCCGCGCGATCCTCGAAGGCGACCGGCAATTGCTCCAACAGGTCGAGCAAGCAGCCGAAGCTCGCTACCGAAGCGGAATGGGCAATCAACAGGAGATCATCCAATCGCAGCTCCAACAAACCAAACTGCTTCGGGAGATCACGGAAAACGAACTGGAACGAGGAAAAACCGAAGCGGCAGTAAAGCAACTTCTGAATCGTCCGCAATCTTCGCCGGACCTGGAAGCAATCGAACTGTCGGAAAGCGCAATGACATACAATTATGACCAACTGCTTTCCGCGGCAAAGACCGGCAATCCGGAGATCGCGGGCGCACAAAAAGCGGTCGAAAAGCAGGCGCTTCAAGTTGAGCTTNGCCAAGAAGGATTTCTACCCCGACTTCAACCTTCAATACATGTGGCAGCGCACCGATCCTGCGAAGTTTCGCGCCTACTACATGGTCACCTTCGGAGTACGGGTTCCTATCTATCGCAAACGAAAACAACAGCCCGAGCTCGCGCAAGCGGAGGCGGACCAGAATAGGGCTCGCAGTGAATACGAAATGCAATCGCAGCACATTGCGTTCGAGCTGCGCCAACAATATCTCGACGCCGAGAAATCAGAGGAACTCCTCAAGATTTACCGCGAGGGATTGATCCCACAGGCGCGCGCGGAGCTGCAAGCGGGATTGGCCGCCTATCAATCGAACCGACTGGATTTCCAGGCTTTGCTGACTTCGTTTCTTGACGTTCTGAAGCTGGACGAANGAGTACTGGCAGACGCTTTCCCAACACGAAACCGCCCTGGCTCAGATCGAGGGAATCACGGGATTGTCACTGCGCTGAGGCGCAGCATCGGAGATCGGTTATGAAGAACTATCGAAAGGCATTCTTCCTCGCAGTCGTGGCGAATCTAGTCCTAATTTGCTTGTTGGGCGGAACTTGGTGGCATGTCCGCCGGTCTGCGCGGACTCCTTCTACGCCGAGTGCGCCCACACAAACGGTTCCGAGCGGCCCTGCTGTTGAACCAGCTCCGCCGCCTGCGGAGACCGCGCTCGCCCCAGTTCAGCTCTCGACCGAACGCCTTCAGTCGATTGGAGTAGAGTTCAGCGAAGTTCAGCGAAGGTCGGTTGAGGACGAAATCCGCGTGACCGGCGCAGTTGCCATCGATGAGAGAAGGCTTTCCTACATTCAGACACGATTCTCCGGGCACATCGAAAAGGTTTTTGCGGATGCAACCTATCAATACGTCCGCCAGGGTCAGCCGCTCTTCACGATACACAGCCCTGAACTGGTTGCGGCCGAGCGCGAATACCTGGTCGCGAAACAGAATGCGAAGGAATTCTCCAACAGCACTGTTCCAGGAGTCGCGGCAGGTGCCGCATCGCTGCTGGCTTCCTCGAAGGAGCGCTTTGAGCAGTGGAACGTACCGGACCAGGAGATTGCCCGCCTTGAGTCTACGGGTGAAGTGGCAGAAGCCCTGGAAATTGACTCGACCGTCTCTGGCTACATCACGGAGCGGAACGCGCTGCCTAATCTGAATGTCCAGCCCGAGACGCGCCTTTACACGATCGCAGATCTGTCGACGGTATGGGTTTTCGCCCAGGTTTTTCAGAACGACCTCGGCCGCATAAAGGCAGGAGAGGCTGCTTCAGTAACGGTGGACTCTTATCCGGGAAGGGTATTTCGCGGAAGAGTCGATTTCATCTATCCCGACATCGACATGACAACACGGACTGCGCGGGTGCGCCTTATCTTCTCGAATCCCAATCTCACGCTCACGCCAGGAATGTTTGTGAATGTCGCTTTGCAAGTGCCACTTGGAAATCAGCTGGTGATCCCCGTAGATGGCGTCCTGCAATCCGGGACGAAGCAAATTGTATTCGTAGACCGGGGCGGCGGCTATCTCGAACCACGCGAAGTGCAACTCGGGCCGCAAGCTGGGGACAGATACATCGTTCAGAAAGGTTTGAAGGCTGGGGAACGCATCGTCGCCTCGGCTAACTTCCTGGTTGATTCCGAAAGCCAATTGCAAGCTGCGATTGGCTCTTTCGTTCCTCCGCCGCCTGGAGCGGGTGTAGCTGCGGCAATGAATGCTCCCGCCGCAAAAACAACCGCTCAGATTGAGTTCTCAACGGAGCCGACGACGCCTCGCAAGGGACCCAACATTTACCGCGTGAGGCTCACAGGTGCCGACGGCTCGCCCATTGTCAGCGCAGTTGTCAGTGTACGTAGCTTCATGCCGGCCATGCCTCAGATGGGCATGTCGGCAATGAGCGTACTGACGGCTCTCAGTGAGAAAGGCGCAGGTGTTTATGAAGGCCAGGTGAATCTGCAGACAGGCGGCACCTGGCAAATCACCGTTACGGCAACCAAAAACGGGGCTGTTCTCGGCACAAAGCAGCTCAGTATCAACGCGGAAGGGGGGATATAGCCATGATCTCCCGCGTAATCGATTGGTGCGCGAAGAACCGGTTTCTCTTGTTCACGGGAACGGTGTTGCTCGTGCTTGCAGGAATCTGGTCGCTCAGAAATATCCCACTCGATGCCCTGCCGGACATTTCCGACGTGCAGGTGATCGTGCACATCCCATGGGAAGGTGAGCCGCCAAATATCATTGAAGACCAGGTTACCTACCCCATTGTCTCGACCCTGCTTGCCGCTCCGCACGTCAAGGCGGTCCGGGCGCAAACTATGTTCGGCGACTCTTACGTCTTCGTTGTTTTCGAAGATGGTACAGACCTCTATTGGGCTCGCTCGCGCGTGCTCGAATACATTCAACAACTCCAGGGAACGCTTCCCAAAGACGTTTCACCCATGATTGGGCCAGATGCCACGGGAGCGGGCTGGGTCTACGAGTACGCGCTCATCGACCGCTCTCACCAGCATAGCCTCGCCGATTTGCGGAGCCTTCAGGACTGGTATCTCCGCTACCAACTCGAAACGGTTCCCGGCGTCGCAGAAGTTGCTTCCATCGGAGGATTCGTCCGCCAGTATCAAGTGAATCTCGACCCCGATAAACTGCGCGCCTACAACATTCCGCTTTCGACTGTCATCGATCGCGTCCGCGACAGCAGCAACGAAGTGGGCGGCCGGCTGCTAGAAATCAGTGGCGCCGAGTATATGGTTCGCGGTCTCGGCTATCTGCGCTCTACGGAAGACCTTGCAAACGCGCCTGTGGCGACAAAAAACGGAACTCCAGTAATCCTTCGCGATCTTGGGTCAGTGACCTTTGGCCCTGATATTCGCCGGGGCGTAGTGGAATGGAATGGAGAAGGCGAGACCACGGGCGGCATCATTGTTATGCGCTTTGGCATGAATGCACTCAGAGTGATCGATGGAGTCAACAAAAAGCTCGCGGAAATCAAGCCTTCGCTGCCGCCCGGCGTAGAGATCGTTTCCGGGTACGACCGATCCAGCTTGATTCAGGCGTCCATAGCGACCTTGCAGCGCGATTTGCTCGAAGAAGTCATCATCGTCAGCTTCGTGACGATTGCTTTCTTGTTTCATTTTCGTTCCGCGCTGATTCCGATCCTGACCCTGCCGATTTCGGTGGTGGCATCCTTCATTCCCATGTACTTCCTTCACGTCAGCTCGAACATTATGTCGCTTGGTGGATTGGCGCTCGCTATAGGAGTGCTCATCGATGCCGCCATTGTCATGGTCGAGAACGGCTACCGTCACTTGTCGGAACACACTGCGGCAAATGGCGAGGCAGCCGCTAAGCTGACGGAATCAGAAAGGCGGCGCATTCTGACGGGCGCAGCCAAACAAGTCGGCCCAGCGATTTTCTTTTCCTTGCTCATCATTCTCGTTTCGTTTTTGCCGGTGTTCCTATTGGAAGCCCAGGAAGGACGCATGTTCCGACCCCTTGCCTGGACAAAGACGCTCTCTGTCGCGTTCTCCTCCATTCTTGCCATCACCCTCGTCCCCGTTTTGATGGTCATCTTTATTCGGGGCCATCTCAGGCCGGAGGTTACTAATCCCTTCTCTCGCTGGACGCAAGCTCTGTACCTGCCCGTTCTCCGATTCTGCCTGCGCTATCGAAAGACAACGCTCTTTCTCAATCTCATCTTCCTGGCTGTGACCATCCCGCTGGCTTGGCGAATCGGCAGCCAATTTATGCCGCCACTCTACGAGGGTTCGTCGCTCTACATGCCGACTGCGCTTCCGGGTATTTCCATTACCCAGGCGTCTAGCTTGCTTCAAGAACAAGACCGCATCATCAAGTCCTTCCCGGAAGTCGAGAGTGTGTTCGGGGCGGTGGGTCGCTCGGATAGCCCTACGGACAACGCTCCGCTCGACATGTATGACACCACGATCATGCTCAAGCCGCGCGAACAGTGGCGTACCGGCATGACTTACGAAAAATTGATTCGCGAGATGGACGATAAGCTCCAATTTCCTGGTTTGACAAATACCTGGACGATGCCCGTTCAAAACAGGCTGGACATGGAGTTAACCGGTATCAAGACCCCAGTTGGACTCAAGATTCAAGGTCCCAACGTTGAGGGCATCCAAAGAGCCGGAGCTCAGGTGCAGCAGATCCTGGGCGGGATTCCTGAACTTCGGTCGATCTTTGCCGAGCGTGTCGCCGAGGGTTTCTACATAAACGTTGAGGTGAACCGTCCAGAAGCGGCGCGTTACGGGCTTACTGTGGCCGACGTGCAGCGCGCAGTCACTTCGGGAATCGGCGGGCAGAACATCGCGGAGAATGTCGAAGGCCGCCAGCGTTATCCCATCAACGTGCGCTATAGCCGGGACTTTCGTGACAACGTTGAACAACTGCGGCGCGTCTTAATCGCCACTCCCACAGGAGCGCAGGTTCCGATCTCGGAAGTGGCAAAAATATACTTCAGCCGCGGTCCCGCGATGATTCGCGACGAGGAGGGCTTGCTGACCGGATATGTGTATCTTGATCTTGCCACGAAGGACTACGGCGGATTTGTCGCGAAGGCCGACCGACTCTTGCAGAACAAACTGAGGCTGTCGCCAGGCTATACCTACAGGTGGTCTGGCGAATATGAGTTCGAACTTCGCGCAAAACAGCGGCTGAAACTCATTCTCCCGGTGGTCTTCTTTGTGATCTTCGTGTTGCTGTACATGGTGTTCCATTCAGTGACCGAGGCTGCCGTCCTGATCTTCCCTACGTTTTATGCGATGACCGGCGGTCTGATTTTGCAGTGGTGGCTTGGCTACAACTTCAGCGTAGCCGTCTGGGTTGGTTATATCGCCCTGTTCGGGATTGCCGTCGAGACGGGAGTCGTAATGGTGGTTTATCTTCACGAGTCCCTCGACAAGCGTCTCGCCTCGGGTGTGCCACTTAAACACGAGGACATCGAAGCTGCCACGATTGAGGGCGCCGTGCAGCGTTTGCGGCCTAAACTAATGACTGTCACGGCAGTTCTGGGCAGCCTCATCCCGATTTTGTGGGAAACCGGCATCGGTTCTGACGTGATGAAACCTATTGCCGCTCCCATAGTGGGGGGCATGATTACTTCAACGGTCCACGTCCTGATTCTGGTTCCGGTCTTCTTTGCGTTGATGAAAGAGCGGGCGCTCCGCCGTGGTACTCTCCGTTCCTCGCACCAAGCGGAGTTGGCCTGAAATAAGGATGCGCCAAGACGACTTCGTAGTAAATCGAATGAGATAGAGGGCAACGCACAGTACACGCGGAGGTGGAGGATGGCGACGAATGCAGCGTGGCAAACGGAAAGCAAGGCGGAAGCGGCAAGTGTGAATGCGGCTGAAGAGAGGATGAACGCGGAGCCGTTTCTGGCGCCGATTGAGAAGCCGAAGGGGCTGAAGATGGTGGCGAGGCGCGAGTTAACTTCACATTCTTCAATGCAGTGGCGCGGTTTGCACTAATTCCGGCAACACGCGTTCGCGTTTGGCACGGTGACGGAGGCACGCGGATGTGCGAGAGCTCACGCGGTTTCACAAATCGTGTGGAATCAAAGAGTTTGAGATTCGATAGGGGTATCATTCGCCTGTATTAAATTCTCTCTCTAAATTCTCCGCGCCGCGCTTTGCAGGAAAACGACTGTCACTCGGGGAAACCAGCCGGCAGTGTGGCCTGAGATTCGGACGCAACCTTGAGGGCAGACATTTCGAATCCGAAATCTTTGAAAATGCGGTACAGCCTTTCCTCTAGCGGCTCAGGTTTTGCGTCCCCATTCTCAGGAGGCGCAGCAACGCCCGCAATCCCGCGTAACGCTTCGCGCACAACGGCACCTGCGGTGGACCACCAACTCAGTTGGTCAGGCTGCGATCCCGCTGGAGTTGTGCCTTGAATGGAAGTCCGCACTTCGTGGTAACCCAGTTGGCGGTAGCTTTCGAATTGCGATTCCGAAAACCACTGGTCAATCGTAGATTCGTGCGGGAATGAGGCATGCTTTTTCGTTTTCTTGTAGTTCTTCAAATCGGTGTGCTCGTCGCCGGTCAGAGATGCCTTGAAATAGATGATCGTTCCCCTGGGGGCATTCATGTCCGCGTATTCGTAATGAATCGTCCCGATCGCGCAGTGTTTCTGGCTGAGGCCGTCTTTGTTTTTGTTTTTGTCTTTGCCGTTGTCGCTGTCCTTTTCTTTGGGCGTAATCTCGCTTACATCCAGATCGATGTCGATGCCCATGTCAGTGCGGCATTTCCGGATCGCGTTTCCCAGGCCAGCGAATTTGTAATCTTTGTCCTCCTCTGCGTCGCAGACGACGATCAGCCCGCACCGTCGTTTCACCAATTCGTAGAGACCCAAATTGTCGAAATGTCCGCCGTCGGACAAATAAACGTATCTGGCGTGATCGTCGGTTCTTCCCAGGAGTTCGTTCGCGAGGTAGGGCAGACCAAAAAGGGGAGTCGGCCGCCCCGAAGTTTTGCTGTGGCGCGGATTACCCAACCATTGCCCGAGCCGAACATTGAACACCGTCAACAGGAAGGCTACAGGTGGCGAGCTGTAGAAGCCCATGTTGGGACTGGCCGCGGCTCCCGATACTCCCATGGCGAGTCCCAGCTTTGGTCCGACCCAACCTGGGCGCGAGGAGGGGAACGCATACATTTCCGTGTTGCGATATCCAAACCGCTCTAGCGTTCCCCACCGCTGCTCCCACCATCCTGGCGGCTTGTCTTGAGTCCTCTTGTGTGCGCGACGTTTTGAGTCCTCAGCAGTCTCGCGACTAAGCATCGGGCTGTCCTGTTCTTCCAGCCACACGTCATATCCACAATACTTTGGGGTCATCACGAAGGACTCGGCTTTGCGTTCCTGCCAAGCCAACTCCTGGCCTTTCGTCAGATTCAGAGAAGCATTGAAAATCGGATACGGTCCATCGTAGCCTTTGCCAGGGAGAAAGTCCTTGAGAGGCAGGTCGTCGTTGGGGTCAAAACCTGTGAAGCGGTTGGGTGATCGCGCCTCGTTCGACGCGCCCAGGTAGCACCTGACTAGGCGATTCCGGTAGAACAAATGCATCGAAAATAGATTGATGTCCACGCGCCGTGCCATTAGCGCGGCGATTCCCAAGCAGGCTCCTACCCTCACCCACAGTTGGGACACAGTCCAGGGCACTTGGCCCTGAATATATGAAATCGCATAAGACATCCAGCAGAAAAGTCCAGCCGTGAAAACGTACGGGCCGACCTTCGCGGCTGCGTCCAGCGCAGTCTGCTCACCTGGCTTGCCGGACCGCTTCGACTTTCCCGCCAGCAAACTTATCAGGGTCGAAAGAATCCAAGCAGGAGTCAGATACTCTGCGGAGATCTTCTTCCAGGTTGTTCCGACCAAAGCGCTATGTTCGATGAAGTCTGGAAGATAAAGCGCAGTCCAGAAAATCGCGAGCCAGGAAATTCCTGACAACAAAAGCCAGCCGCCAAGGCGCCCCCACCATTCGCGCACTGCCTCGTGAGATTTAGTTCCTATCAACCCAACATGAAGCGTTCCCGCAAGTAGGAGAATCCCCAGAGCCAATGGCACGCCTGCAGTCAGCGCCAACTTAGCCGTCAGTTCCCAGCTAAGCGATAGCCACGAAAGAAGCGCGTAAAGCCATCCCGCCACAGCCCCTGCACATACGGCGCCCAACAGCGTTGTCGGGAGTTGACGCAACCAAGAGAGAGTCAGTGTGAATCTTCCAATTGGTGGCGCCTGACGAGACGCGGAGCCCGGTTCAGGCTCCAGCCGTATTTTCGTTTTCCAATCTGCAATAGCGCTGCAGGCTAGTGCTGGCAGAGAAGCCACCACCCAAACGAGGCCATAGGAGATCGCCCCTACGACCGCGGCTTTCCAGTAGGGAATCGCGTGATGGGCTTGCCCTTCCTTGAACCTTGCGACTAGCCATAATCCTGCCAGAACAGCGGTTGCAAAGAGAGACAGGGCAGTGAACAAAATCCAGCGCTGCCGTGCTAATTCACGAGGTCGGTTCTCGGGCTGGCGCCTTTCTCCCCGCGCAACGCTCACGACTTGCAACAAGTCTGTCCAAACGGCCGCTGCAAACGCGCGCACTCGGAGGAATGACAAAGCCCAGCCTTGTTGCGTCGATTGCGGCGTCTCCGTGTTACGTAGCGGATTCAGATACTCCATGTTGATCAGGATGACCACAAATGCCAGCAGAAGCAGAACCGCTGCTACCAGCCCCCAGATGGACGCTTGACCCTTTTGAACGACAGGCAGAAGTGCGGATGCTAAACTTTCTATGGCGCCGGGTAAGAGCAGAAATGCCGCCACGCCAGCAAGAACGATGACAAGGTTCAGCAGCAGGTTGCGCAGATATATCGCTACCATTGCCCAAGTGTCGCCGGTGAAGATTCCAAGTTTGGGCGTCAAATAATTGCTGAACACGCGCAAGAATCGGATTTCGGTCGGCTCCTTATCTTCTTCCTGGTGCACGCGGTTAGCGGACAAACGTTCTTGGACCTTGGCGAAGCTTTTCAGGCGCTTGGTCCACGCAGCCAACCAGCCACCGATGTATCCCCCACCCGAAACCGTCGAGAGATAATCAATGCGATAGAGCAGTTTTAGATCTGCGAGAGCCTGGAGAACTCCCAAATTGAACGTCGCGCTGCGAATGCCTCCGCCCGAAAACGCTAGACCGACAAGGTTTGCGTCGTGCGCTTCTTTGATCGCCTCGCGCCACTTCTTGTCGTCCTCTTCGTTGCTGGTCTGCCATTCGGGCTCGTCTGCGCCGAGCGGCGTTCTTCCGGGAATGGGCGCAGCCGGCGCGCTCACTGGAGTACGTTTCTTGCCCGTTGGGAATGTTCCTGCGTCACTCTCGCGTCGCAGCCGGATCTTGGCGATTTCTTCTTGTTCCGCCTTAAGCACGTCTGCAAGCTGAACTGGCGGGGGATCGTCCTTTTCGGGAGCCGGAACATCTGCAAAGCTAGGCATGGTGGGAATGACCTCCTTTCCTCCGACCGCCGGGAGCCGGCTCACCTTTGAGAGAGTGCCAGTTCAAGAAGTCACACGGAGATATATAAAGGAGCAGATAATGCACAGAGCATTGAGTCACCTGCACAGACTTATGTGCCTTTGGTTCTAACTTGTCTGTGATTTCAAGCATGACTAGTGGTGATGGACATCACAACAAGACGGTGCACATACTGGGCAACCGCAAAGAGCTGCTCGCCGAATTCGACAGGGCCGTTGCAGAGTCGGGCACGGCTCTGGCGAGTGCGACCGATCAGGACATGAATCACGCTGCCGGTTTGGGCGGCTCGCTCGTCGTATCAACGGAGGCCACGGGCCAATTTACTAGGACGTTCTAGACTTGGCACAAAAAGGATGTACCGAGGCAAGTTGGGGCGGAATCTAAAATCGAAAGGGAAAGCAGAAGCGACGAACAAGCGGGATAGGAGGTGAGGCATGGCATCGAATGCAGCGCACTTGAAACAGGGCAGGGGAGACGACACGAGCGCACGGAAAAGCGGCGTCACGTTCGCTGCGCTCAGTGCAAGCAAGTCGGCGCACTCCAAAAAAAGCGACGACCGAAAGGCGAACCGTGCGCTGAAATCGCGTTGGTTGCTAGCTGGGGCGCAGCATGCTGCGCCCCTACAAGAAACTGCGACGCAGGCGCTACTTACGAGGTCCAGGCAAAAAGCGGCGTCGAGCCGCCGCAGTCCAAAAGGCTCAGTACCACTTGGGGGGCTTTTCGAGGCGGACCTGGATGACTTGTTTGGGGTCGGTGATGTCATAGTAGCGGCCATAAGTTTTCCAGCCGTCGGCGATAATCTGAAGCCGGGCGCGGCCGAGTGGGGCATCGGGAATGTGGGCGACGCCCTCGTGGTTGGTCTTCACGTTTAATTCAATCTTTTTGTTTTTCTTGATGGCGTGTTCTTCCTCGTAGGTCAGATAAACGCTGGCGTTTTCTATGGGCTTGCCTTTCTCGCCGCCAGTAACCTGGATGGTCAAGCGATTGGGGGCTTCGGGGCGGGCCGGCGCTTTTTCCGCAGGTGGAGGCGTGTTTTGACCCGCGGGCGAGTAAGCTGCGCAAATCGCAACTGCGAAAACAACGATAGCGAAGAGGACGTTTGTCGAGTTGCGCCGCCAGGAATCCATTGTTCCGTTGACCCGGTCCTGAAGAAATTGACGCCGCAAGATCAAGGTACTCCGCTCCGGATTAAGATGCAACTTGTCCGGCGGCGGGGGGCAAGGCGGTTTTGTGCCCGGGGTCACGCCCCTTCGTGATTCCTGTCACGGCGTGCTTTCCGCCTGAAGCGGAGGATAGTTTCAGCAATTCCTGGTGAGACGCCATGAGGAATATCCTGATCCTGGGCGCTGCCGGCAGGGACTTCCATAACTTCAATACTGTCTTTCGAAATGATCCGGAGTTCCGGGTGGTGGGCTTTACGGCCACGCAAATTCCGGGCATCGCCAATCGCCGCTATCCAGCAGCTTTGGCAGGAGCAGCCTATCCGGAAGGTATTCCCATCTTTGCCGAAGACAGCCTGGAGAAGTTGATCGTTGAGCTGAAGGTGGATGCGGTCGTTTTTTCGTACAGCGATATTTCGCACGAAAATGTGATGCATCTGGCGTCGCGAAGCGTGGCGGCAGGCGCGGATTTTTGTCTGCTAGGGACGGAGCATACCCAGCTAAAAGCCGCAGTTCCGGTGGTTTCTGTCTGCGCCGTGCGAACCGGGTGCGGCAAAAGTCCGTTGGCGCGGCTAGTAACGTCAGAACTGCGACGGAACGGACTGACACCTGTGGTGGTGCGCCATCCGATGCCATATGGCGAGCTGGCGGCACAAGCGGTGCAGCGCTTCGCGACGATGGAGGACCTGGATGCACAGCAATGCACCATCGAAGAGCGCGAAGAATACGAGCCGCACCTACGCGAAGGGGCGGTTGTTTATGCCGGCGTGGACTATGAAAAGATCCTTCGCCAGGCGGAAAAAGAAGCGGATGTGATTCTTTGGGATGGCGGGAACAATGACACACCGTTTTTCGCTTCGGATCTGCAAATCGTGGTTGCCGATCCGCACCGGGCGGGGCACGAGCTGTCTTATTTTCCGGGCGAGGTGAATTTGCGGCGAGCGGACGTGGTGGTCATCAACAAGGTGAACACGGCCACGGCGCTGAGCGTGCAGACGGTCAGAGAGAATGTGCGAGCTCACAATTCCAAGGCGCTAATTGTCGAGACAGCCAGTCGAGTCTCGGTAGCGAAGCCGGAGCTTATCGAGGGCCGCTGGGTGTTGGTCGTCGAAGATGGGCCGACACTCACACACGGGGAAATGCCGTATGGCGCGGGAGTGGTTGCGGCGCGGGAGTTCGGCGCCGCGGAGTTGGTGGACCCGCGGCCATTCGCAGTCGGCTCCATCCGGAAGACGTTTGACCAGTTCAAACAGCTAACAAATCTTTTGCCCGCGATGGGCTACAGCGCGATGCAGCGGCACGAGTTAGAGGAAACCATCAAGCGTGTTCCTTGCGACCTCGTGCTGGTGGCTACGCCGATCGACTTGGCGCGAGTCATCAAGTTGACGAAGCCCTATCTGCGGGTCACTTACGAAGTGCAGGAACTCACCCGGCCAGGTCTGGCCGAGAAGCTGGC